>Ga0187881_10003473_pt1 | contig 13603 bp, 8 predicted proteins | sample June2016WEW_19_1_2_FD_133017 | JGI IMG/M metagenome (GOLD analysis project Ga0187881, IMG submission 133017) | Peatland microbial communities from SPRUCE experiment site at the Marcell Experimental Forest, Minnesota, USA - June2016WEW_19_100 | ecosystem: Environmental > Terrestrial > Soil >...
GTTCATAACAAGCACCTGCTGTGTCTCCGCCAGGCCAAGTTCCCACGGGATGCCCGCGTGTTTTATTGAAGATAGCGGGCTTGCTCCGGTTCCGCCGTCGTGTCCGCTTATAAGCACCTCGTCGGCATTTGCCTTTGCGACGCCTGCGGCGATTGTCCCCACGCCTACTTCCGCGACTAATTTTACTGATACCCGCACGCCGGGGTTGCTGCATTTGAGGTCGTAAATAAGCTGTGCCAAATCTTCAATCGAGTAAATATCGTGGTGGGGGGGTGGGCTTATCAGCGTAACTCCGACAGTTGAGTAACGCAGCCGGGCGATTTCCTCGGTAACTTTATGTCCCGGCAATTGCCCGCCCTCGCCCGGTTTTGCTCCCTGTGCTATCTTTATCTGCAATTCTTTCGCGTGCGCCAGATAATTTATCGTTACGCCGAATCTTCCGCTTGCCACCTGCTTTATCCCGCAGTTTTTCGAATCACCGTTCGGCTCGAGTATGTATCTCGCCGGGTCTTCGCCGCCTTCGCCTGTGTTGCTCATCGCGCCGATGCGGTTCATTGCTATTGCCAAACACTCGTGCGTTTCTTTGCTTATTGAGCCGTGGCTCATCGCGCCGGTGCAGAATCTTTTCACAATTTCACTTGCTGGCTCAACTTCCTCAATCGGCACTGATTTTCCCGGCTCAAACTCGAACAGTCCCCGCAGCGTGCAAAGTTTTTCCGCCTGCTCGTTGACTGCCTGCGCAAATTCGCCGTATAACTTCGGATTATTGCTCCGCACCGCCTGCTGCAAACGCGAAACGGTAACTGGGTTCCACGTATGCCTTTCGCCGGTATGCCTGAACAGGTATTCTCCGCCAAACTCCAATGCGGGTGTCCCGGCGGGATGCTCTTCGAAAGCCGCTTTATGGCGTGATATTGCCTCGCTGGCAATCTCATCCAGTCCTATACCGCCGACGCGGGAGCTTGTCCCCGTGAGATATTTATCTATTACGTCGCGGTTCAGTCCGATTGCCTCAAATAATTGCGCGTTGTGGTAGCTTCGCAACGTCGATATTCCCATTTTACTCATTACTTTGAGAATACCCTTTTTTACCGCTGCGATATAGTTGTCGGCAATCTGCGTCAGCTCCATTTTCGCCGGCAGGTGTCCCTGTCGCCGCAGTTCAAAGAGCGTCTCAAACGCCAGATATGGATTGACCGCGTTTGCGCCATAACCGCATAACAGGCAAAAATGCATTACCTCTCTCGGCTCGCCTGTCTCTATAATAAGCCCCGCTTCGCCTCGCAGACCTCGGCCAAGCAGCCCGTGATGAACCGCCCCGGTTGCCAGAAGCGATGGTATCGCCACCTTATCCTGCGAGATGTTGCGGTCGCTTATGATTATCAGCGATACACCATTGCGAATCGCCTTCTCGGCGTTATCCACAAGCTCATCGAGTGCCTTGCGCAAGCTCTTGCCTGCGTCCGGCTCGTCAGCGTCAAATACGGCGTGTATTGTTGCGACGCGGAAGTCCTCTCTTTTGACCGCCTGCAGCCGTTCGATGTCCTCGTTGGTAAGAATCGGGTGAGGCAGCTTCAACTGCCGGCAGTGTTCCGGGCTTTCTTCAAGGAAGTTTCGCTTTTTGCCCACGAACGACATCAAGCTCATCACAAGCCCTTCCCGAAGGGGGTCTATCGCGGGGTTTGTAACTTGGGCGAATAACTGCTTGAAATAGTTGAACAACAGTTTCGGTTTGTCCGACAGCACCGCAAGCGGTGTGTCATTGCCCATCGAGCCGACCGGCTCCTGCCCGTTGACCGCCATCGGCGTTAAAATCAGCTTCAATTCTTCGCTGGTGTAGCCGAATGCCCGCATTTTTCGCAGCGTTTTTTCGGGGTCGCTGCTGATAAGCTCAGGCGTATCAAAAAGCCCTCGCAACTCAATCCGGTTTTCCTCAAGCCACCGCCGGTATGGTCTTCGGCGCGCGATTTTGCTCTTTATTTCGTTGTCGGTGATTATCCGGCCTTCGACCGTATCAACCAGGAACATATTTCCCGGTCGCAGTCGCCCCTTCCTGATTATCTTTTCCGGCGCAAACTCTACCACGCCCGCTTCGCTTGCTATCACCGCCAGGCCGTCGGTCGTAACTAAATATCTGCAAGGTCTCAGCCCGTTGCGGTCGAGGGTGCCCCCGATGAACCTGCCGTCGGTAAAAACCATTGCCGCGGGGCCGTCCCACGGCTCCATTATCGAGGAGTGGTATTCATAAAACGCCCGTTTGTCGGTGCTGATGTGATATTTAGGCCCGAACGCCTCCGGTATCATCATCATCATCGCGTGCGGCATACTTCGCCCGGCACGCACCAGAAGCTCCAGCGCCGCGTCAAAACATCCCGAATCGCTCGTATCCTCAGGCAGAACGGGCAGCAGGTCGCTTATTTCATCGCCAAATGCCTCGCTTGCCATTGTCGTTTCGCGGGCGAGCATATAATTACGGTTTCCGCTGAGCGTATTGATTTCGCCGTTGTGTGCTACGCAGCGAAACGGCTGCGCCAATCGCCAGTTCGGAAATGTATTTGTGCTGTATCGCTGGTGAACTATAGCAAGGGCGGATTTGACTCGTTTGTCGGCGAGGTCCGGATAATATGCGAACAACTGCCTCGCCATAAACATACCCTTGTAACAGATTGTCCTGCCGGATAACGATGTTATATAAAAATCCTCGCCTGACTTGCCCAGTTTCTCACGCACAATCCGTTCAGCCCTGCGTCTGGCCATATAGAGCCGGCGTTCAAACAGGTCGCTCTGCGAATCTACTCCGTAAACGAATATCTGTCTTATTGACGGCTCCGCGGTAAGCGCGATTTCACCGAGGCAGTCATTTGCGGTTGGCACGTTGCGCCAGCCAATTACTTTCATACAGTGGTGGCTTATGGCTGATTCGAGAATCTGCTCGCATTGTTTGCGGATTTCGGCGTTTTTCGAGCTGAAGACCATTCCCACCGCGTAGAATGCCGGCTCAGGCAGAGTAAAACCAAGGTGGGAGCATTCTTCCGCGAAAAACTCGTGCGGAATCTGGAACAGGATGCCCGCCCCGTCGCCGGTCATTTCGTCTGCGCCTGCTGCGCCGCGATGATGCAGATTTATCAGTATTTCCTTGCCGTATTCGATTATAGAATGGTCTTTTTTCCCATCTATGTTTACGACCGCCCCTATGCCGCAGGCATCGTGCTCACGCCGGATTTCGTAAAGTCCCTGGTCTTTTTGTCTCATTATTTTCTTATGCATTGTCTGTCTTGCAGTATGTTTACCGGCTCACTAATCCTTCTCGCACAATTGAAGAATGCACATTTTATTATACGTCCGATGAGATTGTAAATCTTCTCTATTCTGGTAATATCGGCCATAAGTGATGTTGATATTACTACCAGAATATCTTATGCTGGTTTGCATAAAAATGGGGTGAGGCCCGACTCGTTTGGCCGACCGAAGGCCGGTTACATGAGCGGGCCTCACCCGCAACCCAATGCCCACTGCACGACCATTCGTGCAGCTTCGCCCAAATTAAATACAACAAACCACGATTGTTTTACGCATCGTAATACAGATGGAACTCATGCGGATGCGGTCTCAATGCTACCTCATCCAGTTCCTTTTCCCGTTTCCACTGAATCCACGTCTCGATAAGGTCGTCTGTGAATACATCGCCTTCGGTCAGGAATTTGTGGTCGCTTTCGAGTGCGGCACATGCTTCCGCCAGCGAGCCGGGTGCCTTTTTGGTCTTTGCCAGCTCTGCTTTGGAAAGCTCATATACGTCAACGTCCATTGGCTTACCCGGGTCGAGTTTGCGTTTGATGCCGTCGTTGGCTGCCATAAGCATCGCGGCGAAAGTGAGATAGCCGTTGCAGCTCGGGTCCGGACAGCGGAACTCAACGCGTTTTGCCTTCGGATTCGGTGAATACATCGGGATACGGCAGGCGGCTGACCTGTTGCGTGCCGACATACAAAGATTTACCGGCGCCTCAAAACCAGGAACAAGCCGGCGATATGAGTTTGTCGTCGGCGCCGCAAATGCCAGGATGGCTGGTGCGTGATGGATAAGCCCGGCAATCGCGTGCAAAGCCATGTCTGAGAGACCTGCATAACCCTTTCCGGCGAACAGGTTGACGCCCTTCTTCCAGAGTGAGAAGTGCGTGTGCATGCCGGAGCCATTGTCCAGGAATATCGGCTTGGGCATAAACGTTGCCGTTTTGCCGTGTCTCTTGGCCACGTTCTTGACGATGTATTTATACCACATAAGCTTGTCGGCCTGCTCGACTAACGGTGCGTAAAGCATATCTATTTCGGCCTGACCGCCGGTGGCGACTTCGTGATGGTGCTTCTCAATGACGATACCGACCTTCTGCATTTCCTCGACCATCTCGGTTCTGATATCCTGCTGTGTGTCGGTCGGGCTTACAGGGAAATAACCGCCCTTGTATGACGGTTTGTATCCGAGGTTTGGTTCCTCGAAACGGGCCGTGTTCCAGGACCCTTCCGATGAATCGATTGAATACATACCGGTGTGCTGGTTCTGCTCATAGCGGACTTCGTCGAAGATGAAAAATTCCGGCTCAGGTCCGTAATAAGCTGTATCCGCCAACCCGGTGCTTTTCGCGAAATCAGCCGCTTTTTTGGCAATATTACGCGGGTCGCGATTATATTCTTCGCGTGTCATCGGATCGACTACATCCGCGAGAACGCTCACTGTCGGTTTAGCGAAAAACGAGTCCATTACCACGGTGCTCAGGTCCGGGACCGCCATCATATCCGACTGGTGAATTGGTTTCCAGCCGCGGATTGATGAGCCGTCGAAACCAAGACCTTCCTCTAATGACTTTGCGTCGAGGAACTCAATTGGGAAGGTGCAGTGCTGCCAGGTGCCAAGAAGGTCGACGAACTTCAAGTCCGCCATATTGGCATTGTTCTTTTTTGCGAAATCAAAAAATTCTTTTGGAGTCATTTGTCCACCTCTCTAATAAAATTGGGTTGCTAATATTTTTTCCGCTACGAGCGGATTGTTTTTTATCCTATTGCCAGATTTCCTTTTTCACCCGTTCTGATGCGAATACATTCGGGCAGGTCAAGCACGAATATCTTGCCGTCGCCGATTTGCCCTGTTCTTGCGCCGTCAATGACCGCTTTTATCGTCGGCTCGACAAACGCTTCGTTTACCGCTATCTCAATTTTAACCTTTCTCAGCAAGCTGCCCTGCTCCTTGTGGCCTCGGTAAACTTCTGCTATACCTTTTTGTCTGCCCCGGCCTACGACGTTCGATACTGTTACTAAGTGAATTTCTTTTTCCTCTAATCTTTTAAGCACTTCGTCCAGTCGGTCCGGCTGAATCACAGCAATTATATACTTCATTTGCCTCGTCCTTTCTCGCTTAATCGATTAAAGTATAGGCGGCCTCTCGATGTTGTGTCAAGTCTAGGCCGACACGTTCTTCATGTTCACTTACTCTCAGTTTGATTACTACGTCCACAAACTTCAGAAGCACAAAACCAATTACGAAGGAGTAAACCACCGTGAAAAGCACGACCTTTAATTGAATCCATAATTGTGCCGGGTTGCCGTAAAATAAACCATCAGCCCCGTCTGGATTGATTGTTTTTGTGGCCCACAGCCCCGTTGCGATTACGCCCCATATTCCGCCGATTCCGTGAACGCCAAAGGCGTCCAATGAGTCGTCGTAACCGAGTTTGGTTTTGAGGCAGGTTACTACCAGCCACGGAAATATTCCGGCCCCTATACCAATACAGATTGCTCCTATGGGCGTGACATATCCCGATGCCGGCGTTACAGCCGCCAGACCCGCCACCGCGCCGGTAATCATTCCCAGGGTCGTGGGTTTTTTATACCTAAGCCAGTCAAGCACGGACCACGTTACGCCCGCGACTGCGCCTGCTATATGCGTAACGGCAAAAGCGTTGCCCGCGAGTCCCGATGCCTTCAGTGCGCTGCCGGCGTTAAACCCAAACCATCCGAACCAAAGCAGGCCCGCGCCCAGCGCCGCAAACGGCAGATTGTGCGGCGGCGAGATACCATTTGGATAACCCTGTCGCCTTCCCAGTACCAGGGCCGCCGCTAAAGCCGTCATACCTGCGTTAATGTGAACCACAGCACCGCCGGCAAAATCGAGCGCGCCCATATTTTTAAGGAAACCGTCGTTGCCCCAGAGCCAGTGCGTAACCGGGGCGTACACGATTGTTGCCCACAGCAGGATGAAAATCACAAACGCCGAGAATTTCATTCTTTCCGCGAATGCCCCGATGATTAACGCGGGCGTTATCACTGCGAACATCATCTGGAACATCATAAACACTTCGTGCGGGATAGTTGGTGCATAAGCGGCATTTGGCGTCATACCGACGCCATTAAGAAAAGACCAGTCCAGCCCGCCTATTATGCCGTGCTTGTCCGGCCCGAACGACAAGCTGTATCCGCATACGACCCATTGGATACTTATTATGCACAGGGCCATGAAGCACTGCATCAGGACCGACAGCATATTCTTGCGTCGGACAAGTCCGCCGTAGAAAAACGCCAGGCCCGGTGTCATAAGCATTACAAGCGCCGCGCTTATCAATACCCATGCCGTATCACCTGTGTCGATTGTCGAATTTTGACTTGTCAAAGAACCAGCTTGAACTAATTGCTGTGTTTCACAAATCCCTGTCCCGGCGGTCAATAAAACAACCACCGCTATAGCCAGAGTTAATCTCATCTCTGTGCTCCTTGGCTGTCGCCTGGAACTAACTTTCTTTGTGTTTACATAAAACGGCTGTACCGCATAACATTCGCAAATCCTGTGCCAGTATGCCTCTTATGTGGCCGTTTTAATGTAACACTTTGTCTATGCTAAAGTTACGTTCAATAAACGCCTGAAGCGAACAGAGAAATAATCTACATTATTGTATATCTTTCAAAAAATTTTTACGTTTTTGTTGTTTTTCATGTTAAAATGGGGGCCCTGTCAGCCGTGCACAGAGCCCGCCATAAACGGGACTATTATGTTAGTCCCGTTGTCGCAAACCCTGTTAACCGATAGCTTCGTTGCCCTTTTCGTCCGTTCTAATGCGGATACATTCGGGCAGGTCGAGTACGAATATCTTGCCGTCGCCGATTTGGCCTGTTCTTGCGCCGTCAATGATTGCTTTTACCGCCGGCTCGACAAACGCCTCGTTCACCGCTGTCTCAATTTTAACTTTTCTCAGCAAGCTACCCTGTTCCTTGTGGCCCCGGTAAACTTCGGCTATGCCTTTTTGCCTGCCTCGGCCCACAACGTTCGATACCGTGACCAGGTGAATCTCTTTTTCCTCTAATCTTTTCAGCACTTCATCAAGTCGGTCCGGCTGAATTACTGCGATTATATATTTCATTGGTTTATTCCTTTCTCGTCTAATCAATAATGGTATATGCGGCTTCGCGGTGTTGCGTTAAGTCCAGACCGACACGTTCCTCATGTTCACTAACTCGCAATTTCATTACTATATCCACAGCTTTAAGCAGCACTATTCCAACAACAAAAGAATAAACTGCTGTAACAAGCACGGCTTTGACTTGTATCAGGAATTGAGCGGGATTTCCGTAGAGCAGACCGTCGGCTCCTGTGGGATTTACCGTTTTTGTGGCAAAGATACCGGTTGCTATCGCTCCCCACATACCACCGACGCCGTGGACGCCGAAGGCATCGAGCGTATCGTCATAGCCAAGCAGGTTTTTGAAATACGTCACGGCAAACCATGGAATTACTCCGGCGCCTATACCAATCCAAATTGCGCCCATTGGCGTGACATATCCCGATGCGGGAGTTATTGCTACCAGGCCGGCTACTGCACCGGTAATCAGACCAAGCGTCGTGGGCTTTTTGTGTTTGAGCCAGTCAAGAATTGCCCAGGACACACCTGCTGCCGCAGTGGCAACATGGGTCGCCGTAAATGCGCTGACTGCCAGACCACCAGCTCCCAATGCGCTGCCCGCATTGAAGCCGAACCAGCCAAACCACAGCAACGCCGCTCCCAGCACTGCAAAGGGCAGGTTATGAGGCGGAGATATACCATTTGGATATCCCTGTCTGCGCCCAAGCATCAACGCAGCAGCCAGAGCCGTCATACCTGCGTTGATATGAACTACTGTTCCACCCGCAAAATCAAGCGCGCCCCAGTTTTTTATAAATCCTCCTACTCCCCATACCCAGTGTGCCACCGGGTCGTAAACGACGGTCGCCCATAACAGCATAAAAACACACAGTGCCGAGAATTTCATCCGTTCCGCGAACGCGCCGATAATCAACGCCGGCGTTATCACGGCGAACATCATTTGGAATATCATAAATAGTTGGTGCGGAATTGTCGGTGCGTAATCGGCGTTTGGAGCAAGTCCCACGTTCTTCAGGAAAGACCAGTCAAGTCCGCCTATAAGTGAACGGTGGTCGGGGCCAAAAGACAAGCTGTAACCGAAGAGCACCCATTGCAAACTAATCAGGCACAGAATCATCATACATTGCATCAGCACGGAGAGCATATTTTTGCGTCTAACCAGGCCGCCATAGAAAAACGCCAGTCCTGGCGTCATAAGCATTACAAGTGCAGTGCTTATGAGTACCCACGAGGTGTCTCCCGTGTCAACTTTCGGCGCCGCAGCCGCAACTGCCGCAGCCGGCGTCGCATCCGACGCGGGCGCTGCGGTATCACAAAATGCGGTTCCCGCACTCAGCAAGATGAGTATTGTTGAAACAAGTATTTTTTTCACGGCTTTATACTCCTTAAACAATTGATAATTAGTTGTCCACCAATACGGCTGTCTATAGTATTCTTCGCAAACCCTGTGCCAGGATGCTTTATTGATGGCTGTTTTTACATAAGACCTTGTAAAAGCCGTGGTTACGCTTGCTGAAAGTATTAAATTGCCAAAGAGCACAATTACATTTTTGTATATCTAACTTGCTATTTTTACATTTATGTCATTTTTGGCGTTTAAAGTATGGGCTCCGCCAGCCGTGGAACAGAGCCCATTTATACCAGGACGGTCCTTATGGGGTCCTGTTATTTTATCGCGGAATCGCCGCGTTCTCCCGTGCGAATTCTTACGGCATCATCAACAGGGGAAATGAATATCTTACCGTCTCCGACCTTGCCGGTAAAAGCGGTCTCCTGTATGGCCTTGACAATTTTCTCGGCGTCGCTGTCTTTGACCACCACTTCAATCCTTGCCTTGGTCATTAGTCCGACTTTATAAGTTTTGCCACGGACCTCCTGTTGGAGGCCTTTTTGTTTACCGTGCCCTTCGATTTCCGTAATCATAAGGCCCGGATAGTCAACTTTTTCCAGGACGGCACATATATCAGCGACCTTAGCGTGTCGAACAATAGCTTCAATCCTCTTCATTTTTATGTTCCTTTCTTAATGGCTCTATACAAAAACCTTTAGTATTCAGAGCGGTATCAATCTTTGCTAAATCGCAGACACGCCTTTTTCCCCGGTTCGAATTCGCATTGCTTCAGACGCGTCCATCACAAAGATTTTCCCATCGCCTGCTTCGCCGGTATATAAAACTTCTCTTATTATTTTCATTACGTATGGGACATCCCACTTTTTGACTAATATATCAACCCGGTCTTTCGGAACAAAATACGTCATATCCAGGTCAGAGTCCTCATTATCCGTATCTATATGACCTCTTTGTCTGCCAAAACCTTTGACTTTAGTTACTGTCATTCCCATAAGAAGCTCTTCGTCTTTAAGGACCTCGGCCAGGATGTGAAGCCGTTCAGGACGGATGACAACCGATATCATCTTCAAGTCGTAGGTTTTGCTCACTGTGCCGACGGCGACATACAAAAAGCTCGCAATGGCCCAGGCGCCGCACATATAGAAGCAAATCTTTGCCTCCATTTTCGAATCGGCGTTGCCGATGGCATACAGGTAAATTATCGCCGCCAGCATAATGACGTTTGCAATCACCCCGAGGACTGGAATAAGCCCGTGTTTCAGGAGTTTGAAGTCGGCCCTCTTTTTGAAAGCTACAATTGTCCATACACAGGTCAAGCCATAGAGGACAAAGGTGCCGAAGTTCGAGGCGAGCGTAATTCCCGTAAGACCGACTACCGAGCGGACTCCTATGGCGGCGATTATGCAGGAGACAATTACCAGCGTCCACAAAGCCGTATGAGGGGTGCCGTGTTTGCTTATAAAGCTGAGGTATTTCGGTAATTCAAGGTCTTCTCCCATACCGCAGGTTACGCGGACGGCTGTGTTCATGCAGCTTAAAGTCGTGCCTATTACGGCGATTGCCACGGTTACGGCCATAGTAATCATCAGACCGAAACCGAGACCGTGAAACAAACTGTTGCCGAGGATTTGCGCGAGGTCTCCGATAGGAGCGCCCGAGCCGGCGGCGGCAGCCATTCCGGTTACTGCTGCTGTTTGTCCGGCAGCGGTAAACGTCAGCTTTTCATTTATCATATAACCTGCGCCGAAATACTCCAGCAGATACGCAAACAATCCCTGAATTACCAAAGACAGGATAATGGCCTTTGGAATCGTTCTTTTAGGGTCTTTTACCTCAGCGGCCAGGGCTGTGCAGCTTTCGAAACCGACCAGTATCAAAATAGCGAGGGTCGATTGAATCAGGACGCCGTTAAGCGTATGTGGACGGATGACGTCCCAGGCGCCGCTGAAAGACCATGCTGTTGCCCCCTGGGGATTCGACCAGCGGTAATAAATAGCCAGAGCGGTGAAAACAACCAGGGTAACGAGCTGTATGATGTTAATCCAGATTGCGGTTATCGTTGAGCCGGTTACGCCGCGATATGCTATGTATCCAGTGACAAAAGCAAATACCGTGGCAATTATCACCAGCGCCTCTGTTCCCAGCGTATTTCCGCTGAACGCCGTGTAAAGATAACCAATCAGGTTGGCCATCATAGCCACCATAACGCCGGGATATACCCAGTAGAAAAGGTGGGCGGCCCACCCGGTAACTATCTTTGACATACGGGCCAGGGAGGTAGGCGTTCCTCTTTTCAGGTTCTGGCTGTCAAGAAACGCTTTCTCCGCGAAATAGGTAACGCTTGCAAAACCCGCCTCTGGATATATCTTGGCAAGCTCCGAGTAGGAAATCGCTGTAAGAAAACAAAGGGCCAATGCAACCACTATTCCCGACCAGATATCGCTTGCAACCGAAGCCCCGCTTGGGGAAGTGGCGGCAGCTTGGAGTTGATATGTAATCCACAGGAACGCTCCCGGGGCAATCAGCGCCATAGCATTTGCGGTGGCGCCAAACAAGCCCAGTGTGGCTTTTACCTGGGGTTCGGCTATTTTACCGGCCCCAGCGTTCACAGCAACCGCACCAGTTTCGATCCTATTTTCAATCGTTATGCTTGTAGACATAATTTGTTTCTCCTTTACTAAACACTACGGATAGCCAATATTTAAAACACGTCGGCAATTTCCACGAATCGCATTTTTGCCTTTAATAATTAATTCTGTTTTATTCCGTCTTAAAACGAAGTTGATATTCCTAATCCTGCCCAGAAGTTGTCGCTCTTGTTCGTGGCTTCCCGTATCGAGTTGCCGAGCATTGTCGAGTAGTTGAGGCTTGGTTTAATCGTCCAGGATCCGACGGTAACAGGTAATCCCGCGGAAAGCGTAAGGTCATTTGACTGGCCGCTGTTTACGCCGAAGTAGCCCCTGTCATAAGCCGCGTTGGCCCAGCCGTAGCTTGCGCCTAACACTAAACTGCATGTGCACATTTCGCTGAACGAATAAATCTTGTCGAATGTCTGACTGATACTGTACTGGAAATAACTGCCATGTATTGACTGAACGTCGCGATACCATTTGAACGACGGCGTTAAGGGAACGGTGGTCAGGCTGAAGCCGCCGTAAATTTCAGTTGTCGGGTTAAGCTGAGTATTCGGGAACTGATAGTAAATTGTGCCAACCGAACCGCTTAACCAATCAATACCCGGAATCGTATTGGTGTAATCGAGTGTCAAGTCGTATTCACTGAACTCCCCGGCGTTGTCGGGGGCGGTCTTCGATTTGTTCGTCATATCGATATTGCCCCAGATTGAGCCGGTGAACCCATAAGCGCTTGCGGAGACGGCCGGCTGCAGCACGCTGCTGTTATCGACGTTCTGGCCTCGCCAGATATACTTGCTGTAGTAATCTGTCGAAAACCCAAATGTAACAACCTTGTCTTCGGCTGCCGCTGTTCCCGCCACAAATACAATCAACGCGAGTCCCAATACAACACTACTAGTTCTTAACGGCTTCACTTGCTTCTCCTTTCAAAACAACTTTCAATGTGTTTGTTCGTTTTTTCGCACAGTGAGCTTGGGGCCGCACATCAGATAAGCAATGACTGTGCCAGAAGCAGGAAGAGTCGATAGCATATTACATAACTCTTTTGCAGGGCTGTTGTTACGATGTTTTGGTTGCGTAGTCCAGTAAAGAGGTGGTTTATACAAAAATGTAAACGTGCCTAATATCAACTACAAAAATGTAGTCAAATGACGCATCAGGAAAGTAGTTTCGGGTAAATGGCGTATGTCTTGATTTTGTAGCCGAGGATTCGTTCGGTGATACCAAGCTCTTGGGCAGCTTTTCTCTGCTGGCCGCCGGTTTTTTTCAGTGCGTCGATGATAAGCTCTCGCTCTTTGTTGGCGATTATTTCGGCCAAAGAATGCCCGGCGACTTGCTCGCTCTTTTTTATCATTTGAAGTGATGGTGGCAGATGTTCGGAGCGTATTACATCTCCATCGCAGAGCAGCACCGCCCTCTCGATGCAATTTTCCAACTCCCTGATATTGCCCGGCCAGTGATAGCTCGTCAGCATTTCTATTGCGGGCGTTGAAATACGGGTTATGTTCTTTTTGTTTTCAGCAGCGTATTTTTCGAGGAAATGGTCCGCCAACTGCATTATATCGTCTTTGCGTTCTCTTAAAGGCGGCAGGTAAATCGGGAAAACATTTACCCGGTAATACAAGTCCTCGCGGAAGACGCCTTCTTTAATCTGCTGTTCGAGGTTTTTGTTTGTGGCGACGATTATCCGGACATTTGATTTGATTGTTTCGTTGCCGCCAAGCCGCTCGAATTCCTTGAATTGAATCACCCGCAATAATTTGACCTGCAGATTGATGGGAAAATCGCCTATTTCATCTAAGAATATAGTGCCGCCGTGTGCCCTTTCGAATCTGCCTGTTTTGAGTTCCGTTGCGCCTGTAAAAGCTCCTTTTTCGTGCCCGAACAATTCGCTTTCGAGCAGTGTTTCCGGCAGGGCGGTGCAGTTGACTTTTATAAAGGGTTTTTCTGCCCTTGGGCTGTTATAGTGAATGGCGTGGGCTACGAGGTCCTTGCCCGTGCCGCTCTCGCCTCGAATCAGAACGGTCGCGTTGCTGTCGGCCACCTGTTCGATGAGCCGATATACCTGCTGCATCGCGTTGGATTGTCCCACCATATTATGAACGCGGAATCGCGTCTTTAATTCTTGTTTAAGCCGGACGTTTTCGTCGCGGAGCTGTCTTTGTTCGGATTCCACCAGCTTGTTCAGCTTTACCGCCTGGGCAATCATAGTGGAA
>Ga0187881_10003475_pt1 | contig 13598 bp, 10 predicted proteins | sample June2016WEW_19_1_2_FD_133017 | JGI IMG/M metagenome (GOLD analysis project Ga0187881, IMG submission 133017) | Peatland microbial communities from SPRUCE experiment site at the Marcell Experimental Forest, Minnesota, USA - June2016WEW_19_100 | ecosystem: Environmental > Terrestrial > Soil >...
AGGTGGGTGTTCATTGCGCTTATTTATGGTACGAAGAGCCCCCTGGACAGGAGTCAGAGCACCCATAGTAGCGCGGAAACGGGGTAATGCCTGTGGAGCAAAGGGGTGCAGGAAGGTGGATGAGTGAAGACTGCACAGGACGAAACGCAACCTGCGGTAGTGCCCGAAGGGGCTATACAAGCGGGAGAAGCCGGCCCCAAAGATTGGGAGTGGGTGGAACGTCATGTGTGGACGGAACGCATGCTGGAGGCCCTCGGTAAGGGGGTGAAGGGAGGCGTATGGTTCAGCCTGATCGATAAAGTCCAGAGGCCTTCGACCCTCGCCGCCGCATGGGCGGCGGTAAAGCGAAACGGAGGTACTGGCGGCTCGGATCATCAGAGTATCGAAGACTTCGAAAAAGTCCTTGCGCAAGAGATCGCACAGCTTTCCGAAGCTCTGCGCACAGGAAGCTATCGGCCGCGACCGATTCGCCGAGTCTACATTGATAAGCCCGGTAGCAAGGAGAAGCGACCACTGGGAATACCCTGTGTGCGAGACCGAGTCGTTCAAGGAGCATTGCGGATGGTGATAGAACCCATCTTCGAGAATGTCTTTGTCAGTCACAGTTATGGATTCCGCCCCAAGCGGGGATGCAAGGACGCACTGCGTGAAGTGGAAAGACTCCTCCGCGCTGGCTACACGCACGTGGTGGATGCCGACATAAAAGCCTACTTCGACAACATACCACATGGTCCGCTGTTGGCCGATATCGGTTGTTATATAGCCGACGGGCGTGTGTTGGAGCTGATCGGGTCCTTCCTCAAACAAGATATTTTGGAGGATATGGCGTTGTGGACCCCCGAGAAAGGCAGTCCCCAGGGGGCGGTGGTAAGTCCCTTGCTCGCCAATCTCTATCTTCACCCTGTCGATGTAGCTATGGCGGACGCAGGCTTTGAGATGATCCGCTATGCGGATGATCTCGTGATCCTGTGCCGTAGTGAGGCCGAAGCCCGTAGCGCTCTCGATCTCCTCGGCAGGCTGACCACAGAACGAGAACTCACTCTGCATCCGGACAAGACCAGACTGGTGAACGTGGGCTTTCCCGAAGAAGGCTTTGACTTTCTCGGCTACCATTTCGAGAGGGGCACACGCTGGCCTCGCACGAAAAGTATGAGGAAGCTCAAGGATACCATACGATCCAAAACCAAGCGCAACAATGGCCGGAGTCTGGCCGCGATCATCGAAGACGTCAACGGCACTCTGAGAGGCTGGTTTGAATACTTCAAGAACAGTTACAAACCCACCTTTCATATTGTGGACAAATGGGTGCGAAGACGCCTTCGGAGCATCCTGCGCAAACGCAAAAGGCTCCATGGCATTAGCCGAGGACATGATCATTTTCGCTGGCCCAACGGGTTCTTTCGGGTTCATGGACTTTACAGCCTTGTAGAAGCCCATAGAGCTTTACTCCAGCCCTCATCGAGGTGAACCACTAACCGGAGAGCCGGATGCGGGAAATCCGCCAGTCCGGTTCGGAGGGAGGGGCGGCGAGAGCCGTTCCTACCCCTATCAGACTCCAGATGGATATTTTACTGATTTTACGATGTGTGGGGGTTAAAAATTGTAAAACCATGTCATCTCCTGTCATTTTCCGGCTCGAAAAGGGTGCCGGTTATCTGGGCTGATTGAGTCTTTATGAAAATGTTTTTTGCGAAGAGTGCTTCAACGATTTGGGCTTTGGTCAGAGTCATTGATTGTTCCCTAATAATGAGGCTCATCCGGCAAACGGGTACCTACCGTCCGGATTGTCGGCGCTCATGTGCAAACTCCGGCGCCACGAGGGGGCTGCATATGATAGCCCACGATCCCTACGCTCCGCAAAGTGCCACCCTGGGAACAGAAGTGACAAAGACAGACAAATACCCTAAAAGGATTACATGAAGACGGTTCTTGTACACAACAGTCGACCGGACGAGCCCTATTGTATTATACAGCACATATCTCTAGTTCAAAATGCCCCATTACCATTTATTGCCATCTCTTTCAGGCGTTTTCGACTCTATTATAGCGTCATGTTCGCCTGCCTTTCCTCCTCTCATTGATGCCAACCAGATCGAGGAGGCGTAAAAGGTAAGATTCAATATGAGTTAGTAAGGACTCTTAATTAAAGAAACTCCAAACTACGGTCGCTTTTCTACTGCCATACACAAACTCTTGTGTTATACAGCGTTTTGCAAACTACATTATGTCTTAAGGGGCGTATGGCCCAATAACCTTAACGGATTTGCCAACATGGAGGGGGGCTATGAGGAATTCCGTTTTTGCTACTGCATTGCTTGTACTGGTTCTTGGCTGCGGCGCCGCATGGGCTGCCGATCCTGCCACCACCACCTATAACTGGACGGGGTTTTACGCGGGGCTGAACACGGGTGTCGCCAAAAACCTCTCCGGGTATACCATCGATTATCCGAGAGAGTTTTCAACCGCGAGCAGCTTTAACAATCCCGCTTTCACCGTTGGAGGCGAGGCCGGCTACAATTACCAGGTCGGCAATGTCGTCTACGGCCTCGAAACGGACCTCAACTACAACAGCACAGACAATTCGGGCGCCGGCATTTTTGGTTTCGTGCTGGCTCCGCCTGGCAGCGCTGCTTTGGGGTACACCGTTAACCAGCAGATCGATTACTTCGGCACCCTGCGGGGGCGCTTGGGCTTCACGGCTGCAGATGGATTGCTGCTTTACGTAACCGGTGGTCTCGCCTATGGACAAGTTTCGTCCTGCACTAACGTCTTATTGCGAAACCTCACCGTCTCCAATTCCTCGTCGGAGATGCAGGTCGGATGGGCGGTCGGCGCCGGCGGCGAATACGCACTCACCAACAATTGGAGCGTCAAACTCGAATACCTCTATATCGACCTCGGCTCGATGTCTTACATCGATGTCGGCGCCATTGGTGTTCCCCGCTCAGCATTAACGACCACAATCGATACGGCCCAGAACGTTATCCGAGTGGGGCTCAACTATAAATTCTGACATTGGCCTGCCCCGGCGGCCTGACAGAATGAGGAATTCCGTTTTTGCGACTGCATTGCTTGTGCTGGTTCTTGGCTGCGGCTCCGCATGGGCCGCCGATCCTGCCGCCGTCACCTATAACTGGACGGGGTTTTACGGGGGGCTGAACGCAGGTCTCGCCGTAAACAACTCCGATTATACCGCCACTCCAACGGGTTCGATTGCATTCTTTGCGCCAATTTTAACGGAGTCGGGCAACTTGAAAAGTACCGCTGCCACCATTGGCGGCCAGGTCGGCTACAATTACCAGGTCTGCCGTTTCGTCTACGGCCTTGAAACGGACTTCAACTATAACAGCACCAACACTTCGGGCACCGGTATTAGCATTCTTAGCGGTCTTCCCTACACCGTGAATCAGCAGGTCGATTACTTCGGCACCCTGCGGGCGCGCCTGGGCTTCACGCCTGCCGATCGGTTCCTGATTTACGTAACCGGTGGTCTCGCCTATGGATATGTTTCGTCGAGCACAAGCATCCCTGTAGTACCTGGCGTCGGCTTCCTCGGTTCCTCGTCGGGGATGCAGGCCGGATGGGCGGCCGGCGCCGGCAACGAATACGCGATCACCAACTGTTGGAGCGTCAAGCTGGAATACCTCTATATCAACCTCGGCTCGTCGTCTTACACTTATAGCGGTCCGGGTATTCCTGCCGGAATTACGTATACGACCAACATCGATACGGCCCAGCACGTTATTCGGGTGGGGTTCAACTATAAATTCTGACATCGGCCTGCCACGGCGGCCTGATCATGCCGGGCAGAGGGTCTTTATGCTCAGTTGCCTGACGCTTCCCGCTTGCTGCTTGCAACCAGGTGTCCGCAGATGTCAACCCTCATCCGGACGCCGGTGTGAGCAAATTGCTCTTTCACGTAGGCCCGACCGGCTCCATCAGAAGCGGGCGTGCCGTGGTGCGCCTATATTACGCACACGAATTCCCCTCAGCCCGGCCTTTTTAACCACCAGTTCGCAATAGACCCTAAAGAGGAGGAAGGAAAGATGCAGGCTCGTGTCAATGATGCGGTCATCCATTATGAGCTAGAAGGCCCTGCGGATGCGCCGTTCGTCACCTTGAGCCACTCTCTTGCCACGACTCTTGAGCTGTGGGACCTGCAACTTCCAGTGCTGCGCGGCGAGTACCGAATCTTGCGCTTCGACACACGCGGCCACGGCAGTTCATCCGTCCCTCCGGGACCCTATTCGATGAAGATGCTGGCTGCCGATGTGATCGGGTTGCTCGATCACCTAGCCATCCGGCGGACTCATTTTATTGGCATCTCCATGGGGGGAATGATCGGACAGGTCCTGGCGTGCAGGTATCAGGACCGGCTCAAAAAACTCGTCCTGTGCGATACGAGCGGCCGCGTCCCACCTGAGATGACTCCGATCTGGGAAGAACGCATTCGTACGGCGGAAACCGAGGGTATGAAGGCCCTGGCCGAGCAGACCCTGGAACGTTGGCTGAGTGAAGAATTTCGCCGAAACCAGCCGGAAATCACCGAGCGGATACGTAAAATGATCCTTCTCACGCCCGTTTCCGGTTATGTTGGCTGCTCCCTGGCCATCAGCACCTTTGACGTCTCACACGAACTCTCCAAGGTATCCATGCCAACCCTGATCATCACCGGGGAAAAGGATGAGACTGCACCTGTAGGCGCCGCCGAGGCGATCCAGCGGCAGATCGAGGGATCGGAGCTGGCCGTCATGCCAGGCGCCATGCACCTCAGCAATATTGAAGCCGCCGATTTTTTCAACCGGAGGCTGGTGAGATTTCTGGCTTGAATAAATAGCCTGAGTTCAGCCTTTTGCAGTATAGTGTGTTTGAAACATGTCCTGGTCTGCGCAGCAGCCTTTGCACCCCTGCCGTAATCGGAGTCCCAACATGGTGCGCGGAATGGATTTCGCGGCCATTCGCCTGATTGGTCTTACCCTTGCGGTACTTTCACAGGGATATCTGTTTATCCGAATCCGACGGGCCATCAAGTCCCTGCCCGGACCCGATCTATTTAAATCCTGCGCCATCGTTCTGGCGGGCATAACGATTCTCCTGCTCTTTACCGCAAACCGATACATCATGTTCTACCCGATCACCTGGGCGCCCCCGCCGGCAGCGGAGCGACTTTTCCTTTTTTATCTCCCGGCTGTATGGGGCTTAGGGTCGATTCTGTCCGCACTGGTGCTCTTTATTGTTGATTTTACAGGAGGACTTTGCCGGGCGATTTTCCGAATATTTCGCAGCACCGGCCGCAAGGAACTCAGCCCCATGAATCCTGCCCGCCGTCACTTTCTTCAAGTTGGATTAGGCGGGTTAGCCGCAGCACCCCTGGTACTTTGCGGATACGGCGCCGTCTATGCCGGAAAGGCATTTGAAGTCAGGGAGCTTGCCTTGTCCTTCGGACACTCGCTGCGTGTTGTCCAACTCACTGATATCCATGCCGGTATTTACATGACAAGGGAAGAGATGCGGCGACTAACCGATCGGGTCATTGCGCTCCAACCCGATCTCTTTGTACTCACCGGCGACTATATATCGAACTCGATGGAGTTTCTCCCGGGCTGCATAGAGGAGATGGCAAGGGTCCGCGCTCCATACGGCACTTTTGCCACACTGGGTAATCATGAGCACTGGTACGGGGAATTAAGTCGAATCCAGGCGGTTTTCTCGCAGTGCCGCATCCGGCTCCTGATCAATGATCATCAGGTCGTTCGCTCCGGACAGGGCGCCTTCACAGTGGCTGGAATCGATGACCTTCGCGCCGGACACCCCGACCTTGAGGCCGCTTTGCATGGGTTAGACTCCCATATGCCGGTTCTCCTGCTGTCTCATCGGCCCGAGGTCTTTCCTCTGGCTGCCGCATATGGGATTCAGCTAACCCTCGCAGGCCACTATCATGGGGGGCAGGTAAAGTTGAGTCTGCCGTCAGGGGATATCAGCCCGGCTAACCTTCTGACCCCCTATCCGGAGGGGTTGTACCGGTTAAATGCTTCCCACCTGTACGTGAGCCGTGGAATCGGCACAACATTTACCCCCGTGCGGATTAACGTCCCGCCGGAGATCACCTTGCTTCACTTGAGCATGTAAAGATCGATTCGCCTTGGACTCAACTATCCGGCACTTATCAAGCCTTCAGGCAGAGGAAAAAATCATGGAAGCTTTGCTTCAGACAGCCATCTGCCGTGAAGTTCCGGCGGCTGTAGGCGGCTTCAGGCCGGCTCGGGAAGTTTTCGCCGAAATTGCCGGTTGACTTTCAGGTCCCGGTGTTGCCTGACCGGGGAACCCACTGTTGCCGGGCAAGGGGTGCCTTGCTCTTTTGCCGGAAAACCTTCCGCAAACCAGGAGAGTGTGTGATGAAGAAAATACTGGTCGTTTTCAGCTTATGTTTCATTGCGGTCCCTCACGCTAATGCCAGTACATTCAATAGCTTTGAGCAGGCGTTCTTAAATCCGGCGGCAGTGACGACCCTGTCCATAACTCACTCTGAGCGTAAAATGAAACATCTTCCCGATCGATTAGGGACATTGACCAATTTAAAGGTCCTGGAAATTGCCTGTCTGGAGGAGCTTGAAGACCTTCCCAAGGAAATCGGGAAGTTGGTTAAATTAGAGAAATTGATCCTCAATAACGGAAACGGTTGCCGAATGAATGTTTCAATTCCCGAAGAGATCGGTCGTTTGAAAAGATTGAAAGTTCTGGACTTATATGGCGCATTAGATGCTCGAGGACCAGGTTCAAAGAGACCTCTGCCGGTGAAAACCCTGCCGAACGCAATCGGGCAGTTGCGGAGTTTGGAGGAATTAAACCTGGGCCGGAATGGTCTTAAAGCCGTTCCACCGCAGGCAGCTCAGCTTTCAAAACTTAAAAACTTAGGCCTGGATTATAACGAAATCCACGAACTTCCTTCATTTATCGGCAATCTAAAGAACCTGAGAGAGCTGTCAGTGCGGTCAAACGGCGGTGTAAAGTTGCCCCAATCTTTGGACAATTTGAGAGGACTAAGAATATCGATGGGCAATAATTCTCTAAAACTGAAGGATCAGAAAATTTTGGTCAGGCGGTTTCCCGGCATTGCTTTCTCTTTTGAAAACGAATGGGACGACACAACGGCAAACGAAGAAAGACCAGGTAAATAAAGGTTGCCCGCAGTGCTTCATACAACCGGTGCAAGAAAGCCTGCGGTGGCTTTCCCGGTGTTGTCTGCGGTCCCGATTCCCCTTTGTTGCTGCATCGTGCTGCTTGCCGGCGTGTACCGGTATAACGGCAACCGTGAAACTTTAGTTCAAGGCAAAGACCTGTTCTTCCGATGATATTAACGGAGATTAAATCCCCATTTAATCTACCCTTCACGAAGGGCCAGGAGAAAGGCCCCCCCCTTCTCCTGGCTAACTTCAATCCTACCCGGATGCTCTGTCCGGGGCTCATGCGTTTTTTGATACCTCACGATCATTTTGGCTTTCCCGAGTGTGTTTGAAAGCAAGTCATTAGTGTTTATATTATTGCTATCTCACCTGAATCATTGGTGATTGGCTACTGGGGCTATCCTGGACTGTGGCAGGCTAACCTCGCGAAGGCATCGAACTATGACTCATTGTGCAGATGTGGAGGATATCGATGATATTTAAAATAAATTCCCTTATTACGTGGGGTTTGATTATGGTTGTTTTGTCGGCCGGCGTGTTTTTCACAGGAACCGGAACGAGTTTCGCCAATTCCGCCGCCTATTGCGATGACTATGCCAGGAACTACGCCAACAATTACGCGAACCCCGGTGGCGACGTCCTGGGCAGCGCGCTGGGTGGAGCCGCCACGGGGGCACTTTTAGGCGGAATCATCGGTGGCGGCAGAGGTGCTGGAACAGGCGCTGCAATTGGCGGTGGACTCGGTGCGCTCGGTGGTGGCGCTGCGTCAGCTAATGATTGGTCTTATCTCTACAACCGGGCCTATCACAGGTGCATGCTTGACTACTGATAAGTGCGGGCGCCACTCTCAGATCTGAGTTAGAAGCATTGAGGGCAGGGAGCCTTCGATCCGCGATGAAGCTTTCCCGCGATGCAGTATTGCGGCTGCCGGACCGGCAAGAGGTTCGAGGACCCTGCCTATACGGAATGACGAAGCCATCGGTCATTTTAAGGCTCTTCTCCGCCAGCGTACCTTTTTTTAGCACCCTGTTGGAATAACAAGCCGGGTTGGTCATCGTCGGATAAGGGGCTGCGCTTGCTGAGGCGGCATAATCAGCGTTAAGGTATACCCGATTCTGGTGCAGCAAAAAATTTCCGAATGGACAAAAGTTTCGATGGGCGCATTTATGTATTTTATTTCGCCCCGTAGCGAGGTATAAAATGCCGCTTTGAAGGGGTGACAACTTCTGACGATTTGAATTGCAAAAATCCGTTTTCAGCAGCTCTATTACCAAGCCTAAAAAGAATCTAATTGGGCAACCCAGCCCGAATTTTTGCCGGTTGGCTAAATTGCCGGAGCAGGGTGGTGTAGCCTTAGCCGTTGCAGGCAACTCCAGGGGAAGGGACTACTTTTCGACAGTGGAGGTTACAAAATGAAGTGGTACTACTGGGTGCCAATCTGCTGGATTAGCGTGAACGTGTTTGTAGTTGCATTGCCCTTGGTTGGCAGGCTTCTGGTCGCGAGGCAGGCCGCCAGGAAAAGCACTCGATCAATAATGGCGGGTTCTTCTGTTGTCGGGGATAATTAAGAGTTTTTCCTGTGCCTGCTGCAGCTCACTCCTCCGCGCGATCCCGCGGGCCGCAGAGGGCATTGTCAGGGTGTGCATTTAAGAAATCCATCTTCTTTCCACATTTTGCTTGAGCGTTCAAAAGGCAGAATTTGGGAATAAATTAATCGAAGCTGTCGGTTATTGGCTTCGACCGCCGGAAACGTTCGCTTAGTCGCTCCAGCAGGACATAAAAAACAGGCACAAACGGTATAGCCAGAAGCGTAGAGGAAAGCATGCCGCCGAAAACGACTGTTCCAAGGGCGCGCTGGCTGGCGGACCCTGCTCCGAAAGCCACCAGGAGGGGCACAACTCCGAGGATGAAAGCGAATGAAGTCATCACGATGGGGCGAAACCGCCTGCGGGTGGCTTCGATCGCCGCCTCCTCGATGGACATGCCGCCGTGGTGGATGTCACGGGCGAATTCCACGATGAGGATGGCGTTCTTGCTTGCCAGTGCGATCATGAGGATGAGTCCAACCTGAGTATAGAGATTGCTGTCGTATCCGCGGGCTACGAGAGCGAGCAGAACCCCGACGATTGCAACCGGCACGACTAGAATAACGGCGCCGGGCGAGCTCCAGCTCTCGTATAGGGCCGCAAGGACCATATAGACCAAAAATATGGAAAGGGCATAAATGAAATAGGCCTGGTAGCCCACCTGCTTTTCCTGATAGCTCGTGGAAGTCCAGTCGTAGGCTATGCTTTGAGGCAAGGTATCTGCGGCAAGCTGTTCCATTTGCCCCAGTGCCTGGCCGGAGCTGAACCCAGGGGCTGCCGACCCGAAGATGGCTGCGGCCGGGTAGAGATTGTAGCGGGTGATCAACTCCGAGCCTTCCGCACGCTCTACATTCAACAGTGTGCCCAATGGGACCATACCTCCCGCCTGGTTGCGGACATAGAGGCCCTTTATGTCCCTGGGATCCATCCGGTAATTGCTTTCAGCCTGGATATAGACTTGGAATACCTGGTTGAATTTGTTGAAAAGATTTACAAATGATGACCCGAGGTAGTCCTGGAGCGCACCGAAAACGTTTGCCATGGGTACGTGCAGTGATTCGGCCTTGGTTCGGTCGATGTTCAGGTAGAGCTGCGGGCTGGTCATGCTAAATGGCGTTATCAGATTTCGCAGCGCAGCTTGTGAATTTCCCGCCTCTACGAGTGCCTTGGTAGCTTGCTCGACTCCTTTCAGCCCGAGGTATCCGCCGCGGTCCTCGACCATCATCTGAAAGCCTCCGGTTTGGCCTAATCCTCGAATGGGAGGCGGGATGATAAAAAGTGCCTGGGCTTCCTCAAGTCCGGCCAGTTCCCGGTTTAAATTGGCTATGATCACGTCCTGGTTCAGGGCGCTCCCCCGCACCTTCCAATCCTGAAAATTGACGAATGATGATGAAATGTTGGGGCTGTTTGCCCCATCCAAAACGGAGTAGCCTCCAATTGTCACCCACGCCGAAATGCCGGGAATTCGTTTGAGGATGGCGTTCACTTTGACGGCCAACTCACGATTGCGTGGCAGTGATGAGCCTTCCGGCAGGCGGGTAAACAAAATCCCATATCCCTGGTCCTCGGTTGGGAGAAATCCGCTCGGCCGGCTGAGAAACTGCCAGAAGGAGATGATGATTATGATGATGAATACCATTAACATCATGATCGGCCGTTTCACCATGTTGACAACCAGCACCATATAGACGTCGGTCATCCATTGAAAAAGCCTGTTGAAGGCGCGGTAGATGAAATTAGGGGGCTTTTTGCCGTGCGGTTTCAACCACAAAGCGCACTGGACCGGTTTCAGGGTAAGGGCGTTGATAGCGCTTATTACCGCAGTTGAAGCGATAACGAGCGCAAACTGGCGAAATATTTGCCCGCTTATTCCCGGGAAAAACGCGGCCGGCAGAAAAACCGCAACCAGGGCAAGCGTGATTCCCATGATCGGTCCCGTCAATTCCCGCATTGCCCTGATGGTGGCTTCCCTGGGCGCCATTCCTCGTTCTATGTGGTATGAGGCGCCCTCAACGACAACGATTGCGTCGTCGACTACGATGCCGATGGCCAGAATGAGAGCGAAAAGCGTCATCAGGTTAACGGTAAATCCGAGTGCGGCGATTGCGATGAAAGCGCCAATGATAGTTACCGGTACGGTTGTAGCGGGAACGAGCATCGCCCGGAAGCTTTGGAGGAAAAGGAGCACTACGATCAGCACCAGGATAGCGGCTATGAAAAGAGTTTCATATACCTTTGAGATGGCTTGGCGGACAAACTGGGTCGTGTCATAGCGGGTTGCCCATTTCAGCCCGGGGGGAAAAGTTTTGCTCATATCGGCCATTGCTTTATAGATGCTGTCGGCGACCGTAATGGCGTTTGCGTCCGGAAGGGCGAAAATCGGGATCAGCGACGTTGGGTGGCCGATATAATACGCGAAATTACTGAAGCTCTGCTGGCTCAGCTCCACTCGGGCTATATCGCGCAGACGAACGGTCTGCGGGGCTTGGTCGGTTGCCGTCTTGACGATTATATTTTCAAACTGGGCCACGTCGGAAAGGCGGCCGAGCGTGTTGATCGTAAGCTGGAAGGGTTGATCCTTGGGTATGGGGGGCGCGCCAAGCTGACCTAATGCGACTTGATCGTTTTGTCCCTGAATGGCGGCCTGCACGTCAACAGTCGTAATCCCCAGCGAGTCGAGCTTGAGTGGGTCGAGCCACACTCTCATGCTGTAAGGCCCGGCGCCGAAAATTCTCACAAGGGCGACGCCAGGAAGCCGGGCCAGCGGGTTCTGAAGATTTATGACCGCGTAATTTGAAAGGAAAATCTCACTGAACCGGTCATCGTCTGCATATAGGCTCACCACCAGCAGGATATTGGGAGAAACTTTCCTTATGGTCACTCCCTGTTGCTGAGCGCCGCCCGGAAGCTGGGCAAGGGAGCTGTTTACGAGGTTTTGGACAAGCGCAAGAGAAGCGTTGAGATTGGTCCCGACGTCGAAGGTGATCGTAAGCGTATAAGAGCCGTCGCTGCTGCTGGCCGACGACATGTATATCGCGCCCTCGACCCCGTTGACGGCCTGCTCGATAGGAACGCCGATGGTTTCGGCGACCACCTGGGCGCTTGCTCCGGGGTATCGCGTCGTAACCTGTATTGTTGGCGGAACGATCTGCGGATATTGGGCAACCGGGAGGCCGTATAAAGCGACCAGGCCGATTATGATCGTGACGAAGGCGATCACGTTTGCGAAAATAGGCCTGTCAACGAAAAACTCTGAGATCATTTGCCTGCCCCTTGACCGGGTTTTTCCGCCGCGCTCTGTGGCTGATTGCGTTCGGGAGTAACCTGCCTGCCGGGAACCGCTTTGAGCACACCATTTGTAACGACCCACTCATCCCCGGTAAGGCCTTCCTCGATCACATACCAATGATTTTTCAGAGCGCCGGTCTTAACGTTACGGCGTTCGACCGTATTACTCTCATTCACTATCAGCGCATAATTCCCCAACTGGTCGTAGTTCACTGCAGACTGCGGAATGAGAATGGCGGCGTTCTTTTTCCCGACCGGCAGCCTGACCCTGGCAAACTGGCCGGGCAGCATTTTGCCGTCCGGGTTTGGAAAAACTCCTCTTACAAGCAGTGTCCCTGTTGACGTGTTTACCGTACTCGATGCGAAATCAAGATATCCTTCGTGTGGATATCCTTCTTCATTGACCTGGCTCATGAAGACAGGAGTCTTTGCTGCCCTTGCGGCTGAGTTGGAGGACTTGAACGAAGCAGTTCTTGCATCCCGCATATGAGGCGGAATATCGGTTTCGGAGATGTTGAAGTAGAGATACAGAGGGTCGATTTGGGTCAATTCGGCCAAAACAGTACTGGTTCCTCCGGAGCCTACGAGGTTTCCGGGGTCCACAAGCCTCCTGTCGATACGCCCCGTGAAGGGGGCGACTACCCAGGTATATCCGAGATTGAGCTTTGCAAGATCGCGCTGCGCTTCAGCCGAAAGCAGACCGGCCTGTGCCGTGTCGCGCTGATTACGCCAATTTTCGACATCCGTATCAGCGCCGGCTTTTTGCTCGTAGAGTTTGGTGAAACGTGCGAATTCTGTTTTGGCGTGATCGAGCAGGGCTTTTTGAGTTTGAACGTTGCCTTCGGCCTGCTGCAGCATTGCAAAATATGTGTTTTGCTGGATGAGGAAAAGTAACTGATCTTTCTTCACCACATCCCCGTCGCCGAAGTAAACACCGTCCAGATAGCCTTCTACACGGGCGCGGAGCTGCACAGTGTTGACGGCCTGTGTATTGCCGCTAAATTCCAGGTAGTCTACAATATCTTCCCTTACGGGCTGGCTTACGGTAACCTTCGGCGGAGGAGGTGGGGCGGATTGCTGCTTTTGCGTGCAGCCCGGGGAAAAAAGCAGGATTAAACTGAGTAACGCGGCGGCGGCCGTTTTTTTCATTCGCGCCAAAGTCGTAGGCGGCCCACAGTACGATAGGGAGAAAATATCGATCCCCGTGGTCGGAGCGGCTTTAGAAAAGGGGAGAGCAACACTCGGATACTCGTATTCAAAAAGCTCAGACGAGAAAGATTGCGTAGACTTGGCGACTGATATCATAATTTCTCCAGACGCTGCTGGTGTTTCTCCGGACCTGGCAGCCGGTCTTTACCAGTCCGGACTGCGAATATCGGATCGACTCCCGGAAGAAGGCATGTAAACAGTCGGGGAAAGCAGATCGCCCCAGTTAGTACGCCTTGCCATAATTTCTTTTATTTGAGGTGGGAGGATGTCCTCTCCCTGCCTGATTTCCCATCCGCCGCCAAGCGCCCTGTAGACCCCCACCAGGTTTAAG
>Ga0187881_10003476_pt1 | contig 13592 bp, 15 predicted proteins | sample June2016WEW_19_1_2_FD_133017 | JGI IMG/M metagenome (GOLD analysis project Ga0187881, IMG submission 133017) | Peatland microbial communities from SPRUCE experiment site at the Marcell Experimental Forest, Minnesota, USA - June2016WEW_19_100 | ecosystem: Environmental > Terrestrial > Soil >...
ACCTAAACCTACACTTCCCCCAACAATAAAACCACGGCTGTTTTTTTCAGTATCAGCAAGGAGTCCCATTAACATACCAGATCCAGTGCATAAAACACTCACTGCAAACCAAGTGGAGAAATCCCAAAAATTCTGGGCCTTATACAGCGGGCTGGGATTGTTCGATAAAAGAATGAAAGTAAAATCTTCTGCATTCGAAACAGCTGCAATTAGAGAAAAGGCCATAAATATCAATATTGCCAATCGCTTCATTTTAATCACCTCTTTTCAGCGTCGTCACGGGGACATGTGTTCCCGGCCCATATCGTTACTCTGCCGATAGTCCTGCACACGGGTACACCGACGTCCATCAGGATCTTGCCTGCGAAAGAACCTTTGTTCCTCGCTCCTTTGCGATAGGCCATTTCATAGGACCACGGTGTCGCGACAGACGCTACAATCCTTGTGAATGCTTTGGATTTATGCATCCATTTCACGACCGGCTTCGCCCACAATTGGTAACCCAGAAGAACGTCTTGTTCGTTGTCCCGTAGGTATCTGCCGAATGCTTCATCAGCTTTCCAGATGGCTTCATCCATCAGACCCTGACGATGCAACTCAGCGCAAATTACTTTCGGGCCGGGATAGTACCCACCGCCGCCATTTCCCGCAAACACATAAGTCGATTCGCATCTCGAAGCGGCAGTGTTTTCTGCCAGTCCGGTCTCGTTGTTGCTATAGTCCAGGTATGATAATTTGGTTGTTATTGTCGTTTCCCCGGTCGCCGTAATATACAATTGGTCACCGCCCGAGGCATCAGCATCTTCTTCCGCTATGCTAGCTTGAAACCAATCTGATCCTGGAAAGTAGCCTGACCGATGAATACCATATTGCGGGTACATACAGCTGGTGTAACGTACTCCGTATTCAATCGATATTCCGCGACCATTACCTGTCGCCCGATATATGTAGCAAGGCCCCTGCGGTTCAAGATTGCATGCACCCAGCGCTCCTAAGAGAACCAGAAGGCATAGAACCGGAACCCTTTTCAGGATCCACTTACTTGTCTTCATGCGATTTTGCCCTCCATATTTCTACTTCTGTCAAGCAATCGGAATGCCAAGAAGAGGTTTAGCGCTATTTCCCTGTAGTTGGACGACTTATTCTTCTGTCGGGCCAGAAGTCGGAAAGCTTACCCCTGCAATGTAGGTTGCACAAATAAGGCGGACGTTGCAGCACCATTTCGCCGACAGAGTAGCGGCCCGTATGTTGCCTGCGCTTCAAGTGCAGTTCACGGATACGCGGGAAGTGCCGGGGGTTCGGCCGGCGTTTGGTGTTTTGACGCTCACGGTAGGGGGTCTATGATAAAGGAAAACCATAGGCTGCTCTTTGCAGGCCTACCTTGTCGCTTATCATTTACTACTAAGGCCAAAAGAGAAGCCAGGGAGGAAATCATGAAGTCGCTTCACGGGAAGTAAGCATGATCCCTCCCTGCAACGCCGGGCGATCGTCTTGGCGGGGGTGCAACCATTTGGCAGACCCCCGAAAGCCTCACCTTGCCATGATTTTTCTGATTCCTTACTGCAAAATCATTGGTCGTTGACTTTTGATTCTACGGAATCCTCCATTTGTTGGTATCTCACCAGCCTTTCGTACAGGCCGCCCTGAGAAACGAGCTCTGCATGGGCGCCCTGTTCGACGATCTTTCCGTCATCCAGCACATAGATGCGGTCCGCGCCCTTCAGGGGCGAGATTCGGTGGGATACCACGATGAGGGTTTTCCCGCCCTTGAGGCGCCGCAGGTTCTCGATGATGGTAGCTTCTGTGCGTGCATCCACGCTGGACAGGGAATCATCCAGGATGACCACCGGACTGTCCTTCATGAGCGCGCGCGCAATGGCAGTGCGCTGCTTCTGTCCTCCGGAAAGTGTTATGCCGCGCTCCCCCAGCATCTGAGCGTATCCGTCAGGAAACGAAGCCACGTCTCCGGCAAGCCCGGCAAGCTGGGACACTTCCTTCACCCGGCCGTCATCAGGCGAGCCGTCTTTTCCCATAGCTATGTTCTCTGCAAGCGAGCGGGAGAACAGGAAGGGGGACTGGGACACAATGCCGATCTTGCGAAAGAGGGCTGAGGGCTCGATGTCCCGGATGTCGACGCTGTTGACGAAAACCATTCCCCGTTCGGGTTTCAGCAGGCCTGTCAGGATGTTCATAAGGGTGGTTTTCCCGCTTCCGATGGTTCCCGTGACACCGACAAACTCTCCCGCGCGGACCGAAATGTTCACGTTCTTGAGGCTTTTCCTGTCCTGGTTCGCGTAAGTGAAGCTGAGGTCCCGCACGTCGAAGGAGACAGCGGATTCAGGGAGGTCTTTCCAGTCGTTGCGCCTCTCCACCGGCCCGTCAAGGATGACGTTGATCCTGCCCATTGCGCTGATCCCCTGCTGGATCAGGGACATGATCCAGCCCAGGGAGAGCACGGGAAAGGTGAGCGTGGTGATCATCACGCTGAACTGCAGGAGTTGTCCCAGGGTCATGGCCCCCGAGACGACCAGCCGCCCCCCATAGAGAACGATCGCGAGCTGGGTTACTGAGAAGATGAAGATGAAAGTGGGCCAGAGGAACTCCTGGGCCTTGGCCAGGGCCATGTTGCGCCGAAGGAAATCCCGGTTCAGATCCACAAACCTCGTCTCTTCGCCCCCCTCCATTGTAAAGAGCTTCACCGTTGTGATGCCGGTCACGATCTGCCAGACGCGGCTGTTTATCTTCCCCGTGGATTCCTGGATTGCACGGAAGTACGGCATCAGTCGGGGAAGAACGGTGAAGACGAAGGCGATCACGGCAACCAGCACCGCGGAGACGATCAGCATGAGCACACCGTTCAATCGGAAGAGCGCCGGGAAGAAGAGCGCGAACATGCTGAGAGAGTTGGGGATGTACATGATCCCCGGGCCGAGCAGGGTCCGGACATTGTCCAGATCATTTGTGGTGCGGGAGACCAGGTCCCCCGTCTCATGGGCCTGGAAGAACGAATAGTCGAGCTCCAGGAGCCTGTCGTAGATCTGCTCCCGGAGGCTGAACTCGATGTCCCGCGAAGCTCCGATGATGAGCCTGCGCATGAGGTACAGGGAGACAACGGAGACTGCGGCGTACAGACACGCGGTGAGGATCAGGCTTTCAATGGTGGCGGCCCGGTTGGCGCCTCCCAGCTCGTCCACGATCTTCTGGAAATAAGCCGGCACGCGCACAGCGCAGTAGTTCTGCAGGAGCATGAAGGCAAACCCGACGGCAAGGGCCGTCCAGTGCTGGCCGAGGTACGGGAGGAGCGATCTGAGGTCCGCCATTCCGCGGCTGCCGGTCTTCTTTCCATTCATGGATGCAATCCAAGATATGGAAAACGCCTGAGGAAAACAATACGCGGCCCGGCTTATGAGAGGGGGACGCTGCCCTTTTTCCGGCACAGGCTCCCTGAGTACCGGGCCGGCGGCGTGCCGACGATCCCTTGAAGTCTCTGATGAAATGCGCCTGGTCGTAATACCCCAGATCCATCGCCGTCAGGGTCAGATCCCGCTGACGCCCGTCTGCCAGGGCTTCGGCGGCTTCAAACAGGCGGTACCGGGCGATGACCCACTTGGGGCTCACGCCGACGTATTCGCTGAAGAGCCTTTGAAGCGTCCGGGTCCTGAACTTCAGACCCCTGCTATTTTCTTCGCGGTACGGACCCTCTTTTCTCTCGTGCGGACGGGGCACTCCCCGAACGCGTGCTCGCGTACCAATCGCGCCAGACGATTTTATAGAACCCGATCCAGCGAGGAATCCTGTTGAGGCCAGGGATCAACGGAAGGAAGAAAAGGATGAGAAAGAAGACAAGCATGATGACGATCGCGATGAGGTCGGCGTTCGGGTTGGTGTTGAGCCCCGGGATCTGGTACCAGATGGCATAGGGCCACAGCCACCACGGACCCGGATGATTGCCGGCCTCGTGGGTAATGCCCCACTGCGAGCCTGTCATGTCGAGTGAATCCGCGACGCTTGCGTCAACGTCCTCCTGGAAGAAAAGGAGCGCGCGGCTGGTGTCCAGAGCGTAGGGCTGCCTGTCGTTGCTCTCCAGAGCGCCCTCCAGAAGCCCCGCTTTTCCAAGATCCAGCATGCCAGCCATCATCACGGGAACAGGTCCGTAGTCTCCCTTGGCAACCTGCACGTTGCCGTCCACCACCGTCGCCTTGTCCAGCGCGGCGATGTAGGCTTTTGTCCAAGCGGCGCGGGCATCATCAGAGGCTGCCTCCCACGCTGAAAGAGCCGCTCCAATGTCCTTGTTGAATACCGCAACGCGCGAAAGCGGGGTCAGGATGAAGTCCTTTGATGGGTCAAGGGGCTGCCGGACGCCGAACCAGGTTATCGGGGAAATCCCCAGCAATTTCTGAGAGTTCGCCGTGTCGGGATTATACGGCGGCCCGTAGTCCTGCAGGCTGGAGTTCCCCGCCAGGATATCAGCCGCAGTCTTGACGTAGGCAACGGGCTGGCGTTTTGCAACATCCTCACCGCGCACCGTCGGGTAGTCCGGGGGCGGCCAGAAAATGGCAAGCACGATGATGACCACGGCAATAAAGCCAAGAATGATGAGGCCTTCCCGGATCAGGTCGTATGGCTTCATCGGAACTCCGCGCAGGTTCTCGTCGGATGTTCTGCTCATGCTATTTCCCTTCCTTCGGATAGGGCTTCACCGGGCTTTCGTGCCTGATGAATGCAAGGTGGATGACCACCAGGACGATGATCAGGAACGGGAAGAGAGCCACGTGGAGCGTGATGACCTGGCTGAAGTTCGTGGTGTTGAAAAAAGCTCCTATGCCGATGGCGTTCATGGCATCCTTGGCCTGCACGGCGTGCCACAAGGAGGAAAAGCTGGTGGCCGACAGGTAGCCGGTAAATCCGCCGAAGATGGAGATCCCCAGGGTCAGGACTCCGATCATCCATGTCTTCCAACGTCCGTCGCGCCATGCCCCCAGCAGAAGCTTGGTGAGCATGTGAAGGACCATGCTCCCGAAAAAGCCCTGGGCGCTCCAGAAGTGGAGGCTGTTGAAGAACCGGCCCGTGCGGGAAAAATGGTACCAGTTGGGTCCGAAGATAGCCAGGATCATGCCCGTAAGAATGAGCATGACCAGCGCTGAAAGCGTTGCCACACCGAAGAGGTACGCGATGGAGTTGACGTACACCGGCATCTTTGTTGGCAGCGCATCCTCAAGGGTCATGTTGCGCTGAGTGAACTCCTGCAACCGTTTTGTGAGGTTCATTCTTTGCGTCCTTGCTCAATGAAATGCGGGAGACGCGCCCAGGCCCCAAGGAAGAGGATGGCGATCAGCACGATCCCGATGATGAGGTTCGGGACGGAAATGTTGAAAATGAGAAAGGCGAAATGCTTGACGACGGGGAGAAGCTGCGCGGGTAACTGATCCACAGAAGCCTCCTGTCGAAGAGTTTCACGTGTGAGCAAGTCGTGTTGTTACTGTAAGGTACTGTCTGGAAGGAATCAGGGCAAACGCGGGCCGCGTCCGCCCTTTCTCCGCTCCGTCGCTCTAACGCCACGAGTCCCCACCATGAATGAAAGCCCACGCCGAGTGCCACAATGGCGACACCGATGATCGTCCTGATGACCCTGTCGACCCGACCCGCGTTCCTGAAAGCTATCATGCGCTCCTCCTGTCAATCAGACTTGTATCTACAACGGAGGGGAGGAGGTCTTTTTTCTCAGTGACCTCAGTCACTCTGAGCGAAAAAGTTTTCGGTGTTTCACGTGGGAGCCGCAGGTCGAAGTCAAAGCCTGAGGACAAGGGCTAGAAGCGCTGCCCCAAGGACAACCCAGAGCAGATTGACGCGGAGCATCAGGGCCGCGAATACCGCAGTAGCAATGGCGATGCGCGGAAGGTCCCACGTCAGCGCTATTCCGAACTTGAGCGATGTGATTGCAAGCAGGCCCACGAAAGAGCAGAGGACCCCGCTGATTCCCTTACGGAAAAGGGAAAAGGAATTGAGTCGCAGGAAGAAGGGGGATATGGAAATAACGAGAAAAAAAGAGGGAAGGAAGATGCTGGCCGTCGCCGCCAGGGCCCCCGCGAAACTCCGCACCCCATAGCCAACGAAGGCGGCAGTGATCACGATGGGCCCGGGAGTCACCTGGCCGAGCGCAATCCCGTCCATGAAGGTTTTCAGATCCATCCAGTGCCTGACGTCGACGACCTCATGGAGCATGAGTGGAACGGAGGCGAATCCGCCTCCGAAAGCGAACAGGTCGACCCTGAGCATGAGAAGGGAAAGCTCGAAGAGCCTCCTGTCCAGGAAAAAAAGGGCTGAAAGCCCGACTGCGGTGAGGCTCAGGATGAGAACGACCGCTCTCAGCGGAAAGGGCTCACGCGCGGCCGGTGCGGCTTGAAATGCGCTCCCGTCTCTGAGCTTCACGGCGATTCCCAGGAGAAACGAAAGCACAATGACGAGGATGGGGCTGAGCCCCAGCCAGAAGAGCACTGCCGCCACTGGGACGATAAGAAAGTCCTGCCATTTTTTCAGGTATGCTTTCCCGAAGGTGAAAGCGGCATGGGCGATGAGCGCAATGATCAGCGCCTGGAGACCGCCGAAAGTTGATACAACTGTCGGCACGTCGTGGAATCTCGCGTAGAGGACCGACAGGGCGAGCATCAACAGGAAAGCCGGTAGGCCGAACCCTGTGAAGCTTGCCGCCGCTCCTTGCGCCCCCCGAATCCGCAGACCCACGTAGGCGCAGGTCTGCATTGCCGTGGCGCCTGGAATGGTCTGGCAAAACGCCACGCCGCTGCGGAATGTTTCCTCATCCAGCCATCGCCTCTTTTGCACAGCCAAGGTGCGGATATGAGCCACCATGGCAGGCCCGCCGAAGGCGGTCGCGCCGAGACCAAGGAAGGAAAGAAAGAGCTTCAGCAGGGATGGTCTGAGCACGGCCGTCGTTGCTTTGTCTTCAGCCGCTTCCACGGCGGGACTTCCCTAGAACATCGGCGTGGGGACTTCGCCCCAGCCGGTGCCCGAAGGTGTGTCGTGGACTTGAAGAACCTCGTTCGTATGGAGGCTGACATCCACGAAAAACCGCGGTGTGCGTTGGGCGTTGATCCCGAAATCCGCGGCAGCCGAGCCAAGGCGCTGCTTGCCGCTGATCTGCACGAAGATGATCCGTCTCTGCATCTGTGCACTGTCGTGCATCATCGCGCCGGTGTGGCCCATGTGACCGCCTTGCAGGTGGCCCATGGGGTTGACGACGTAGTCCGAGATCATCGCAAGGGTCTGGTGCCGCTGAAACAGCCGCCACTCGGGCGCTGTGTCGGCAATCATCCCCTGCATGATGTAGTTCACGGGAACGATATACGCCAGGACACGGTCTGCCGGAGTCGCTTGCATAGTGCGCAGGGTTCGCACCACCCTCGGATCGCTCTGTGCGTCGGCAATCAGGTTCTCGGCCAGCGGGAGGTCCCCGGGCAGGATGCTCATCGCATCTATTCCGATGACGTTCGTGATCGGCAGATGAGCCACCGTGTATGCGCGCAAGCCAAACCCAACTATGGCGGCTCCGCCCAGCAACGCGACCAGGACGACAAGGATCTTCCATGCCATCAGGGGTCGCACCGCCGAGAGTCGTGCGCTGACACGGGGGAGAAACATCCCCGTCCGCTCGAGGTATGTGCGGTATCCATCCCCGTAGCGTCTCAGCATCCGCCGCTCCTCGTCCCCTGCCAGCAGGTAGTAGAGAAACGTCATCACGGCCAGGAACATCAGCGTAAGGAAGCGCGGCCAGAGGATGGTGAGGCCGATACCGGCCATGGCAAGGCCCGTATATTGGGGATGTCGCACGAGGGCGTACAGCCCGCGGCTTGCCGCGCCCCACTTGAGGATCTTCCCCAGGTAGACCTGCGCCGCGCAGATGAGAAACACGAGGGTTCCTGCGATGAATAGGATCGAACCCAGCACACGCAGAGTGACCAGCAGGGGAGTGGGCGGAACGATCATGTGCGGAAGGAAGAACGCGGTCAGCCATCGCGTCCAGACCGATGCGTTCAACCCCAGAAGGATCGGGTTGAAAACGGAGTAAAAGAAGAACGCGAACGGGCTGATCATTATCAAGATCTCGAGGGCTGCAATGAAATAGACGAGCGCCAGGCCCCCGACCAGGTAGCCCCGGCCGCTGTGTCGTGTCGTTTCTTCATTCGGATTCATTTTTTCCCTCCAAACTCATGGCGATGTTCGCGACGCAGCGGCACATCAACGGCCAGCGTCTCCAGCAGCCAGGCTTTCCCATCTTTGCCGGTTCCAGCAAGCCGAGCGTCCCAGTCTGAAAGAAGTTCCAACAACTCGTTTCGCAAGTGACGAAGGCTGCGGATGCGCGCCTCCAGCTCCTCAAGCTTCCTTGCGGCCAGCGCGCGCACCTGGCGGCACGGCGCGTCGCCGCGGTCCCGGACCCTGAGGAAGCTGGCCAGCTCATCCAGGGTGAAGCCCACCCAGAGCGCGTGCTGCACGAGTCTCACGCGGGCAAGCGCGTCAGGGAGGTATTCGCGATATCCGTTCGCCGACCTTGCAGCGCGGAGCAGGCCCTTGCGCTCATAATGGCGAAGCGTGTCCGTGCTGACTCCGGCCATGCCGGCTAGCTCGCTCGGCCGCAGCGCTTTCACCGCTGGCTCCACTCTCATGGGGGAAGTGTAAACCCTGGAACCCATTCCAGGGTCAAGCGTCACCTCGTTTTTCGATCTTCGGTTACGACCTGTCTCTTGCCGAACCTATCCGCCAGGGGACCGAAGACCAGCTGGAACACGCGGAAGGGGATCATGTACGCGGTGATCAGGAGGCTGCCCGGACAGGGTCGACACTCAGCCCTTTTGCTATCGAGGGCAGAATGGGAGAGACGACCCAGTTGTCCGTCATGACCACGAATCCCGACAATCCAAGTATTGCAAGGATGGAGTTCCTCTTCATTCCATCACGCTCCCGTGATCAGCTGCTTCAATTGCTCGACAGTGGGAATCTTCCCCTGCAAGACCAGCTTGCCGTCGATTGCGAGCGCCGGGGTGGCCATGACGCCCCGCTGGACGATAGCCTGCATGTCCGTCACTTTCTCCACATCCGCCGCGAGGGAAAGCTCAGCAAGCGCTTTCCTCACGTTCTCCTCGGTATTTTTACACCGGGAACAGCCAGAGCCCAGAACCTCGATCTTCATTGCGCCCACCTCTCTTTCAAGAAGTAATTGGCAGATATCCCTTTTACAGGACGACGTTGAACAAGTACCCCACCATGAGGATGCCAACTCCCACGACCCCGACGAACGTCGCGATAAGGGGAAGCCTCAGTACTTTGCGAAGGATGACAATTTCTGGAAGGGACAGTCCAATCACCGACATCATGAACGCAAGGACAGTCCCCAGAGCGGCTCCCTTTTCCAGGAGCGCCTGCACGACGGGAATGATGCCTGCGGCGTTGGAGTACATCGGGATCCCGATCACGACCGCCAGCGGCACCGACCACCAGGCCCCCTTTCCCATGATGGAAGCCATGAAATCCTGGGGAACGTAGCCGTGGATGCCGGCCCCGACAGCGATTCCCGCAAGAACATACGGCCATACCCTTCCCACGATGTCCTTGACGGCATCCCGGCCAAAGACCACGTGATCCGCCCACCTCATGCGGGTCTCAGATCCCGCAGCGGAGGAAGCCGGTGCAGTTTCATACACCCAGCCTTCCACCCAACGCTCCAGGCGGAGCCGGCCGATCACCCAGCCCGCGATCATTGCGATGAGGAGGCCGGTGCCAAGGTAGAGACCCGCAACCTTCCACCCGAACAGTCCGAAAAGAAGGACCAAAGCGATCTCGTTGATCATGGGTGATGCAATGAGGAAGGAAAAAGTCACCCCGAGGGGCACTCCCGTGGTGACAAAGCCGATGAAAAGGGGGACTGCGGAACAGGAGCAGAAAGGCGTGACCACCCCCAGGAAAGAGGCCAGCACGTTGCCCAGCGCCTCACCACGGCCTGCAAGGATCCGGCGGGTCCGTTCGGGAGTGAAGAAGGAACGCACAATCCCGACGCCAAAGACAACGACCAGGAGGAGCATCAGGACCTTGGGCGCCTCATAGAGGAAGAACGCTAGGACGGAGGAGAGTCGCCTTGCCGGGCTCATGCCGAAGGCGCCATAGACGAGCAGGTCGGACAGGCGTTCGAGGTTGCTGAAGAGCAGCCACCAGGCTGCGGCGGCCGCGAGAGCGAGAAGTGCAACGCCAAGAAGCCTCCGTGTCCCGGAGGATCTGCGGGAAGCAGCTCCCTTTGTCGCCCTGCTGGTCTGCGTACTCACTTGGCTTGCCTCTGAGCTCCCCGAACAGAAAAGAGTCTTTCCTTGAGCCATAGAGACACATTCACAAGCCCCAGCATGACCGGCACTTCCACGAGGGGACCGATCACGGCCGCGAACGCCACCCCCGAGCCGATGCCGAACACAGCCACTGCCACCGCGATGGCCAGCTCGAAGTCATTGCTTGCAGCGGTAAGGGAGACAGTGGCGGTGGGCTCGTATGCAGCGCCCAGCCTCCGGGACAGCAGGAACGTGACGATGAACATGAAGGCGAAGTACAGAGCCAGGGGAATTGCGACCCTCACGACGTCGAGCGGAAGTTGGATGATCAGGTTTCCCTTAAGGGAGAACATGACCACGATGGTGAAAAGAAGCGCGATCAGCGTCACCCGGCCAATGCGGGGGACAAATGCTCTCTCGTACCAGTCCCGGCCCTTCGCGGCAATGAGGCTGAATCGCGTGATGATTCCTGCGATGAATGGCACTCCGAGGTAGACGAAAACGCTTTGTGCGATTTCCGCCATCTTCACGTCCACCACGCTCCCTCTCATACCGAAGAGTGGCGGCAGGATCGTGACGAAGATCCACGCGTAGACGCTGTAGAACAGGACCTGGAAGACCGCGTTGAAGGCGACAAGGCCCGCAACAAGATCCCTGTCCGCCTTTGCCAGGTCATTCCAGACCAGCACCATCGCGATGCATCGAGCCAGACCTACAAGAATCAACCCGACAGCGTACTCTTGATGACCGTGAAGGAAGAGCATCGCCAAAGCGAACATGACGATCGGACCCACGACCCAGTTGACCACCAGGGAAAGGGTAAGCACTCTCCCGTGGCGGAAGACCGTGCCGAACGCCTCATAGCGGACCTTCGCCAGGACAGGATACATCATGAGGATGAGCCCGATGGCTATGGGAATGTTCGTCGTCCCGACCTGGAACCTGTTGATAAAAGGGACCACGCCCGTGATGCCCCAGCCCAGAAGCACCCCTGCGGCCATTGCAAGGAAAATCCAGAGCGTGAGAAAACGGTCGAGAAACGAAAGCCGACTGATCCTGCCTTCCATGGAGTCCCCCTTGTGTGTGTTCCTTGCAAGCCGCCTATTCGAGCGTTGCGTATTCCCGCACAGTCGCGTCAATCACAGCGTCAGAACATTGAAAAAAGTTCAGGATGCAGGGGATGCGAAGCGTGTAGTAGACGCAGGCGCCCCGCTTCTCGTCCCGGACGATCCCGGCGTTTTTCAGGATGCTCAGGTGTTTTGACACCGTTGACATGTCGCAGCGGACAAGGGCAGTCAGGTCCCGCACGCATTGCTCCCCTTGGGAGAGTCTGTCCACGATGCATATCCGGGTAGGGTGCGCAAGCGCCTTGATGACTCGCGCCCTGTTTTCAAAAATTCTCTTTTGCTTTGTATCCATGGTTACTTGGCAATATTACCAAATAACCATATATTGTCAAGCGGGGAAACTGGTCTCGCAGCGGCAACAGAGATGGTGCTGGCAGCGGCGCAGGGGACGAGGGCCTCATAGAGTCGGAAGCAGGGAATGCGTATACTATCCAGAGGAGGCTGAGACCATGTGGGGTTGGGGCTGGGGACATGGGGCGTACGGGTTTCCATTCTGGTGGCTTGCAGCCGGCTTCAGGCTGGTATTCCTGGCAGCGGTCGTCGTTGGAGGAGTCTTCCTGGCGCGGCATTTCGGCCGGCAGGGATGGCGCGGGCATGGCGAAGAATCGGCGCTGGACATTCTCCAGAAGCGCTATGCCCGCGGCGAGATCACCAAAGAGCAGTATGAGGAGATGAGGCGGAACCTCGGCGCCTAACCCATCACAGGCTGAAGGATCCCGAAGAGGTTGCCTTCCGTGTCCATGCAGTAGCAGAAATCCCCTACACCGGGAATCGTGTCCTTCTTCGTGACTTGTGTGCCGCCTGCATTCGTGATCTTCTTGATGAACTCATCCACGTTTGGAACGTCTATCGTGTTTACGACTGTCTTTGCCGTTGCGCCTTTCTTTTCCATGATGGCGCCGTTGATTCCCATGGTCCCTTCCTTCCCGGTTGTCGCAAGGTAGTACTCCATGGGCATCTGCGTCTTCTGGATGTCCCAGCCGAACACGCTCTTGTAGAACTGGACAGCCCGGCTAGTGTTGTCGGCCGGGATCTCGAAGTGAACGACTCGCGGCATGGTATCCTCCTCACGGGCGAAAGATACTGGATTTCCCGGCCGCAGGCAGCCGTTACGACCTGCCGTTACGCGGTTGGGGAAAAGTGCTCGTCAACGTAGCGTTTCAGGGTCTCTTCGACCGTGGGGACGCTGCCGAGCAGTTTCTTCTGCAGCGACGTGTCGGCAACGTATTGGCCTGTGAGAAAGTAGTCCATCATCGAAACCGCGTCACACGCAAAAGGGACAAAAAGACCCATGATCCCTGCTGCGCCGTGAACAAGACCCATGGATAGTGTCCTGACCCGGATGCTCCGCGACAAGAGGTGAGAAAAGATTTCCGCTATCTCCTGCGTGCTCACCGGCCTGTCCCACCCAAGGTCGATTTTCTTCCCTTCGACGCCTGGTGCGTCCACGGCTTTGGCGATGCTCCGCGCCACATCATCGATTCCTATGTAGGTCCATTTCGCTTTCGCAGAGCCTATCGCGGTCAACGTGCCTTTCCGCAATCCCCTGGCCCAGAAGTCGGCGCCTCCCACGAAAGCGCCGGGTCGCACGGCCACGAACGGCACGCCGCTCGTCTCCAGATAGTCTTCGATGAGCTTCTTCTGCCAGAAATGGGGGACCTGGGGAGCTTTGTCGCAGGTCAGGACGCTGGTGAAGACGAACCGTCCCACATGCTTCAGGCGCGCGGCATCAACGAGGTTCCTGTTTCCGATATCGTCCACGGATTTCAGGGAATCGCCCTTCTTCCTCCGCGAGTACCCGATTGCCGTCGTGGCCACGGCTGTCACGCCGTCAAGCGCGCGCGAAAGGGAGGGTGGGTCCAGCATGTTCCCACGCACAATCTCGACTCCCTTTTCCTCGAGCTGCTGCGCGTCAGTTCCCTCGCGGACAAGCGCCCTGACCCGCTTGCCGCGCGCCAGGAGCTCCCTCACCACACGGCTGCCGAGGTGGCCCGTGCCTCCGACGACCAGGACGCCTTTCCCAGACTCCATGAGGGAAAGATACCCGGGAGAACCGGCCGCGGCGCCTGCCTCTTCGGTCAGGTTACGGCATTTCCCGGCATGCTGATTTTTCTCACGGTGCGGGCCCCGATTGCGGCCG
>Ga0187881_10003484_pt1 | contig 13565 bp, 18 predicted proteins | sample June2016WEW_19_1_2_FD_133017 | JGI IMG/M metagenome (GOLD analysis project Ga0187881, IMG submission 133017) | Peatland microbial communities from SPRUCE experiment site at the Marcell Experimental Forest, Minnesota, USA - June2016WEW_19_100 | ecosystem: Environmental > Terrestrial > Soil >...
CCCATCTCGATTGAGATGTGGCTGGCGCCGGCATTCTCCATGGTTCGTGAGACCGACAGGGGGCTCACGCGCGACTTCTTGTGGAGGTACAGCTCCTGGAAGGCAACGTCCTCGGTGGCTTTCCCGCCCAGGCAGGAACCGGTGGCAATGCCGGTCTGCTCGCGGAGCTTCTGCGTCCACTGAATCCCGGCGTCCCTGACCGCCTCCCGGGCGGCCACGACGGCGAACTGCGCAAACCTGTCCAGGAAATCAACCTGTTTTCCTTCGAAGTGGTCTTCCGGGGTCCAATTGGGTACTTCACCGCCGTTTTTGAACTTCAACAAGCTCATGTCGAGCTGTCTGATGGGGCCGATTCCGCTCTCCCCTTTGATCAAAGTCTCCCAGAACTCCCGCGCGTTTTTCCCGACGGCGGAAACCACCCCGACACCCGTGACAACGACTCTGCGTTCCATCCTGATCTGCAAGGGCCCTAGGCCCGAGCCGCTCCGTTTGCCTCACCTGCGGACAGAAGCTTGTCCAGCTGCTCCACGGCCTCCCGGACACTCTTTATCCCGAGGACCCCTTCGTCAGGAATGCTTACATTGAACTCGGTCTCCAGCGCGTAGAGGATGTTCACTCCATCAAGGGAGTCGATTCCAAGCTCTTCGAACTTGCTGTCGATTGTAACCGTCTCCGGGGGCAGTTTCTGGGTTTTTGCGACACAGGAAATGACTCTCCCGATCATCTCATCAGTCATGCTACCTGGCTCCTTATTCGAATTGAACGACTGGAACCCGCGCGTGCGCTTCCCGCGCCTGTAAGCGTTCCTGCGCTGCCGACGGCCTGGTCCCAGCCGGCTGATAGTATTGATTATAGACCATGACCGCAACTGGCTGCAACACGCCCGGGAGGGTATGGCCTGCTAGCTGAGTTGCACGGCATGGCCGGTCCGGCTACACTTCGCGCGGAGGTTGTGAAATGAAGGAAACTGCCTGGAAGAAGCTGACCCCCGAAGGGTTTCAGAAGTTCGGGACCTACGCCAGCATGGTGAGCCCGTCCGGCCCTCACTTCGGAGCCGGGCCAATCGAGTACTACAGGGACATGGTCCAGTCCACCCTTGGCGCGGTCCCCGTGGCTTCGTTCGGCGTGTGCAGGGTGGTGAAACGTCCTTTCATTGTGGATGTCTCCGAGTTCCACAGCACCGCGTGCGAGATAGTTCTGCCCCTGGATGGCGATGTGCTCATGCATGTCGCGCCGGCCTGCGAGGAGGCGGAGTTTCCCGCCAACGACGCAGAGGTGTTTCTCGTGCCGAAGGGCACGATTGCCTGTCTGCGTCCGGGAGTATGGCACCACGCGCCTTATGCCTTCGGAACCGGCACGGTGAACTGCCTTATCATGCTGCCCGAGCGCATATACAAGAACGACTGCACCGTGTTCCAGGTACCCCCGGATCGCCAGATCCGCATCACTGGAGATGGGACCCGCTAGAATGATGATGTCCCGTCTGTTCGGCGCCACGCTTCGGGCGGCGCCGGCCGAAGCGGAGACGGCAAGCCAAGAAATCACGACGCCGATGGCAAACCCGACAGAGCCGTGGAAGGCCGGCGGGCGGTAGTATTCCTCTTGACAGCGCCCCTTATTTGTGCTATCTGATATATCAGCTTACTTACTATCAGCCCTGACCCTGCCCCACCGTTAGAGCAACACGTTCTGCATCGGGGCAGGTTTTCTTATCCAGGATCCCTCTCTGATTGCGCGATTTTTCCCAGGATCAGGTCCGCCAGGGCTTTCTTTTGAACCGGATCCGTCACGTCGAAGGACGGGACTCCGGGCAACTGCAAAGGATCCCAGACGGACGCGGCCCTTCCCGAAATGGCAGCCACGGAGCTCCGCGGGACCTTCCGGATGTCCAAAGTTTCCTGCAGCCCTGAAGATTCTCTCAGGCAGAGCACAACCAGGTGAGGGTTGGCCGGATCGATGGCTCCTTCACTCACGAGGATCCTGATGCTCCTGGGAAAATGCCCTGCCACTTCCTCCAGGGAGGCGGGCAAGGCACCTTTCTCGAGCCTTGCCGTGCCGTCAGAGCCGAGCGCAAGGACAACGGAGGCCCCCGCGTCTGCGTGGCGCCGGGTGTCCGTTCCCGGAACGTCCAGTGAGACATTGTGGTGCCTCATCGTCTTGACCGTGCCCACCTGGTGGCCGCGCGCTCGCAACTCGGAGACAAGCGCCTCTACAACGGAAGTTTTTCCGCTCCGCTTGAGTCCGATTACGGTGATGAGGTGCAATTGCTCCGTCACGCGGGTCGAGTGTATCCTCCTTGTCGAGTGAGGTGAACCATGGAGCGGGAGCTGTCGATTCTGAACGGGGGAGACCTCGTGGGGTTGAACGGTTTCACAAAGAAGATCGTTATGAACACTCTCCTCGGGATGCTGCAATCGCTTCACGACGTCGACGTGGAGCGCGAGATCCGTATTGTGATCTCGGCTGCGGGCTCCGGCGGGAACCTTGACAGGAGCGCATGAGCGCCCCTACCGTCAAGTCGTCCGCCGCAGGTTGTGCTGAGGGGGATACCGGTTGATCGAGCTCGAAGAGGCTTTGAAAATCATCGGGCGGGTCGAGCCCCGCCGGGAAGAAGAGACCGTCTCCCTGGACGCGGCGCTGGGCCGGGTGCTGGCGCGCGAGGTCCGTTCACCCATGGATTCCCCACCTTTTGCCAAGTCTGCAATGGACGGGTTTGCCCTCAGATCGGACGATCCCGCCGCAAGCTTTCGAATCGTGGACCTTGTCCCGGCAGGAGGCTTTCCGCGCAGGGAGATCGGTTCAGGGGAATGCGCCCGCATCATGACAGGGGCAATGCTGCCCCTCGGCGCCGGCCGGGTGATCCGCAAGGAGCTGGTTGAGGAGAAGGACGGGGTCATCAGGGTCCTTGGACCGGAAACGACGGACAACGTCATTCCCCGCGGCGCCAACCTTCGGGCAGGGGACCCGGTTCTCCAACCCAAGGCGCTCTCCGCTCAGGACATCGGTATTCTGGCGGCATCGGGGTTCCCGACTGTCGACGTCATTGTCCCGCCTTCTGTCGGGATCATCTCCACGGGATCTGAGATCCGTTCCCCCGGCGAGACGCTCGGGCCCGGAGAGATCTACAACAGCAACGCGGCGCAGCTGGTTTCTCAGCTGGAAGCCATGCGCTGTCCGTCCCGGTTTCTCGGGATGGTGCCAGACCAGCCGGGGCCGCTTTCCCAGGCCATCGCCTCTGCTCTGCAATCCAGCGAGCTTGTCCTGCTCACCGGCGGAGTCTCTGCAGGGGATTTCGACTTTGTCCCCCGGTGCCTCCTGGGTCTGGGCGCGGACGTCCTCTTTCACGGCGTTGCCGTCAAGCCGGGCAAGCCTACGCTGTTTGCCCGGCTCGGCGGACGGTTCATCTTCGGCTTGCCGGGAAACCCCGTTTCCACCTTTGTGATATTCGAGGTCTTCGTGAAGCTGTTTCTCTACCGCTGGATGGGGCTGGATTGGAAGCCCCGTGTCTTTCGCGCCCGGCTTGGCGCCAGGGTGAGCAGGAAGGGAACTGAGCGCACGGAGTTCCTGCCTGTGAGCGCCCGCGAGGGCCGGGTGGTTCCGGTTGCATACCACGGATCCGCCCACCTCAATGCCCTGGGCGAGGCCGACGGGCTGATCCGGATGGAAAAAGGAATTGCGGTTCTGGAGGAAGGAGCTGAGGTCGATGTTCGACCGCTTTAACCGCGCCATCACGTACCTTCGCATCTCCGTCACGGACAAGTGCAACCTGAGGTGCATCTATTGCATGCCCCCGGATGGCGTGCCTCCCCGGCATCACCGGGATTTTCTCTCTTTCGAGCGAATGACCGATGTCGCCCGGGCCGCGGTGCGCATTGGCGTGAGCAAGATCAGGCTGACAGGAGGGGAGCCCCTGGTAAAGCGCGACATCGTCACGCTGGTTCGGATGCTTGCCGGGATAGAAGGGCTGGAGCACCTTGCCATGACCACCAACGGCACGCTCCTTTCCCGGTTTGCCCGTCCCATTCGGGAAGCGGGGCTGGACAGCCTGAACGTCTCTCTGGACACCCTTGACGGTGAAAGGTACCGTTTGCTGACACGAGGAGGCCGCATCCAGGAAGCCTTGGCCGGCATCGGGGCGGCCCGCCGCGAAGGGCTCCCCGTGAAGATCAACATGGTGGTGCTGGAGGACACGCAGCCCAAAGAGATCGAACGCATGAGGCGGTTTTGCGCCGAAACCGGACTTCTGCTGCAGCTCATCAACCATTTTGACCTTGGCCGCAGGGATAGCCATTCGTACGGGTTCGACAGGCCTCCCTCATGCGCAAACTGCAACCGGATCCGTCTCATGGCGGACGGAATGCTCAAGCCATGTCTGCACAGCGACCTGGAGGTGCCGCTGGATTTTTCCCGGCTGGAAGAGAGCATCAGTGAGGCGGTGCTGGCAAAGCCGCAGCGCGGCGGGACGTGCCGCAACCGCGCCATGTCACAGATCGGAGGATGATGATGGACTTCAGTCATCTCGATGCGGAAGGCAAGGCCGTCATGGTGGATGTGTCGACAAAGCCGCGGGTGCGCCGAAGCGCCGCTGCCACGGGCATGGTCCTCATGCAGCCTGAGACGCTGCGCATGATCAGCGAGAAGCTCCTGAAAAAGGGGGATGCCCTTGCGGTTGCCCGGGTGGCGGGGATTGCCGCGGCCAAGAAGACCCCTGAGCTGGTCCCCCTGTGCCATAACATCAGGATAGACCACGTCTCGGTGGACCTGGCGCTGCGCGCGGACGGGGTCCAGATCACTTCCAGCGCCATCTGCACGGAGAGCACGGGAATCGAGATGGAGGCGCTGACCGCAGTCTCCGTTGCCGCGCTGACTCTCTACGACATGTGCAAAGCCGTGGACAAGCAGATGACCATCACCGACATTCGGCTCACGGAGAAGACCAAGGAGAGCCCGGGGTGAAGACTTTCTCCATCCTATCCATCAATGTCTCCGCCGAAACGGGCGTTCAGAAAAAGCCTGTTGCCCGCGCCGTGTTGAAGGAAGCCCATGGCATCGTCGGGGACGCGCACGCGGGGGACTGGCATCGCCAGGTCTCCCTGCTTGCCGATGAGGACATCCAGGGCATGCGCGGCAAGGGCGTGGAGATCGGCTACGGGGACTTTGCCGAAAACCTTACAACACGCGGGATCGATCTGGGATCGCTCCCGGTAGGCGCGCGCCTCTCAATGGGAGAGGCCATCCTGGAAGTGACACAGATCGGGAAGGAATGCCATCACCATTGTGCGATTTTCGAGGCGGTGGGAGACTGCGTCATGCCGCGCAAGGGAGTCTTCGCGCGCGTGATCCGCGGAGGGGAGATAGAATGTGACAGTCTCTGTCATTACGATCTCTGACAGGGTCTCGCAGGGTAAATACCAGGACGCCTCCGGGCCGGAGATCGAGAAAGAAGTGAAAAGCCGGTTTCCCGGAGCTTCCGTGACCCGCCTCATTGTTCCCGACGAGCCGGACCAGATCCTCTCTGCCCTCCAGAAATCCGCGGGGGCAGATTTCATCCTGACTACGGGAGGCACCGGCATCTCCCCCCGTGATGTGACGCCCGAGGCCACGCGGCGCTTCATCGACAAGGAGCTGCCGGGGATAGCCGAATCCCTGAGGGCGCAGTCATACGCTGAGACCCCCGCGGCAGTGCTCTCCCGGGGAGTTGCGGGCATCAAGGGCAGCGCTATCGTGGTCAACTTCCCCGGCTCACTCAGAGCAGTCCGTCTATGCATGAAGGTGCTGGGGCCGGTCATGGAGCATGCCCAGAGAATGATGCGGGGAGAGGGGCACGGCTGATGGCACGGACCGCGCCTTCAAAAAGCCTCGTGGACCGGGTCTACGAATACCTCCTGGAGCAGATCATTACGGGCGCCATCCGCTACGGGCACACGATCAGCATCAAGGGCATGGCCAGCAGGCTCTCCGTGAGCAGCATGCCGGTGCGGGAGGCCTTGAAAAGGCTCGAGTTCGAGGGCGTCGTGGACATCAAGCCGCGCAGCTCGTGCATGGTGCGCGTTCCGTCCCGCAAGACCATCCTGGAAGTCTATGCCCTTCGGGAGGCCCTGGAAGTGTACGCCCTGTCCTGCTGCGGGGGGAGCATCTCGCGCGCAAGCCTTGCCCGCATGGGCGATATCGTCGCGCGGATGCGCGGCCTGACCGGCGTGAAGGATGCCGCGGAGAAGGAGAAGAAAGCCATCTCGCTGGACCGTGACTTCCACAGCGAGATCTGCGCCCTTGCCGGCAACGATCTTCTCAATACCACCTACCGCCAGCTCACCCTGCGGGTCAACATGACCCTGATGCATGAGAAGACCTTCCGCACCATGGAGAATGACTGGGCCCAGATGCACGCCGACGTCCTGGCGTGCCTGCAAAGCGATCCCTCGCGCGCAGTCGGCCTCCTGAAAAGCCACTTCGCAAGCGCCACGGAGATCTGGAGGAAGAACGGGGCGGGCGCGAGCGAGCGGCAGACCTAGACCATCCCTCCCAGGAGCGCGAAGAGGAGCACTGCCAGCACGATTACAGTGACCAGGCTGTACAGCCAGTCGCGCTTCAGGAGGAAGGCGACAATCGACACTGCCACCCGGAAGATCGGGACCGCAATCAGGACAAGGAGGCCCACCTGGATGACCGCCTCACTCCTCAGTGACGCGGCAGCCTTCAGGACTTGCCCCACGTGCTCCAGAAACTCAGGCTCACCCTGGAACGATCCGTAGTGAGGAACGGTGCCGGCGCGCCGGACGATATAGAAGGCGCCGCCGATGGCAACAATACATGCGGCTATGATCACGCCGAAACGCAGGAGATTGCCGATGAGATGTTCCATGCGGTGATCGTTTGGGCGCCGGTCGATCATTAGAGCCGCCCTCCAAATCCCTTGAAGATCATCTGAGCCCCGAGGGCCACGATGGTTATCGCGAAGATGATGCGCAGGGACCTTGTCTGCGCCGCGGCCAGGAACCGCGCGCCAAGGACCGAGCCAGCAAGCACGCCGAGCATGATGGGCATGGCAAGGCCGGGATCTATGTAGCCCCTGTTCAGGTAAACGCCGGCGCTGGCCGCCGCCGTGACGCCGATCATGAAGTTGCTTGTGGTCGTGGACACCTTGAAAGGGATCTTCATCACCCTGTCCATGGCAATCACCTTCAGGGCGCCGGAGCCAATGCCCAGAAGCCCGGAAAGCACTCCCGCAAGGGCCATGAGGCCGAAGCCCGCCGGGACCGAGCGCACGTTGTACGAGCGAAGTCCGCCCGGGGTCGGAAACGATCCATTCATTCCCAGCCGGGTTGCCAGCCCATCCGCGGGGACGTTCTCATTGTCGGCGGGAGGCGCCCGGAAGGTCTGGTATGCGGAGTACAAAAGCACGCAGCCGAAGATCACCGCAATGATCGATGGGGCAACGCGCAACGCAATTGCCGCGCCCGCCAGGGCCCCGAGGGTGGTAGCGATCTCCAGGAACATGCCGATGCGGATGTTGCTGAAGCCCTCCCTGACGTAGGCGGCAGCAGCCCCGGAGGAAGTTGCGATCACAGAGACCAGGGAAGCTCCGATGGCGTAGCGGATGTCGATCCCCAGCCCGAGGGTGAGAAGCGGGATGATGACCACCCCTCCCCCAAGGCCGGTCAGGGAGCCGAGGAAACCCGCGCAGATCGAGGCTGCCGCCAGGATGGCGCTCAATTCGAGGGTCGTCATATCAGGGTTGTGATTCTGCGGCAGGAGCACTACGCTTTTCAAGAGGAGGCCACTCAATGGACGACATCGCCATCAGCCAACCCATCCGCGCCCACCTTGCCGCGCTGGTTCGAAGCTCGGGTCTTCCCGACACGGAGGAATCTCTCCAGCGGATGAGCGCCGCGTGGCTTCTGAAAAAGAAGATGTTCGAGGACCAGGCCCGCGCGCTCGACATGCAGGAATTGCCGTCGTTGCCTGCCGGTGATTCCCGGGGGGTGCTCCTGCTCACCTGGTCCGGCTCCCTTGTCAGCCTGGAGCCTGCGGGGGCTGCCGGCCGGCGGGGAGAGTATGCCAGCATCGAGCTGCGCATGGATGTTCCCCACCTCGTGCTCATGGAGGGTGTGGACTTCCCGCAGGGACTCGCCGTGGACAGAGAGGCTGAGTTTTCCGCGGGTCCCGTGCGCCGCACCTCCGCCCTCCTCAAGATCGCAGCCTGTGACCCGGGCCTGCCGGCAGAGGAGCAGGCCAGGAGAATACGCGAGGCCACGATCTACCTGACAAGCGGGTTCGTGAAGATCAACAGAACCATTGCAGCCCCGGGCACGGGCTTCCCCGAGCTCATGACCACGAAATCCATGGTCGCCTACCTTGCGGAAAAGAACGGCCTGAGCAGGCGGCAGGCCCGACAGCTCATCGAGGACTACCACCTGCTGCTGCAATCAGGCATGCTCCTAGGCCAGAGGGTCCCCCTTGGCAAGCTGGGAAGGCTTTTCCTGAAGGAGCAGCCAGCGCGCAAAGCGCGTGTGGGCGTGAATCCGTCCACCGGGCAAAAGATCACTATCGCTGCCCGGCCTCCGCAGGCAGTGCCCCGGATCTCATTCAGCCGGCTCATGAAGGACAGAGCAAAGGCGTGGCTGCCGGACAGTAAAGAGCCGCCACGCTAGGTTTGCCGCAGCGCGGCAGGAGAGCTATTTCCTCCAGGGAATGGCAGGCATGGGCTTCCCCGTTTCTAGGAAGGTCTTCAAGCCGCAGAGGATGAACGTCCACCCGTTGGCGGCCTGCTGAGCGCCAGCTGCGTTGAGGTCTATGTCGTGCGTGATGACTAGCTTGCAGAGCGGACCCATCTGAGTGATCTCAAACACGACGGTTGTGTTGTCCGTGCCGGTCCCGCTTCCCCACGTGTAGGACAGCCGCTTGTTGGCCTGCGCGTCCAGCACTTTCCCCTTGACTTCGACGGTGCCTTCCGGTGTCGTTATTGTCACCGGGGACCCTATTTTCCAGTCCGATTCCACGCTCCGCCCGAACCAGTATTGCCGCGTGAACTCCGCTGTCGTAAGAGCGGCCCATAGCTTCTCCGGTGTCGTGTTGATGATCGTCTGATACAGGAATCCTTCCTTACCCATCGGGTGTCCCCTTGTCTCCTTCCAGAGTCGATTTCAGAAGCGCCAGCGCTTCCAGCCTGTTTTTCTCGAACTTTTTGATCCACCTCTCGTAGATAGCCTGCAGCGGAACGGGGTTCAGGAAGTGCATCTTCTCCCTTCCCCGCCATACTGTGGCAACCAGCCGGGCCCTTTCGAGGATTGCCAGGTGCTTGGAGGCTGCCTGTCGGGACATGCTCAGGTTCGAGCAGAGCTCCAGAAGCGTTTGCCCGTTGTGCCTATACAGCGCATCCAGCAGCTTGCGCCTGCTTGCGCTGGCCAGCGCCGCGAAGGTCCTCTCCATGACCATGACCATTATATGCAACCTTTCGGTTGCATGTCAAGGGTCTTTTTCGCAACCCAACCTTCGGGAGTCCAGCTATGAAAGAGCTCGGCGCCAGCCCTGCATCGTGAGCGGAAGTGCCGACCATATCAGCATAAATGCGATTCGGCACGAAGTGGTCATCGCGACCTGCGTAGCACGCCCCGGGACACCTTCCAGCGCCTGCCCTTTCGTCCAATTCACTTTCGCTTTATACTGTGTCAGTAATGGCTGATACGGCCCGCCTCCGGCCCGAAGAAATCCTCCAGATGTATCGGTTCTCTATCGAGCAGGCCGCGGATGCCATCTTCTGGATCACGAAGGACGCAGAGTTTGCCTATGTGAACGAACAGGCGTGTCGATCGCTCGGGTACGCGCGAGAGGAGCTTTTGCAGCTCCTCCTCTGGGACATAGCCCCGCTCTTCACACGAGAGCAGTGGGCGAAGGACTGGGCACAATCCGAAGAGCCCGCGAGCCCTGAGGTCTGGCACACGGAGAGTTGGCAGCGGCGAAAGGATGGCTCACTTTTCCCCGTAGAAGTATCCTCCAAGAAATGCCGGGTCGGGGAGCGTGAGTTCCACGTGGCTTTTGTTCGGGACATCACGGGAAGACGGCAGACCGAGGAGACCATGCGCTTCCTCCAGTTTGCCATCGACAAGGCCTCGGACGCTGTTTTCTGGATGAACGCAGACGGAGGATTCCCGTACGTCAATGAGCAGACCTGCCAGCTCCTTGGTTACTCTCGAGAGGAGCTTCAGCGGCTTCATCTCTGGGACATCGACGCCGACTTCAAAGCAGAGAAATGGCGTGAGCACTGGGAAGAGCTCACGCGGTCGAGCATTCGCCGCGTGGAGAAGATGCATCGGCGCAAAGACGGGAGTTTCATTCCCGTCGAAATCTCATCGAGCTTTGTGAAGGTAGGCGACGAGGAGCATCGCCTGGTGCTCGTGCGTGACATCAGCGCGCGCAAGGAGGCTGAGCGTGAGAGGCAGAGGCTCGAGGCCCAGCTTGCCCAGGCGCAGCGCATGGAGGCAATTGGCAGGCTCGCCGGCGGCGTGGCGCACGATTTCAACAATATGCTCACTGTGATTCTGGGATACGTCGAATTGATCGCCTCCCGGCTGCTTCCCGGGGATCCCCAACTGAACGACCTTGGCGAGATCGAACGAGCGGCCAGCAGGGCGAGGGACACGACGCGGCAGCTGCTCGCGTTCTCCCGCAAGCAGGTCATCGCTCCTCGACCTGTCCAGATGAATGATCTGATACGCGACTCCCAGAACACGCTCCTGCGCCTCATCGGCGAGCATATCCAGCTGGAGATCCGGCTCGGGGAAGATCTCTGGGAGGTCGAGCTTGATCCCTCGCAGTTCCATCAGATCCTCGTCAATCTTGCCGCCAACGCGCGTGATGCCATGCCGAACGGAGGGAAGCTCAGAATAACGACCAGCAATTCCACGCTGACCGCGAGTGACTGCTCGGGGCACCCGGGTGCGAGACCCGGACCCTACGCTCTCCTTCGAGTGAGTGATGACGGGGTCGGCATGGACGAAGAGACCAAATCGCATCTGTTTGAGCCGTTCTTCACCACGAAGGAGGCGGGGAAGGGAACCGGGCTCGGGCTGGCCACGGTGTACGGAACGGCTACGGCCAACGACGGCTTCATCGTGGTGCAGAGCGCCCCGGGGCGCGGAAGCGTGCTCTGCTGCTATTTCCCCCGCGCGAAGGAAAAAGCTGTCCCGACGGAGGTCGGGGAGCGCTCTCCTGCAGGCCAGGGAGAAGGAAAGGTGCTCCTGGTGGAGGACGAGGAGATGGTCAGAAGAATGATAGCCTCCATGCTTCAAGGCCTTGGCTATTCGGTTGTCGCTGCGGCGACTCCCCATGAAGCCCTCTCCGTCCTCGAATCGCCGAAAAGGGGATCTGGACCTCCTGATAACGGACGTCATGATGCCGGGCATGAGCGGCGCAGAACTTCAGGCCAGAGTTGCCGCCATGGGCAAACGCGTGAAGGTGCTTTTCATATCCGGCTACGCTCCCCACGATATCTTCGGCAAGGGAGTCCTGGAAACGGGCGCCCCCTTTCTGCAGAAGCCGTTTCGAAAAGACGACTTGGCACGCGCGGTGAGGGAGGCCCTGGAAGGATGATCTTGCCCAGTCCCCTGATTTGAGGCCCTGCTACTTCTTCGCTTGCCTCGCGTCGATATCGTCCGGGTACATCAGCGCGTCACGACCCCGCTCTCCCGTGCGGATGCGGACGACGTCCTCCACGGGGTAGACGAAAATAATGCCGTCGCCCTCTTTGCCGGTCCGAGCGGCTTTCGTTATCGTCTCAATCGTCTTCTCCACGTTGTGCTCGCTCAGGACGATATTGACCTGGATCTTCGGGAGCAGATCCATCCTGGTGCTGGAGACGCGCCACGACTGGTCGACTCCTCCCTGCCTGCCGTGACCCCGGATATCGAAAATGTTCATGCCCACGATGCCGATGTCCCGAAGGCCATCCTTCACTGCTTGCAGTGCGTCCTCCCGAATAATCGCTTCAATTTTCTTGGCCAAAGGCTGTCTCCTTTCTCTCAGAGATGAAAAATGGCGCCCGCGAAAGGAAGGCTCACGCGAGCGCCTCGGCCGATCGTCTACCGAATGGCGGCAACTCCCCTTTCCGCCGTTCTCACGCGCACGGCATCTTCTATGGCGTGGATGAAGATCTTTCCATCCCCGATCTGGCCCGTGAATGCGGCTTTCTGGATGGCTGAAACGATATCATTCACCTCGGCGTCCTCCACCACCAGCTCTATTCGGGCTTTCGTAATGAAGTCCACCTTGTACGTCTTTCCCCGCACCGTCTGCTCGATTCCCTTCGTCTTTCCGTGGCCTTCGATCTCTGAAACCATCATGCCCGGGTGGCCCACCTGCTCCAGCGCCGCATACACGTCATTCACCTTGGTGGGCCGAACTATTGCTTCTATCCTTTTCATACTGCCAGCACTCCTTTCTCGCCCGTGCGGATCCTCATGGCGTCTTTCGCATCCATGACGAAAATCTTGCCGTCGCCGGCTTGCCCCGTGAACAGGGCCTCCCGCATGATCTCCATCACCTTGGGAACGTCCCAATCGTTGACTACCAGGTCGACACGAACCTTCGGGATAAAGGAGATCTTGTCACTCTTGAGCTTCAAATCCGGATCCGCGTCTCCGTTGCCGGGAGTCTTGCCGAGCTGACGGCCGAATCCTTTGATTTTTGTCACGGTCATGCCGAGGATCAGGTCCTCGTCTTTGAGCACTTCGACCAGGACTTGGAGAGACTCGGGGCGTATCATCGCCGAGATCATCTTCATGCTGTAGGACTTCTTCATGCTCGTGACGCCGACATACGCAATCGAGACAATCAGCCAGCCCCCGGCGATGACGAACATGATATACGCCTCGTTCTTGGAATCAGAGTTTCCGATGGCGTACAGGTAGACGATTGCAATCAGCATCAGCAGGTTGGCCAGGACGCCCAGCGCGGGAACGATGTCGTGCAGCAGGATGTTGTGATCGGCTCTCTTCCTATACGCAACGATCGTCCACGTGCAGGTCAGACCATAGAGCACAAATGTGCCGAGGTTCGAGGCCAGGGTGATCCCGGTAAGTCCTACAACCGAACGCACGCCGATTGCCCCGATGACCGCGCTCACCATGATCAGAGCGATGAGCGCTACGTGCGGAATGGCGAACTTCTTGTGGATGAAACCCATCATGGAAGGCAGTTCCTGATCCGCTGCCATGCCACCGGAGATCCTCATTGCGGTGTTCATGCAGCTCAGCGTGGTGCCGATGACCGCGATAGCCACGGTGATCGCGATGCTGATCATCAGGCCGAAGCCGATTCCGTGCAGCACCGAGTTGCCGATCAGCTGAGCGAGATCGCCGATTGGCGCTCCCGATGCCGCCGCCGCGTCCATGCCGGTGAGTGTCTTGCCGTCGACGACGCCGGTGAGCTTGTCGCTGATCATGGTGCCGGTGGCGAAGTACTCGATCAGGTAAGCCAGGAGCCCCTGGACGATCAGTGAAATTATGATTGCTTTGGGTATCGTTGCCTTTGCGTTCTTCGTCTCGGCAGAAAGCGATGTAGAGCTCTCG
>Ga0187881_10003486_pt1 | contig 13563 bp, 12 predicted proteins | sample June2016WEW_19_1_2_FD_133017 | JGI IMG/M metagenome (GOLD analysis project Ga0187881, IMG submission 133017) | Peatland microbial communities from SPRUCE experiment site at the Marcell Experimental Forest, Minnesota, USA - June2016WEW_19_100 | ecosystem: Environmental > Terrestrial > Soil >...
AAGGCCTCCAGCATGCCGAAGCGCTCCACGTCCCAGCGGGCGCCCGAGGCCGCGCCGAATTCTACGCTGCAGCAGGCCGTCTCCAGGTGGACGGGCCAGAGGCTGTAGAGCCTTCCCCAGTTGACCAGGGCGCCCAAGGGGCCGTCGGGCGACTTCTGGATGAACTCCCTGAGCTTCCCTACGAAGGCCATGCCGCCGATGCCACCCCCGGCCGTGATGGTGGCGTACGTCTTTGCGTCGTGCTGCTCGGGCATAAACGGTGCGCCTTTAGTCTCGAACTCGCTTCCTTTATACATAAGTTTTTGCCGTGAAATCCTAGGAGCGGCCGCCTGGACGCACTGTGTGTAGCTTGGTTGAGGAAATCGCGGGAACGATTGTGAGCAGAAAGACCCGTCTATGATCCCATGCCATCCTGCGATGTCTGTGGCAAGATAGTGAAGGACGTCAGGAGACATAAGGAGAAGGGCAAGTGCGGAAAGAAGGCGGCGCGCCCGTCGAGCATCCCATCTCGCCTCCTGCGAGGACGCCCGAGCAGAGACTGACCCTAGACACGAGCGCAGGGTTCGCCACGATGCGCGACGGCCAGTCAGCGGGCCCCCGTCAACCTGGGGGAGAGACTGAAGGAATGAATGGGCTCCGGCCGCGGGTCCCGAAGCATACACCAGCCGGCTCGCCCTGGCCTCCATATCCGTTAATATAATCCGGAGAAAGGAACCCCTACTCGGGCTGTGATATCCACTAGGGTATCTGAACTATGATGATACCTCAGCTCACTTTGAGCCCCTATTGCTTATGAGCGGAGCTCAAATCGGTTGTAACGCATGGAGCAATTTGCGGGACATCCACGACTACGCCGGGGCGATAGCCGGCGGCAAGAGAAAGGTGATGAAGTACAGAGGCGGACAGGTCGCGTGCGACTTCCTGGATCATCTCCTCGCGAGAGGGATGTCTGAGGGAAGGGTCTCCACCTACGCCATAAAGCTCAGGACCGTCATGAAGATGCTCGATGAGACGGGCGTCGACGCCAGTACTGCCACCAGGACCGAGGTAGAGAAGGTGATGGCCCTGATCAATCAGGGAACGTACACGCCCGTAGGTGAGACACCGCGGCAGTACAAACCAACGACGAAGGCAGCCCTGGCGATCACCCTGAAGATGCTCGTCAAGTATGCACAGACCGGGAGGACGGACAGAGAGGCCGCCTATCCTTCAGCAGTTGCCTGGATCAAGCCAAAAGTCAAGGAAGGCGAAACGAGGGCCACGCCAGACAAGCTGCTTCATGAGAAGGACTTCCTCAATCTGGTGTCCCATGCGAGGAATCCCAGAGACCGGGCCCTGGTCTACGTGACCTACGAAGGAGCCTTCCGTCCAGGCGAAGTCCTCACCATGAAGGTGGGGGACGTGCAGTTCAACGAGAAGTATCTCACTGCTACCGCCTACGGGAAGACGGGCCAGAAGGTCATCCCCCTAGTCGTCTCGATGGGGCCCCTGATGGACTGGCTCGCCTTGCATCCAAGGAAGGACGATCCTTCGGCTCCGCTCTGGTTCACGCTGTCCAGAAGGGACTATGGTAGGCAACTCTCCTATCAGTACTTCAGGCTGATGCTCAAACGGATGGCGAGAGACTCAGGATTCAAGGGCGATTTCTGGGGATATCTTCTGAGGCATACCAGGCTGACGGCCATGGCCGACAAGCTGACCGAGATAAGATTGGACCAATTCGCGGGGTGGAAGCTCGGCAGCCCCATGGCTTCAAGGTACGTCCATTGGTCCGGCCGCGACCTCACGCCAGCCGTCCTGAGCGTCTATGGGATAAAGACGGAAGAGCAAGCCAAGGAGTCTCTGTTGAAGCCGCAGACGTGCCCGCGATGCAAGCGCCTCGGAATCGAGGTCGCGCTGGCTCCCGATTTGAAACGCTGTCCAAAGTGTGGGCTGATACTGGATCCCGTGCTCGCAGCCAAGATGGAGGCGCACAAGATGAAGGAGACCGAAGACCTCAGGAAGAGGATTGAGAAGCTGGAGAGTCAGTACGGTGACCTTCAAGGGCGAGGCGGGCGTCGTGAAGGGCCTTCATCACCTCGTCAAGGAACTTCTTAGGAACCGTCACGTATTCCTCGCTCATATGCCATCTAAGACCTCCAAGAGAATAGCAGGCTGCAGCCTGACCCGCGCGGGGCCGAAGTCCAACCAACACTGGCGGAGCACCGAGATCACTATCTTGTGAATCCCCTTTCGTGTAAGCTCTGCGCACCGCTTCCTGTATTTTCGAATCTGCTTCCGGGCGAGACGGGAAGCCTGCTCTGAAACCGCGAAGTCCCCTTCACGGAAGTTGGCCAAGGCGGCGATGCGCTGAAGCACGACGGCGGTCGCGGCGTCGTCCCCCGACTCCCCCGGGTCCAGGTCCTCATACCTTCGCATCGTGATCCCCTCGCCTGTGGACTTGTAGCCGTTCGCGTACCTCAGCTGCATTATTAGGCTGTTCTCCTGCGTCCGAGAGGAGCCAAGGCCGCCGTCCCTTCGGGCCAAGCTCGTGGGCTCGCTCTGCCCGACGCTTCCATTCAAGGGGCTTTCCTCTCCTCCAAGGCCCGAGTCGGGGTTCTCCACCTTTCGTTTCATGTCCTCTTCCTCTCCTTGGCTTCGAGCACCGCCAGCCTCAGGCGCTCTGCGCACCTCGTCAGGGCATCTTCCACCGGTGTGCCACAAGCGAAGGCAATTGCTTCGCTCCCGTGGTCTAGACACCGCGCATCCTTCGCTGCCTCTAGGATCGTCTTAAGCGGGCGGAGGTTTGCCTTCAGCTGAGTGATCTCTGGGGATTCCGCGCCTGCCAAGGGACCACTATCTGAGGGGAGAACGTCGTCGTCCTCCTCTGTCTCCTTGTCGATTTGGCGCATTTGCGGATTTTCGACCGTCCACTCATGGATAGTGCTGTGGACCACTCCTAGCTCTACGGCGATCTCTTCCTGTGTCCTGCCCTGCCCCCTGAGTTCCTTAGCCTTCTCGATCTGTGTCGTCTTTAGGCCGTCGCGTAACCCCTGCGTCCAGCGTTCTATCGTGTCCCGGCTAACGGCCAGCGACTTGGCGATTCTGTCCAATGGCAGCTTCGGGTCGGCTTGCAGGACCTTCAATGCGACAGCCCGTTTTTCTTCGCTTGAGAGCGGCAACCCATGTCGGCTGTTCGACTCGGCAGCGGCCAAGAGGAGGTTCTCGGTGTCAATGATTTCGGCTTCGATTGTCCCCTTCCCTATGGAGAGGGCAGCTAGGAGGCGGTGAATGCCGTCAACCAGACGATGGTCTCGGGTGATCTTGATTGCGGGGAAGACTTCGCCCTGAAGCCTCAGCCTGCCGAATTCCCGAACCCTCTCCTCATCAACAGCGGCCCGCGGATAGGCCGCCTTGTCGATCCGAAGGTCCTTGACGTTGACGGTAGTCATTGTCGAGGGGCCTCCTTGATTCCGATTCGTTGCAATAGTCGCGCAACCTCTTCGAGCGTTTCAGGGGGGATATTACGGCTGAGAATGGTATGCTGTCGGGTGGTCTTAGAAAGGGTGTCGTAGTCGTACTGGACAACCCTCAAAAGATAACCGGTCATGACCGACCCTCCTTGGATGGCTCGTTAGGCTCCTCCACGACTCCGGCTTCCTTCAATATGTCAAAAAGCTGCGGGTCCAGTTTCTCGATGGTCCTGAGCTTCCAGGGTGGATAGCCATCCCTCTCCGCGAGCTTCAGGTAGTAGCGGGTCAGGCGTTTGAAAGCATAGGGAGAGGGGTGCAAGGGCGTGACTTCGCCACATTTTCGCAAGTACTCTTCAAGGACGGTTTCAGCCTGGTCGAAGGGCACCCTCCTGACGTTTACCAGGTATGGTGAAAAGACGTGCCATAGGGCACGATGGCGTCCGTCCCCGATGGGATGATTGAGGAGCTTATCGATCCACTTGGCGGAGGTCGTCCCCTTCGCTATCCGTCTCGGCTTTGGCCTTGATGAGAGCGTGGCGTCTATTCCCCTGAGATCTGCGGCTACCCTCTCTGTGAAGCTGATACGAATGGGCTCGAACCGCGCTGGCTTGCTGGCCTCGGCCCTTATCTCTTGAAGGGACCAGAAAGGTGAGATGGGTATGCAGTTCAGGGCCGTGTCTTCGTGAAGGGTGTAGGGGATGCGGGACAGCTTCCGCTCCGCGAAGACTTGAAGGTCGAGGCACTTCAGGTTGAGCTCCTTCACGCAACGCTCGGCAAACTCGCGCTGGGCCTCCACCGGCTCGGAGAGGGCAAGTGGCGTGAAGTCTACGAAGACGTGGAAGGAGCGATGGCCCGAGAAGTAGATCCTCGGTTCTGCGTCGTACCGAAGCCTCAGGTGAGAGTACAGGCGGCGCATCTCCGGGTAGGCGACGTCGGGTCTTCCACCCGAGCCGTCGAGCTCGAGAAAGATCTTGTTGATCCAGGGCCTCACGTACTTTGCCGAGAGGACAGGCCCAAGCCCGATGTTGACGGAGGTGTGGCCAGGCCCGAAGTCTTCCCGCTGGGCAATGAGGGCTGCAAGGTAGGCGTCCCTGGACTCGATTGTCTGCCACTTATGGGACCTGCCCCCATCCCAAAACTCTCTCGGAAAGCCATCGTAGGCGTGGCGCAGCCATGCCGCCTGGTAATTCTGCGGACTATTTTTCCCCGAAACGCCTCCATAGTCTCCAGTCTCCATTGACGCCGTCCTGTCGGTGTGGAGGCTGGAGGCCGTGGGGGCTTTTTCGGCAAAATCCGCCGTACTCAATCACGGCCCACCTCGAAGGCTGAAGGACCAATAATTCGCCTTTGCCCTGCGCGTCACCTTGAAGCTGATCCCCTGGTCGACTAGCGTGGGTTTGATGTTCCGCAGCACCATTCCGAGTCCGTTCGGCGTCTTGATCTCGAGCCTTAGGCCCTTCTCCTTCGCAATCGTAGACAGCTCCCCGAAAATGGCGCTGGCCGCCATCGGTTGTGTCCACCGTTCTCCCTGGCCGCCAAGTGTTGCCGACGAGTTTGCTTCGATCCATTGCCTAAGCACAGAAATCAGCGTCTCCTGTTCCTCGAAGGTCAAGATCGCCTGCGCCAGGATGACCTTCTCGAACCCGGAGCGAAAGGCCCCGGAATCCTGGCTGACCCTTTGGCCGAAGGTGTAGAAGCCAGCCAAGCGCGTGGGCGACTGTATCTCGCTGTCGCTATCCTGAACCTTGAGCCGCCTTAAGGACTCGGCCGCCTTTGAAACCAGCTCCGCCAGAAGCGCATTTCGGTTGGTGAGGATGGCCTCCTTGAGCTTCTCCTCGCTGAGGAACGTTTCCGGCTGCTTGAACGGCAGGAGGAGTAGCCTGCTCACGACGTCCGGGCGTGCCCAGGGCGTCGACCGGGCCGTGATAGCGATGAAGATGTCTACGGCGTACTCGATGAGTTCGTTCGTCGTATAGAGCTTTCGTTTCGGGATTGATTGCCCGGTCGCAACACGCGCGAGAAGGTCCGGAAGCCACTTCACCTTCTCGTCCGCGTTGTCGAGAACGCCGTACACGTTGTTCGTCACGTACGCAATGACGGAATCTTGCTTTTCCTCTTCGAGGCCGATGACCTGAAAGACCGACCCAAAGAGGGCCAGACCGATCCACAGGGCAGCGCTCGTCTTGCCACAGCCGAACGGTCCTACATTTGCCAAGATTGGCCGGTGGGGCACGATCTCCCTGAAGAGGATACCCTGAACATAGGCATCGAGCAGGGCGCAGAGCTCGGTCAGAGTGGGCGCATTCTGCTGCTCATCGAGACTGAAACGGGAGTAAATCAGGAGGCGCCAGAGGTCTTGGTTGGGCTCCTGCTTGCAGTAATCCCACGGCTGCCACCTGTCATCCCAGACGAAGAGAACCTCGTCTTCGCCGTTATCGACCTCCTGCGGCTCGCCGCCGTCGATCTTGAGCATCCTTCCAGGTTTGTTGTTGACATACAGCACGAAGCTGTGTTTGTCGAAGAAGCTGAAACGGCAGGGGCGTATCTTCGTGGCGTGTTGGGCGACGTGTGCCTGAATCCCGGAGATCAGCCAGCGGAAGGCTATATCCTCGCGGTTTAGGTTCAGTCGGTCAGCGAGGAACGTCTGGAACTTCTCGCCTTCTCTCGCGGAGCTGGGTAGCTTGTACAGCACCTTCGAGGCGGAGTCGAACCAATAGCCGTCGAATGGGCGCTCATTGAAGTAGAAGCGCCCGTTGCTGAACAGATGCTTGTAACCGACCTTGGTCACCGAGTCGTACTTCTCTCTGGACTTCATTTCGCGGTCCGGGATGGCGAATATAGCCGAAATCTCGTCCCGGGCCGCCTGCACATCCGCATACTTCCGCGCATCATCCTCCCAATCCGATTGGTCCTCCCGGGTGGTGTCGAGCCCGGCGAGGAACTCTTTCCCGGCCAATACCTTGTGAAGCTCCACGACCTCCTCGATGGCCAGCCCGAGCTTCACGGGCAGCAGCTCGCTGAGGAGCAGCTGGCCGACCTCGTCGTTGCCGTATGGGTCGAACGGTAGCGGCAGAGCCGGATAGCCGTTGAACTTCAGCCCGAGGCGCCCGCCATCCTGCAACACCTCTACCTTCACCGACTTCGAGCCCAGCCGAATCTCTTGGCTGCAGAGAGAGGTCCAAGTCATTGTCTTGCCTCCTTGCAGATCATCCGTCGCTCCACCTCTCTGAGTTCGGAATCAACCGTAGCCACATGACGTGGACCTGCGAGGCGTCGGTGATCGGCGGCCAACTTGAAGGCGTCAGCTTCGTCCTGCAGAGGGTCGATACTCATGGTGCGTTCGCAGGCTGCGCAATGTATCACGAAGATGCGTCGTGTCTTTGGAGATAGGACCTCTGGGAGGGACAACTGGTTGTTTGTTTTATAATAGTGGGGACTGGTCAAGGCGGGTGACTCCCTCCTTTGACGAGGTTCCCAGGCGAGGACGGCGAAAAGGTCCGGGTGGCTGGAGGGCCCCCGGGCCCGCAAATTCTATCCATCAGCAGCCGCCTCCGTTTCTAAACGACCTAATCAGCATCAAAACGATTTCGTTGAAGGATTCGCCTTTGCGACCTAGGCTCGCTAGGTCGTCGCGAACGTCCTTCGAGACAGCGATTGTCGTATGTTCGTTCATGAGCTTATATGAGTCATAACGTTTATATAAATCTAAGTCGGCGACTAATCGTCAGATATGACTAATCAGGAACCGACCAATCAGGTTTCTGGATGGCACGGCGACATAAATACGAATGGCGCGTTACGGGTGGCGTACTTCCGAGCAACCCTCTCAGATGACATCGACTTGGAGAACACGAAATCAGTGAACAGGCGACTTGGCTTGCTCAAATCGCTGGCGATCAAAGGGCCAATGTCGCCCTCCAAATTGCAAAATGAAGTGGTGGACTATGAGAAACTGCGGCTAGCTCATGCAACGGTTGCGGGTCTTGTCAAAGAAATGATCAACAACGGTGAAGCGAAGCGGGTAAGAGAGAGGGAATTCAAGAACACGGGAATAACCCAGTATGACCTGGAGATTACGGACAAAGGCTTGCGGCATTTGGTTTATTACCACCGTCCTGGGCTGTGCAGCGACCAGACCGAATTCACGCAATTCATGGAGAAAACAGCGCAGATGTTTCCGTTCTACAGAGCTGTTCTTGACATGAAGAAGAAGCAATGGGGGTCCCTAGCCGCAGTTGTCCTTGAGAGATTCGACTACTATCCAATGGATGAAGGCGAGCTGTTATTCTTCGTCCACGATCTCGCGTACGGAGCAGACCTCTCCCGTCAGGCAGGACTGAACACGTGGGATCCCAAGTGTGATGTTCTGAGGACGAGTGAATTGGCAGACGAGGCCAAACGTTACTTGGTGTCCCGACCAGAGCTTGGGCCACTACTCAAGAGAGCGATAGACTCGCTGGTTTCTTCGAAAGTGGGGGCAATGAAAGCTTCCCAGAAAATGCGAGATCGAATCTATAACGACTTCTCATAGCTTCTGTGACCATGGCGCTCGACAGGTCTCTCTAAAGCCATAGGCACCTTGAGAAGTGATGCTCTTCAATAGCTGGATTCGTAGGGCTCAGACTCTGAATTAGGAAACCATGTCGGGGAAGACCCGGAAGGATTCGAACCCTTCCCGGGCTACCAATTAAACTATTCGTAGCCGGGGGTATGAATCATGGTGGCGCACCCGGAAGGTTTTTCACAAGCAGCGTCTCCTTCTTTCATGTTGTCAACTCCCACTATGCAATCAAAGCAGAAACTCGCTGAAGCAGGTTATTTCATGGGCAAGTTGCCGACGGCCCTGAATTCACCTGATGAATTCGGTTACTTGTTCGATGCATTTGTCTCAGCATGTCGCTCTGTTATGGATGTCATGCTGTATGATTTCATCGAGAAATACCAAATGGGTTTCAGTCGAGACGACCGGTTAGACGACCATGACTTCGCTACTGCCGCGACTGCGATGAGGAGCCAGCCTGCGACCGCCTTTATCAGTTGGTGGCGACGACAGCTGCAGAATCTAGGGAAGGATGAAATCTGGAAGCGAAGGAACTATGTCATCCACCGGGGGATCGCAGGCATAGTGCATGGCTGGTCGATAGCGGTAAGCAGCTCAATATCGGCTACACTATCAGGGTCCTACTCTCTTTGGACCTATCCTCAGGCTGCGTCGAGCTTCCTTTCGGGCTCTGTGCCTATGGGACCTATTGCGTCACCCGCTGCTTCTCCTAGCGTCTGCTTGGCTGACCTCCCGGGAATTGACTTGCTGGCCTTATGCAAGGCACTCCTAGATACTCTGAGTATGATTGTAAGCGAAGCCAATCAAACGTTCTGGATTTAAAGGCTTGGACCTGCGAAGCACCGGAGGAACATCAAGTTGCTCGCATGCGGCCATTCAGGGTCTCTCTATGATAGCCTCGATAGCCCAAGAGAATCATCATGATGCCGGTGGCACTGCCTACCCAAAACGCAGCGCTGGACCCTGCCGTCGAGCCGAACATGACGAGGACAATCAGGGTGGATAGCCATCCGAGCCCAATCATAAGGGCCGGTATCCCCTTCTTCAGGAGCACCTCGAACCATTCGCTCACGTTCTCCCAAAGATTCGAGGCCAACTAGCTGTCCCTTCCTGACCCGTCGGACTCGGCCTTCGGCTTGTTGTCCGTGCCATCCGTGGGGACTCCAGGGAGGCGGAAGCTGGACATGCGGTTAAACCAGTCATCCGAGCTCGCTGCCACCTCCTTCTCATGCACCTCTTTCGCCTTCTCGAATGCAGCTATCAGCTGTTCGAAACGGTCCCCGAAGAGCGTGACCATCCAGTTCTTCAAGGCCAGCCCTCTCAACTTCTCGGCATTAAGGGGCCAGTAAGGAGCGAGGCTATCGGCGACCTCGTTGATGAACTCAGAGGAATCTGTCGGCTTCCCCTCTTCCTTGAACTCCTCGACTACCTCCATGATGATCTCGTGGACTAGCTTTTCGTCGTCAAAGGTCTGGTTCATAGTCCTCGGATGGGCCGTCACGACGATTGCCATCTCGTTCGTTTCTAGAACCCCCATGGAACTCAGCGCCTCGGCCAGCTTGATGGACAGGGCCTTGCGCCACAGCTCCCCTTCCTTCTTGAGGCCCTCAGGGTACTCCAGCATGATCATCCCTAGCTTATCCTTGTTGCGGGCCATTGTCCTCCTGTCGCAGGCCCGCTCGCGCTTCTCGATGTATCGAAGCCTCTTCATTATCTCGGGGATGGTGATTGTCTTCATGTCGATTTCCCTGCCCACCTCCTCCATCAGCTTCGCCGCGACGTCGAGGGTCTCCTCCCTCCAATACATGCTGACGGAACCCTCCGAGTGCGGCAGTTCCCTACCGAACCTGTTGCGTTTCAGTATCCTGACGACGTCTTCCTGCTTCCCAAGGCGGTAGACTAGGCGGGCAGCGACCTCTTCTGTGTCGTCATGGCTGTCCTCCAGCATCTTGGCGTATGCCTCTATGGCGTACTCCCTCAGCGTCAGGTCGCTCAGTCTCCTACTGTAGCCGAGATGACGGTACAGCACATCATTCCGCAGTGACACGAGCGCAGCGAAGAGCCACGCAAGCCTCAGAGACAGCACCGACATCACCTTCCGCTCGTCTTGGGAGAGCTCTATCGTTTCAGGCGTGGGAAATCCTATCAGTAGCCCTTGGGCCAAGTGCGAAAAGAGCCCACTGACGTCCCAGTCGTTGACCATGCCATGGGACCTCATTCTAGTGTTCAAAGCCGACATGTAGGTGAGGGTGTCGAACTCCTTTGGGGCTTCAACCTTGAGGTATAGTGTGACACCTTCCTGCTCACGCTTGATGATCTGGCCTGATTCGACCATCCGCCGGATGTATTTCTTTGAAGTGCTCGGCGACAGCCCTTTGGCAGCAAGGGCATCAACTACTTGGTTGTAGCGCAGCGGGTTGTTGTCGGGTTCCCATATGCTGAGCACCATGCGTTCCCTTTCAACGACCGTCGCCCTCAGCCTCGACGGGGTGTGGGTCAGTCGGTTAGTCGTCATTCCAAGCTAGGGATACATGGCTGTGGATTTAGGATTGTCTCTCTGGAACCGGTACCAGGGAGGGTTGTTATTAGGAGCCCAATACTTTCAGATGGATGGATTTGCCAGAACCACCCAACTACAAGGAGCAGCCAGCTCGCCCGAAGGGGACGAACACGCAGTAATCGAACTTGCCCTCCGTGACCTGAGAGCCATCGCCAAATGATGCGGAGGCGTAGTCTTTGTGCATCTTTCCTGACTTCACTTCAATCCGGATTCCGTCCTCCGTTTCCAAGTCATGACCCCTGATGGTGGCGCGAACGTCGGCTTTGAATCCCGCTTGGGCGAGCTTTAGGGCCACGGCATACTCAGCGTAGAAACGCAGAGGCCTGGTGTCATCCGTATCCTTCATGGTCTTAGCAAGGTCCTCGAAGCTTCTGACGATCGGTACTAGCTCTTTTGCAGTCAAGTAGACCAAGGTATACGCACTCCGCTCTTCATATCGGCGCCTTTGCTTAAACCCTTGGTAGGCGGCTTATCATACTACCCTACTATCTAATGAATCAAAAAAGGATGCGGCCAGCACGCGAGACGTTAAAGGTTCGTTTAAACGTTGACGGAGCATGAAGGTTCCTGAAAAACTTGCACCTTTTCGGCTGCCAGCACTCTCCCAGTCCGCAAGCTTAGTTCAAATAGCCTTTTGAAATTCACTACCTCTGATTCTGGGCTCATATGAAACCACTGAAATTTGAATACAGCCAACTTTTGGTGCCACTGAAAACCATGATTGTCAGGAAGGTGGAGCTAATCAGGGGACCAAGAGGGTATGAATTCAAAACCGGAAGCTGATAAGTCAGTAAAGTGCATAGTCATGACTTGAGTGAGCATGTATAGGTACACCGTCGCCTTCAACATCAAGCAGCCAAAGCAGTCAACTCTGAAGTTTGAGACTATCAAGATAGGGGAGGTCCATTTGCGACTGACGGAAGGCGGAATCACGGCAGGCACCGAGCTCGAGGCGAACACCGATGAGGAGGCCCTTGGGGAGGCGATGATAAGGCTTGAGAGGACCATTTACGCCCTCACCCTGACTTCCGGCATTCCCTTCACATGGGACGAGCCGCGTATCACTTCAAGACAGACCTCAGATGCCAAGGCCCAAGAGGTGCGCCTTTATGCAAGGGCCTTTCTTGAGTCAGCATCGTTCTCGTGGTCTCAAGAGGTGACGGAGACATACATCAAAGTCGTGGAGACCGCAGTCGGCAAATTGCAGGCGACATCCAACGAAGATTATGGCTACCTCAAGAGGTTGCACCATTGGTGGCAGCGAGCCCTCTGGGACGAAGACCCGATCGACCGGTTTGTAGACTTGTACGTCTGCTGCGAAATCATTGGAGAGAAGTACCACGCTACAGAGACTTTGACCAGGCGCGTTCAGATGATACTACGGCAACACGCCGCTGACTTGGGCGGGGATGACAAGGCAGAGACCATCACCGGCCTCAGAAGCGCCCTACTTCACTTTGGTAAGGAGGAGGACGAAGTGAAGGCATGGAACCCCAAACTGGCGGCCCTGGTGAAACAGGAAATGGACAAGTTCGTCGCCTAGGGCCAGGGTTTGGCCTCTAGCCAAGTCATTGATGGGCCATCTGTTGTCTGATGACTGGCACCAATCGCTTCAGCCCGTAGTACTGGTAGATCCTTCTGTTGCCGCTCCTGTCAAGCACGGCTATCTTGTCTCGCATCCCGTACTTGCCCTCAGTCACAGCAGCCACGTTCCCCAAGTCCACAGATGACACCAGCTCATGGGTGCCCCCGCCGAACATGCCTTGGAATGGAGCGCGGACGGCGAAGAACAGGACCCTCTGGTTGGTGACCGCGAGGTGACCGGGCCTCCCTTCCACCTTGTTGAACGGCCCCATCCATATCTCCCCGCAGAGCGCCCAGTCTACGAGGGTCTCTCCAGCTTGAAACGTCAAGGCCGCACCAAATGGGAGGGGTTGGGGCATTCGAGGCGCTGAGTAGGTGGCTTGAGATGAGGCCGTCTTACCGCAATTCGGACAATATTTCGATTGGGACGGCAGCTGCTTTCCACAGTTGGTGCAGAAAGCCATCGGCTAGACGTATGACTGCTGCCCATATATAGACCAACCACACCGTCACCAGCTACGGCAACTATTCCAGCAGCTATGAGGCCGTCTACGTTCCCTAGCTAAGGGCGATCATACCAGCCTAGGCTGAACACTTCCCACCCGAAGCTGTTATGGCAGGTGCCATTAGTTCACGTCCACCCTTATGGGCACTGGAGAACCATGGTGCCCCCTGCTGAGAAAACCCTCCTTGGGACGTTGCGTCTGCATTTGTGCAGCGATGCAGTTCTGCGCTGCTGCAGTTCTGCATCAGAGAGGAGCTCGGTATAGTCTGGACACCGATGTCGGGTCCAGCACGGTGCTGGGGTGATGGGGCAGCACCATGCTTACCACGGCGTGGCAAGCGTGGAGGTTCAGGTTGTTCCTGAATCGGACAAAGGTCGTATCTCGACACCCATTGATGGGTGGTAGCTCCAAGTGGGGTCCCTATGGGCTTCGGTGAACCCTGCTTTTGGCGACGCAATCAAGCTAAAACAGAGGTTCGAATCCTGCCGAGGCTACAGATGCTTGGCACTCTGGCGCAGCCACCCAAGCTGGGAATGACTAGTCTCATCGGCCATTCATGTGTGGAATGACTAGTCTCGTTGGTTATCTATGTGCTGAATGACTGGTCTCGTCTAGCACCCAATTGGCCGCAGGTCGCCTAGTCTCATTGATCGTTGGGTTCACCGCCGGGTCGGGATGCCCGGTTTCATCTACCACGGCAGCTTGGACGCCTAGTCCCCTCAACCGCCCTGCCGCTGCCGGTCGCCTAGTCTCATGGAGGCCGTCCTCCATCGCATCGCGGCAGGGGGTCTCCGCCTCCGGAGCATCGGCCGGAGGATGCTCGCTCTCACGTTGTCTCGTCACCCCGGCGCGGCGACCGGGGCCTGTCCGCGGCGGCCCAAGGACGCTCTCACGCCATAC
>Ga0187881_10003487_pt1 | contig 13562 bp, 7 predicted proteins | sample June2016WEW_19_1_2_FD_133017 | JGI IMG/M metagenome (GOLD analysis project Ga0187881, IMG submission 133017) | Peatland microbial communities from SPRUCE experiment site at the Marcell Experimental Forest, Minnesota, USA - June2016WEW_19_100 | ecosystem: Environmental > Terrestrial > Soil >...
GATTTCTCTCATTCCTGGCGCCGTCCTCACCACGTTTGATCAGACCGCGCTGACGACCGGCATGTCGACCACGGGATCGAGCGTCAATGGCTTGCGGGCTGACGGAAACCTCTTTACCGTCGACGGCGGGTACAACCTGGACTCCGGCTCCAATGCGACTCAACTCGATAACGTCGGGATTGATTTCATTCGTGAGGTCACCGTCGAGTCTTCTAATTTTTCGGCGGAGTATGGCCGCAACAACGGCGCATCGGTCAACGTGGTGACGCGCAGCGGCGGGAACAGCTTCCATGGGGGCGCCTTTGAGTATGGTCGGAATGACATTTTCGACGCCATAAACGCGGCTTCCAAATTGAACGCGGCTCCCGGCACGCCGGTTAGCTCGATGAAGCCGTCCCTTCGATACAACGATTTCGGATGGGATTTTGGGGGGCCGATCCTACGTGGCAAACTGTTTTTCTTCGCGGGTGAGGAATGGAAAGTGATCCGCATTTCCCAGAGCCCGCAAAATATGACCCTTCCCACATCAGCCGAACTGACTGGCAACTTTAGTGACATGACTGGTCTTGTCCTCAAGACGCCGGCGAACGCTCCCGCGGGCTGCACGATCACAAATAACGTGATGACGCCTCAGTGCCTCACGGCGGATGGTAAAGCCATCGCCAACGTATACGCGCTAATGGAGAAACAGGCCGCCGTGTTCAGCAACACGGCCACAGCCAACAACACGACGTTTCAGCCCTACGACCCGCAGAACTGGCGCGAAGACATCATTCGCATCGATTATCACGCGACCGACAAGCACAGCATTTACTTTCGCTATCTACATGACAACCTGAATCTCATCGACGCGTTTGGAACCTTTAACAACTCGGGCAGTCTGCCGACGACGCCCACGAACCGAATTCGTCCAGGGTACGGCTATCAAGTTGGGTACACCTGGATGATATCTTCCCACTTGATCAACGAGGCGAAGATCAACGCCTCCTGGAACAAGCAGCGCATTCCCCCAAGCGGCAACACTTGGGAACGGTCTACGTATGGCTTCCAGTTTCCCCTGCCATTTCCCAATGCCGGAAGATTTCCTGACGGGATTCCTCACGTGACGTTCACCGGGATCGGGAGCGGTTTCCCGACCGCGGCGCCCGCGCAATTCTCAGGGCCTTACTTCTCATTGCTCGCGCCCATCACCGATATCTCGCCTTCGGACAACCTCACCTGGGTAAAAGGACATCACGCATTGAAATTCGGCATCATGTACGCACGCAACCGCAAGGATCAGAACTCACGTCCCAATTCTTACAACGGCGCAATAAATTTCAGCACCAGCGGAAACCCGAACACAACCGGCGATCCCTTCGCCGACGCGCTGATGGGTAACTTTCAGACGCTCACCCAGCAATCTGCCGACCCTGTGGGCCATTTCCGTTTCAACGACATAGAAGGTTACTTTGACGATGCGTGGAAGGTCAGTCGCCGCTTCAGTGTGGAATTCGGCCTTCGCTTCGAACACACCGGCCCCACCTACACCCAGGCAAACAATATGGTGAACTTCGACCCCAGCTTGTACAGTGCAAGCACGGCGCCCACATCCGTCGGCACCAACAATGTCCCGGTTGGCGGCGTGCTCGACCAGGGATTTGTGATCGATGGATTGGTGCGCCCGGGTGCGGTCCCTGCCGGCCAAATAGGCCGAGTGCCCAGCGGGAACAGCGCTTTCGTAACCGCCGTGCCAGCGACGGCGCCCCGCGGCTTCTTCAATCCCGAAAATCTCCTCGCGCCTCGCTTCGGTTTTGCATGGTCACCCTTTAACAACGACAAGACTGTCGTTCGAGGCGGCTTCGGCATTTTCTACGACAAGCCCGAGGGCAATATCATCTTCGGTCAACCTGGCATTGTGCCATTTCTGCAAGCAGCGACGTTACAAAACGGCAATCTCGCGAATCCTACTGGAGGCACGGGAGCCACTCCAACCATCTTTGCGCTTAGCGCCGTCCAGCCGGACTTCGTAGTCGCGCGCTCCATGCAGTATAGCCTGGGTGTGCAGCGCGAGTTGCCTTGGGGCTTCCTGGGTGAAATCTCATACGTGGGAAGCCAGCAGCGGCACCTCGTGCGCCAGCCCAATATCAACGTGCCGACGTTTGCGATTGCCGCCGCCAACGTGGGGAAAACAACGAACCAGATGCGCCCTTTCCTCGGCTACCAGGATATCACGCAGTTTCGCAGCGACAGCAACGCCAATTACAATGCTCTGCAGGTTTCCGCGACGAAGCGCAGGGGTGCCTTCATGGCCACATTCAACTACACGTATGCAAAGGCGCTCGGCCAGACGTCCGGCATCAACGACAATCCGGAGCCGGAATGCCCGTTCACGTGTCAGCTTCCCAGCGGCCAAATCGTGACCTGGGGGCAATACTATTACGGCCCATTGGGCTTCGATCGGCGCCAGTCCTTCATTGCGACGTACACCTATGACGTTCCTTGGTTTCGCAAATACAAGGGCGTTGGCGGCAGTATTCTGAATGGCTGGGAGGTGAGCGGCATAACCCGGGTGCAGTCGGGCGGACCGCTCACAGTCTCAGGCTCACAGACAATTGGGCCCTCGGGCTCCGGCGTCACGTCTTTCACTCGGCGCGCAAATCTCGTTGCAGGCGTGCCGCTCTATTCGGGTTTCACCTGCCCCGCGGGCAAGATGTGCTGGTTCAATCCCGCAGCCTTTGCCGTCGAGCCGAACAACGGCGCAGGCAATGCCCCTGTGGGAAACGTTATTGGCCCAGGCTATTACGCGTGGGATCTGTCGCTCCGTAAGACTTTTGCTCTGCCCAGAGAAGGCATGAGCCTGATGTTCGAAGCATCTGCGTTCAACGTCTTCAACCGGACAAACTGGCAGAATCCCGGGACGTCGGTTACCAGCGGCGGTTTCGGCCAGATTGGTGCGACGAATCCTCCGCGCAATCTTCAGTTCGGCGCGAAGTTCAACTTTTAGCGATCCCAGTTGGGCACCCCCGGGGGTCAGGATCGGCGTTCTCGATCTGCAGCAAGGCATCGCGGTTGGATCGGTACTTTGCGGTCCTGAACCACGCATGGCGCGGCACGCCGCTCGGCAGAATTCGGCGTGCCGCGTTTGCGAATCCTCTGGCGCTGGGTCTGGAGTTAAACTCTCATTGGACCGCCCATGACGCACATTCCTCTCCGACTGTTAGCGTTTCCGATCTTGGCTCTCTTGCTCGCGAGTCCTGGCGCGACGCAGGTTGCACCGCTCATCACCAACATTGACGGGCGCCAGAGTACCAGCCTGAATGGCTCCTGGCAGGCGATCGTGGATCCCTACGATGTCGGGGCTCTGGACTATCGCGCTCAGCCTCTAAGCAACAACAATGCGTTTTGGAAAAACTATAAACCTCAGTCCGGCTCGGAGCTCGTTGAATACGACTTCGACACCTCTGGGCAGCTCAACGTCCCCGGAGATTGGAATACGCAGCGTGAATCGCTGCTGTTTTATGAAGGCAGTGTTTGGTACAAGCGATCCTTCGATCACCCCATTCGAGCCAAGAGAAGAATCTTTCTCCATTTTGGCGCGGTCAATTACTCGGCTGCCGTCTATTTGAACGGCCGCGAGCTTGGCCGGCACGAGGGAGGCTTCACGCCTTTCGATTTCGAAATCACGGAGCGCGTGCAGCCGCGTGACAATTTCCTGATTCTGCGGGTCAATAACACGCGTGGGAAAGACGAGGTCCCCACCGTCAATACCGATTGGTGGAACTACGGAGGGATTACGCGTCCTGTAACTCTCGTCGACCTGCCCGAGACCTTCATCCAAGACTATGTCCTTCAGCTCGAGAAAGGATCGACCCGGCAAATCAAAGGCTGGCTGCAACTGAACGGCCCTCTTCTTCAGCAGAAAGTGTCCATCCGGATTCCAGAGGCGGGAATCGATCAAACCGTTCGGACCGATTCCAAGGGCCGCGCGGAGTTTTCTTTTGCTGCCAATCTGACCCTGTGGTCTCCCGAGAATCCCAAACTCTACGAGGTTCAGATTGCCAGCGAAACTGACCAAATCGCAGACCACATCGGCTTCCGCTCCATTGAGGCCCGTGGCACGGAAATCTTACTCAACGGAAAGCCGGTTTTCCTGCGCGGAGTCAGCCTTCATGAAGAGGCTCTGACGCATCCCGGGCGGGCTTGGAGCGAAGAAGACGCGCGCACTCTTTTGAGCTTGGCTAGGGAACTAGGCTGCAACTTCGTGCGGCTGGCGCACTACCCTCACAGTGAAGCGATGGTGCGCATGGCCGATCAAATGGGCGTTCTGGTGTGGGAGGAGGTGCCGGTTTACTGGACGATTCAATGGGAGAATCCCGAAACCTTGCGCAATGCCGAGAACCAACTCCATGAAGTGATGACGCGTGACCATAATCGCGCGTCCGTCATCATCTACTCCGTCGCCAACGAGACGCCAATCAGCGATGCGCGAAATCGTTTCTTGCGTCAACTCATTCAGGACGTGCACTCCAACGATCCCACGCGTTTGGTCTCTGCCGCGCTCCAAGCCCAGGAGAGCGTGCAGGGAAACCACATCGCCATCCGACTGTCGGATCCCATCGCCAAGGATCTCGACGTGATGGGGAACAACGAATACATCGGATGGTATACGCATCGTCCCGCGGATGCGGACACGACTGAATGGGCGACGGACTACGAGAAACCTCTGATCATGAGCGAATTCGGCGGTGACGCGCTCTTTGGCTACCATGGCGATGCGCTGACCCGCTGGACCGAAGAGTATCAGGAGAATCTTTACAAGCATCAGATCGGGATGCTCAAGCGCATTCCTTTTCTTCGCGGAACGACTCCGTGGGTTCTCAAAGACTTTCGCAGTCCTCGACGGACTCTCCCCCATTTTCAGGATTATTTCAATCGCAAAGGGCTCGTCTCAGAACGTGGCGATAAGAAAAAGGCATTCTTCGTTCTGAAGAGTTTTTATGAGGAGTTGCAGAGAACTGGACAGTCCAAGACCGAGCCTCGGTGACGGATAGTCAAAACAAGCTGCCTTTGCGGCCCAGTGAGCCCGCCCGACGATCGTTCTGCAGCTTCGGATATCGGGTGTTATGTTAACTTCGAGCTTTGAACCACGTTCTGGCGATGAATCTTCGCATTGCGCAGCAACACTTGGAGGAGTTTGGCAAGCTTGCGAAGGCCAATAATACCATGATCATTCCCTCGAACCTCGCCGACATAGCCGGATTCGTAAGCGCACTCACGAAGGGAATATCCACAACTACGACAAACGGATAGACTGGTTCGATACCTCAAACATCTCCCAGCCGTTGAATGCGGACGGCAAGACACCGCACTGGGGCAATACGGGACACAACGCATTCGACGGGCCGGGCCTTGGCAACCTCGATTTCTCGCTCTTCCGCAAGTTCGCGATTAGCGAGAAAGTAGCGGACGATTTGCCGTGCACGATAATTTGCGGCAATCAAGATGTCGGCGAATATGTATGGCCAATCATCCGACCGGATCAAATCCGTGGCCAGTTCATGACTCTTCTCCTGCAAGGAGTGGATTCGGCTGGGCTTGCGGCTATGATCATTTGACTTGTAGAAAATCAGTCTTTGGATATATTAACGCACGAAACTCACTCGGTGCGATATTCAGAACCGCAGCTGAACTCAGGAGGGCGACAGCATGAAGACAACGAACAGGCGCATGATCACCATCCGCCGGACATCTTCCCTTATTATAATGGTGTTGCTGGCTGCGGTAACGTGCCGGCCGACGCCCCAAACAGCGGCCACAACAAATGCTCTCTCCGAAAAAGAGAAGAACGAAGGCTGGAAGTTACTGTTCGATGGTAAAACCTCTGCCGGGTGGCGCGGCGCCTATCGGGACGCGTTTCCTTCCACGGGCTGGGAAATCCGCGACGGGATGCTGATCGTCCTGGAATCGGGCGGAGGCGAAGCTGCAGCCGGGGGTGACATCGTGACGGTGGATGAATACAGCAATTTCGAACTCAAGGTGGATTTCAAACTCACCGAAGGCGCCAACAGCGGAATCAAATACTTTGTGACCGAGGCGCAACCCAAGAGCCCGGGTTCCGCCATCGGACTCGAGTATCAGCTCTTGGATGATGCCCGGCACCCTGATGCAAAATTGGGCATCAATGGAAATCGCACGCTCGCATCCCTCTATGATTTGATTCCTGCCCACGACAAGAAAGTGAATCCGATCGGAGAGTGGAACGAGGCCAGAATTCTGGTGCAGGGGAAACACGTGGAACATTGGCTCAATGGTGTGAAGGTCCTGGAATATGAGCGAGGCGGAAAGGAATTCCTCGCTCACAAGGCCGAAAGCAAATTCAAGGATATGAAGGATTTTGGAGAGGCTGAAAAGGGCCATATCCTCCTTCAAGATCATGGCAATCGCGTGTTCTTCCGAAATATCGAGATCCGAACGTTCTAGCCCCGCCCGTTTTGATTTGGGAGAAAGAAAATGACCAATCTATCGCGTCGCAATATATTGAAATTGGCGGGTTTGACTGCGGCCCTGGGATCCCGGCCATTGGCCAGCGCGCTGGCGATGGGCAATCCCGGCGTGGCCGTCAAAAGCCGCGTTCCCTTCGATCTGGGAATGACCTCCTATACATTCCGAGCCTTCACGCTGGACCAGGCCATCGAGATGACCAAGCGTCTTGACCTCAAGAAAATCACTCTGAAGGACATGCACCTGCCGCTGAACAGTTCGGAGGGAGAAATCAAGAAAGTGCTCGAGAAGATACGCGGCGCCGGTCTGGAGCTGTCCTCTTGCGGCGTGGTGTATATGACAACGGAAGCCGAGGTCCAGAATGCCTTCAGGTATGCCAAGGCAGCGGAAATCAAGATGATGGTGGGTGTGCCGCAGCCGCCCCTGCTGGAGCTTGCAGAAAAGAAAGTGAAGGAAACCGACATCACGCTGGCGATCCATAATCACGGCCCCACGGATGAGCGCTACCCGAGTCCCGAGAGCGCCTACAAGCTCATCGCCAAAATGGACAAGCGCATGGGCCTGTGCATCGATGTCGGTCACACCCAACGGCTGGGCTTGGATCCCTCCGTGGAGGTTGAACGATTCTTCGATCGGCTTTACGATGTCCATTTCAAAGATGTCAGCTCGGCGGACGCCAAAGGAACCACGGTAGAATGTGGCCGGGGTGTAATCGACATCCCCAAATTGCTCAAAACACTGGCGCGGCTGAAATATTCTAGAACGCTCCATTTTGAACACGAAAAAGATGAAAAAGATCCGTTTCCGGGTGTGGCGGAATCCATTGGATACGTCCGCGGCGTTCTTGCTGCCATGTAAGAGCCTGGAAGGGAAGGAGAAGCCATGAAGTCTCGACGCGAATTTATGAAAGAAGCTGCCTTCGGAGCCGCCGGATTGGCTGTGGGCATGAATGCCAACAGCTACGCGCGCATTCTCGGCGCCAACGACCGGCTGAACTTTGCCATCATCGGCCTGCATGGACGCGGGATCGCGCATCTGGAATGCATCCGGCAGAACAAAAATGTGATGGTCACGCATGTCTGCGACGTGGACCAGAGGGAGCTCGACAAGTTCGCAGCCGCGGTGGAGAAAAGTTTTCAGCGGGCGCCGGTGAAAGAGAAAGACTTCAGGAACACCCTTAAGTCCAAGGATGTCGATGTGGTCACAATCGCAACACCTGAGCACTGGCATGCGCCCATGGCAATAATGGGGCTGCAGGCGGGCAAGCATGTCTACGTGGAAAAGCCGTGCAGTCACAATCCTCGTGAGGGCGAACTGCTGGTGCAGGCCCAGAAAAAGTACGGGAAATTCGTGCAGATGGGAAATCAGCAGCGGTCTTCTGATCACACGATTGAAATCATCGGCAAAATCAAAGCCGGCCTGATCGGCAGGCCCTACTTTGGAAAGGCTTGGTACAGCAACACACGCAAGTCGATCGGTGTGGGAAAGGCCGTGCCCGTCCCGGATTACCTGGATTGGGAACTATGGCAGGGGCCGGCACCTAGAAAAGCTTACAAGGACAACATCCATCCTTACAACTGGCATTGGTTCTGGAACTGGGGCACCGGCGAAACGCTGAATAACGGCACGCATGAAGTAGATGTTTGCCGGTGGGCGCTGGGAGTCGATTATCCTAATAGCATAACTTCGTCCGGGGGCAGGTATCACTTCAAGGACGACTGGGAGTTCTACGATACTCTGGTAACGAGCTATGAGTACGATGACAAGATGATCACCTGGGAAGGCTATTGCTGTCAGGGGAAAAAGTACTTCGGCAGGGACCGCGGGGCGACAATCCTGGGCACGCAAGGCTCGGTTTTGATCGACCGAGGCGGATATCAGGTATTCAACCTGAATGACAAGATGCTCAATGAATTCAAGGCGGAGAAAAGCGCCAGCTCACAGGATCTTCTAAGCATCGATTCAATGACGACCAAGCATTTTGAAAACCTCATCAATGCGATTCGAGTCGGAGAGAAATTGCGGGCTCCGATTGACGAGGCCAACATCAGCGTTACCATGCTGCTGCTATCCAATGTTGGCTGGAAGATGAATCGCACTCTTCACCTGGACAAGCGAACCGGACACATTCTCGATGACGCCGAGGCCATGAAGATGTGGGGACGCGAATATGAAAAAGGATGGGAGCCCAACGTTTAGGAGCCTGTCCGAACGTTTCCAGCTGAATATAGCCCCGATATCGTGTGTCTTTCAGTATCGCCGTGATCTTGTTGAGATCGGTCTTTGTCTCCCTGCCGCGGACAAAAACATTCTCCTTGATTTGCCAAGTAATTGCGTACGGCGCTAAACGGGCGATCTCCTCGTATGGGTCCGCGGTTTGGAAGCTCCCGATATCCAAATTGGCGCCTAGCCAATCCTAATCGATCCTCTTCGTGCACGGCGGGCCGGTGCGCCAGATGCTGCTCGGCTATCACTACATGCATTTCTACCACATCGCCTATGCTGTCAATCAGTGGCTTGCCAGCCAGGGGTATGTCGTGCTGTCGGTGAATTACCGCAGCGGCATCGGCTATGGCAGGTCATTCCGCAACGCACCGAACACCGGCCAGCGAGGGAACTCAGAGTATCAGGATGTGGAGACCGCCGGAAAATATCTGCAGTCGCGCGCAGACGTCGATTCGAAGCGCGTCGGCATCTGGGGCCTGTCTTACGGAGGCTTGCTCACCGCGCAGGCGCTCGCGAGGAACTCGGATATCTTTGCTGCGGGCGTGGACCTTGCCGGCGTGCATCTTTATGGCAGCTCGCTGGATCCGGAAGATGTGTCTTATAAGTCGTCCGCCATCTCGGCGATCGACAAATGGAAATCGCCGGTGCTTCTGATACACGGCGATGATGACCGAAACGTCGCGTTCCAGCAGACGACCGGACTGGTTCAGCTGCTGCGCCAGCGCGACGTGTATTTCGAGCTTATCGTCTTTCCCGACGACACCCACGAAACGTTGCTCCACAAGCGCTGGCTCTACGCTTTTGGTCGCATGGACACGTTCCTGAAAAAGTTCCTGGGGGAGATTCCGGAGAGGTGAGGGCCGGGAAGGTCAGAGCCTTCGCATTTAGACGACGGCTTCAGCAAGTCACGACGCTTGCATGTCCAAATGCATGCATCGGTGTCGACGAGCGCATGCCTTGAAAAGCCTCGGCTAGAGTTTTTGTCGCGAGGCTCGGCAGCGAGATCGGTTGGCGGAGCCCCAGAGGGGCGGAAAGAGAGTCGATCCCAAATTGTTACTCCGGTCACGCCGGACGGGTTTGTAAGAGCGTTAATTGCGTCCGATGGCAGGACTTACTCGGATTTTCTCGCTGCTTGCGGCCGGATTGGCCAGGCCACCCTCGATATCCTCGATTGCTTTCACCATCCCGGATTTTCCGCCTTCGAAGGAGAGGGTGTCGCCGCCGCGGACAGCGCCGCCCGCGAACGGCTCGCATCTTATATAATTCACGCACCGTTTTCACTTGCCCGGCTGCACTACGACCGCGACGCCGGCATCGTCACCTACGACCCGCGCCCCTGCTCACGCGCGAATCCGTTGCCCACGGCCGCGGAACGGTTCTCTCCGTTGGATGCGCTGGCTGCCCTGACCGCTCATATCCCGGAAAAAGGGCAACAGGTCGTGCGGTACTATGGCTATTACAGCAACAAGGCCCGGGGGCAACGCCGGCGGCGACAACAATGCGCCGCCGGCATCACTCCCGTTGCCGTCTCTGCGCCAGAGGCGGAACCGGACGATTTCCGCCGCCACTGCAAACGGGCCTGGGCACGGTTGATGCGCAAAGTCTGGGCTGCAGATCCGCTCGCGTGCCCCAAATGTGGCCGGCCGCTACGGATCATCAGCTTCATCGAAAATCGCGCCGTCATCGAAAAAATCCTGCGCCACCTCAAAATCTGGGATTCCCCTGAGCGGTCGCCCCCGCCGAAGGTTTCCACGGCCCTGGAAACGGATGCCGATCTTCCTGCCTGGGAGGCTGCCGGCCGCCTGTTTGATGGCATCGACTGAAGCGTTCGACACGTTGCGCTGACGGTCATAGCGGAACAGAACCAGGCTGTCATGAGAAAGGTGTGCCCCGCCGATGACAGGAAAAGGGTGAGGAGAAGCGTTTCCCGGGCTCGGGGAACGCTTCTCGTCACCCTTTTCGCCGATTTGCTCTCCGCGGCTTGGTGAAGATCCCCTACTTCACCTGCCCGGTGGAATAATTCCCCGGGTGATTTCCACCCCAAGTGCTGCTATCCTCCTCCTAGAAAAAGCGAATTACTATCATTCATCCGATCTCCGGGATTCCCAAATCTCGCAAGTAATTGAATGTCGGATCATAGAAAGCCGGCGGACGAGTCGGATCACGCTGGTCGCCGGGCGGCACAAAGATGACCATTTCCTGACGCGCACGAGTGAGTAAAACTCGGTAGGCATTGCGGAGATAGATGCGATTGTCGGCATTTGCGATGTTGAGCCATCGATCGCCGCGGAAATCGTGGAAATTCCGCGGCCAGCGACCGCAACCAAGTCCAGGATTGGTGAAGCTGCGCTCTCTCGGATTTCAGCTTCTGGAAATCAGCATCCAAGGAGTACTATCTTAGCTCTGTCGTAACTCAAAACTTCTTTGCAGAATGTCAAGAAGGCATGAATCAACAATCTATCCATCTGTGGAGGGCGCTCATCATGTCAACCCGACGAAGAGTGGGATATCCACTGCTCCTTATAACGCTTGGCGCCGTGCTGTTCTCGACGCTGCGCCTCACGGTCTACGCCCAATCGGCCCCGTACGACCCGAGTCTCTATGCCGGCCTGCGCTGGCGGATGCTCGGCCCGTTCCGCGGCGGTCGCACAGATGCGGTGACCGGCGTCCCGGGCCGGCCCTACGAGTTCTACTTCGGCGCCGTCAACGGCGGCGTGTGGAAGACAATCAACGCCGGGCGGTCCTGGCAGCCGGTGTTCGACAGCCAGCCCGTCGCCTCCATCGGTGCCATCGCCGTCGCGCCGTCCAATCCTGACATCGTCTACGTCGGCACGGGCGAATCGACGCTGCGCGACTCGATGGGCTACGGCAACGGGATGTACAAGTCGACCGACGCGGGCAGAACGTGGACGCACATCGGCCTCGAGACGACGCAGCACATCGGCAAGATCTCGATCGATCCGAAGAATCCGAATGTGGTCTTTGTCGCCGTCATTGGACATATGTATGAGGCGCATCCCGATCGCGGCATCTACAAGACGACCGATGGCGGCGCAACCTGGAAGAAAGTCCTGTACGTCAACGACAGCCTCGGATCGCCGGACGTGGTGGTGGATCCGACGAACCCGCTGGTGGCGTACGCGAGCCTGTGGAATACGCGGCGGCCGCCCTGGTACACGTACCGTCCGTCGAGCGGACCCGGCGGCGGCATCTACAAGACGACCGATGGCGGAACAACCTGGAAGCCACTGACCGCGGGTCTGCCGCCGGCGTGCATCGGGAAGGCGGGCATCGGCATCTCGGCTGCGAATCCGCGGCGCGTGTACGTCGTGCTCGACGATTTCCTCCAGGAAGGCGCGCCGGCGGACGCGCCGTGCGAGCCCGTGCCGCCCGATCAGCCGGCGGGTGGACGCGGTGGTGGACGCGGCGGCGGCGCTGGAGCGGCAGGTGGAGGAGCGGGCGCAGGAGCCGCGAGTGCAGCTGGACGCGCGGCCGGTGCAGGCGCCGCGGCGGCCGCTCCCGCAACGCCGCCTCCTCAACAACAAGGCGGCTTGTATCGCTCGGATGACGGAGGAGCGACGTTCACGAAAATTTCGGGAGACACAGCTCTGTGGGGACGCGGCTGGTACTTCGAGCACATCGCTGTCGATCCGAAGAACGCCGACATTGTCTACATAGCGAACGTGTCGACGTCGCGATCGAAGGACGGCGGCAAAACGTGGGTGCCGCTTCGCGGCTCGCCCGGTGGCGACGATTACCAAGGGGTATGGGTGTCGCCGGACAACTCCGACGTCGTCATCCTCGCGAGCGATCAGGGGACGATCATCACGACCAACGCGCGCGAAGATGACATTGCCAAGGTCCAGTGGAGCTCGTGGTTGAATCAGCCGATCGCGCAGATCTATCACGTCTCGGCCGACTATCGATTCCCGTACTGGGTCACGGGCGCGCAGCAGGACAGCGGCGCCGTGGCCGTGCGCTCGCGCGGCAAGTTCGCGGAGATATGGCAGCGCGACTGGGAACCGATCGGGGCGGGCGGCGAAAGCGGCATGACAGCCGGCGATCCGCTGCATCCCGGCATTATCTTCGGCGGCTCGGGCGGCCGCTTCGATATCGAACTCAACACGGGCGTGCCCGGAATCTCCGGCGCGAACGGCCCCGAGCCGGGGCGCACCGATTGGACGGCGCCACTCGTGCTTTCCCCGGCCGATCCGCACCTAATCTATTACGCGACACAGTATCTCTTCAAAGCGCGCACTGACGCGTCAACGTGGACTATCATGAGTCCCGATCTCACGCGGCCGAATCCGGGCGTGCCGCCCAACATCGACGAGGCGACGGCGAACGACTACAACACGGACGGCCATCGCAACAATCGGCACGGTGTCATTTACGCGGTCGCCCCATCGCCCGTCCTCAAGACGTCGGTCTGGGCCGGCACGGACGACGGGTTTATTCAGGTGACGACCAACGATGGCCAGTCGTGGCAGAACGTCACGCCGCCGGCGCTCACGGCGTGGAGCCGCATCACGACGATCGAAGCCTCGCATTTCGACTTCAATGAGGCTTATGCGACCGTTGATCGCCATCAGCTCGGCGATTTCGATCCGCATCTCTACCGCACGCGCGATCTCGGCAAGACATGGCAGGAAGTCGTCACAGGTCTGCCGAAAGGGGTGTACCTGCATGCAATCAGGGAAGATCCACAGCGCCGTGGCTTGCTCTTCGCGGGCAGCGAGCTCGGCGTGTTCGTCTCGTTCAACGGCGGCGACGCCTGGCAGCCGCTGCAGCTCAATCTTCCGGCCTCGTCGGCGCGCGACTTCGAGATCTACGGGAACGACCTCATTGTCGCA
>Ga0187881_10003489_pt1 | contig 13556 bp, 9 predicted proteins | sample June2016WEW_19_1_2_FD_133017 | JGI IMG/M metagenome (GOLD analysis project Ga0187881, IMG submission 133017) | Peatland microbial communities from SPRUCE experiment site at the Marcell Experimental Forest, Minnesota, USA - June2016WEW_19_100 | ecosystem: Environmental > Terrestrial > Soil >...
CGTCGCTGTTCAAGGTATTCGTCTTGCTTCTATCGATATGATCTAGCTGCGTCGGCTTGCCACCCGTGACGCCGATCGTCCAGAGATGCTCATGAGTCACAGATCCTAGCTCTCTCCGGTGACCCAGGAAAACCAGCTGACGGTCATCTTGGCTCCAGCCCACCGAATATATCTCCATGTCATGCTGGGTCAACTTGGTGGAGGAACCCCGGTGCAAGTCCAACACGAAGATGTCCGTAAGATACGGCCTCAGGTCGTCACTCGAAACTGTGTACGCGATTTTCGTTCCGGAATGTGAAACGGCGGCCTTGTCGACATCGATTTCGCCGTCGGTAACCTGCGTGGCCTTCCCAGTCTCGACGTCCAGCACGAACGCATGGCGCCTAACGTTGAAGATGAAACCTTTGTCGTTGAACCACAAGTTGATTCGTCTTACCGTCTTTACGTCATCCTGAGCCTCGCCTACCGCCGATATGAACAGGATTCTCTTGCCGTCAGGGAACCAAACGGGTGCCTCGATGGCCCTGTCCCGCCGGATGAGAAGCTTCACTTTCCCATCAGCGGCCTTCACCAAGTACAACCCGTTTCTCTTGCTCCCCTTCTTCATTCCGCGCTTTGAAGTCAGAGCTACGTAGCTCCCGTCGGGCGAGAACCTAGGAGCACCATCCCTTCCCGAGGTCGTCAGCTTTCTAGGTTCCCCACCCTTAGAGGGGATTAGCCAGACGTTCCCTTCATATTCGTTCTTCTTGAGGTTGGCCCTGTAGACAGTGATAGCCACCGTGTCGTCTAGGGGGGACACGGAAGGCTCGGATAGCAGGGAATATCGCACAAGGTCCTCCGGTCTCACCGAACCCATCATTATAGCCAAAGCCTACGTCAACTAGTCCTTAAAACTAACGGCTGAAGGATCACGGCGTTCAGGAGGACAACTCTCTGTCAAGGTCCTCAAGAAGCCTCCTCTGCCTGGAGTTTAGGTTACGTGGAGTCTCGACGTTGACCTTGACGAACTGATCGCCCTTTCCCCACCCGCTCATCTTCGGCAGGCCCTTCCCTTTCAATTTGAACACGGTGCCGTTCTGCGTGCCCGAAGGGATTTTGAGCTCGGCCCTCCCGTCAATCGTGGTCAGGCCCACGGTCACGCCGAGGGCGGCCTTGGGGAAGCTCACCCTGATCTCAGAGAGGAGGTCGGCCCCGGTCCTCTTGAACAAGGGATGAGGCCGGATGCGCACCATCACGTATAGGTCTCCTGAACCGCCTCGCTTGCCGTTGCCTTCCCCGCTCAACCTCAAACTGTATCCATCTTCTATGCCGGCAGGTATCCGAACGTCGATGGTCCTGTGCTTCTGCAGCAGGCCGCTCCCCCTACAGTTTCGACATGGGGTCTCGACGATCCTTCCTGATCCAGAGCATCTCGAACAAGTCTCTATACGGACCAGTCTAGCGAAACCTGCGGATTGCACCCTTTGCACTTGGCCTGCCCCGTTGCACTGGGGGCAGGTCCTCACGCTCGTGCCGGGCTGGGCCCCTGAACCGCGGCACACGTCACACTCCTCCATCCGGTCAAGCTCTATCTGTTTTACGGCCCCCCTGAACACATCCTCAAGCGACACGTCCACTGTCACCTGAATGTCTCTACCCTTGGACGGTTCCCTCTGTCCCCCCATCCCGAATAGGTTGTCGAATATGCTGAAGCCACCGAAACCGAAGCCGCGAAGTATCTCATCGAAGTCGACCCCTCTGAAGATGTCTTCCTGAGAGTACCTACTGTCAATCCCCGCGTGGCCGAACTGGTCATATTGAGCGCGTTTCTCGTCGTCTGAAAGCACCGCATAGGCTTCAGAGATTTCCTTGAACCGTTCTTCGGCTCCGGGAGACTTGTTCCTGTCGGGGTGATACTGCAGCGCGAGCTTCCTGTACGAGTTCTTGATTTCGTCCTTTGAGGCATTCTTAGGAACAGCTAGCACATCATAATAATCGCGCTTATCGCTCACGCCCGGTTACGCCCCTGTGGAACAACCTCTACTTCTTTGTTCATCTACTACTTCTTTTCTTCATCTACTACTTTGTAATCGGCGTCGACGACCTTGGGCTCCTGTTCCGGCTGCGAAGTTTCGCCCTGTTGGCTTCCCTGCTGGGGGCCGGCCTGCGAGGCCTGCTGCTTCGCCTGCGCCTCCGCTGCCTTCTGGTATACGCTTGTTCCAACTTCTTGAAGCACCTTCGACAGCGCTTCGCTAGCGGCTTTGATCTCAGCCAGGTCCTTGCCGGCCAAGGCTGTTCGCAGGTCGCCGGCGGCCTTGTCAATGCTGGCTACCTGTTCCTGTGTTATCTTGTCTTTAAGGTCGCCCTTCGTCTTCTCCGCGGTGTACAGCATGGCGTCAGCGGAGTTCCGCGTCTCCGCTTCTTCCACCTTCTGCTTATCAGCCTCGGCGAACTCCTCAGCTTGCCTGATCATGCGGTCCTTTTCCTCTTTCGAGAGTTTCGTCGATGCGGTAATAGTGATCTTGGCCTCCTTCCCGGTGCCTAGGTCCTTAGCGGATACGTTGATTATTCCGTTGGCGTCGATGTTGAACGCCACCTCTATCTGTGGAACTCCTCGAGGCGCCGGAGGTATTCCTGACAGGTTGAACATACCTAGGGAGACATTGTCGGCCGCCATCGGCCTCTCACCCTGCAACACGTGGATAGTGACAGTCGTCTGGAAGTCTGCTGCCGTGGAGAATATCTGGCTCTTCTTGGTCGGGATGGTCGTGTTCCTTTCAATGGTCTTGGTGAAGACGCCGCCCATGGTCTCGACGCCCAACGAAAGAGGGGTCACGTCGAGCAGCAATAGGTCCTTGACATCACCAGCCAGAACCGCTCCTTGGATGGCCGCCCCCACCGCAACGCATTCCATCGGGTCTACGCCCCGCTCGGCGGCCTTGCCTACAATCTCCTCGACGAACTTCCTCACTAGAGGCATCCTCGTCTGCCCGCCAATCAAGATGATCTTGTCAACCTGCTGCGGCTGTAGTTTCGCATCCTCTAGGACGTGCAAGATTGGAGCCCTAACTCTCTCAACGATGGGTCTAGCAAGTTCTTCAAGTTTGGCTCTGGTCAACGTGATATGAAAGTTCTTTGGAGTCGTCCCCACCATGGCTAGGAACGGAAGGTCGATATCCGTATTCACGAGGTTCGAAAGCTCAATCTTGGCCTTCTCAGCCGCCTCCTTCACCCTTGTCATAGCGGCTTTGTCATTAGTCAAATCGATGCCGTACTGTCTCCTGAATTCTTCCACGAGAAAAGCCGATACAGCGTTGTCAATGTCGGCCCCACCCGTCTTTGTATCGCCACTGGTGGCGAGCACTTGGAACACTCCACCTCCGAAATCCATGAGGGTGACATCGTGCGTGCCGCCTCCGAAGCTGAATACCATAATCTTCATCTCCTTATCCAGCTTGTCCAATCCGTAGGCAAGACAAGCCGCGGTGGGCTCGTTAATGAGGCGCATGACCTCGAAACCCGCGATCGCGCCTGCGTCCTTGGTGGCCTGTCGCTGGTTGTCGTCGAAATGCGCAGGGACCGTGATGACGGCCTTCTTCAACGGCACTCCTAGATAGGTTTCAGCATCTCGCTTGATCTTCTGAAGGATGAAGGCAGAGATCTGTTGGGGCGTGTATTCCTTCCCGAATATCCGCACCTTGTAGTCCGTGCCCATCTTTCTCTTGATCTCCGAGACGGTCCCTTCGGGGTTGCTGGACATCTGTCTCTTCGCTGACTCGCCCACCAGCAGTGTCCCGTCTGGCGTGAAAGAAACTACCGATGGAAACATCTTCCCTGACATGGTAGGTCCTTCGGCGCTGGGGATAACCACTGGTCTGCCAGCCTCTAAGATGGCCGCCGCTGAATTGGTGGTGCCAAGGTCGATTCCCAGTATCTTCTCCTTCTGCACGGGTTTAGATTCGCTCAATTCTCACAACACCTCACTATTCTTCCTCTACTTCCTTCTGCGCCACACCAACCTTCACTAGACTGCTTCTTATCACTTTTCCTCTTAACATGAATCCCTTTCTCACTTCTTCGACGATTCTCCCTTCATCTTTGTTGCCCGGTTCCACCGGTTCGATCGCTTCATGAAGATTAGGATCAAACTCTTTGCCGACGGCTTCTATGGGCACCAGCCCCTCGCTCGCGAACAGGGAAGTGAGTTTCTTCAACACCATCTCTAACCCAGCGACCACGACCTCCCTGTCCTCGGCCTTCTTCGCAACTTCGATGGCGATTTGGAGCTCATCGAAGATGCTCAACAGGTTGACCAGCAGCTTGTCCGCGGCCGCTCTGTTCATTTCATTCCTCTCCCTCTCTACACGCTTCCTGTAGTTGTCAAATTCCGCTTGAAGGTATTGCAGGCGTCGCAGATAGTCTTCTGTCCTAGTGCGCTCCCGTCGTAGTTCATCCTCTAGCTCGATTCTTTCATTATGCTTCTCGGTTGTCTTGCTCCCGTCGGCAGGAGGGGTCTCCCCTTCATCATTGTCAGCCTTATGAAGCTCTTCCATTCAAACTCTCTCCAAGTTACGCTGGGTAGCGTCAAAACAAATCAAAGTACACTTCCTATAAATCTTGCGCAGAGAGGCGGACGCCGTGGGGGCTATATCCCCTTTAGCAACATCACTTGGAGGAGCCGGATGCCGCTGAAGAAATATCAGAAGAGCCCTATCGAAATGACGTAAAGCAGAGACGCCACATAGCTGGGACTGACTCATTTACGTCCATCCAAGGAGAACGCCTCTCTGAGCGTTCGCATAGTGTCAGCGACCTCCGCCTCTTCGTTTGTCAGTTTCAAGAAGACTTCTTCCAAGGTCGCACCCTTCCCGCCGGCTAAGCCGCGGAGCTGCTCAAGGGTCCCTTCGGCTAGGATTTTCCCTTGATATATGATTCCAATCTTCGTGCAGATGCGCTCCGCCACCTCCATTATATGAGTTGAGAAGAGCACGGCTCCCTCGCCCTGAGTGTGAAAGGAAATCATGTCTTTCAGGATGCGACTGCTCTTCGCATCCAGGCCGTTCATGGGCTCGTCGAGGAGGAGAAGAGGTGGCTTGTGTAGCAGAGAGGCGATGATTGCTACCTTTTGTTTGGTGCCCATGGACAACGTAGCAATGGGAGAGTCGAAATACTGGGCCAAGTCAAAGGCCTCGGCCAACTGTGTCACCATCCTGTTAGCTGCTACTTGATTTATCTTACGGACAGAAGCGACAAACTCGAAAAAATCCCTTGGAGAGAGGGATTCATACATAGTTGGATTCTCTGCAACATATCCGATCCTCGACTTGACTTCGACAGGGCTACTGACAGGATCAAAGCCCGCGACCCGGACGGCTCCAGAGGTGGGTTCGAGAAGGCCGCTGACTATCTTCATGGTGGTGCTCTTACCCGCTCCGTTGGGGCCCAAGAGGCCGTATATCTCGCCGGGAAGGATCTTCAGATTCAGCCCGTCGAGCGCTCTAACTGTCCCGAACACTTTTGTTAGGTTCGACGCCTCTAGAAGCGGGGCGGCCACAAGACGGCTATCCGAAGTTGGGGATTTAACGTTTTAACCCATCGCAGGAACAGCTGATAAACAGAGCTCTTCAACGACGAGCCCCGTCTCAGCGGCACAAGCAGTTAAGAGCGCGTTCGCAGTCTACACCTAGCACTCGATGGATCCCTTCGCGCTCATCACATGGGACACCCTAGTCAGAGGACACTTTATCGCCAAGGTCAACAGGTTCGCCGCCCGGGTCGAAGTCTTCGGCTCAGAATGCTACACATACGTCCAGAACCCCACTCCCGCCGCCGAACTGCTCAAGCCTGGCGCGGACGTGCTCCTAGTCGAGATGTCTCCAAACCACAAGACCGGGTTCAGGCTGATCGCAGCCAGAGCCGGTGAGCTCTGGGCCACACTTGATACGTCCATCCCCAACATTGTGTTCAGGGAGGGCATCAGGCGTTCTCTCTTCGAGGCGTTCGCCGGAATGACAGTGAAGGATGAGAACGTCCGCCTCGGGAGGAGCATAATCGACTTCCAACTCTCAGGCGAGAAGACCACCTATGTAGAGGTCAAGAGCTGCTCGCTCGTCAAAAAAGGGACGGCCCTCTTCCCTGACGCCGTAACCGAACGTGGCCGCCGGCACCTGAAGGAACTGGAGGAAGCCGTTGCCGGTGGCGCGGAGGCCTTCATGGTATGGATCATCCAACGGCCTGATGCCAGAGAACTGGAACCATATCGACAAAAGGATCCGAGATTCGCTTCCGAGTTAGTCAGGGCGCGTAGGGCAGGGGTCCAACTCCTCGCCTACCGATGTTCTTTCGACGGCCGAACGCTTCGACTGGTAGGACAGGTCCCCGTCAAAATCGAATGACTGCGACTTCCCCTGGGCATCATTCGTCACAACAGACTGGTGAAGAATAGTAAACCTCTGGACTATTATAACATCGACGCAGACTTCTGGATGCTAATTGCCTACTGAACGGGAAGAAGCGGTCCTACTATTCTTTCGCGACGGCGGCGAGTTGCAGGTCGGCGAAAACGAAGAATACGCACGAGTCTACTTGGAGATGCGTGGGCCTGACAGATGGTTCGCGTCGACGCCTTCAAGACGGCTAGAGGGCATCAAACGGGGATTGTATCCCATGTATCTGGTTCCTGTCCCCAACAGGAACGGGTACTGGATGGTGGACGCCACTAGACCCGTTTCAATTACTTCCTTCGACGATTACAACCCTGCGGTGCTCTCGGCGCAGCTGAGTTACCTAGTCAACCAGGAGAGGACGGCCTTGGATTTCACCGAGGAATCAGGTCAGGCTGTCTTCGATCACATTTCTGGCGCGCTGCTGGACTACGCCAGGCTACAAGACGATTACAATCAGGACCTCGCCTCCGCCATCAGCAAGGAGTTCCTGACCAAGGACTACTTGAGCTTCGTCAGCGCCGTTAAACCCATTATTGGAGGGAACAGCTTCAGGCCCTCTCCTTACAAAATCGCGGTCTCGGAAAGAATCAATCCGGCGTATTCATGGGATGAAGCCTTCAAGCTTATCGAAGCCATAGAGAAACGCACCAGCTTCATGATCGAATATTTTCACAGGTGCAACGGTTCGATGGGGGAGCTGGACGGGCGTGTCCAGGAATTCGGGAATCATGTCACAGTCGCCAAAGGCAAGCTGTCGAAGGAGTTCGATGACTTCAAGGCCCTCAAGGGCCGGGAAGAGGTGGACATCGTGGAGCAGTGCGATTCAGACAAGCAAGATGTAGAGAAGACGTACAAGCCACAACTGAGCAAGGCGGAAAAACAGCTCAAGGGCGCCAGGGAGAGCAGCGAGGCAGCCCAGATTGAGCTTATGCCAGTGCAGAGCGTCTACGACGAAATGCTCTCAACCGCGAAGAAGCTCCAAGAGTCCATCGACCAATCTGTCGCCGCCCGCAACGAAGCATCTGGCAAGGCCGAGGAGTTCAGGGCCAAATACAACAAGCTACAGGAGGACCAGTCTAATATCCAAGCTCGCTCCACCAAGGCTTCTGAAGAGGAATCCGTTCCAGAAGATACTCCTCTCGATGCAGAGATGGCTTACCTTGAGAGGCAGGCCCTAGGCTACGAGAGCAAGAAACAGCAGCTTGACGAGGAGCTGAAGAAGCTCAACGACGATCAGGCCAAGGGGAAGGCCGAGCTGGAGAAGTTTGAGAAGAGTTACCGTCCAATCAAGGAGAAGGCTGACGAGGCGAAACATTTCTTCGAGAATAAGGAGGCGGAGCTGGAGGAGCTAAGGCGGAGAAAGAGCGACGAGATTGACGCAATCGAGAAGAAGCGCCAAGGCGGCATGGATCGCATACGGTCTGAGGTCGCAGGTGCGGAGGTCGTCCTTGGCCACAGGCTTCCTTCGGTAGACAAGTCCTTCGAAGTGTTGAAGTCGTCGACGGAGAAACTGAAGGTCACCATGGCTTCGGCTCTGAAATATGCTGACGAGAACATCCAGCAGGGTATTGAAGCAATTACGCTGTCGGGGGGCGATCTACCTCGTGTGGTTCACTACGCCGTCTATGTGGGAGAGGGACCCGGCGTGCTCGCGTCCGCGTTCGTCACAGGACGGGTCGTCGCCTCTCAGAACGAATCGGCCTCTCCAAATTCACAGACCATGGGCCACACTTACTCACCGGGCGCCATAGACCTGTACGTTCAGAGCAGGCTGCCTTCGGTACGGTGGGACCCTGCGGCCGGCGATTTCAACCTGTTCAATGACATGGAGTTCAAGGGACGCCTCTTCGTCGGGTTCAAAGAGATGGCCATTAAGGGGTCCATCACCCAGAGCAAGATGCTCAAGCTGGCCAAAGAAGTGGCCGGCGTCGGCCTGACCTTCACCTAGTCGGCACCAGCGACGCGTCAAGATTGGCCCTTGTGCTCTGACAGCCCAACTTCACCACGCAAGGGCATCCTCACGGCTCCACGTCTGGCTTCATCGCCTACACGCCAGGGAAACGGTGAAATGAGCAAAATGTTTTAGCACCACCTTATACAAGCTCAAAGTCGTGAGCGAAGAGCAATTCCGGAGCTGGGCCAGCGGTCGTGGTCCCCACATGCCCTTGGCGGTGAGGGGCCATACATTCATGCTCGAAAAAGAGAACATCATCAAGGTGGATGGAGGCACTTTCGTCTATGAAGAAGCCTTGGAGCTGGTTAAGATGCTCAATTCACGCAACCCAATGGACTCGATTAACGCCAACGTCGTAATCTGGGAAAGGAACGGAGTCCTTAGACTTATGGTATTGGCCCTGGTGGCTATCCTGGTGGTGGCCGTCATAGCTTTGGCCCGTCATTGAAACTGTCTTCTACGGCGTGATTGTTAAGTAGAACAGCTGGGCCACTCCAAGGCCTCCGGATTCGAACACCCCTATGTAGTAGTTCTGGGAACTATCCTCCCATATGTAAACCGTTGTCCCAATGCTACCAGGACCGTAGGTGGTGAGGAAGTTGCTCACCTGGCTGAGAGTTGCGTTCAGGCCCAGTCCGGAGAATGAGAGGACTCCCTGATTTATCCAGACAGTTGGGTTCACCGTGGTTGCATTCACAAATGAGTAATTCTCAGACGTCGCCAAGAGGACCACGTCGGACAGAAACACGTGTATGTCGCTGACCGGCGGAGCCGTAACGATTCCTGCCAAGTTGTAATATGCGGTGCCGGCATTAGAGCCAAGGCTGACGTTGCCAGTGGTGGGATTGATGGCTGTGATGAATGGAAGCTGTGTCACTACGCCGCTGGTCCCGGGGTTGGTGTACACGGCCACGAAATAGGTCAGCTGCCCTCCGATCGAATAAAGGAGGTAGGACCCGATCCTATAGTTGGGCAGGAGGGTGAGCTGAGTTCTCACTAGCCCGTTGGTCTGCAGGGCCTGCTCAGCCGCAGTGGGACCTATGAAAGTTGTCGATGGTGACGGGTTCACGTAGACCTCGATTTGGCCTAACCTTGTACCGCCGTAGGCGATATACATGGCCGCCAAATTCTGGCTCTCAGAGTTCTCGAAGTTGACCAACTGCATTCCTACGAAGTAGGTCGCGTCCCCGACGGCCCACGGAATGTACTGGACAGATGTACCCGGCCTCTCATAAAACTGCGTCCCGGACCGCCACACGAACGGGTCGGTCACATGAAAGTTGAAGTTGTAGTCGAGCTGACCAGCGCTGGTCGGAGAACCCAGGAGCTGCTCCGGGTACCTGAGCTGAGGGACGAGCCAGGACGGGGGCGCCCCCCACGTGGGGTAATACTTCTGGTAGAACTGGGTAAGGAAATCCGTGCTGTTGGTGCCGATGAGGTTGGATACGGTGTACCCCTGCATGGACCCATCTGCAACGTTGACGAGAACCACTCCGAAGAACCTGAGGTATGGACTTGCAGCGAAACCGGATTGCATGGGATAGTCGATGTAGAGCTGTACCGTGTAGTAAATATTTGTGCCATCGGTGGATAGATACGCCGCGGGGTCCTCCACAAGGCCCGGAATCAAGATGCTCTGGACCCGGTTGAAAACGTCTCTGTTGAAGAGCATGTCGATCGATTGGTACTGGCTTGAGAAGGCGAAGCCCAGCTGGCCCTCCCCGAAGGTCATCCAGAGGGCCTTCTGCCATCCGGTCAGGACATAGTCGGGCTGGCCCTGATAAGAGGAATTCTGCACTTCATCGTACCCAGGGATGTGGACGTACACATTCTGCGCAAACCCTCCAGCCACCCCGTTGAGCGGCTCTTCCCCATAGTAGATGGGGGGCTCCGTCGACACGTTGAAGGCGTTCTCGGTGGAGACCTGCTGGCCGGTGTAGGTGTTTATCACCATTACCTGCGAGGTATGCGTGTAGATCAGGTGCTCGCTGATCCAGTCGGTCGAAGGATAGAGCGTCGAGGTCGGGGCCACCCAATACTCCTCATGGTTCAGGAACACTATCTCGGAACTAGCTAGGGTCATCCAGTTGTACGCCCCAATCTCCTTGGTCATAGTCGTTGCAGCAGCGACCTGATCCCACTGCCGGATCAAGCCCAGCGTCGTGGTGGCGTTGCTGCCCGGCAGATTGAGAAGAGATTCTTGCTGTATGTTCCCCGTCCCTGATGCCCAATCAGTTACGGTTATCTCCTTCTGCGTCTGCGGATTCCACTCGTAACCGACGTAGTTGTTGTTCCAATTCAGGTATAGGAAGGCCACTGCACCAACATTGATTATGAGGCCTATGGCCACCACCACAGTCAGCCCCTTGAAGATGGTTCTCCTTGAGCTGGGCCCCTCGAATACTCTCTTGCCGGTGGCTTTGAGATACCCCCAGCCGACGGCCGAACCTGCCACCATGGTCCACAGCGCGCCATAGATGTAGGGTGTAGCGGCGTTCATCAGCCAGTAGGGAGCGCCCAAGATGAAGGATAGGATGATGGCAGCGGCGAACACGAAGAAATTGCGCAGCCATACATCGCTGGTTCTGGTCCCCAGGTTGCCGAGGAGTCGCAGGATCATGCGAACGGCGACGATCGAAAGGACCGCCCAGGCAACGATATACAGAACCCGATACTGAATCTCCAGCGCAGGCATCAATGAGACTAGCTCAGTCCCAGAAGCAGGGAAGAGGGGCAAGATGAGGATGCGCGGCACCTTCGACCAATCTCCCATCCCCATGGACAACATCATAAGGGGGTTCATCACGTTCCCTAGGTACATGAGTCCGCTCGTGAGCACGAAATAAGCGAAGCCCGCGGACCACTTGATGACCTGCCATAGGAACCAGAGCCATTTTCCAGGCTTGGGGAGCCTTATGGGCTCATAGGCGGGGGCCTCTCCTTCTAATTCTCTCGGCCTTCGGACCATCAGAGAGCCTCTCAGGAATGTGCTCACTAATCTCCAAAGGTCGCTCTCTCCCACCTTTGGGTTGATCAATAGAAGCGAAAACAGGGCAGCAGCGATGAAGGTATAGTTATGATAGAATACGATCTGGAACCAGTTCAGTCCGGCCTTCAACGAATACATGTAGTCATAGATAGACCATTCCAGATACGTCCAAGCAGCAAACAGCGCCACCACTACAGCGATGACGCCTATGATCAGCCAAGCGAGCCAAGGGCCTCGGCCGAACCTGCTAGGTCTTGGCATCTCATCTTGCATTAAACCGGGACCGGTACTTGGTGATATAAATACCCTCTCTACATCTACTCCCTGTCTCGTAACGGATCGAGACGACATCACAGCAGTGCTTTGGAGGAACTCTCAGCTGACCTCTAGCTCTCCCTTGCAACGCGTCCAAACTTTTTATCGGTGTCACAACGGAGAGCCTACAGCGATGCAAATAGCACAGAATATCGCCGACATCCCTCCTTCAGTCCATCGGAAGGTGGTCTCCATCGCTGAGCGGAAGAGAAGAGAAGGCAAGGTCATTTACAACTTCTCGCAGGGACAACCGGGCCTTCCGCCGGACGCGGAATCCTTGAGAGCTTTCTCTGACAAGCTTCTGAAACAGCCTTTCGAGATATCCAAGTATGTAGAGACCAAGGGGCTGTTTCCGCTTAGACAAGCCCTGAGTGACGATATCAAGAAGTACGGTTCGGTGGATGTGGCTCCGGACCAGTTCGTGGTCACGGATGGAGCGCTGGAAGGCCTCAACCTAAGCCTTTCCTGTCTTACCAAGCCTGGAGACCGAGTGCTTCTTCTGGAACCATGCTATAGCGTGTACTGGGACCTGCTGCAGTTCCACGAGCTGAAGGCATTCACCGTGAGCCAGCAGCTCGAAGATGGGTTCCAGCCCAACCCTGAGGAACTCAAGAAAGCCCTGGACCCTGACGTCGCGGCGATCATACTCTGCAGCCCAGACAACCCCACCAGCAGAATCATCTCGAAGGAAGCGGCAGGGACGATCATCGACGCGGTGGTCGAAAAGGGAATACCCCTGCTGTACGACGAGGCATACAAACACATCCTCTACGAAGGCGAGCATTTATGGATTCACAACCACACGGGCCTGGCCGAAAACCTCGTGAGCTTGAGCTCCTTCTCAAAGGACCTGGCCATCCCAGGATTCCGACTAGGCTACATGTTTGGCCCGAAGGCCTTCATCGAGCAGGTAACGAAGGTCAAAGCAATGACTTCGATATGCAGCCCTACTCCATCTCAGCATCTGGCTCTATGCTATTTCGAAAACGGCCGCAAAGAGCCTTATCTCCAGAAGGTGCTCCCCGTATACCGCAGGCGCAGAGACGCTCTCTTCCATGCGATTACATCTAATCTTCCACTGGTCCGAGTGATCAGGCCGGACGCAGGAATGTATCTGTTCCCAGACTTCTCTGCCTACCTCGACCGGCTACATTTGAGCGACATCGATTTCTCTTTGGGGTTAGCCGAGGAGGCGGAAGTGATCGCACTTCCTGGGTCAATATCAGGCCCCAACGGACGAAGTCATCTGAGGATGTGTTTTGTAGGAGAGACGGAGGAGAAGCTTGAAGCGGGAGCGCTCAAGCTGGCTGAATACATTTCAAGACGCTGACCATCAGGGCACGCCGAATTTGGAACTCCTCGCCTAGACCTTTAGCCGAAGCGCCTTCCTATGGAGGCCAAACCCTGAGGGCCGCTCTGTGTCTGACATTGTTTTTGTGGATATGGAGTTTCGTTTAATAGGAAACCAAAGGGGAACCGAGTTCGATCTCAATTGAAATTAGCAACGGGCGACATGGCACCCCGATTCACCCTGCCTAATCAAGACAAGAAGGTGAGTAACCTTGAGGAGTTCTTGGGCAAGGGAAGGGTCGTATTAGCCTTCTTCCCTGGCGCATTTACGTCTACCTGCACTCATGAGATGTGCACTTTCAGGGACTCACTTTCCAAGCTCTCATCCCTGAACGCCCAAGTGGTGGGAATCAGCGTAAATGACCCGTGGACCCTAAAAGGTTTCGCCAACGTCAATGGCCTAACCTTCCCTCTGCTCAGCGATCACCTTCGTGAGGCAACGAAGGCGTACGGCGTGGAGCTACCCGATTTCGGAAGCGTAAAAGGATACCTCGTGGCTCAAAGATCCATTTTCATCTTGGAC
>Ga0187881_10003492_pt1 | contig 13547 bp, 12 predicted proteins | sample June2016WEW_19_1_2_FD_133017 | JGI IMG/M metagenome (GOLD analysis project Ga0187881, IMG submission 133017) | Peatland microbial communities from SPRUCE experiment site at the Marcell Experimental Forest, Minnesota, USA - June2016WEW_19_100 | ecosystem: Environmental > Terrestrial > Soil >...
GTGCTCATCCAGTTGGAACGCGCAACCGACCGCGCGACCGAAGCCGTGGCAGAGGCGAGCTCGGAGGCCATCCGACTCCGCCGGGCGCTCGATACCCTTCCCCAGGCGGTGCTCGTCACCGACGAGCGCGGCGAGACCGTGTTCCGCAACAGCAAAGCCGTCGCGCTCATCGGCAGCCGCCACGGGGACGCGCTCGCGGCCCAGGCCGTCGAGGAGCTCCTCGCCGCGACCGCGCCCGGCGCTCACGAGGAACGGGTGCTCGAGCTGTACGGACCGCCTCGGCGCACTCTCGTGGTTCGCGCGGAGAGCATCGACAATGGCCAACGCGCCCTCGGGGTGATCGCCGTCATCGAAGACGTGTCCGAACGTCGCCGCCTCGAGGATGTCCGGCGTGACTTCGTGGCGAATGTCAGCCACGAGCTGAAGACGCCCATGGGCGCCGTCGGCCTCCTAGCCGAGACCCTGCTCTCCGAGAACGAGCCGCAAGTGGCCCAGCGCCTCGCACACCGGATCTACAACGAGGCCTTTCGAATCAGCAGAGTCATCGACGACCTGCTCGACCTCTCGCGGATCGAGAACGAGGAGTCGCCTCCACGCGAGCCGGTGCTGATCAATCTCGTGATGGCCGAAGCGGCCGAACGCGTCCGAGAGGCAGCGAGCCAGCTGCAGATCGAAGTCACGCTCGAAGAGCCGAGCCCACCAGTGGTCGTACTCGGGGACCGGCGCCAGCTGACCTCGGCCGTCTACAACCTGCTCGAGAACGCGGTGAAATTCTCGCCGCGAAAGGGCAGGGTCAGCTGCATCGGCCGAGCGGAAGAAGAGGAGGTCGTGGTGGTCGTCGAAGACCACGGCATCGGCATTCCGTCGCGCGACCTCGAGCGGATCTTCGAACGCTTCTACCGTGTTGACGCGGGCCGTAGCCGCTCGACGGGCGGAACGGGCCTCGGCCTCGCTATCGTTTGGCACGTGGCCGCTAACCATCGAGGCAGCGTCCAGGTCGAGTCTCGGGAGGGAGAAGGGTCGACCTTCACATTGAGACTTCCCCGCCAACCGAGGACGGACGTGTGACCACCCGACAGCGCCGCCGCACCTCGAGGCTCTCCACCGAGCGGGAACGCCTCGAGATGGAATGGTCCACACGAGGCATGTCACGTCCTGGCAACCAGCCTCCGGTCCACCTTCCTGCGAGCCATTCACCCGACACGAGCAACTCCGGAGACGATGACCGCGGCGCTCCTCCCGCGCGGGTCCTCGTCGTCGAGGACGAAGAGTCCTTCGTGGACGCACTGACGGTGAACCTCGAGAGGGAAGGCTTCTTCGTCACTGTCGCCCGCGACGGCGTCGAAGCACTCGAGCGGTTCGCAGCCGACCAGCCCGACCTCGTACTGCTCGACGTGATGCTCCCCCGCTTGTCGGGCATCGACGTTTGCCGGGCGATCCGGGCCAATTCGACGGTGCCCATCATCATGGTGACCGCTAAGGCGACCGAGCTCGACACCGTCGTCGGCCTCGAGGTCGGTGCCGACGACTACGTCGCCAAGCCCTACCGCGTCCACGAGCTCGTCTCGCGTATGCGGGCCGTTCTCCGCCGGGCCCCGGGTACGCACGCAGGCACGAACCGAGGGTCGAACCCGTCGGTCCCCCCCGCCGCTGCGCCGTCGTACTTCGGGGGCGCCGAGAGAGGTGCGGCGGAGAGCGTCGAGCACGCCGGGTCCATGAGGTACTGGCCCGGAGACGTAACGGAACGAGACGGTGAGAGGGCACCTTCGGCCGCGGCTCTTCGACCGGACGAGATCCTGCAAGTCGGCAATGTCGTCCTGGATCTCGGGCGTCACGAATGCATCGTGCGCGGTGAGGAGGTCAAGCTCCCGTTGAAGGAATTCGAGCTCCTCGAGATGCTGCTCAGCAACCCGGGGCGCGTCGTGACGCGCGACACCTTGATCGACCGGGTCTGGGGAATGGACTACGTGGGGGACACCAAGACACTCGACGTGCACATAAAGCGGCTCAGGTCGCGGATCGAGCAAGATCCCTCCAGGCCGGTTCTCATCACGACCATTCGCGGTCTCGGCTACAGGTTCGAGTCCCCACGGCGCTGATCCTGCTCCAGCGACCAGCAGTCCGGCGCCCGCACCCCAACTGCGAGACCTGCGCGGACCCCAGATAGCCTCTCGGCGATGCCTGCCGTGGAGGTCGATCGCCTGGTAGTTCGCTACGGGAGTCTCGTCGCGGTCGATGGCATCACCTTCGACGCGGATTTCGGCGAGGTCGTCGCTCTCCTGGGCCCCAACGGAGCCGGAAAGACCACGACGGTAGAGACGCTCGAGGGCTTCCGGCGAGCTGATGCCGGCCGCGTACGGATCCTCGGCCTCGACCCCTGGTCGGATCACACCAAGCTCACGCCTCGAGTCGGCGTCCTGCTCCAACGCGGCGGCATCTACCCGATCATGAGCGCCGAGCGGGCCGTCCGGCTCTTCGGCGCCTATTACGAGGACCCCCGCGATCCTGACGAGCTCATCGATCTGGTCGGGCTGGGATCCGTTGCGCGGACGCCGTACAAGCGCCTCTCGGGCGGAGAACAACAGCGGCTCGCGCTGGCGCTGGCACTCATCGGAAAGCCCCGCGTGGCCTTCTTGGACGAGCCGACCGCAGGAGTAGATCCGGCCGGCCGTATAGCGGTGCGCGACGTCGTCGTCGCCTTGCGGACCGGCGGCGTGTGCGTGATCCTCACGAGTCACGAGCTCGACGAGGTGCAGCGCCTCGCCGACCGGGTAGTCATCGTCGACCACGGCAGGGTCGTCGCCGCGGGGCGCCAGGGGGAGCTCCAAGGCGGGTCGGAGGAGCTTCGTTTCGCTGCGGAACCGGGGCTCGCGATCGGCGACCTCTCCGTTCGGCTCGGCGCCCGGGTCAGCGAAGGACCGCCCGGCGAGTACCTGGTGCCGGCGCCGCCTGTCCCTGCGCTGGTGGCGGAGCTCGCTGCGTGGCTTGCTGAGCGTGATCTTCAACTGGGCGACCTCCGGGCGGGTCGCCAGAGGCTCGAGGACGTCTTCCTCAAGTTGACGGGCCCCGGGGTCGCCGGGGCCGCGGACGGGAGCTCAGGTCGCACGTCGCCGGCCTCCAAACGACCGAGCCGTAAGGGAAGGACGCGGAGATGAGACTCGGAGCGCTTCGGGCGCAGGTCGCCGCCGAGACACAAATGACACTCGAGCGCGGCGAGACGTTGCTTGTCACGCTGGGAATCCCCGCCGTGCTCCTGGTCTTCTTCACGCTGGTGCCAGTCCTGCCGACGGGTACTCGCCACCGTGTCGACTTCCTGGCCCCCGGTGTCCTCGCGCTCGCCGTCATGTCCACGGCGATGGTCAGCCTCGGGATCGCGACCGCCTTCGAACGCAGCTACGGCGTCTTGAAGCGGCTCGGCGCCACGCCGCTCGGGCGGCCTGTGCTGCTCACGGCGAAAATCGTCTCGGTCGTCGTGGTCGAGATCATCCAGGTCGTCCTCCTCGTAGGCGTCGCGCTCGCGCTCGGCTGGCGACCGCACCCCTCCGCGGGACTGGCCGTCATCGCCGTGCTCATGGCGACGATCGCGTTCGCCGGCATCGGGCTCGCGATGGCAGGCGCGCTTCGGGCCGAGGTGACCCTCGCTGTCGCGAACGGCGTCTACGTGATCCTGCTGCTCATAGGCGGCGTCATCTTCCCGTTGCACGAGCTCGGGGGCCTGGCTTCCTTCGCCCGCCTGTTCCCGACGGCAGCCCTGTCGGACCTTCTGCACACGACGCTCGGATCCGGCCCGAGCGCAACCGAAGCCTGGGTCGTGCTCGCCCTCTGGGCGGTCGCAGCGCCTGTGGTGGCTGCCCTCACCTTCAAATGGGAGTAGAGCCACGGGCGAGCACCCGGGCGGCGAGCTGCAGATAGGGCACCGGCCGATGCCGGCTGTGTCAGCGGTAGCGGACGACTACGTCGACCGCCATCGCCACGAAGACGACGGTGATGTAAGTGATCGAGTACGCGAACAACCGCATGGCGCTTTTCGGGGTCCCGTTCTCGCGACGCAAGCGCAGGGCGTCCACCAGGTAAAGACCGCCGGCAAAGGCGGCTGCCACCCAATAGATCCACCCCGAGTGGTCGACGGCGCCGAACACGAACGAGGTCGCGACCAACGCGACCGAGTACAAGATGATCTGGCGCGCCACCCGTTCGAAGGGCGCCACCACCGGCAGCATCGGGATGTTCGCCGCCTTGTAGTCGTCCTGATACCGCACCGCCAGGGCCCAGAAGTGCGACGGCGTCCAGATCACGATCATCGCGAACAGCACGATGGCCGGCCAAGCCAGGTGGTCGGTGACCGCGGTCCACCCGACGAGCACCGGGACCGCCCCTGCCGCGCCGCCGATGACGATGTTCTGCGTCGAACGGCGCTTCAGGCCGATCGAGTAGACGAAGACGTAGAACAGCGCTGCTGCGAGGGCGAGCAGGGCCGAGAAGAGATTGACCGCCCGCCAGAGCAGAACGAACGCAGCGACTTCGAGGGCAATCGAGAAGATGACCGCGGCCGTCGGAGTCACCGCGCCGGTGACGAGCGGCCGGTGCCGGGTGCGGTGCATCACGGCATCTATGTCGCGGTCGACGACCATGTTCGCCGCATTGGCGCCGCCGGCCGAAAGCGCACCCCCGACGAGTGTCGCGACGATCAACCACCACTTGGGAATGCCCTTCGCGGCCACGACCATCGTCGGGAGCGTCGTGACGAGCAGCAGCTCGATGATCCGAGGCTTCGTGAGCGCCACATACGCTCCGAGCTTCAGCCTGGCCGTGCGGCGCGGCATCAGAACGGTCGTGACCTGCGCCATCTCGCAAGTATAGAAGTGGCAGCAATCGATCAAGCCGCGACGCCACGGTGGCCCGGCGGTACAGAATGGTGGCTTGAGCCGTGCGAGCATACGATCCGAAGGCTGTGCGCCTCCCCCGTTTCTCACCCGCCACCGTACGCAAGGTGGCCTTGGTCTCGGTGATCTGCTTCGCGCTTTTGGTGGTGAGCGGGGGCGCAGTGCGGCTGACAGGCTCCGGGCTCGGTTGCCCCGACTGGCCCTCGTGCTTCCAGCACCACCTGACCGCCGTGTCTTCCTTCCATCCGATCGTCGAGTTCGCCAACCGGCTCGTGAGCGTCGCGGTCACCTTGGTGTCTGTCGCCGCCCTCGCGGTGGCGGCGCTCCGAACGCCGCCGCGCCGGGACCTCACCCTGCTCGGCACGGGGCTGGTTGCCGGAATAGCGGCTCAGATCGTGCTCGGCGGCCTCGTCGTGCTCTTCAAGCTCAATCCCTATCTCGTCGCTCTGCACTTCGTGCTGACGATTGTGATCCTCGCCGACGCGATCGTGCTGTACCACCTGTCCAGCAGCCCAGTGAGCCGTGCCCAGCCCGTCGTCGGACGAGATCTCGTCCTTCTGGCACGGCTGCAGCTGAGCACCCTCACGCTGGTCACGCTCCTCGGCACCGTGGTCACGGGTGCCGGCCCTCACGCTGGTGGCCCCGGCGCCAAACGGATCCCGATCGCGTTCCGAGACATCGCCGAAGTGCACTCCACTGTTGCGCTCTTCCTCATCGGCGTGACCCTTGCGTCGCAATTTGCCTTTCACCATGCCGATGCGCCAGAGGTCGTGCTGCGCCGCGGACGTCTGTTCATCGAGGTGATGGCTCTCCAGGGAGCGCTCGGCTACCTGCAGTACTTCCTGCACGACGCTTCATGGGTGGTGGAGCTCCACCTGGCAGGGGTGACTACTCTTTGGATCACGGGGATCGGTCTCTTTCTGTCGTTGCATCGGCACCCTCTCGAAGCGACCGACGGTGCTCCCTCGAGTGGGCCGGTCGGCACCGTCGCTCTCGGCACTTGACCGGGCAATGACCGGGACCTCGATCGGCTCGACCGCCGCTCCGACGGAAGTCGAGCGCCCCGAGACGCACGAAGTCGCGGCACCGGAGCTCCCGTGGCTGGTGATCGTCTGGAACGACCCGATCAACCTCATGAGCTACGTGACCTACGTCTTCCAGAAACTGTTCGGCTATTCGCGGGGGAAAGCTCACAAGCTCATGCTCGACGTCCACTACAAGGGCCGCGCCGTTGTCTCCAGCGGGCCGAAAGAGCGAGCCGAGCTCGACGTCGCCCGGCTGCACCAACACGGGCTCTGGGCAACGATGGAGCGCAGCGGATGAGCTTTCGGCGCCGGATCCGCCCATCGAGGGGCGGAGGTTACGAGGTGCGCCTCTCCGCCGAGGAGCGCACGCTGCTCACGGTGCTGCCCGCTCACCTCGTCTCCCTGCTCGAAGACGTCGGCGAAACGGCTCCGGGCGACCTGCCCGATGCTCTGCGGCGACTGCTTCCTCCCGCGTACACGACCGACCCAGACGCCGAGCGTGCCTATGTGTCGATGACCCGTCAGGATCTTGTCGAACACCACCGTGAGTCGCTCGAGACGATGTCAGTCACGGCGAAGGCGACCTGGCTCGACGACGAGCAACTCGTCGCATGGCTCGCTGCGCTGAACGACCTCCGGCTCGCCCTCGGATCGATGCTCGGGGTGACCGAGGACGAGCTCGAGCCACCGATGGGCGATGCACATCGGGCCGAGTGGATCGCTTACATGTACCTGGGCGGCCTCCAAAGTGAAGTCATCGACATCCTCGAGCTAACCCTGCCCGACCCGGTGCGCGGTGCCGACGACCTCGTCCCGGAGGATCATTGGGGCGAACCGCCGGGCGGACTGCGTTGGGACGGCACTCCAATGCCGAGGGATCCGTGAGCGCGAGCCCGGACGTGCCCCGTCTGCTCGCGATCATGGGCTCGGGCGAGACGGCGCCGACGATGGTGAAGGTCCATCGCCAGCTGCTCGAGAGGTTGGGGCCGCCGCCGGTCCCGGCAGTCCTGCTCGACACCCCGTTCGGCTTCCAGGAGAACGCCAGAGAGATCGCCGGGCGTGCAGTCACCTACTTCCGCGAGAGCCTTCAGGCAACGATCGCCGTCACCGGGCTGGCGGCGGGCGCAGAGGGTGCGAACGACGACACCGAGCAGTCGGCGTTCGCCGAAGAACGGCTTGTGACCACGGTTCGAGACTCGCGTTACGTCTTCGCAGGACCAGGGAGCCCGAGCTATGCGTTGAGGAAGTGGCAGGGGACCGTTGTCCCGAGCCTGCTCGTCGAGAAGCTGCTGCATGGCGGCTGCGTCGTGTTCGCGAGCGCCGCAGCGCTGACGCTCGGCGTCGCGACGGTGCCCGTGTACGAGATCTACAAGTGCGGTGAGGACCCGCACTGGCTCGAGGGCCTCGACGTCACGTCGGCGGCGGGGATTCGGGCGGCAGTCATCCCTCACTACGACAACAACGAAGGCGGGACGCACGACACCCGTTTCTGCTATCTGGGCGAGCGGCGCCTTTCGATCATGGAGAGGGACCTACCCGACGGGGTCTTCGTGCTCGGGGTCGACGAACACACCGCGTGCACTTTTGATCTCGACGCCGGCACTGCATCGGTGGAAGGACGGGGCGTGGTGACGGTGCGCGCCGCCGGCCGTTCTGCGACCCTTCCGAGCGGCGAAAGCTTCCCCATCGTCCGGATAATCGAGACCGCCGAGGCACTCGCCCGCTCAGGCGCGAACCAAAAGACGGGCGAGCAGGCAGCAGACCGAGCACCCGCCACCAGTCACGCGTCGTCGTCAAGTGCCGGCCCGTTGCCGAGCACGTCGCCGCTCGTCGATCTCGTGCGTCAGCGTGAGGCCGACTTTGCCGCAGCAGTCGCCTCTCGAGACATGGCACTCGCCGCGGGCATCGTCCTCAAGTTGGAGCGCGATGTCACTGAATGGTCGACGGACATCCCCGCCGGAGATGAGCTCGACCGGGCGCACGCCAGCCTGCGTTCGCTCATCTTGGAGCTCGGCCGGCTGTCCGAGGCCGGAGCTCGCGACCCCCGGCAGCTCGTCGGGCCATTCGTCGAGGCGCTCTTGGAGCTCCGTAACGCGGCGAGACTGGACCGTCGCTTCGCGCAAGCGGACTTCGTGCGGGAACGCCTCGCTGAGTCCGGGATCGAAGTGCGCGATACTCCCGACGGCAGTGAGTGGCTACTTGCGGGCGAAGGCACCGCCGGACCGGAGGCCGGCGCCTGATAATTTTGCTCTTCGCTTCGTCCCTTCCGCCTTCGGGTCGAGCCCCCATCGTCCAGCGGCCGAGGACATCGCCCTTTCAAGGCGGAAACACGGGTTCGAATCCCGTTGGGGGTGCCAGTCATTTGACCAGCTAAACGGCACTTTTTTGGCCCTCGCTAGAGATTCTTGAGCCGCACCATGCGCGGTCCGTGCGCGATTCGTGCGCGATTGGCCGAGAGTTCTGCGCCGCGACGGCCTTGCTATGAGCCTCGAGGGCGATTCACGCGGCGACAACGAGGCGCGGGCGACGTCATAAGTGGACGCAGGCCGAAGGTGCCCATGGCGCGGTTCCCAGGTTCCATCCGAAAGAGTCGGGGTCCATAGTAAGGATGACGGTTCTCCGGGCCACTCGCCGCATCTCGGAGAGGCCGCGGCCAAGGTCGTCCTAGGAGCGCCTTCGGGTGACTTCACGAAGCAGTCTGCTTCTCTCCCGATCTCTCGGGAGCTCCGGGGACGACGTCACAGAACTCGGCCCTCGGCCTTCCCGATCGGCTCGTGCCTCGTGAGGTTCCTGAAACGGTTCTCGCAGGCCTGTTACATCCAGTTTGAACGGCTAGTGGAGAGAGTCGAGAACCTTCCGGAGCGAAGCCACGACCGTCGCGGGCTCAGGATCCTCCACGACGTTGCGACCGAACACCAGACCATCGACGAAGGGACCGAGCTGTCGGACCCGCTCCAGCACCTCGTCGAGACCGCCGCGTCGCGCTCCCCCCAACAGCAGCACCGGTATCGACGCGTATTCAGTGACTTCTGCGAGTGTCCCCTCATTGGGGGGTGGGATCTTCGCGAGGTCGGCACCGGCTTCTGCCGCCCTCCTCACTGACTGGAGAAGGTTGGATGCCGTGTGAACGGCGACCTGGTCGAATCCACCCGGGACCACCTCCGCCATGATGGGCAGGCTCCAGCGGTCAGCATGAATTGCCAGGGCCTCCAGGCACCGCATGGTGGTGACTTCGCGTTCAGAGTAGGGGTAGACCTCGTACTTCAACGCAGAAGCCCCGAAAGCCACGGCCTCCTCCACGACCTGCTGCGGCTCCTGGTGATCCTGGCTGACGCTGATCACCACGGCCCGACCGGCGAGATCACCCTCGAAATGCCGGGCGGTCGACAGCGTCAGCAAGACCGCGTCGACATCGGCGGGTTGCAGGTTGCGCAGCACGCGGCCGGGGTCAGCCAATGCGGCGACGTGTATGGCACGCGGCTGGTCCATGGCGACGATCAAAGCTTTGCGCCCGAGTGGGAGTAAGCGGTGCAACTTCAGTAAACGGCCTATACCAGTCTTGTTAGCACACACGGGGAACCTTGTGCCGCATGCCGACTCGGACAGGTCCAACGGCGCCCGGGTCGGCCGGCATCGTCGACGGGGGGCTTCGCAAGTCAAGAAAGTGGTGCGCCCTTGACGAAAAGAACGGGACGTCTGGGGCCTTCGGTGTCGCCGGCGTGCCGAGATGTGCCGCGAAGGTGGTACCGACCCATTGAGCGGGCATACCCCTCAAGTGCTCCGCGCACAGGTAGTCCTGGAGCAAGTGAGCGTGCCGGCAACCAGAACCGTAGGGACACGCGGCCGGACTCAGCCCGGGACGGCTGGCCGGACACTGTGCCACCCGGGTTGGCAATTGACCAGCCGCACGAGCGATGTGTGCAGCTTGGATTGCTCTGCCAGGTGCCGCGCAAACTCAGACTCGAGTCGCTCCTGATGTACCGCCCGGCACCTGCGAGACGTTGCGCACCGTGGGCCCGTTCTCGTGGGACGTCGGCTGGGACTTCCGCGCGAGGCCCAAGAAAACCCACGCCCGGCAGGAGCATGCTCCAGCCGGGCGTGGGAGGCAGACCTTGGAACTTATGCGGAGGTCTTGTAGTAGTAGGCGGAGATCTTCGGGTTGCCGGCGTTGGCGGTCGTAGCGACCACGTTCGGCAGGTACACCGAGTGCTTGATCAGGGACTTGTGCCCGGTGAGGAAGTCGTAGGCGTACTGCACGGCCAGGGAGCCTTCCTCGGCCGGGTTCTGGATGACCAGGATGTTGATGACGCCCTGCTTGAGCAGGGCAACCTCGGCGGGCTCGGCGTCGTAGCCGGCCACGAAGACCTTGCCCTTCATCCCAACGGCGTCGACGCCCTTAGCGGCGCCCTCGGCCGAGTACAGGTTCGTGCCGAAGATCCCTACCAGTCCCGGGTGCGAAAGGATGAGGCCCCTCGCCAGGGTCTCGGCAGTGGTCGGGCTGTCCTGGTCGTAGTCCGCGGCAACCACCTTCATGTTGGTGTACTTCTTCATCTCGGAGAGGAAGCCGGACTGGCGCAGGTCGGTGGTCGAGACACCCTTTTCCACGTTGATGATCGCAACCTGGCCCTTGTTGTGGGCCAGCCTGGCGATCGCGTCAGCAGCAGCCTGGCCGCCCTGGTAGTTGTCCGAGCTGATCGCCGAGGCCAGTATCGAGGTGTTCTTGAGGGTCGTGTCCACCGCGATCACAGGGATGCCGGCCTTCACGAACTGGTCGATCGGGTTGAACAGGCCGACCCAATCGGTCGGAGCAATGAGAAGGGCGTCGGGCTTGCTTGCCAGTACCGACTTGACCACTGGGACCTGCAGCTCCAGGCTCCAGGTGGTGGCGCCGGCCCACTTGAGGTTCACCCCAAGTTTCTTGGCCTCTTGTATCGCCCCGTAGTGCATCGTGATGTAGAAGGGGTCCGTGGTCAGGCCAGGGATCAAGGTGATCGTGTACTTGCCGGCGGCACCGGCTGCCGTCGCCCCTGTGCCTGCCGTGGCGAGCGTCATGCCGGCCACGAGGCCGAACACCGCCACCCCGATCGCGGCACGCGACCGCAGGCCACTGAACCAACGTCTGTGGGTCATGTTTCCTCCTTCTTGCTTTCTATAGTGGGGATCTTCTTGGGCGTCGTTGCTCAGCGCTCCGCCAACCGCAGGCGCACCTGGTCGCCCGCCACGGCGGCGACGACGATGACGCCGGTGGCAACCTCTTGCCAGCTGCCGCTGACGCCGACCAATACGAGGCCGGTGACCAAAAGGGCGATGATGAACGTCCCCACCACCGTGCCGAGCATGTGGCCCCTCCCTCCGAAGAGGCTGGCGCCGCCGATGACGACGGCGGCGATGGCGTTGAGCTCATCGTTCTGACCGGCCAGGGGCGAGGCGTCGGTGAAATTGGCCATGACCATCATCCCGGCCAGGCCCGCCAGCAGTCCGGAAATCGTGTAGACCCCCACCAGGTGGTTGTCAACGCTGATGCCGGCGCGTCGTGCCCCCACGCCGTTGCTGCCTATGGCATAGGTGCGCAAGCCGAAACGGGTGCGGTGCAGGACCAGGCCCATGACCACGCAGCTCACCGCTGCCACCAGCACCGGGACGTAGATCCAGCCTCCGATCAGGGTCTGGCCGATCGTGCCGATCTGGGAGGGAAGGTTGATGACCTCGTTGCCACCGTTGATCAACGGGGTCGCCCCCGCTCCGATGGCGGTGAGGGTACCCAGGGTGACGATGAAGGGGGGCAGCTTGAGCCGGGTGATGAGGTACCCGTTGACAAAGCCGATGAAGGCGCCCAACGCCAGGGCGGTCGCGAAACCGGCCACGGTCGTGAGCGTGACGTTGGTGTGCGCATTGAGAAGGCTCTGCATGACGACGCCTGAGACCATGCCTGTGAAGCCGAGCACGGCCCCGTCGGAAAGGTCGATGCCACCAGTGATGATCACGAAGGTCTGACCGATGGCGAGCAGCAGGAACTCGACGGCGTACTGGGAGATGTTCAGCCAGCTGGCTCGGGTGAACAGGTCGTGGGAGGGCGAGAGGAACCCGAAGACCAGGACCATGATGACGAACACGCCCAGCATCCAGTAGTCCCCGAAGCGGTCCACGGCATTGAGCACTGCTGATCGCTTGGTGTCCTCGCCCTCTGCGCCGGAACCATTGGTCACAGTCCCCGGGGGCGTCAGTGCGGACGGCAACCTAACGGACATGAGTCTCTACCTGCCTCCGGACTCTCAGCTCTTCAACCAGCATGGCGTTGCGTTCCCAGGGCCGCACCAGTGATCCACCTCACCATGTCGTCCACCGTCACTTCGGAACAGCGAAGGTCGGCCACCACGTGCCCGTGGAACAGCACCGCGACCCTGTCAGCGAGCTTGTGCACCTGGGGCAGGTTGTGGGTGATCAGGAGGATGGGCACGCCCTGTGCTGACACCGCCTTGATCAGCTCACCCACCACCTCCTGCTGCTCGACGCCGAGGGCGGCGGTGGGCTCGTCCATGAGCAGGACGCGCGAGCCCCAGGCGACCGCCCGCCCCACCGCGATCGCCTGGCGCTGGCCGCCCGAGAGCCGCCCCGCCAGCGAGCTCACCGAGTCGATGCGGATGTGGGTCCGCTCGAGGTCCGCCTCGGCCTCCCGGGTCATCGAACGGCGGTCGAGCCAGCCCATGTGGCGCAGAGGTCCCTTTACTGTCTTCTCGCGGCCGAGGAAGATGTTCTGCCAAACGCTCAGGTCAGGTGCAAGGGAAAGATCCTGGTAGACGGTCTCGATGCCAGCGCGGCGGGCCTCCAGGGAGGAGGCGAAGGTCACCGGCTTGCCGTCCAGGAGGATCGTGCCGCCGTTCGGCTGCAGGGCCCCCGAGAGGATGTTCACCAGGGTCGACTTGCCGGCGCCGTTGTCGCCGATCAGGCCCACCACCTCACCCTTGTGGACGTCCAGGTCCACGCTCCGTAGCGCTTGTATGCTGCCGAAGTGCTTGGCGATGCCCCTCACCGCGATGACCGGGGTCCCAGCGCTGTCAGCGGCGCTCTCCGGGACTACACCGTCGGTGGTGACGCTCATGCACTCTTCTCCTGTGCGTAAACCTTTCGCAACCTCGCAGGTTTCGCCAACGATGTCAAGAATGTTTCCGGACTTGTTGGTGGGGATCGACGTCGGAACGACCATGACCAAGGCCGCTGTGGTGGGCACCGACGGCAGGGAGATTTGCTGGGGCAACGCTCCGACTCCTTGGCAGCCGGCTCCCACGGGGGCCGAGATCGATCCTGAGGACCTCTTCGACGCTGCTATGCGGGCTATGAATGCGGCGCTGGACGCAGCGCCGGAGGGACGAGTCGTGGGAGTGGGCGTCACCAGCATGGCTGAGACCGTTGTCCTTCTTGGACCCGACGGGAGCCCGGCCACCTCCTCGATCGCCTGGCACGACACCCGCGGGGCTGATGAGGCGGAGGAGCTCGCCGACGAGCTCGGCCGCGATGCCTTCACGGAACACACCGGCCTGGCTGTGTCGTCGATGTGCACCCTCAGCAAGCTGGCCTGGCTTCACCGCCACGGGGGCCCTCCGCTGTCCCGGGCGCTCAACGTCGCCGACTGGGTGCTCCA
>Ga0187881_10003493_pt1 | contig 13546 bp, 12 predicted proteins | sample June2016WEW_19_1_2_FD_133017 | JGI IMG/M metagenome (GOLD analysis project Ga0187881, IMG submission 133017) | Peatland microbial communities from SPRUCE experiment site at the Marcell Experimental Forest, Minnesota, USA - June2016WEW_19_100 | ecosystem: Environmental > Terrestrial > Soil >...
AGTCCCAGGACGCGCTGGAAGTTGCCGAGGGTCAGCTCCGGCGGCAGGAAGGCAGTCGGGCGGCTGTACACGGCCCGGGGGAAGGTGAACGCCGTTCGCGCGGACCAGTAGAAGGGGAAGAGCGTCACCAGGACGATCACCACGACCGCAGCCCAGAACAGGAATCGGGCAGCCACCGACAGCTTCATGATTCCGCCTCACCGGCCCTCAGCAGCTTCATCTGGATGAGGCCGACGCCCACCAGAATCACGAAGAGCGCCATGGACACGGCAGTGGAGTAGCCCATTCGGAAGCGCTCAAACGCCTGCTGGTAGATCATGAAATTGAAGACCTTTGTCGCGTTGATGGGACCGCCCTTTGTTGTGACAGCCACGGTGTCGAAGATCTGAAACGATCCGATCACCGACGTAACCACCACGAACGCCAGCACGGGCCTCAGGAGCGGCAGAGTGATGCGCCAGAACGTCTGGCTGTCATTCGATCCGTCGATGCGCGCTGCTTCGTAGACCTCGCTGGATATCGTCTGCAGTCCCGCGAAGACCAGGAGGGCCGTGTAGCCCAGGTATCGCCAGATATTGATACCGGCAATCGACGCTATGGCGAGCTCCGGGGAGGAGAGGAACGGGATCAGGGGGCCGCCAAGGGCCTTCACCCCCACGTTGATGAGCCCCACCGTGGGGTCCATGATCCACATCCAGAGAAGCGCCACAACCACGTTTGGCATGAGCCAGGGAAGGAGGACGACCCCTCGGAGAAGATGTGACCTGGAAGCTGCCTGCATGACGAGCGCAATGATCACCGCAAGCGCTGTCTGGAGGGGGATATTCCACAGTACGTAGAAGACTGTCACCTTGAGGGCGTTCCAGAAGTCCGGGTCTCTGAGCAGCTCCGCGTAATTGGCAACGCCCACCGGCTTTGAGGCGGTCAGCAGGTTCCAGTCTGTGAAACTGATTAAAAGGCCGCGGATAGCGGGGGCAGCAAAAAAGACCAGAAAACCGAAAAGGCTCGGCAGGATGAAGAAAAGTGCCAGACCTGTGTCACGGATTCTTGCGACGTTGCCTTGTGCTGTTCTGGTCACCTTTGAAACAGCTCCTTAAAACGATTTACTAAATCGTTTTATTATGTTAGGTTCATCTTAAATTGGAGTCACGGAGTTTGTCAAGCTTTTTTTTCAGCATACAATTGCTGGTCACCCCACGGGAGGAAGTCAGAGTTGTCGCACAGAAAAGCCACGATGAAGGATGTTGCCGCCAGGGCCGGTGTTTCTCTCACTACTGTCTCATTCATCCTGAACGACAGGATGCGGACGGCGATCACCGATGAGACGCGCAAACGCGTCATGCTCGCAGTCGAGGAGCTGGGGTACGTGAGGAACGCCGCAGGGCGGCGCCTGGGAAGCGGGAAGAGCCACACACTTGGCTTTGTTCTGCCCTCCGCGGAGCACATCCGGGTGGACGCTTTCGTCCCCCAGTTCCTCTTCAGCTTCAACGAAGTGTGCCATCAATATCACTTCAACCTTCTCGTACACGCTGCGGGAAGTCCGGATCGGCCGGACGCCTATGTGGACCTCGTGGCAGCGAACGAAATCGACGGCTTGTTCATCGTCAACCCGCGTGAGGACGACCTTCAGATCAACGCCCTCCTGGACTCCGGGTTCCCCGTCATCTCAGACCCCAGGGCAAACCACCCGCGCGCATGCGGCGTCGGCATCGACAACAAGGCAGCGGCAAAGACCGCCGTCCGGCACCTCCTGGAGCAGGGACACAAGCGCGTCGCGTGCATCAACTACGGGCCGCCGAGGTTTCTCAGCGTGGCCGCGCGGTGTGAAGGCTACCGTGAAGCGCTGGAAGAGGCGGGATTGGAGGTCGATGACTCCCTGGTGCGCTGGGCTGATTTCAGCCACCAGAGCGGGTACGCGGCGGCCTCGGACCTGCTGGAGCGCGTCAGGGCGCCGACTGCGGTCTTCGCGGGGAACGACACGGTTGCCATCGGAATCCTTGCCGCGCTCAAGGCGCGGGGCATCAGGGTGCCCCAGGATATTGCACTGGTGAGCATCGATGACATTCCCGCCGCGAGCTTCATGAACCCTGCTCTCACCACAGTCCGCGTCCCAGCCCAGGATTTCGGCCGCATTGCCGGTGAGATGCTGGTCAAGCTCGTCATGGGAGCGCGCCCTGAACCGGCGCATGTCACTCTGCCGACCGAGCTGGTGGTTCGTGAATCGTGCGGGGCAGGGCGGCGGAACTAGCCAGCATCGCGCGAAGCGCGATCTCCGGTAGACGCGTCCATCCGCGTCAACCATGTCATCGCCCTACAAGCTTCTAGGTCCCGATCATCAGAAGGACCGTGTCACCTGCTTTCTCCGTCGCGACCTTGAAGACCTGGCTTTCGCCGGACTTTCTGCGGATTGTCATGGGGAACTCGCCTATCTTCTCCCCGGAGATCCGGGCCAGATCGACAAGACGGCGCAGCCCGCAGTGGAGGCACACTTCATTCTCCCCGCAGCGGCCCTGGGTTCCGGAATAGCTGCATTCCAGGGCTTCTCCGATCCTGAGGCCCACAATATCGTGGTCGAACTTCTCCAGCATCTTCCGCAAAGGGCCATTGGAGAAGAGGACCGTGTGGTCGCGGGCCACAAGAGCTGCGGGTCGGCCAAGTGAGTCCAGGAAAGCGGCAAGACCCTCGTCTCGCGAGGACAGGAGGCCATTCAGGCACTCCCCGCAGAGCTTCACGAGGTGTAGACCGTATTCGGCGCTCAGAACTTGTCCGCAGCGCAGGCACACTGTCCGGCCCATCGTGAACAAGATACCACGAAGGATTGGATTCGGCATTTTTCCGTTATCACCCGCTTTGGAGTTGTTTTTGAGGCGGATTTGTGCACAAAAAAGCCGTATCATACAAAGACTTGACTTGCCGGTCGTAGTATAATCGGGGGTTCATAATATCCCCGTCCATCGCCGAAAAGTGAACAACGTCAAGGAGGCATCCATGAAGAACATGAAAATGGCTGCAAAAATCGGGGTGGGGTTTGGCGTTGTCATCGCCATCATGCTTGCCCTTGGCGGGCTGGCTTACGTGAACATGATGGGCGTCCAGGGAGATACCGGCCGGCTGGACAGGGAGACGGTGCCGCAGCTGGCAATTGCCAGCTCAATAGCGCGGTCCGCGGAGCTGACCAGCGCAAACACGCAGGCCTTTTCCCTCACCCTGCAGCAGAGCTACTTCGATCAAGCAAACACGTACCTCGGCGACATGGGCAAGTCGATCGCGGACGCGGAGTCCCTCTCGGCAAAATATCCGCGTCTGATCGTGCTCAGACAGAACTCGGCTGCTGCGCGCGACAAGCTCAAGGAGCTCAACGATGCTTTCGGTGAGGCGAACCTGACGCAAAGGGCCATCCTCAGCGCCCGGGGGGCAGTGGATGTGGCGGCACAATCCTTCATGAAGATCGGGTCCGCGTATCTCGCGGATCAGAACAGAAACCTTGCCGGAGCTCTGCGAAGGCAGGCAGGATTCGGCGCGACATCGCGACTGGTCGCCAGGATCAACGGTATGTACGAGCTGTTTTCAATGGTGAACGCGTTGGCGTTGGCTGCAAACAGGGCTGCGGCGGTCGACGATCCCGCAGTGCTCTCGGACGGCATCGATGGGTTCTCCTCCTTCCCGGACAAGCTCTCCGCGCTCACCCAGATCGCTGATCCCGAGGACCAGTCGACCCTCCAGCAGCTGACCAACTCGTCGCAGGACTTCGCCAATGCCTGCAAGGACGTCCTTGCCGGAATGCAGAAGATGGCCACGGTCATCACAACCAGCAATGCGGCCACGCAGGCAGTGCTGGATGCGGCAACGCAGACCTCCCAGGAAGGAATGAAAGACGCCAGCACCATCGTGGGCGTTGCGGTCTCCCGGATCTGGGCGGCCGACATAATGCTGTTCGTCGGCCTTGCCGCGGCAGTGCTCCTGGGCATCGCCGTTGCCCTCAGCATCACGCGGGCCATCACCCGTCCCCTGTCCAAGGCCGTCGCCTTCGCCCAGACCGTGGCGGGCGGGGACTTCACCGCGACCCTGGACATATCCCAGAAGGACGAGGTCGGATCTCTGGCCGCCGCCTTGAACGGCATGACCGTCACGCTGAAGAACGCCATCTCCACTGTCCAGAAGAATGCCGCCGCCGTCTCGGAATCAAGCGGCCAGATCTACTCCAGCGCGCAGAAGCTGTCGGAGGGCGCGCAGAGCCAGGCATCCACGCTGGAGGAGACCAGCGCATCGGTGGAGGAGCTTTCCGCATCGGTGGATCAGGTGGCCGAGCATGCAAAACACCAGGCCGGAGCGGTGGAACGCGGCTCAGCCTCCATGGCGCAGGTGCACAGCTCCATCGAAGTTGTATCGAAGAACCTCACCGAGATTGCTGACCTCGCAAGCAGGTCCGTGGACAACGCCCAGGAGGGGGCAAATGCCGTGTCGGAGGTGGTGGACGGTATCAACCTGATTGCCGGCAGCTCGGAGAAGATCAGCGGGATCGTGAACGTGATCAGCGACATCGCGGACCAGACGAACCTGCTTGCCCTGAATGCATCCATCGAGGCGGCGCGGGCCGGGGAGCATGGGCGGGGGTTCGCTGTGGTGGCCGAAGAGGTCAGCAAGCTGGCTGACCGCAGCTCTTCATCGACCAAGGAAATCGAAGGCCTCATCCGCGAAAGCGTGAAAGACGTGGCAAAAGGCGTGGAGAAAGCCAGGAGATCGCAGGCCGCCATGGAGTTGATCCGGGCGGCATCGCAGAAGGTCAGGGAGATGATCAGCGGGCTGACGGATTCAATGGCGCAGCAGGTGGGCGCTGCCAAGGAAATGGAGGGCGCCCTGGACAGCGTCCGCCAGATGAGCCAGAACATATCCGAAGCCACCGCGGAGCAGACAAGCAACGCGCGCCAGGTCTCCCAGGCCGTGGAGAATGTCAACGAGGTGGCGCAGAGCGCCGCGGCAGCGGCGCAGCAGATGTCGCAGGCCACCGAGATGCTGGCAGACATGGCGCAGGAGCTGTTGAAGCTGACGGCTCAGTTCCGTATCCAGGAGATAGCATCAGTGGCAGAGGAGTCCCTGCCGGCAGCGGTGGTCGCCCCGGCGGCCCTTCCCAAGGGGGACGTCGAGACGGCATCATAGGGGCGTGCAAGGCGCAAAGAAAAACTTCACCAGCGTCTGGGACGAGTTCAGCGACAGGGTCCGCACTTTCCTGGCGCGCCGGGTATCGAACGCGTTCCATGTGGATGACCTGGTGCAGGAGGTTTTTCTCAAGATTCACATTCACATTGATGAGGTGAAGGAGGAGTCCAGGCTCTCCAGCTGGATCTTTACGATTGCCAGCAACACGCTGACCGACTTCTTCAGAAGGCAGAAAACGCCCGCCCTCCCCCTGGAGGAAGAGTCGGTCGCGGCACAGGAAGGGCCTGACTGCTCGGCCTGTGAGATCGCGGCAGGGCTGGAAGGGATGGCCCGAGCGCTCCCGCCAATATATGCGCAGGCCATAGCCCTGGTGGATTTCGAAGGCCTGTCTTTCGATGAGGCTGCCCGGAGAATGTCGGTCTCCGTCTCCGGAGCCAAGTCGCGAGTGCAGCGGGCCAGGAAGATGATCAGGGACTCGCTCTTGCGCTGCTGTCACTTCGTTTTCGACCGCTACGGGACAATCATCGACTACTACCCTGCCTGCTGCTGCTGCAGCAGCGCGTCAAGGGACTGAGTCCGCACACCCTGCGTCTTTTTCCTCCTTCCTGCGTCATCACAGATGACATCGTTCGTGGAAGGAGAAAACTCAATGCAGACATTCCTGGTCGACATGGTCAGCACCGTGATTGCAAGCCTGGCTCACAACTGGCTTCCGCTTTCTCTTGCTGTTGCTGTTTCAGCCATCATGCGCGTATACGTAAACGGGGAGAAGCTCAAGCGAATGCTTCTGGGCAGACCGCACGTTTCTATCCTTGCCAGCGTGGCCCTCGGCGCGTTAACGCCCCTTTGCGCTTGCGGTACAACGGCAGTGGTGATCGGAATGCTGACCACTACCCTCCCCTGGGGACCCATCATGGCATTCCTCACCTCTTCCCCGCTCATGAGCCCGGAAGGGTTCATCCTGGATGCAGGCATCCTCGGCCTTCGATTCGCTATTGCCCTTACGACATCTTCCATCGTGATCGGGCTTGCGTCTGGCTACATCACAAGCTTGATCGAGAAAAAGACTGATTTCCTTCAGAATCAGACGCGCATTCGCGAAAAACCTCGTGCAGTTGTCGCTGCAGGCGGACCGGGGCCCATATGCGGCTGCGCCCAGCCTCACCTCATGCAGGCGCAGGCCTGCGCCTGCAGCTCAAGCCGGCCTCAGCCGCGGTTCCCAACAACTCTGACGGCCGCGGCGTCGAGTGTCCGCTGGCGTGAGGTGGCAGAGGCCGTGCTGAGCGTCGGCCTGCGGCAGATCGTTCTCTTCTATTCCCTTTTTGTCGCCATCGGGTTCCTCATCGACAAGCTCGTTCCTTCCTCCATCATTGTCGCGTTGTTCAGCGCGAAGACGGGGTTTGCCGTCCCCCTTGCCGCGCTGGTGGGTCTGCCGCTTTACATCAGCGGAGAAGGCGCCATCCCTCTGATCCAGACTCTCATGAAAGCGGGAGCGGGAGGTGGGGCCATGTTGGCCTTCATGATCACCGGGCCGGGCACAAGCGCATGGGTAGTTGCAGGGATCTCCACATTCATGAAAAGAAAGATCATTGCCCTGTATGTCCTGTACATCCTCGCAGGAGGGATCCTCTGCGGGTATCTCTACGACCTCATGCTGGCGGTGATGGGGTAATGCATCTCCGCAGATCAGGCCTCGCTCAGGAGCTGCTCTATCCTGGTGAAAACCGTGTGATCCAGGTCGTCCTGCACGGCAACCGACTTGACATCGTAGAGCTTCCTGAGCTGCTTCACGATCTGCTCCAGCCTCTCGTCATTTCTCACCACCAGGTACATGGCGCTGTCCGCGCCCCCGTCCACGGGGGCGCACAGGATCCCCTCCAGGTTGAAGCCCCGGCGGGAGAAGAGTCCCGTAATATGAGACATGGCGCCGGGGTGGTTCCTGACCATGAGCTTCACAATTGTGTTGGGAAGACCGTTCATGCTTTCGCCCATATCGCCTCCACGTTGCTCTTGCCGGGGGGGACCATGGGATACACGTTTTCCGTTTCCGGCACGGCGATGTCCAGGAGCACCGGCCCTTTGACGGAAAAAGCCCGCCGGAGCGCTTCTTCGTCGTGCCGGATGTCTATTGTGCATCCCGCGATCCCGAACCCCCGGGCAATTGCGGCAAAATCGGGCCGCGCGTCGAAGCGGGACGCGACGTAGCGCTTCCCGTAGAACAGCTCCTGCTGCTGCCTCACGAGGCCCAGATGCCCGTTGTTGAAGACGCAGATCTTGATGTCGAGGTTGTTCTCTGCAATGGTTGCCAGCTCCTGGATGTTGATCAGGAGCGAGCCGTCTCCGGTCAGCACCACGACAGGCGCGCCGGGATTCGCCAGTGCCGCCCCCATGGCAGCGGGGACCGAGAATCCCATTGTCCCCAGGCCGCCCGAGGTGAGGAAGGCGCGCGTGCGGCGCACCGGCCACCACTGCGCAGCCCACATCTGATGCTGACCCACGTCAACCGTCACGATGGCATTCTCAGGGGTGAGCGCCGCGAGCCTCTGCACCAGGGAGCCCGGATGCGAGTCGCCGCCCGGGATGACGAACGGGTGCTTACGCCGAAGCTCTTCGACCTCCGCCCGCCATGATGCCCGGCCCGCCTTTGCCACCAGCCTGGAAAGCCGACGCAGGGCTCGCTTCACGTCGCATTCCGCCGATATATCAGGGCGTCGGATCTTTCCAATCTCCGCTTCGTCGATATCAAGGTGGATCACTTTTGCCCTGGGCGCAAAGCCGGCAACGGAGCCCGTTGCGCGGTCGTCAAACCGAACGCCAAGGGCAATGAGCAGGTCCGCGCGATCCACGACAAGGTTCGTTGCCCTGCTGCCATGCATTCCCAGCATTCCCAGGGACAGCGGATCATCAGGATTCATGACGCCAAGTCCCATCAAAGTGCTTACCACGGGAATTCCGCATGCAGCGCTGAGAGAGCGGACTTCCTCTTCAGCTCCGGAAGCAACCACTCCGCCCCCCACGTAGAGGACCGGTCTCGCGGAAGAGGCAATGAGCCGGGCGATGGAGGCAAGCACTGCTCCGTCAGGCTCGGGAAGGGGCTCCGCGACGCCGGGCTCAGGCAGGGAGTCCACCTCGAGGCTGGCCTGCTGGACGTCTTTCGGCATGTCGATCAGAACAGGGCCCTGCCGGCCGGAGAGCGCAAGGCGGAAAGCCTCCGGCACTACCTCCAGGAGCTCCGGCGCGGACCGCACCAGGAAGTTGTGCTTGGTCACCGGAATGCTCATGCCATAGGTGTCAACTTCCTGAAAGGCGTCCGTTCCAATCAACCCCGACGGGACCTGTCCAGTAACTGCGACGATGGGCACGGAATCCAGCTTGGCATCCGCAATGGCCGTGAGCAGGTTCACCGCGCCCGGGCCCGACGTGGCAAAGCAGGCCGCCGCGTTCCCCGTTGAACGCGCAATTCCCTGCGCCAGGAAACCGCCTGCCTGCTCGTGACGGACTAGAATGTGGCGAAGATCGCTTTGCCCCAGCGCGTCGTAGAGGGGAAGGTTTGCGCCCCCCGGTATACCCGCGACAATTCGAATGCCCTGCCTTTTCAGGAGCTCGATCAGGAGAGACGAGCCGCTCAACTGCATGACCCCTCCTTCGGGGCGCCCTGCCGGGCGCATAAAAAAAGCCCCTCTCGGTGTTCACCGAGAGGGGCTCATCAGTCCGATTGATAAGCCTACGGTGCACACACGGGCGCGCCCTGCGAGGGAAGTACTACGAGGACTGCAAGGTCGAGAGCGAGCCGTGTCTGTCGAAGGCTTGTATCTGCCATAACCACGGGCAAGGTACACCGGGAAACAGATACAGTCAAGTCACTCATGAGAAGAACAGCCTCAGCACGAGGTCCTGATCATAGTTGCCGAAGCCCCGGCCGAAAATGTTCAGGCCGCCGAGGTGCTCCGCGCCTTCCTTGATGCCGATGCGCACACGGATGGAGTGATGCGCCGGCAGCCCGAGGTCCTTGAGCGTGACATCGGAAACGTGCACTCCGTCCACGAAGGATCCCTCTTCCGTGACGATCCAGTGCTTCAACAGCCCGTACTGCGAGCCTTCCAGCTTCCACCACAATGGAGTGAGCTTGCCACGGCGGTCTCCGAAGTCCCCCGGCGATGTCCAGTAGCCGATCTCCACGTCGTTGACCCACACCATTATGTCCGACAGCCAGTTCTTGTTTGTCCCGGGAGTTTCCGAGGAAAGTTCCGCGCTCAGCTCGATCTTCTTGATTGGCTTGTCCTTGTAAAGGCTGTTGTTCGGGAACTTGTACTCGACGTGTCCCTTTTCAAACCAGAGCAGGCCGGCCTTCATGCGGCCGGGGTTGAGAAAATCCTCCGGAACATCGAGGTACCCGATGATCCCCTCGGTGGAGCACAGCCCGCACGGCGGCGAGACTTCGTAGCTCGTGTACAACCCGATGGGCATCTCCACTTCGATGAGATCGTCCTCCGGCTTTCGGGTCTGGGGGAACTGGATCATCATCTCCTGGTAGACGTTGTGACAGATCTTCTGGCTTCCCTTGCGGGCTTTCACCGTTTCCGTGCGGATCAGGCCGGCCGACTCCAGGATCTGAACGTTCGTGGCGACAGTAGACTGAGGCATGTTAAGCGCATGCGTCAGCTCGTTGACGTTCATGCTCTGCTCGCGGAGAAGCTCAAGAATCCGAACCCGCAGCTCCGAGGCCAGCCCTTTCAAAACCTCGATGTCATTGACTGGATTGATGATCAGAATGTTTGGGCCACTCATCCCTTTATCCTATTTCTAATCTAAATATCGTTTTTTTTGATACAATGCAACTAGCCAAGTCAGTATAAAATTGTATTTCAAATAACTATCAGATATTATGATTTACTATAGAGTTAATGGAGATTAAAAAGACTTTATTAGGGACATATCCGACTTTTATCGCTTAAATTTGCATTGTGTAACCTATTTTCAGTTATGTATCAGTTTATCCTTGACATCGTTGTGCCGCAGCAATGACCTTGTTCACGCGGCTTGCACCGGCGCGCTTCGCGGCGGCCGGCGTTTGAATGCAGCGGAAAAGCTGTGTGCCCGAGGGAAGCATTCGAGATTCTGTCATGGGCACAGTCTAAACGCCCCCATGGAAGGAGAGAAATACATGCCAGCATACGTATCCCTTTTTCGTTGGACTGACGACGGGATTCGCTCCGTCAAAGATACGGTGGCCCGGACCCGGGAATCGATTGCCGCAATCGAGAAGGCCGGCGGGAAGATGACCGTGCTCTGGACGCAGGGACGATACGACCTGGTCGCCATAGGCGAGCTGCCCAACGAGGATGCTGCGATGGGCGCTGGCGAGCTGGAGCGCATCCTGAAAAAAGTGGTGTAGAGCACGCGCGAATCGCTTGAAAATCAGCCCAGGAGAGACGAAGTTAGTGACCATGAAGAATCCTCTCGTTGTGCTTGTAGTCGGAGCCTCATCGGGAATCGGAAAGGCCACGGCATCCCTCCTTTTCGACCGCGGGCTGCGGGTCTACGGCGCAGCCCGAAGCGCTCCGAAGGCGCATGATGGTTTCACGTTTCTCCCCATCGATGTGCGAGACAGCGGCTCGGTGCGGGGATGCGTATCGCGTGTTCTCACGGAGGCTGGCCGCATTGATGTTCTCGTGAACTGCGCCGGCGTTGCGGTGGGCGGGCCCGTGGAGGAGATGCTTGAAGAAGAAATCATGGACCAGCTCCAGACCAACCTTCTCGGGACCATGCGGATGTGCAGGACCGTTCTTCCGGGAATGAGAAAGCAGGGGTCCGGGCTTATCATCAACGTGGGTTCCATGGCCGGGCTGATGGGCCTTCCGTTCCAGTCCATCTACAGCGCAAGCAAGTATGGGATCGAGGGCTTTTCCGAATCCCTCCAGATGGAAGTGAATGACTTCGGGATCCGGATCGTGGTGGTCGATCCCGGCGACATCTCCACGGAGATCACGGCTCACAGAAAAGTCTCCGCGGGGAGCGGCGCCGATTCTCCGTACCGGGAGGGCTTGCAGCAGGCCATGCATTCGCAGGCCCGAAGTGAGAAGCATGGCTGGAAGGTGGAACGTCTTGCAAGGCTCATTGGCAGGATCGTCAGGTCGAAATCTCCGCGATTCCGCTACACCCCCGGCCCACTGATCGAACGCATCACCCCCGCGGCCCGCCGCGTGGTTCCTGATCGGCTCTTCCTGAGGGTTCTCTCGGGATTCTACGGATTGCGAAAGGGCGAGCCCCGCGCCCGCTCATGAAACCGCAAGGAGGCTCTTCCGTGACTGAATCGGATATAAAGATGTATCCATACCGCTGGGTCGTGCTGGCGGCGTTCATGCTGATCAACGTGATGGTGCAGGTTCTGTGGATCTGCTACGCGCCCGTCGCCTCGCTCGCGGCTTCGTCCTACGGCGTTGGTCGTGACAGCATTGATCTGCTGGCCAATCTCTTCCTTCTGATCTATCTCCCGGTGGCCATCCCCGCGTCCTGGGCCATCGATACTTTCGGCTTCAAGAAAGCGGTCGGGTTCGGCGCCACCTTCATGGCCGTGTTCGGACTCCTGCGGGCCGTTTTCCCGGTCAGCTACACGGCCGCCCTCATCGGTTCCATTGGCATCTCGATCGGCCAGCCGTTTCTCCTGAACGCCTTCACCAAGCTTGCCGCGGAGTGGTTCCCGCAGAAGCAACGGGCAACAATCACCGGCTTGATTTTTCTCTCCCTGTTTGTCGGGATCGGACTTGGAGAATCCCTCAGCCCCGGCCTTGTGAACAGCTACGGCCTGGGCGGCATGCAGCTCATCTACGGGATCGCAAGCGCCGCCGCGACGGTGGTCTTCCTGGTCTTTGCCCGGGCCAAGCCGCCCACGCCTCCCAGCCCGCGGGGAGAGGAGACTCGCGCCCTGGTGCTGGATGGCATGAAGCAGATCCTGAGGAACCGCAGCGTGTATCTCCTTTCCCTGGCCCTGTTGATCGGGAGTGGGATCGTGAACGGGGTATTCACGCTCATCGACGGCCTGGATCAGGAGAAAGGCCTTGGCGTGGACCAGGGGGTCCTCCTGGTGGCGCTGCTCCTCCTGGGCGGCATCGTGGGCAGCGTTGTGGTACCTGCGATATCTGACGGCATTCGGCGCCGCAAGCCCATCCTGCTTGTCGGAATCTTCGTCGCGGTTCCGGCCACCATTGCCCTTGTGCTCGTGCACAGCTTCCCTGTGGAGACGGTCCTTTTCTTCATCGTCGGGTTCTGCATGACAGGCTTCACGCCGCTTGCGTATCAATACGGGGCGGAGATCACCCACCCGGCGCCCGAGGGAACCAGCAACGGCATATTCGCCCTGGTGGTTCAGGCTTCGGGGCTGCTGATCGTGCTGATGGACGCGCTGCGCGGCCCTTTCCACAATTCGTACATGCCGTCCTTCATTGGGCTTGCGGTCCTGCTGGCAGCCAGCGGAGTCCTGCTGTTCTCCCTGAAAGAGTCACCGAAAATGCAGGGATAGGCCTCACGAGCCGTAACGTTCCCGTTACGCGCAATGCGCCAGGATGCGGAAGGCCAGAGTTCTGGCCGCAGGAGGTTCCCTATGATTTTAGTCGCGGGTTCAACAGGAACGCTGGGTGAGATGATATGCCGTCTTCTTGCTGGAAAGGGCATCCAGGTCAGGGCCCTCGTTCGGCCGACATCGAACAAGGAGACGGTAAAATCCCTCGCGGGGCTGGGTGCGGAGATAGCGGAAGGTGATGTGCGTGACTCTGCGTCCCTGGCACGGGCATGCAAAGGCGCGCAGACGGTGCTATCGACCATTTCATCCATGCCCACGCGGTACGTTGCGGGAGAGAACGATATTGCGTCGGTGGATTCCCATGGAGTGAAAGAGCTCATCGGCGCAGCGCGCGCCGCGGGTGTCGAGCGGTTCATTTTCATGTCGTTCACAGCGGACAACCTCTTCCCGCTTCGGGAGGCGAAGCGGGAAGCCGAGCGCATCCTCATGAGCAGCGGGATGACGTACACGGTCCTTCGAGCGAGCTTCTTTATGGAGACGTGGCTGAGCCCGATGGTCGGATTCGACTATGAAAAAGGCACGGCGCGCATTCTCGGCACCGGTGAGAACCCGGTGAGCTTCATCTCGGTCAAAGATGTCGCTCATTTTGCCGTTGCCAGTCTCGATACGCCCGCAGCAATCGACGCCGTGGTGCCCCTGGGCGGACCGGAGGCAATCAGCCCGAACGCAGTCGTCAAGGTCTTCGAGGAGATTGGAGGCCGGGCGTTCACCGTGGAGACCATGACCGCTGCAGCCATTGCGGCGCAGCAGAAGGAAGCGACGGACCCCATGCAGCAGTCATTTGCGGGCCTCATGCTGGCCCTCTCCGGG
>Ga0187881_10003504_pt1 | contig 13516 bp, 8 predicted proteins | sample June2016WEW_19_1_2_FD_133017 | JGI IMG/M metagenome (GOLD analysis project Ga0187881, IMG submission 133017) | Peatland microbial communities from SPRUCE experiment site at the Marcell Experimental Forest, Minnesota, USA - June2016WEW_19_100 | ecosystem: Environmental > Terrestrial > Soil >...
CGTGGCCACAAGGGAGTCGGGGCAACGTACCTGGCCTACGGCTTCAACTACATCCAAATCGCCACGAAGACCCCCGACTTTACTGCAGTTGGCAAGATGACGGATGCGCGCAAATGGCTCACGGATGAGAACCCAGCGGGAAATCCGAAGGTGTTCCCAGACGGGTCTGGAGCACAGGACTCGCATTTCGCCCACTTTGACAGAGGCGTGTCCGTCTCACTGCGGTTTGACCCTACGACGCGACCGGGCAACCTATCGTGGCTCAGGGCGAACACAGCTGATCAATGGATGACCATCCTGCGTCTCAAAACAGGCATTGGGGCCATCTTCCCGGACGAGAGAATTGCTATCACCGTGGAGGTCGTTGATAGTACGGGGCAAATCACAAGAGCTGTCCAGCAAGGCGTGAAGTATCTATGGCCGCACGAAATTGTTCGCCATAGCGTATCCCTCAGAGATCTCGAAGCTACGCAGAAGCGTTTATTTGATCGCTATGGCGCGGGTTTTCGCATGCCAGCAGCCATGAGCAATCTCGATGCAATCTTCGATACGTTCACTGTGGCCAATCTCGAAGAGCGAATCACCTTGGAAGAAGGCGAAAAAGCTATCTGCTCGCAGTATGATCCCACAATCTATTTCTGCTTCACCTACTCAGCGAAAGTCTGGCCTGAGTTTAACGAGGGGCTAGGGCTCAGACAGGGTCAGACCGTTCTTGCTCCAGGCATCCAGATCGCAGCGAACAACATGCCACAAGGGGAGATTGTACAGGTCCCACTGCGCAGAAACATCGGTCGCCAGAACCAGATTCACATTGTGGTGCATCTCCGTAACTGCCGTTCGGACCTCGGTCGCAAGGGATTTCAGAGGGAGGTCGTGGAGTTTAGCCAATCGGTGGCTCGCAAACTAATAGATCGTCCAATTCAGCGCCAGCGCCCGAACCTCCGGCCGGTAACTGGAGCAAGGAGTGATCTCGCGAGACAGAGTGCAGTCGATGACTGGAAGGATGAATTCGCAAAGCACGAAGGGGACCATCCGCTGACCATCAACAATGAGAACTTCTTTATTCCGACGCGGCGTATTTCGCTTACGTCGCTCCCTACCAGGGAGCAAGATGTCATCGCTCTCTTTAACCAGTTGCTCGCTGGAGGTGTCATGCGCGGCATTCAGATCATGGCAACGAACGAACGGTTTACCTACGACGGCATGTATAGGGTAGTTTTCGATGAACCATTGCAAAACCACATCTTCGATGCCGAGAGGAATCCGCTCGGAGTGTTGGAAGACTACGTGCGAGAGGTGGGCGTGTTCCGAAGCAAGCCGAAGATTATGGAATACAAGTACTCGTTGGATGCGCTCATCGAGGACTTACAGTCGGGAGATAAGAACTCGAACGACATTGATCTGGTGGTGGTGTGGGAGAGCGGTTCAGATTACGAAGATAATTACCACATAACATCCTTGCTGGACCCCGACAACCTCTCGGAACGCCAATACCACGGGGTCACTCATGTCATGACGAATGTAAACACCGGTCAGAGAGAAATGGACCTCATCGTGCTGCAGGAACTGGTGGAGTTTCTTAACGACCCGAATGGGACGGTCCAGCGTCAGAAGAGGAAGTATGAGGTTGACTTACTATTAGAAGAGTGAGATGCCAAACCAATTCATCAAGCGGACGCGCGGGGACCAAGCGTTCTCGCTATCCATAGCCCCTTGGCCGCGCGCCGCTTACGAATGCGTACCGCTCACAGTGTACGATCTATTAACTTTGTACGCCAACCAAAGATAATGTCATGCTCGAAAGACTGGAGTTTTACAATTACCGCTGTTTTTCATCTCATGTTCTTCCCATGAAGCAGGAAACCATCATCGTTGGACGCAACAATGCAGGTAAGTCCACCGTCATCGAGGGTTTTCGCTTGATGGGAATAGTCACCGAACGGTACCGAAACGTGAACTACCACGATGTACCATTTTGGTTAGACCTCCCTTTCACTAATAGGGGTATGCGCGTCGACTTGTCTGGATTGAACCTAAGTTGGGAGAGCCTTTTCCACAGATACCAAAAGCCCCCAGCGCGGATCACAGCCACTTTTGACAATGGCAATTCAGTGGATGTACACCTTGGTCCGAAAGGCGCCATGCATGCCGTGCTCAAAGATCGGTTCCAATCGGTGATTCGCACAAAAGTCCAGGCTCGGTTGCTTCAGCTACCGATCCTTAGTGTTCTGCCGCAAGTGATGCCATTGAATAAGGATGAACGGGTTATAGGCCCTGATTATGTGCGAGCCAATCTCTCTTCTCACCTATCGCCTCTGCATTTCAGAAATCAACTCAACCTGTTCTACGATCAATATTTTCACGCTTTCAAATCCATGGTCGAGGATAGCTGGCCAGAGCTACAGATAAAAGAATTACAGCGCGGTAGAGCACCAGGAGACCCGCTGGGTTTGCTGGTCCGTGATGGTGACTTTGTTGCCGAAGTAGCATGGATGGGACATGGCGTACAAATGTGGCTTCAGACTATATGGTTCCTGACCCGAACTGCAGCAACAGCCATTATAGTTTTAGACGAACCAGATGTTTACATGCATCCAGACCTACAAAGAAAGCTCCTCAGGTTTCTGCGCGGTAGGTATCCTCAGTGCATAATCGCCACGCATTCAACAGAGATCTTAGCTGAAGCAGAGGCCAATAATGTGCTGATTTTAGATCGCACCAGACAGAAGTCTACATTCACAACCGCACTGCCAGCGGTGCAAAGTGTGCTCGATCACATTGGCAGTTCACAGAATCTGCAGCTTACAAGACTATGGACTTCTAAACGGTTGCTTCTAGTTGAAGGTAAGGATCTGAAATTCCTGAAGCGCTTTCAAGATCTCCTCTTTCCCGAATCAGAACAACCTATCGATGCAATTCCCAATATGTCCATTGGCGGCTGGGCTGGGTGGCCTTACGCAGTCGGGTCAGCCATGCTTTTGCAAAATGCTGTCGGCGAAGACATACTGACCTATTGCATTCTCGATTCCGACTACTACACAGAAGAAGAAAATGAACAAAGGCGGGCAGAGGCTGCGAGGAAAAATGTCCAACTCCACATATGGAAGAAGAAAGAAATCGAAAACTATCTTATTGTCCCCACTGCTATCAGTCGCGTGATCTATGCAAGACGGCAACCACGAACGGGGGCACCTTCTCTTGCGAGTATCCAGAAAGCTGTTGGCGACATAGCAGCTTCCATGAAAGATGCAACTACCGACGCGCTAGCACAGGAAATATATAACCAAGATCGTTCTCGAGGTATTGCCAATGCCAATGTACGAGCAAGATTTAGAATTGAAGAGGCTTGGCGGTCAGAGAACGGCCGCATATCTATTATATCTGGGAAAGATCTTCTATCCAGGTTGTCCCATTGGTGCCAAGAGAATTTCGGTATAGGATTTGGTGCAGCTGCTATAGCCTACGCAATCAAGAGAGATGAGCTGGATCAGGAGATTGTTCAAGTACTTACCGCAATTGAGAATTCGAGGTTGCTGTGAAATTGATTGGCTGCAGTACACCAACGGCTTGGAGTTGGGCCGAGCAACTACGTGGTGAATATTCCTTGGCTTTTCCCGTATGCTGGTTGGCCCATGATTGTGTGCCGCTGATTTTTGCGTTGCGCATGAAAAGGAAAATGCCAACAAGGGAAATTGCTACATCATCGGAATGCCCCTTTCACCAAGCTACAAACGAAGGACACGACGCAGCATAAACAATGAGTGCAAATACTATCAAAGAGTTCGTCATTGCCCTTGACCAAGAAATTGCCGCCATAAAAAAAGGCAAGGGCGGCAGCGTTTTTAAAGTATTTAATGGCCACTTCCTTCGCGAGGTTTCCGGCCTTTTTGTATATATTTTCAACCTTGAAAACTTCCTGGCTGTCCTCGATGATTCGCCTGCAGAAATAGAAATCCGCGGCAATAGATACCCGGCGCAAGTGCTCGTGACACAAGGATTGGAAGTAGAAATCGGGATCGAGCGTTTTTGTGGTCAGTATATAGCAGAGGCTAGGTTACAAACTAATCTATGGTACTTACTCGAACTGCTTAAAAAGAAATTTGTCGAATCGCAGAACGAAAAGAATAACCTATTTACCCTCAGTGAGGCTCTTTTTAATAGTCAATTTGGTATAAATACGAACTTTGATAACATAGTATCCTGTCGGAACTGTGGGGCCAAAAATAGAATAGGGGATCATGCCCCTTCCCAAATTCCGATCTGTGGCAAATGCAAGCACCAAATATGTCCGAATTATTCATCTTCGGCAGTCCCCCCTAATGACCGTCAAAAGCGAGCAATCGAGGCTTCCTTCTTTTCTCGGCTGTCGATCATTTGGGGACCACCGGGAACCGGAAAAACTAAAACCATAGCTCAAGCCATAGAAGCCCATCTGAGTGCAGGACGACGCGTGCTTCTCGTTTCTCATGCCAATGCTGCTGTTGATGAAGCCTTGGAAGACGTTGCCGAGCAGTTAAAAGCCACTTCTTTCTATAACGAGGGAAAGCTAGTCAGGCTTGGTATTCCACAATCTGGCCATTTGGAAAAATTGATAGAGAAATGCCCTTTAGTACTACTTGATAAGATCGCAGCAAGACTTGGTGAGTCATTATCTAAAGAGAAAAACAAGTTGGAGGCAGAAAAAGCAAGTCTCGATAGCATTCTTAATGAATATGAAACTGTATTCAACAAGATTCAGATCGTCGTATCCTTATCCGCCGAGCTGAATGCATTACGATTGGAGTTATCCAAATTATCAACTAACGTCTCTGTTGCCAATAATGAACTAAAGGAATTAGAGAACCTGCAAAGTAAGAATAAGAATAAATGGAATGAGGCGCGATCATCCGGGATGCTAAAGAGATTTTTTCTAGGACTTGATCCTAGGAAGATTCAGCGAGAGATCGACCAAACAAGCATATTGATTGATTCAAGGAAGCGGCTTGTAAAGGAAATAAACGAGCATACTTACTCGATCAAAAATGCACATGCTGCAAAACAGAAAGAGACTGAGAGGGCGAAGGCGGAAGCCTCCGAACTTCTAAATCATTTAAGGGTCACCGTAGCGGAAATAAAGAACAAGATCAAGGAGATTACGACAAGAAAAGATACTATATTGGCAAGGCTAGCAGAAATAAATCAGCAGTTGGACGAAATCTCACAAAGAATTCTTTCAGAAGCACGACTTATTGCTACAACTCTGACCAAAACTTTTGTAGCCAAACAATTTCCAGATACACCGTTCGATGTACTTATTCTAGATGAAGCCAGCATGGCGCCATTACCGCATCTGTATTGGGCAGTAAGTCGATGCCGCGGATATGTCACTATTGTTGGAGATTTTCTTCAACTTCCACCTATCTGCATCTCAGAAGCAACCATGGCCCAAAAATGGTTAGGAAGAAGTATCTTTTCTGTTTTGGGCATTAATGGGGTAAAAGAAGCTATTAGAGACCAGAGGGTTAAACTCCTTGACATGCAATACAGGATGGTCCCTGAAATTTCCCTAATTGCGAATCGTTTTTTCTATCAAAACAACCTCAAGGATCACCCTAGTACAAGCAACCGAAGGCTGGATGATGGTGTTTCAAGATCACCACTCGTATTATTAGAAACATCCTCAATAAATCCGTGGTGCAGTCGGCTCTCTACAGGCAGTCGTTTCAATCTATATAATGCGTTGCTCTGCTGCACGCTTGCAAAGAAGATTATCCCAATAATTTCTGAGGGCAGGATCGGTATAATTACGCCGTATGCTGCACAGGCGCGCTTAATCAACAAGATAGCGAAGGATTGTGGAATATTGGATCACCTACGTACAAGTACTGTTCACCGATTTCAAGGTGGCGAGGAATCGATAATCATTTTTGATACCGTTGAGGGGGCAGGTACCAGGGTTGCGCCCATGCTTGACGACCAAAAGCCCGATTCTGATGCGAACCTGCTATTGAATGTTGCTTTAACACGAGCCCAAAACCGATTTTACTTGGTAGGCCACACTAAACACTTACTTTCGGACTTACATCCTGATTCTGCCCTATCAAGAATAATTCACCATTTTTATAGCAGCGCTGAACTGATAGTGTCCGAAAGTCTTGTGGACAGCTACTTTACAAACGATTTTGAAAGGTGGGCCAATGCCCTTCTTCCAACTAATACCAACCGCGACCCTGTTTATGGCAATCTATATACGGAAAGGAATTTTTGGGCAAAATTCTTTCAAGATATAACAACGGCCAAAGAGCGAATAATTATCCTGAGCCCTTTTCTTACAGTAAGGCGCAGCGGCTTTTTTATGGATTATTTCAGGGTTCTGAAAGGACGGAGTGTAGATATTAGGGTTTATACGCGGCCAAAAAACCAGCAAATCGGTGACATGGCTAACCAAGCGGATATTGTAATCGACCGGCTACGCAGCATCGGTGTTAATGTCATCGAACGGCAAAGCATGCACCAGAAGGTGGCTATCATTGATAATGCTACGGCATGGGAAGGCAGTTTGAATATACTCAGTCATAAAGATACTGAAGAACACATGAGACGATTTGAAGGCGGTTCAACCATTGAAGAAATTATCAGAAACTTAGAGCTTGACGAGGAGATGCCGAGCGGAAGTCAAACCGGAGAGAAATGTCCTGAACCGGAATGTGGCGGCGATCTTGTTGTTCGATCTAAATACGGCAGAAAATTTCTTGGATGCTCGAATTATGCAAAGAAGAAATGTCGTTATACAAGGCCACTATGAGCAACGGGCCATGGAATGCGCGTGCCTTCTGCAAATAGGAAAAGCCGCACTGAATATGTGCAGGCAACCCGCACAAGTCAGCGTGTTAGATCGCGGGACAACAATTAATGTCTCATCCGTGCCGTGAGCAAGGCATTAACTACAGGGTGGATGAAAAACTGTGGGCACGATAAAGCTATACACACCTTATATTGGCTACATCGCTGATCTGTCACGCTTGTTTTTCCCCTTGGCGTGAAGGTGTGAGGGCACGGGCAAAGGAGAATGCGGGCGGCAATCGCGCCAGGCAGCGAAACGCTGTCGTTTGCGCTCATGAACAACATCTGGACTTTGTGAACTATGAGAACCATCCCTGAAAAAGATTGGAAGCAAATGAGATCGCTGAAGGCGCGTGTGTTGGACGACGCGTGTGCGCGAATTCTTACCAGCGTGGAGTCGATCGTGCAGAAAAGGGAAGGGCGCAACCACGAAGCCTACCTGGAGCTCTGGGATCTGCTCCATAAAGAAGATGACAAGATCGCTTTCATGTTTGATGACTTAAAACGGAGCACGGCGTTTTTCAAGCTTGCGGCGTGGCAAAGCCACGGCCTCGTGTCCGAAAGAGATTTGGCTCTATTCACCGAAGAAACACAGGACGCAGTAAAGGCAATAAACGAGTATGCGCGCTAAAAGATACGTAAGGTCAGGTGTTTACCCGTAGCGCTGGGACAGTGAACCCTTGTGGCCAAAGCCTTAACTGCTCACCAAATATCCATTCGATCTCGACAGCCCGCCCGCCCACCCGCGAGGCGGGGCACTAAAAGGCTGTGCCCACCCTGCATGGCTCAGACGCTAAGCCCGGCGAGCCGCCACGAACGCATGCAGCGGAATGGATTGCCTCGCTGGACGTGGTGGAGTCTACGCCCGTGTTGCGGAGTTCGCGAAAATTTCTATAACTCTTCCCACTCTTCCTTGTTGATCCCCGCTTGACGCAGGATTCTCGCCAGAAGTTCTCTGCCTATGTCTGCCTGGTGAGGGTTGGGGACTCGTACGGTGGTCTCGCCTCTGACCATGAACTGGTGCTTGCCTCCCGAGTAGGGTCCCTCAAATCCAAACTGCCTGAGGTGCCGGATCAGATCTTTCCTATTTACCGGTCCAAAAGGAGGCATCAGGCGACTTCCTTAATAGTGAGTTCTATCCCGTCTATCGCCGGCAAAGGAAGGTTTCTGTGAACCCTGAACAGGATCCATTCGTCAAGCACCTCACGGAGCTCTCCACGGCAGTCTTCAAGGGTTCCGGCACTCGAGTAAACGCCATTGCATTCAGGGATCTCCCCATAGTAGCTTCCGTCATCGGGCAGGATCTCGTACTTTGCATGGCGGAGCGCCGCCTGGATGTACTCAAGTATCATATGGTAACCCCCCCTTATCTACGATTACGTGCTGTCCTGACATTTGATTATACAGTCAATATCAACTATATCACCCGGAAAGCTTTCGCAATGAATGTTTCTTTTTGGCTTAGAAGAGCATTTTGGGGGTCCTAATTGGAAGGCTGGCCGATGGAAACGGCCTGCGCTCGCAGGACGTGGTGGATTCTACCCCCGTGTTGTGGAGTTCGCGAATAGATTCCGAGGGCGGAACGGGTCGGTCGTCTGTCGCGCGTTGCTCGGGTGCGACATCAGTACGCCGGATGGAATGACACAGGCACTGGAGCGGAATCTGTTCAAGACGACATGCGTCAAAATGGTCGAGGACGCAGCCACGGTCTTGGAGGAAATGGAGGCGGAAAGCCAATCAGCCGTTGCACGCGACGGCTGATACGCGTGTGAGCGGCATGTTGGCGCGTGCGGCAACGCACAACAGCAGGACTTTGTGAACTATGAGAACCATCCCTGAAAAAGATTGGAAGCAAATGAGATCGCTGAAGGCGCGTGTGTTGGACGACGCGTGTGCGCGAATTGTTACCAGCGTGGAGTCGATCGTGCAGAAAAGGGAAGGGCGCAACCACGAAGCCTACCTGGAGCTCTGGGATCTGCTCCATAAAGAAGATGACAAGATCGCCGCTATGTTTGATGATCTAAAACGGAGCACGGCGTTTTTCAAGCTTGCGGCGTGGCAAATCCACGGCCTCGTGTCCGATAGCGATTTGGCTCTATTCACCGAAGAAACACAGGGTGCAGTAAAGGCAATAAACAAGTATGCGCGGGAACGGTGATTTCCCCGCTGCTGCAAGATTTATCTTGAGCAATCCCGGCTTCCAGCGGGATGCCGTTATAGCCGGCTTTAAACTATTCAAGAGCTGTCCGGGAAAATAGGCTCAAGAAGCGAGCAGATTCTTTGAAATGGACACGCAGAAAGTGATTCCCTTTTTGCCTCTGGGTTCCACCCATACCCTGCCGCCATGTTGTTCGGCTATTTCTTTTACTATGGTAAGGCCCAGGCCCGCGCCTTCGACGCCCCTGGATGTTTCGTTGCGTTCAAACAGTCCAAAAATCTTTTCGGAATCGGCCTCTTTAAGTCCCTTGCCATTGTCGCTTACGGAAAAAATGTGGAGGCTTTCCGAGTCTTCGTATCCGATCGAAATCCGGGTGAGGCTCTCTCCGCCGTATTTAAGCGCGTTATCAATTAAATTCCTGAAGATTCTAAGGATCGAAAGCCTATCGGCCTCGATTTTCACTTCAGACTCAGGCGCAAACCAATCAATCCGGCGAAGGCTGAGTTGCGCAGAGAATTCGTCCTTGAGCATCCGGAGAATCTCTGCAACGTTTATCGTTTCAATCAACGGAGCAGCCTCTTTTGTCGCTATGTAGATATTGATCTTTTCAACGAGGGCCGCGATATGCTCCGATACCTTCAGTATCTGCTCACAATAGGTCCTGCCCTTTTCATCGAGAACCTCCCTGGCGTATTTGCTCAGTCGTTTTGTCAGTCCGTAAACGCCGATGGCCGGACTTTTGAGATCGTGAGCGACCGAATAGGCAAAAAATTTGAACTTTTCCGAGGCGCCCTCTAATGCCTGTTCCGCCCGTTTGCGCTCTTCTATCTCACGCGTAAGCCGTTCATTTGTTATGGCCAGTTCTGCCGTACGCTCCTTTACCAGGTCCTCGAGGTGATCGCGGTATTTGCTCAGCTCTCTTTCAGCCCGCTTACGGTCAGTGATGTCGAGCAATACTCCGACAAGCCCGGCGGTCTTACCGTCCAGGTCCGTGAAGGCGCCTTTGATGAATATAACATCGTGCCGGGTACCGTCCGCATACTGGAAACAGGTTTCGTACTGTTGGATTCCAGGATCATTGAACAGGGCGAGGTCGGCTTCACGATATATGTCTGCCAGGTCCATGGGTGCAACGTCATAGACCGTTTTCCCGATGATACAGGCTTTGCTCAAACCTATGTAGGATTCGAAGGAGGAGTTACAGCCCAGGTACCTGCCTTCAGTATCTTTATAGAACATGGGACTTGGAATCGTGTCAATCAGCGTCTGTTGAAGGTTCATCTGTTGTCTTATGGCCTCTTCAGCCCGTATGCGCTCAGTGATGTCTCTGACTACGCCGCACAGAACTTTCCGACCGGACAGATCGAAGGTGCTGGAAGATATTTCCACAGGGAAGACCGTCCCATCCTTCTTCCTGTGATAGCGAAGCGTCACTTTCGTTCGTATGCCGTCCAGCGTTTCATTTATGGATTCCTCTGACAGATCGGGTTCTGCGGTAATCTGTGAGTGTTTCAGTCCGAGGAACTCGTCGCGCGTATAGCCGTACAAGCGCAAGGCGCTCTCATTGACGTCGATGAGCTTGCGGGTCTGCCCATCAAAAACGAGAATGGCGTCTGATACGGTCTCAAAGAGCTGCCGGTACTTTTCTTCGCTATGCCTGAGCGCTTCCTCGGCTCGCTTACGATCCGAGATATCGCGAATGGATTGGATAAAACCGATTATGCTCCCGTCTCTGCCAATAAGCGGAGCTGCTATTGACCTCAGGAATGTGCCTTTTCCCTGGTAAGCCCCGGGCACGAACGCCTCCCCATAGAGCGTATTACCTATCCTTTTGATGAAGTCATATCTCTTCTCGATTTCAGGTTCATCAGCCATCACAAGATCGATGAGCATCGGTCTTTTTTCGCCATAAAACGGAACGGCATAAGCGTAGTCGCTTTTCCCGAGGATGTCCCTTTTGTCGACCCCGGTCATTTCTTCCATGGCCCGGTTCCAGTATATGACCTTTTTATCCCGGTCGATGACCAGTGTGGCGTCGGGCAGAAATTCTATGATGTCCTGGAGTTCCTGGTGGGCTGCTTGAAGAGCCAGCTCGGCATCTTTGCGCTCTGTTATGTCCCTTATCACGCCAACTATGAATTTATTTCGAGCCTTATCCTTGTACAGGGCCTTTTTTGTGATGATGGTGCGGGTTAGCCCCTTTCCATCCGTTATCTGCTCCTCGCTTTCGTTCTCTTCTCCGGTTTCGAAAACGGCCTCGTCCTTTTCCCAGAAGACATCGACCTGCTCTTTAGGGAAAAGATCGTAATCAGTCCTGCCGAGGATTTCCTCACGTTTCCTGCCTGCAAGTATACACTCGGCGTCGTTGACCAGGATCAAACGGTGTTGTCTGTCCTTTATGAATATCGGGTCGCTTATGGAGTTGGCTATCTTGCCAAGAAACTCCCTTGATTCCCCCAAAGCTTCCTCTGCCTGCCTCTGCGCGGTAATATCCTCAAAAAGACCCACCGCTCCCAAAAGTGCGCCATCCTCGGAGTTTATCCGGCTGTACACGGCCCTGACCGGTGTGACTTTATTCCCGCATACGGGCAGGTAATCCCCCTCGAAATAGTAAGGCTCTCCCGAGAGGCCGGCGATAACCTCAGCCATAATCTTCTCATCACGCAGAAACGCGGACATATTCAATCCGATGAGTCGCTCCCTTGCCGTGCCGACGATTTCGAGAAAACGTTCGTTGCAGTCTATGACCAGACCGTCACAGTCGAAATGAACGATTCCCAGTGGAGAATAATTAAAAATCATTCGGTATCGTTCTTCGCTTTTCCGGAGAACTTCGTCCGACTGCTTGCGCATGAGCGCTTCTTTTTCCAATTCGTGAACTTTTCTCGCCAGCTCTTCGTAGCTGGGTTTACGAGTCACCACTTCCTGCTCCCTCTAATCGCAAAACCGGATGCGTTTCCTACGCCCTGGTTGAGGCGGCTTCGATCGCCTGCTCCAGTCGACCTACATACATCATTCCTGTGGTCCGGGGCGTTCAGTCCAGAACCCCTGAAAAGCGGTAAGGACATGCTTGTTCCACCGCTTTGCGGTCATCCTCATCATCGTAGGCCATCAAGATCACGATACCCGGTTCCACGCTTGACATTTGTTGACACCCCTGATCAGGCCGCCAACCTCGCGGAGCGTGGGGTTTGATGAAAGACACGGTCCCACGCGGGCCGGCGCAGGGAACTTGTCGTGAGCAAAATGATGTTTATTAAGGCCATTGAGTATTTTTTCCCCATCTATGCCTTAGCAGAGTGATGAAAAAGGGTTCTCTGGTGGGTGAAACGCCTGAAAATTGATAATGAGTTCGTCATTCCGGCGGAAGAGGCTGTGTCGTAATTCAGTAATGCCCGGGCAAAATCCCACGGGACCAGGTTTTGCTTCCCCCTTTTGTAAAGGAGAGCGAGGGGGATTTCAAGTGCCTATGTAGTATCAGAGAATTACAATCCCCCCTGCCCCCCTTTAGAAAAAGGGGGGGAAATACGAAAAACATTACGTTTGCGATACAGTCTCGGAAGCCGGAATCCAGGCTTTTTCCCAACTAATTGATTTCAAAGCAAAAGACACTGGACTTCGGCTTGCGCCGGGGTGACCTCTATAGGGTCTTTCGCCCTGATGTGGGAATTCCAATCCTTTTTCATCACCCTGTTAAGTCTCTCTTACGATGCTCCAAAACTCCTTTTGGCGCCGATTGGACTACTGAAGCTGGAAAAAGGTTACACGCCTGAATTCTATGGATCCTCTGTCTAAGGTTATCTCGCTTCTAACCCGGCGATCTTGACCGCCCCTCGATGATAGCCATCGGGGAACAGCCGTTCAAGGTCTTCTATTTCAAGCTGATTGGCTTCACAGGTTTCATAAACTGTGGGCACTGTTCCATTTTCCTGGTATTTTTTCCGCAAGAACCGGATGACCCGCCAGTGCTTGTCGGTAAGGCTCCCGGGCATTTTCATTTCCAGGTATCTGAGCGCCGCATATCCCTCATCCCATTCAGAGGGGTCAACCAGGAAGCCTCTGATATCTACCCGATAAACCTTCTCCGCCAAGGATTTCTGTCTTTTGGCCTTTCGATTTGGGAGCCATCCCTGGTGTGCCTGCTCTTCCTTGTATGTGAGCCCGGACACCTTGCACGCCCCTCTCAGATAGCCGGATGGGAAAAGCCCTTTGAGGTCGGCAAGGCGCAGTTTGTGAGCCCTGCAAATCTCATAGACCAGCGGGCATCTTCCCGAATCCCTGAAGGTATTGCGGATGTAGTGGATGACCTCCCAGTGAGCAGGGGTCAATCCCCTATGGATTCCGGTCTGGGGCGCCATTGCCTCAGCAAAACCTTCATCCCACTCGTCGGGATTTACCAGGAATCCCTCTTCATCCAGCCGGTAAGTCTTGTTGCCGCAACAAAGTGTCTCTGATTCGCAAGCCAAAGATCGCATACTTTTCTCCCTTTCGAGTGGCCGATGCCGAATCGGGATCGAATGGACATCGCAGATAACG
>Ga0187881_10003507_pt1 | contig 13511 bp, 11 predicted proteins | sample June2016WEW_19_1_2_FD_133017 | JGI IMG/M metagenome (GOLD analysis project Ga0187881, IMG submission 133017) | Peatland microbial communities from SPRUCE experiment site at the Marcell Experimental Forest, Minnesota, USA - June2016WEW_19_100 | ecosystem: Environmental > Terrestrial > Soil >...
CGCGAGCAGGATCCTCTCGATCCCGGCGCCGAAACCCACACCGGACAGCTCCGGGCCACCGAGCGCGGCGACCAACCCGTCGTAGCGGCCGCCTCCGCCGACGCCTTCCAGGGCATCGGAGCCGTACTCGAAGGTGGTACGGGTGTAGTAGTCGAGACCCCGGACGAGGTAGTCGTCCTGCTCATAGGCGATTGCAAGCCGGCCCAGGCCCCCGAGGACAGCGGCGAAATGCCGGCGGCAGTCCTCGCACAACGCGTCACGCAGCTTTGGCGCCCCCGTCCTCACCTTGCGGCATTCGAGGCGCTTGCAGTCGAGGATGCGGAGCGGGTTCACGGCCCACTTGTAACGGTGCTCGTCGCACAGCTCCACGGCGTGCGATTCGAGATAGCGGGCCAGCTCCTCCCGATAGTCCGGAGCACACGTCTTGTCACCGAGGGAGTTGACTCGCAGGCGCAACGACGACAAGCCGAGGTCCGCATACAACGCGGCCAGGAGCGAGATCACTTCCACGTCGGCCATGGGATCGCCAGTGCCGAGCGTCTCGACACCCAGCTGGTGGTGCTGTCGGAATCGCCCTGCCTGAGGACGTTCGTAGCGAAACATGGGCGCCGCGTACCAGGCCTTGAAGGGAGGCACGGGGGAATGCTGCACATAGGCACGGACCACCGAGGCCGTGCCTTCCGGACGTAGCGCAACGTCCCGGCCACCGCGGTCGGTGAACTCGTACATCTCCTTTGTGACCACGTCGGAGGAGTCTCCCGAGCTCCGACGGAACACCTCCGCGTCCTCGAAACCCGGGCTCACGACAAGGCCGAAACCGAACCTTTGCGCCAGAGCGGCAAAGCGCCCTACGAGCTCAGACCAGCGCGCGCTTTCCGGAGCGAGAATGTCCTGGGTTCCCTTGGGGGACTGGAAGCGGGTCACCCGCCGGCCGGTGCGAGAGCACCGCTCCTCCCGGGAACGAGCCGGTAGGCGTCGTAGACACTGTCGAGCAGCCTGAGATTCTCCAGAAGCGAGTCGAGATGCTCGGGGTCCGCGAGCTCGAATTCGAAGCGCATGCGGCTCACCCTATCTGGCGTCGTGTGGGTCGACGAGGAGATGATGCTCACGTGGTGCTCGGAGAGCACCTTGGCGACATCGGCCAGCAGCCGGTTCCGGTCCAGTGCCTTGACCTCGATCGCTGCGACGAAGACTCCCGTGCGGTCCTCGTCCCATTCCACTTCGATCAGACGCTCCTTCTCGTCAGCGGCGAGAGCGATCGCGTTCGCGCAGTCCTCCCGGTGCACCGACACTCCGCGACCGCGCGTGACAAAGCCGATTACCCGGTCTCCCGGCACGGGCGTGCAGCATCGGGACAAGCGGACCATCACATCGTCAAGGCCCTCGACGTAGATGCCCGTCGAGACACGACGGTGACTCGGCCTGCGGGGCTGCAACGCGGTCGAGGGCAATTGCTCCTCGCCCTCACCCCCGCGAAGCTCACGCTCGATTCGTTGGACAAGCGCCTGTCCCGAGACGTGGCCTTCGCCGATCGCGGCATGGAGAGAGTCGAGATCGGAATAGCCCATAGATGCCGCTACAGCAACAAGTGCAGGCGAGCTCTGCAGCTTCTGGACCGGCAGCCCGCCGCGCCTGAGCGATCGCGCCAACTCCTCGCGCCCGGTCTCGATCGCGTCTTCGCGGCGCTCTCGGGAGAACCACTGGCGGATCTTGTTGCGGGCACGCGGCGAGGTGACTATCTGCAGCCAGTCGCGCGACGGGCCCGCCGAGGAAGTCTTGGAGGTCACGACCTCGACCGTGTCACCCGAGTGCAACTTCGAGTCGAGCGGAAGCAGGCGCCCGTTGACCCGTGCCCCGACGCAGCGATGACCGACCTCGGTGTGAATCGCATATGCGAAGTCGACCGGAGTCGCGCCCGCGGGCAAGGTGACGATCAGGCCCTTCGGCGTGAACACGTACACCTCGTCCTGCTCGAGGTCGATCTTGAGCGTCTCCAGGAACTCCACCGGATCGGGGGTCTCCCGCTCCCAGTCGACGATCCGCTGCAGCCACGCGATCTCGTCTGTCGACCGCGCTCCACGCTGGGCCCCGGGCTTGCCGGCGGCCCCGGGCTTGCCGGCGGCCCCGGGCTTGCCGGCGGCTCCGGGCTTGCCGGCGCCTCCCTCTTTGTAGCCCCAGTGCGCGGCGATCCCGTACTCGGCACGCCGGTGCATCTCTTGGGTCCGGATCTGGATCTCGAGGGGCTTCACGCGGGGGCCGACGACCGTGGTGTGCAAGGACTGGTAGAGGTTGAACTTCGGCGAGTTGATGTAGTCCTTGAACCGGCCCTGGACGGGGGGCCACAGAGCGTGCACTGCCCCGAGCGCCGCCCAGCAGTCCTTCTCCGCGGTCACGATCACGCGGATCGCCACCAGGTCGTGGATCTCGTCGAATTCCTTGCCCCGCACAACCATCTTCTCGTAAATGCTCCACAAGTTCTTCGGACGCCCGGTGACCTCGGCCTCGATCCCAGCCGCGCCGAGTCGCGAACGCACGACCGCGAGGACCTCGGCGAGCTCGACCTCACGCCGTGGAGCGCGGGTGGCGACCATCTGAGCGATCTCGGCGAACCGTTTCGGGTGAAGAGTCTCGAACGCGAGATCCTCCAGCTGCCATTTCACTTCCTGGATGCCCAGGCGATGCGCCAGGGGGGCGTAGATGTCCCGGGTCTCCTCGGCGGTGCGGCGCTGTTTCCACTCGGGCATCACCGACAGAGTCCGCATGTTGTGGAGCCGGTCCGCCAGCTTGATGACCAGCACCCGCCAGTCGCTGGCCATCGCGACGAGCATCTTGCGCATCGTGGCGGCCTGCTGCGCCTCTTTCGAATCGAAACGGAGCCGGTCCAACTTCGTGACGCCGTCCACGATCGCCGCCACCGCAGGGCCAAATTCCTCCCCGATCTGGGCGAGGGTCACCCCCGTGTCCTCCACCGCGTCGTGCAGCAATGCCGCGGCAGCGCTGACGGTGTCCAGGCCGAGATCGGCGATGATCGTCGCAACTGCGACCGGATGGGTGATGTACGGCTCGCCGGAGAGCCTGTGCTGACCTTCGTGGGCCTTGGTCGCCAAGGCGTGCGCCCGCCTCACGAGATCGAGATCCTCGCCGCCGCGCCGGGCGCTCAGAGTCGAGAGGATGCCTTCGACCTCACAGGTCGGCGGTGGGATGAGGGCCCGGGCGGGGTTCTCCGGGGACGCCTCAGCCAGCTCGGCAGTCGACCCGGCCAACACAGGATCGACCACGGACATGACATAAATCTACCTGCTGAGGACGACTGGACCAGCCTGTTCGCGCGAAGTCGGCGGTCGATCGCGCTCGCAGCCCAACTAAACTCCCTGCGGAGGATCGTGACGAACCCAAAGCCTGAAACGCCGCCGGCAGAAAGAGCCACCCCGTGAGCACCACTCCGGATGTCGGGCTCGAACTGGACGAAGGGCTCGAGCCAACTCGAGCCCGGCGCGCAGAGCCGCCGTCGCTCCGGCCCGCGCTCGTGGTCCTCGCCTGCGCTGTCGTCCTGTCGTTCGGTGGGTTCGCGATTGCGCTCATCGGCAGCAGGCAGGCCACCCCACCGATTGTCGCTGGCCTCGGGACACCGGTGCCGGGCGTGAACCTCTCGGCAGTTGGCGCGTCACAGGTGCTCCAACGCATCTCGAGTGGCGGCACACCGCCACCCGACGTCCTCGGGTTGCTGGTCGTGCCGAATGGCGCGCGGATCGTCAGCACGACCGCGCAAGACGCCGGCGTGGACCAGTACGACCGGAGCATCTACTTCCAGATCGACACGAATTCCGCCGAGCTCCTCAAGTTCTATCGAACGGAGCTGAGGCGGGCCCGTTGGTCGCTCCTCGGGACCTACCCGCTGCCCAGTGCTGGGACCGAGGTCCTCGCCCAGCGGACCGGGTCCGATGGCTACGAATGGGAGGTAGGCGTCGCGGTCACAGCCGTCAACCCCTCGATTTCGCCTTCGCTCGCCGGTGACGGGCAGACCTCGGCTGTCACGGGACTCAGACTTCGGCTGTTCGAGGTCCCCGACAGCGGCTCTTGACCCTGACCAAGATCTCGGGACCCGTCCCCGGTTCGTGAGACAAGTGGACTGAGCAGGACGGCCCAGGTCAGCAAGTCGAGCGGGTAGATGAGGTACCCGAACCGCGTTGCCGGGGCGAGAAGTGTGGCGAGCAGCATGGAGAGACCGCTGAAGCCTGCGGCGCTCTTCGGGGTCGTGGGCGTCCACCTCAAGAGCCCGTAGCCCACCGCGACGAGGCCCACAAGCGTGAGGATTGTGATCAATTCCGGCTTGGCCGCCGGGAAGAGCGACACCAGCTCCTGACCTATGAGCGGGCTGGCCGCCGGCGATTTCACCTTCGTGAGACCAAGCGGGAACCTGATCGCGTTCAGGATGAACGCGTGAGGGGCGAGGCCGACGCCGATGCCGAGGACAGGGACCACGACCGCCGCGGCCGCCAACGAGTACCGCCAGACGGCACGGCGACCCCGCCGGTCCCACTCGCCCAGAACGAGCAGGATCAGCAATGGCCACGCCGTGAACTTGAGAGTGCCGGCGAGCCCCATCGCCAATCCCGACGAAACGGGTCTTCGGCGCGTCGCCAGAGCGAGACCAAGCAGCATCAGTGCGATCACAGGCAGGTCGTCGCCGCCGGTCACCATCGGCAGGGCTCCGCTCGGCAGGATGACAACCACCTGGAAGATACGCCAGCGCCGCCGTGAGGTCGTGTCCGCGACGAGAAGCGCCGCGGCGATCACGATCAGGGAGAAGCCGGTGAGCGGCACCCGGGCGTCCTTGAACTCGGGCGGCCCGGATGTGGCATTGACGAGGCCGAAGGGGATCATCCCCGGCAGGTAGGGAAAGAACGAGTTCTCCGACTGGCTCGTCACCGATGTGCCGATTGACTTCGGGTTGGACAGGTAACAGTTCTTGTGGTGCGCGACCCGATCCGCGCAGGCCTCGATGACTGTCACCTCGTTCTGGACGTGCGCGCCCGGCTTCGACTCTGCGCGCAGGATCACCTCGACGCTGAGCGGCACCAGCACGACCGTGATGAGAAGCCCCAGTACGAGATGGCGGCGTAATCGGTCGCCGGCCCTGCCCGCCTTCGCATTGGAGCGCCGGGCGCGGCGGCGGCTCACCGCCCAGCTGACGACCGCCGCGACGAGATAGGGGCCCAGTGCCATCTCTGCCCACTGGCGGTAGTCGTCGCTGACGGCCAAGGCGATCGTGCCCAACGCGAAGATCGCCGCGATCAGATAGAGGAGGGCGTCCTGCTCGAGCACCGAGAGAGCAACGAGCCGATCACGCCAGCTGAGCAACCTGCCCGTGATCGCGGCCATTCTTCAGAGCGTATCGGGCCGCTGGCCCGACGCGACGGGGGCGCCCCAGGTCAGCCGCACGAACATGGTGAGCTTGCGGGGGCTCGGTCGTCTGCTCAGAGGTCGGGCTGAGACGTGGAGCGCAGGTAAGGCTTGACCGTCCGGAAGCCCTTGGGGAACTTCTCCTTGGCGTCCTCGTCGCTTACGGCCGTCACGATGATGACGTCCTCGCCCTCGTGCCAGTTGACCGGTCTGGCGACCGAGTAGCCCGCCATGAGCCGCAACGAATCCAGCACCATTTCCGGCCGCCGGCGCGCACCCGCGTCCTAGCTTGAGCGCCGTGTCGAGTGTCGCGCTCAGCTGTGTCGCCATCCCGGTCCCGTTTCCTGGGGCAGGCGCCGGCCGTCGAGCGGGATTCGGCGTCTGCGCCGTGTGTCATGGAGCTACAGCCCGCGGGCACCCGATCTGCTGGAGCTGTCACGTGATCCGCCGACAACTCGGGACAGAGCTCACACGGACCGTTCCGATCTCGCTGTTCGCTCCGGGCTCGCCGCTGCACGAGCTCCTAGTCGGCTACAAGGCCGCGCCGTCACGTCGAGCGCGCGATGAGCGACAAGCCTCCCTGTCGAGGCTCCTCGGCGAGTTCCTGGACCTCCACCTCCGTTGCCTCGTCGGACCGATCCTCAAGGACGACGCCGCCACGCTCGCCGTGCCTGTGCCGTCCAGCTCCGCGCAACGCGCCTCCTGGGGCGGCGAGCACCCGCTCATCGGCCTCATCGCCGCGGCCCTCGTGGCTGAGCCCGGGTTGTCGCTGGCACCGGTGATCGCGAAGGGTGCCGAGCCGCTCGGGCATCTTCACGCCACCAGGCGGGGCTTCCGCCTGATCGGCCCCGTGGCCGGCCGGCGAGTGCTGGTGCTCGACGACACCTACACCTCCGGCGCCCGCTCCCAGAGCGCCGCGGTCGCGCTGGCGCGTGGCGGCGCTGACGTAGTCGCGATCGTTCCCATCGGACGGCTCATCCATCCTGACCACAGCCCCGCGACCGGCGCGCTCTGGGCGCACCAGCAGCGAGAGCCTTTCGACCCTCGTCGGTGTGCCGGCCCGTGCCAGCTCTGGCCGCGAGCCACCGCCCTGGCACGACCCGCCTGCTCAGGAGGCCCGTTCGGGAGGTCCCTTACGGAAGCAGCAGACGCCCCAGCCGGCGGGACGCGCCTACCAGGCCGACCGCGCCAAGCAGACCGAGGTAGCACGCGTGCACAAGGAGCACCGGGCCGAGCACCCCCGAGTCGAGGCCGCGTAGCAGAGCAACGCCCTGGTACAGCGGCGTGAGCGTGACCACGATGCGAAGCCAGCCCGGGTACAACGAAAGCGGGTAGAACACGCCCGAGAACAAGAACAACGGCACGATCGCGAGCGAGACCAGATCGAAGTCCTGCCAGCTTCGCATGTAGCAGGTGCCGAACATCCCTGCACCTCCGAACGCGAAGCTGACCAGCATGGCGGCGGGCAGGCAGAGCACAGCCCACCAGGAGGCGATCAGCCCAAGCGCGGCCATCACCACGAGGAATGCGATCGAATAGGCGGTGCCACGGATGAGCGACCAGGACAGTTCCCCGATCGCGACGTCGCGAACCCCGAGCGGCGTCGCCAACACGGCGTCATAGGTCTTCGCGATCTTGAGCTTGAAGAAGATCCCGAAGGTCGCGTCGAAGATGGCGCCGTTCATCGCCGAGGAAGCGAGCAGACCGGGTGCGACGTAGTCGGTGTACGGGATCGAACGACCATCAATGGGGAGGTGGCCTACAAGATGGTTCAACCCGAGACCGATCGACAACAGGTAGAACAGCGGCTCGAAGAAGCCGGACACGAGGAATATCCATCCGCGCCGGTATGCGACGACATTGCGCTCGACCAGCAGGCGCGCCCGGCCGCGACCCACTTTGATCGGCGGGAGGACCCGCAGCGGCAGCGCGAATGCCGGTACGCCGGAGGTGCTCACGAGCGCCGCCTCATTGCACCAGCCTCCGGCGATAGGAGACCCTCGCCGCGAGCACGCCGCCGGCGAACATCACGAGGAGGTACACGGCGTGGCCTAAGGCATCCCAGCCCCCCGGACGCCCGAGCACGAGACCTCGACAAAGACTCACGCCCTGATAAAGCGGCGTGCAACGGGCGATGACCTGCAGCCATCCGGGCAACTGGGTGACGGGGAAGAACGTCCCCGAGAACAGAAAGAGCGGGACGATGCCGAAGCGGTAGAGCACGACGAACGACTGGTCGGTCTCCCGGGTGGCACTGAAGGCCATCACCGGAGCAGAGAATGCCGCGCCCGTCAGGACTGCGGCCGGGAACGCCGCCACTGCCCAAGCGGAAGGCACCGTGTGAAATGCCGTCATGACCGCCAGGAAGACGCCTGATGCCAGGGCGACACGAGTCAAGATCCACAGCAGGTGGCCGTACAGGACGTCGGTCACTTCGAGCGGCGTGGCGAGCATTGCGAAGTAGGTCTTCAGCCACTTGATCCCCGCCATCACCGGGAACGTCGACTCGTTCGCCCCGATCTGCATCGCCGTCCCCGCCAGCAGCCCGGGTGCGAGGAACCAGAGGTAGGGCACCCCGCCCACCGCCTTGTTGGATCCGTGATCGATCAAGTGGCCGAGACCGACGCCGATCGCGGCCAGGTAGAGCACGGGGTACAGGAAGGTCGTGGTGAGCGATCCCCTCCAGGTTCGTTTGTAGGCGAGCAGGTTGTACTGGTATGCCCTCAGTGCCGGCGACACGCGCGACCGCCGCTGTGGGCTTGCAGCATCGGGCGAGACGTTCGCGGCATCCCGCGGCGGCGGTGTGAAGGTCAATCGACGAGGCTCCGGCCAGTCAAGTGCAAGAAGACGTCCTCGAGAGTCGAACGCCTCACCAGTGCCGCGATCGGGGACGCCCCGCGGGACCTCACGGCGTCGAGCGTCGCATCTCCCTCGTCGGTGTACAGCAACAGCCGGTCGGGCAGTACCTCGACGCGCTCGGCAAGGTCCGCGAGCCTGTCGCCGTGAACTTGGTGACCCTCTGCCTCGAAACGCAACTCCACGACCTCACGGGTCGACCACTGTTCGATGAGCTCGCGAGGTGAGCCGGCAGCCGCGATGCGCCCGGCGTCCATTACCACGAGCCGGTCGCACAGTTGTTCCGCCTCGTCCATGTAGTGGGTGGTGATGACAAGCGTCACCCCTTCCCTCTTCAGACGGTAGAGACGGTCCCACAGCAAGTGGCGCGCCTGGGGATCGAGACCGGTTGTCGGCTCGTCAAGGATCACGAGGCTCGGTGACGACACGAGTGCCCTGGCGATCGTGAGCCGGCGACGCATACCGCCCGACAGAGGGTCCACCCGCTCATCGGCCCTTTCGGTCAGACGTGCGAACTCGAGCAACTCGTCGACACGCTCGCGCAACTGCTTCTTGGGAAGGCCGAAATAGCGCCCGTAAAGATAGAGATTGTCCCGCACGGTGAGCTCGAGATCGAGAGTGTCGTCCTGGGGGACAAGGCCGATCCGGCTCCGTATCTGTGGGCCTTCGCGCATCGGGTCCAGACCGAGCACCTGCAACGTTCCACCCGAGATCGGCGACAGGCAGGCGATCATTCGCATCGTCGAGGTCTTGCCCGCGCCGTTCGCGCCGAGAAACCCGAACGCCTCCCCGACGTGGATGTCGAAGTCGACCGCGTCAACAGCGGTGAACTCGCCGAAGCGCTTCGTCAGCCGTCGCGCCTGCACCGCTGCGCCAGCGCTCCCGCCGGCACCAGTCACCTGGCTCGATGCGGACGCGCTCAACTGACCGTGCCGAGACGGGTCACCTGGACCTCCTGGCCGTTGTCGCACTAGCGCATCATCGCCCAAGCGCATCACGAATATTACCTACCCTGCATCTCTCCCCCACCCTGCCTGCGGAGAGCTCCGCCTACCGCGGCCACGACCAGGCCCTAAACTTTGTCGAGCGTGCAACAAGCTCCTGTTTGGCGTGGTCTCAGGCTAGGAATCATCGCCCTCGTCGTGAGCATGGGAGCTGCGACAGGCGCGATGCTCCCGTTTCGCAGCAGTCTGAGCTTCGCTGCGGCTGCTCTCGTCTTCGTCCTACCGGTCGTCGGGGCCATGCTTGTCGGCGGCACGCGAGTCGGACTGCTGGGCATCGTCCTCGGTTTCGTTGTGCTCGACCTCGCGTTCATCCCGCCGTATTGGACCTTGGCAGTAGGTAGCGGCCAGAACTGGCTGGCGCTCGTCGCGTACGTCGCGGTCGTCCTTCTAGTCGCGACCGTCGTATCGCGACTGCAGCAGCTCAGAACCGACGCGGCGCGGCGCGCAGCCGACTCGCGGCGGCTCCTCGAGCTGTCGGAGCTGCTCGTCGCAGACAAGCCGGTCCGCGAGATGCTCGCCGTCGTCGCCTCGAGCGTCCGGAGTGCCTTCAATCTCGAGACCGTTGCCCTCCTGCTGCCTTCGGCCGCGACCGGCTACCTCGAGATCGTCGCGTCCGATGGGCCCGAGCTCGGGGACGAGTCGCTGGACCGGCTCCTGCCTGCCCCGGGCACCCCTGCGTCACTCACCGGCAGCGTCGTCGCCGGCGCGCTGCTGCGGCAAATACCGCTGACGGCGACGGGCCGTCCAGTCGGGTTGCTCGTCTTGCGCGGCCGGGCGCTGGACGTCCATGACCGTGGCCTGATCGCGACCTATGCCAATCACGCTGCCCTCGCGATCGAACGGGCCCAGCTCCGCGACCAGGCGTTACAGGCAAACCTCCTCCAAAGAGTCGACGAGTGGCGTGCGGCGCTGGTCAGCTCCGTTGCGCATGACCTACGCACGCCGCTCGCCTCGATCAAGGTCGCCGTGTCCGATTTGCGAGAACCGGCGATCGTGCTCCCCGACGCGGCACGCCGGGACCTGCTCGAGACGATCGAGGAGCAGACCGATCGCTTGACGCGCCTCGTCAGCACCGTCCTCGACCTTTGGAGACTCGAGGCGGGTGCGCTCAAGCCGAACCGCGAGCCTCTCGTGGTGGACGACCTCATCGACGAAGCCGCTGCACTCGTCGAGCGCTCGTTCGACACCTCGCGACTACGCAGGGTCGTGGCAGCGGACCTTCCCCCACTCGAGGTGGACCCGGCACTCATCGCTCAAGCACTGGCAAACCTGCTGGAAAACGCCGCCAGACACAGCCCTCCCGACGCCGAGATCCTGGTGGAGGCGACGCGCCGGCGAGGATCGGCGAACGAGGTCGAGATCGCGGTCTCCGATTCGGGCCCAGGGGTCCCGCCTGAGCAACGCGAGCGGATCTTCGAGCTGTTCCACCGTGGAGCCGATGGCGGGCGGGCCGGACTCGGGCTGGCGATCGCGAAGGCGTTCGTCGAAGCCCATGGTGGCCGCATCGGAGTCGGAACGGCCCGGGGAGGGGGCGCGCGCTTCATGCTGACAGCACCGGCGGCCCCTTCCTTCGCCGCCGAGCTTCCCGCAGAAGACGAGGTCCCGTCGTGACGCGTGTCCTCGTCGTCGACGACGACCCGGCGCTGCTGCGAGCGCTGCGGATCGGCCTTGAAGCAAGAGGCTTCGAGGTCACCGTTGCGCAGACAGGCGCCGAAGGTCTGTCACGCGCAGCTCAGGGGATGCCTCACCTCGTCGTGCTCGACCTCGGGCTCCCGGACATCGACGGTGTCGAGGTCTGTCGGCGGCTCCGGCAGTGGACCGACGTGCCAGTGATCGTGCTGTCCGCGCTCGACAGCGAGGATCGCAAAGTGCTCGCGCTCGATAGCGGCGCCGACGACTACGTCACCAAGCCGTTCGGGATGCAGGAACTCGAGGCTCGCCTTCGGGTCGCGCTGAGGCACGCGGCGGCCCGCGATCCGTCGGCGGCGCCCGCGGCCTTGACCGTGGGTCCCATTCATGTGGACGTCGCCTCACGCGTGGTCAAGGTCGGCGGGACCCCGATGGAGCTGACCGCGCGGGAATTCGACCTGCTCGCATATCTGGCCCGCAACGCCGGCAAGGTTTGCACCCACAGGACCATTCTGCGTGAGGTCTGGGGACCCGGCTACGGAAACGAGACGCACTACCTACGCGTCTACGCGAGCCGCTTGCGCCGCAAGCTCGGTGACGAGGGCGGCCCGCTCCTGCGCACTAACCCCGGTGTCGGCTATCAGCTCGTCGACGAGCGGCCGACTCAGTCGCCGGGCGCTGGCGGCGGGGGCAGCAGATCACCTGGCGACGGTGGCCGCGAGCTGCCCGGCGGGGGCGGCGAAGCCCCTGGCCATGGCTCCGGCGGCGAAGCTCCTGGCCATGGTGGGGGAGGCGAGCCACTTGGCGGGGGAGGCGAGCCACTTGGCGGGGGCGGCGAAGCTCCTGGCCATGGCGGGGGCGGCGAGCCACTTGGCGGGGGCGGCCACCCGCCCGGCCCGAACTGGGGACCGCCCGAGCCGTAACCAGGAGCCGGCTGGGCTGCCCACGGGGCCGGTGGATACCCGCCGTACCCCGGTCCATACCTGCCCTCGCGACAGCGCCGAAGCTCCTTGTTGACCGGCCAGTCCGAGAACGCGAACACGAAGAACATCACGAGGTTCACAAGCGGGACGAACGCCAAGAGCACAAACCATGGCGAATAACCGGCCTTCGAGATGATCTTGGCGGTGCCCACAATCCAGGCGACGACAATCGCCAAGTAGATGAGAACGAGGACCGCTCCCGCCGGCCCGAACACGGCCCCCAGGACAAGCATCTCGACCACCTCTTCGTGGGTGCGCTCCGGGACCGCCTCGGTCAGGCGCCAACCACCGCCCCACGGACCGAGCGTAGACCGAACAAGGCGGTTCCGCGGTGCTCTCGGGACTTGGCAGCAACTGAGCAGCCTGAGCCGACGCGAGGCCGAGGCCAGGACAATCGACCGTCGTCAAGAGATCGATTGTTCGTGCTCGTGCTGGATCGAACGACCGCTGTTTCAGCTGCCCGGCCGCGTCGAGCCTGCCGAGCCACTTGGCTACTACGCCACCTAGCCACACCACCGTAGTGGCGAGCCATCTGGCTACTAGCGAGGCGGCTCCTCTGGCGGCGGTGGCATCGGGGCACCTGGCCAGGGCGGCGTCGATCCGATTGGAGGGGGCATGGGGCTACCTGGCCAGGGCGCCGCCGAGTCACCCGGCAGTCCGGACGGCGGCGGTGGTGGTGGCGCCGAACCTCCGGACGGCGGTGGCGGTGCCGCCGAACCTCCGGACGGCGGTGGTGGCGCCCAACCTCCGGACGGTGGCGGTGGTGCCGCCGAACCTCCGGGCGGCGGTGGTGGCCAGCCACCGGACTGAGGGAACTGGGGACCGCCGGACCGGTAACCGGGGGACGCCTGTCCGGGCCATGGCGGCTCGGGGTATCCGCCCGATTGAGGTCCGTAACCGCCCTGGCGATAGTGCCGGAGCTCCTTGTCGACCGGCCAGTCCGCGAACGCGAACACGAGGATCATCACGAATCCCACGAGCGGGATCAAGAGCAGAAGAGCAAACCATGCTGAGTAGCCGGCCTTGGGGAGGATCTTGACCGCAGCCACGATCGCCACTACGAGGAAGATGAGCTCGATGAGAAGAGCACCTCCACCGGCTCGGGATGCAGCGGACAGAATATCCATGCTCGACCACCTCTTCGTGGGTGCGCTCCCGCACCGCCCCGGTCAGACGCTGACCACCTGCTTTGTCAAGCGAGCGTAGACCGCACACATTCCTACCGCACCGATCTCGGGCGTTGACACCATCTGCACCTTCTGCTGGGCAATGCTGAGCACAGAGAGGAGGCCCGATGCTGGGGCTCGACACCCCGGTGCCTTATCTTGCGGCCGTACTGATCGCACTTGCCGCCGGCATTGCCCTCTGCGTCGGTGCGAGGCGCAAACCAGGACGATGGACCGTCGTCGTCGCTCGACTGATCGCGCTCGTGCTCGTCTCCGATGCGATCAGCTTCGTCGTCTCAGAGCTGGTGGCCGGGACTTGGTCGCCAAAGACCGACCTCCCCTTCGCCCTCTGCGACGCTGCCGTTCTGGTAGCCGCCGCAGCGTGCTGGTGGCGCAAGCCGCGCCTCGTCGAGCTCACCTACTTCTGGGGCTTGGCCGGTACCCTGCAGGCTGTCATCACTCCAGACCTC
>Ga0187881_10003512_pt1 | contig 13491 bp, 13 predicted proteins | sample June2016WEW_19_1_2_FD_133017 | JGI IMG/M metagenome (GOLD analysis project Ga0187881, IMG submission 133017) | Peatland microbial communities from SPRUCE experiment site at the Marcell Experimental Forest, Minnesota, USA - June2016WEW_19_100 | ecosystem: Environmental > Terrestrial > Soil >...
CACCGCCGGCCTGGCGGCTGTTGCCGCCTTTTCAAGCTTGATAGTCTTGTAGTCCCGGGCAAAAAAGAAAAAGAGCACACCGATCACGAAACCCGGAATGGCCACAAGGCCGAATGCGTGCTTCCAGCCCCAGCGCGTCGCGACGATTCCTCCGACAATCACGCCGATGAGCGATCCGAGGGGGATGGAGGCATTCCAGATGCCCATCATCCGTGAGCGCTTTTCAACCGGGTACATGGCGGAGAGCATTGCGGTGCCGCCGGGAGCGTAGCCTGCCTCCCCGAACCCGACTCCGAGCCTGGTCAGGAAAAGCTGCGGGAAGGTCCTCACGAACGCCGCGGTCCCCGTGGCGATGCTCCACAAAGCAACCATCAGGCCCACGCTCCTTTTCCTGCTCCAGCGGTCGACGAGGATGGAGATGGGAAAGGCAAGAACCACGATGGACCAGTAGACCGCGGATATGAGAGAGCCGGCCTGGCTGTCCGTCATGTGAAGGTCCGTCTTCATGATGGGGAACATGGCGGAAACGATTTCCCGGTCGATGTAGTCGAACATGTAAAGAAGGAAGAGCATGATGAAGAGACCCGTGACGCGCGCGCCGGACGTGCTGCCGCCGTCCTTTGGAATGCCTGTGCTGGCCATGCCGTCCTCCTTGCTTTTTCAGCAATTCCTATGCCGCCGGAAGGTCATGGTCAAGGGCACGATGCCGGACCTATCCGGAGGCGCACATGCCTTGAATCAGGGGCGCGGCCTAGTCGTAAACCGCAGTGTTTCTTCCGGCATTTTTGGCAGCAAGCAGCCTGCTGTCCGCGATCCTGAGCAGCTGCTGGGTTGTCAGGCCCGGCACCTCCTCGAAGATCACCACACCGATGCTCAGGGTTACGTGCGTGCTTCGGCTGTCATCCGTCACCATGATCTCATGGTCTTCCACGCTCTTTTGGATCTTCTCTATGGCCTGGACAATTCCGTCCCGGGAAGTCCGTGTGAAAAGAATGACGAACTCCTCTCCCCCGAATCTGCAGAAGACATCCCGGGAGAAAATGACGCCCTGGACCACGTGAACTACTTCAACAAGCGCCCTGTCGCCCGCGGGGTGGCCCCAGGTGTCGTTGACGCGTTTGAAGTGGTCTATGTCGATCATTGCCAACCCGAAGTTCATATCGTTCACGCCCTGGAGCTTGGCAACTTTGTGCTCCTGCCTGTTTCGGGCCCTCCTGAGCTCGATGTCCAGATATTCCCCGAAGAAGCGGCGGTTGTAGATTCCAGTGAGCGGGTCGAGCTCTGCCTGGCGGCGCAGGTCCTCGTTCAGTTTCCGGATCTCAGAGGTCCGTTCTTCCACCCGCGTCTCAAGGGTCCTGTTCGCTTCTTCGATGGCGTGGTACAGGCTAGCCAGATCCGCAAGCTGGACTGCGAACATGCTGAAGACGACGATCATGAACGCGTACTCGCTGATGTAAATGAAATCGTATACCCTCGCGGCAACCAGGGTATCGTTGGCCACGCCCACGTAGTAGGTGGAAAGGCCGAAGATCACCACCAGCAGTCCCCGTACCCGGGTCTTGAGGTAACTCCGGACCAGGAGCAGCATCAGGTACGTGTAGAAAAGGATGGCGGACGCAATACCCACATCATACGCAATGCCCAGCTCCCCCTCGTAATATGTCACGCTGAGGAAGCCGGGAATGTCGATATGCTTCACGGCCGGGCGCAGGGCAGAAAGCGTCAGCGAAGGATTCAAGAGCAGCGACATGACAAACAGCAGGACAAACCAGGTAGTGGAAACAGGGATGAGCCAGCCCGTCGAGCGCTTCGTGTACACAGCAACGAACCAGACGAGAAAAATAGAAATGAAATCTATGGCCTGAAGCTGCAAGTTCTGCCAGAAAAGCCCCTGGGCGAGAGATGCCGAATCGTACAGACCAATTGAGAAGACATCATACAACGCCACGACAAGGCAGAGAAACGCGAATGGCAGGTGAACCGGCTGTCTACGCCCTTTGAAGAAGATGAAGAGATGGAAAACCCCCACAAAGAATGTGAGGGAAGCCATGACAAGGCATGGGTAGGCGACTGGCTGCACTGACGAAAGCTTCCTTGAAAGCAGATTCTAGCTACAGCAGCAGCCCGGGTCAAGCAAAAAAGCAACCTTGTTTCAGTGCCCTCTCAAGGCGCGACACGCTTCGCCGTCCGGCGGGAAGGCAGGCTCCAGGCTATTCAGTGCCCCACGCGCGGACGGCGTCCGTCAGCAGCAGGAGACAACCGAACATGATTGCAAGGTCTGCCGCGTTGAAAATCCCTGTTCGAGCGCCGCCAATTCCGACGTTGAGAAAGTCCCCCACCCTGCCGTCATGCGCAATCCTGTCCAGCAGGTTTCCAATCCCACCGCCTGCGACAAATGCAAAGCCTGCGGCCGGCATAAGGCGAATGTCTTTCTTCCTGACAACGTAGACCACCATGCCTGCAAGGACTGCAAGGGGAAAGATGATGAAGACTGCCTGGCGGACAGGCCGCGGGAGCCAGGCGCCCAGGCTCAGGAAAGCTCCCTGATTTTCGACGTAGCGCATGACCAGGACGCCGCCCAGCAGCGAGACCACGTTCCCCTGCCCCAGGTATGACCTTGCCAGGACCTTTGTGCCCTGGTCGCACCCTACTGTCAGGAGCAAGACAGCGGCCATGATCACTGCTCCCGCCACCCGCCTGTACTTCTGCACATTGTCCCCCTGGCGCGTCAATCGATGTACGGATCAAACACGTCTTCGCCGGCCATTGCAACACCAAAGGGCCGCAGCGTGTGCAGGATGCGAAGCGTGGCCTCATGGGCGGCAAGCACATCCTGCAGGCGTCGATACACGTGGGGGCTTTCGTCCAGCCCTCCCCCGCGAAGCTCGACGCCTTCCCGACGCAGCCACTCCATCATCATGGCCTTCGTGACCTGCCCGGGCTTTATCACCTGCGGGACCCGCCTGGCGCCTTTTCTGACCCAACGGCGTTTTCCCGCGGCCTGGGTGCGGCTCATCACCCTTCCGGCGCCGTGGACCGTGCTGCGCAGCGCGGTGCGTGATTCCGGGCTGTCCACTCCTTCCACAATCACGCTGACGTCTCCCATGGACCCGCCAATGATCCCTCGCTGACCGGGCCAGGCGGGGGTGGCGCCTTTTCTGACCACAATCAGCTTCTCCCCCCGGTGCTCCTCCTGCCACGCGAAGTTGTGATGGTTGTGGACCTCCTCCACCGCCCTGGCTCCCAGGATTTCCAAGACCTGGTCAACCACGAAATCCCTTCCCGCGTAGGCATACCTGCCGGCAAGGGTCATGGCCTGCCAATAATCCTGGCCCAGACTGCTTGCCAGGGAAAGGACCGTGGCAGGCTGGTCCATTCCGCGCTCGTGCGCGCCTGCGTCAAATGCACGGTGCGCCGCCAGGTTGAGAAAACCGCTTGCCACTTTGAAGCCGAAGCCGCGGCTGCCGAAATGCACGCCTATCCAGACCCTGCCCTCCTCATCCTCAAAGAGGTCGACAAAGTGGTTCCCCGAACCCACGCTTCCCAGTTGGGCGCGCGCGCCGTCCCTGAGCGGCGCCAGGTGTTTCACATCGCGCCAGGCCGGATCGCCGAACAACGGGTGATCCGCCGCCTTGCCGGTTTCTCCGCCCAAGCCGAACACGACGGTGCGGGCCACCTGGTCCATGACGCGCTTGATGTCGCGCTTCAAATCAGTGGAGCGCAGGTCCGTGCAGACGGCTTTCAGCCCGCAGGAGATGTCGTATCCCACGCCGCTGGGCGAGACCGCGTTTCGGTAGGCAACAACGCCGCCGATGGGCATGGAATACCCCTTGTGGCCGTCAGCCATCAGCGCAGCGGCAGCCACCGTGTCGTCAGCCGCGCAGCGCTGGATCTGGCCAAGGGTAGCCTCATCGTGTTCTCCCCAGACGGGAATGCCGCTGATGACCTTGTACATCCTGCGGTCCTCGACTGATCGTAGTGCGAACCCAGGCTGCTTACCAGGGGGCAGCCCTCGGTGGTCCATACCCCTGCCTCGTGGTATCGTACGTGCATGATCGAGAGAATGAGCGAGGCAATTGTCGCATCCATGTTCGAGACCGTCCCGATCGAGATCACCGTCCTCGATGCCAACGACGAGGTGGTGGGCTGGAACAAGCATGAGACCCGCATTTTCAAGCGGCCCATGACATCCATGGGGCTCAACTTCCGGGACTGCCATCCCGAGGAAAGCCTGCCCCGCGTGATTCGGATTGTGGATGAGATGAGAGACGGCACGCGCAATACGGCGCGATTCTGGCTTGACTTTGAAGTCGAGCCCGGCAGGAAAAAACACAAAGTCCTCATCGAGTTCTTTGCCCTTCGCGACTACAGCGGAAAATACCTTGGCTGCATGGAGTGCGCGCAGGATATCGAGGAGATCAAAAAGCTGGAAGGACAGAAGCGCCTTTTGGACGAATAGGTGTGCGGGCGGATGGCTTCAGGCCGCCACTGGCTTTGCAAGAAACAGCCCGCCGATGCAGTCCTCCGCGCCTTTTCGATATTGACACTTGAAGTACAATTCTCGTAGACGCAAAAAGGGTGGATGGAGGCATTGTATGGCAAAAGCGATAGAGGACTTACAAAATGAACATCAGGCAATTCTTTCCAGCCTCCAGATTCTTGATACCCTCACAAAGCGTCTGAGCCGGGGATTGGATGTAGAGCGAAGGGATATCCATGATTTCACAGCATTCTTAAAAGAGTTCGCTGATAAGTGCCACCATGGGAAGGAAGAGAGCATTCTTTTTCCTGCCTTGGTGAAGGCTGGTATTGCTGAGAAGGGCGGTCCGATAGGGGTCATGTTGACTGAGCATTCAAAAGGACGTGAACTGATAAAGGAAATGGAAGCGGCAGTTTCAGGCAGGGAAGATCAAGAACGGTTTACGCGAGCCGCAAGAGAGTATTCAAGCCTGCTTCAAGCTCATATCGAAAAGGAGAACACTGTTCTTTTCCCCTCTGCAGAAAGGGTTCTCACTGCTGATCAATTGGACCAGATACACAGCGCATTCCAGCAGCATGAACAGAAAGTGATAGGCGCAGGCAGACATGAAGAACTCCATGCGATGCTGAAGAAATTGAGACAGGAATATCCCGCATGACAGGCACCCGTTTGCTCGATGTTCCCTGACCTGGCGTGCTCTCGAAACAAAGTATGGTTCAAGCCGAGGAGGATAGTATGTCTTCACAGACAACAGTCATCAATCTTGGCGGAGTGAACTGTTACCTTCTTACCGCAGGGGATGGGTATGTCCTTATCGATACCGGGTTTGTTGGCAAGAGGGCACAACTTGAGAAAAGCCTTGAAGGCAAAGGCTGCACGCCAGGCAAGCTCAAGCTCATTTTGTTGACTCACGGAGATATGGATCATGCGGACAACTGCGCTTACCTTCGAAGGAAGTATGGCGGAAAAATCGCTATGCACGCTTTGGACTCAGGAATGGTTGAGCAAGGGGACATGAGCATCAACCGAAAGGCCAAGCCCGACAAAATGTCGCCGATCTTTCGTCTGATAGGATTTGTTGTCAAGGTATTTTTCAAAGGTGCCAGCAAGTTCGAGAAATTCACTCCAGACATAATGATCGATGAAGGATTTGACCTTTCCATCTATGGGCTGAATGCGAAGATTCTCCATATTCCTGGTCATTCAAAAGGTTCGATAGGAATACTCACAGACGATGGTAAACTTTTCTGCGGTGATTTCGCATACAATATGCCTGGTTTCGGATTCATTGATGATATGGCTGATCACAATGCGAGTATGGATAAGCTGATTCAACTCAAGATCGAAACAATATACCCTGGTCATGGGAAACCTTTCTCGATGAATACACTTATAAAGAGAGAGTAGCCAACAGGTAATCCTGTCCTGAACTTTATTGGGACCAGTCCGATCCGAAAAACTCAGAAGCCTTGTCCGCGCGTCCCGCCCGCGCTTGCCCGGCCGCGGCCGTGGCGGTCCCAAATAAGGGATATCGGGCGGCAAGGCCTGGATCGATCTTGCTCATCCGCTCGTACGCTTGCTTTGCATCGGCCTGGTTTCCGGCCTGGAAATAGGAATAGGCCAGCGCAATCAGCACCCGCGAATTATCCGGTTGCAGCTTCTGCGCACGCTTGAGGTAGTCCTGGGCCTTTGCGTAGTCCTTCTGGAGCCCGTAAACATTCGCCGCGTTCACGAACGCCGGAATGTAATTGCCGGACGCTATGGCTTTCTCAAAATGCTCCAGTGCTTTGGCCAGCAGCCCGAACTGGGCATACAGTACACCCAGTTGGTTTTCCTGGGCCGCAGAAGGTGAGGTGGCCAGGGCCGCAAGCAACTCGGCTTCCCTGGGCGCAAGCACCGCCGTACGAAAAGCGTCGATCTCTCCGCTGAGAAGGGCAAGCAAGGTATCACGGGCCGGAGGCACAGAGGCGGCAACGCCAGTGAAGCCGGCAGGGATGTACATCTGCCATGCATCCTTTGCGGTGAAGAAACCTGCCGTGCCGTGAGCGCTCGCATCGCGCCACTCCCCTGCGGCGGTCTGCCACGCCTTGGTGAATCCATCATCGACCATGGTGGTCTCCACAGGGACCCAAACGACACCGTCTTTGATGATGAGATCCTCTGCCTTCGCGAAAGTTCGGGACGCCAGCTCCGGTGACATGCCCAGGTTGAACGCCGCGAAGATGTGCCCCGGGGTGGTGATATACGCAGTGTCCACTCCTACTGATTCGAGCAGGCTGTCATAAAGGACCGAGAGGTCATCACACTGGCCTGACTTGGCATCAAGGGTTTCCGTTGGAAACCTTATGTAGGCGATAGCGGTGGAGTCTCGCGAAAGCGACTCATACGGGTTTGCCGGGTCCACGACGTAGCGGACTCCCGCTATCTTCATGGCCTCAAACATCCGCACAGCGGAGAAGAGATTGCGCGTGAGCACGTTCGTTTCAAGGTCGTCCCCCATGCCCATGATCTGGCCGCTCCAGCGCAGAAGTGTTGGATCATCCGTGGTCATGAACGCGCCGACCTTCCGGTCATCCGTCCAGCGCATTGCATTGCGATTGAGAAGGCCGATGGGCCGACGGATGGTATCCTTGTAGGGCTTGCCGCCGTCGCTGTACTGGATGGAAAGCTCGGCGGAGACCGAGCCCCCCTGGTTTCGATCCAGCACGGAAGGGTCGAACAACGCTCGAATGCCAACATCCACGCTCTGCCCCACTCCCAACGCCGTGGGTACCGCAGCGTCCGTGGACGCCTTCATGAGGCCGGGCACATTCAAGCTGACGGAAAGGTCCGTGATCGTGTTTGAGCCGGTGTTCTGCAGGGTCACCGTCCCCAAGGAGTGATCCGCGTAATAATGGTAGAGAGCAGGAAAAACCCCTTCGATGCTGAGGTTGCGGACCAGCAGATCCGGCCCGATGGTCATGCTGGGCACGCGCGTGCCGTACCTGTCCAGCTGCTCACCGGTGAACGGGTTTTCCGACAATCCAACGGGGAATTGCTCAGCGACGTCCAGGAGCGCCACGCGAAAATCGTCATAGGTGGTGCCTTCCACAGTCTTGAGACGAGTGGCGTGGATGCGAGCCTTCTGCCAGTTGCGGTAGAGCACCTTGGCAGGATCACGCTCAAGCTTCACCACGGCATCCGTATCCATGAAGTGCACGGTGTATGTCTTTGAGTCGATGGCGTAGGTGCCCTGGGACTGCAGAGGCACGATAACCTCGTACAGAGCTCCCTTGGCCGGTGCCCGCTCGGCGCCGAAGTGCTTCTCCGTCTCTTCCTGCAGGAGGGCGGCAGCCTGCATGCGCGCCCGGTCCATGCGCGCTGCATACTCCTTTTCCGTTTCAAACATGTCGCGCGGCGCCACATCTTCCTTGGGGAGCGAAGAGAGGATCTGACCTGCTATTGTGTCGTCCATGAAGTGTCTTTGCGCCGTGGAAAGTCTCCCGCCCAACAGAGCGGAGAGGCTCCCCAGGAAAGAAGGCCCAACGCCTTTGATCGACCATAGCCCCACTGCGTTTTCATCAGCCCGACCCGCGATAGCCAGCCTGGTTCCATCCATGGAAAACTTCATGGCCCGCACCAGCCCGATATGCGGGGTGAAGGTCGCAACCGCCTGCCAGGTGCCGTTCGCCAGGCTCCACGCCCGCACGTCCCGGTCATGCCCCGTCAGGAGGAGCGCTCCGTCGGGAGTGAAAGCGACGCTGATCACAGAGCCCAGCTCGATGTCCGGGACTTTCTGCGCCAGGCGAATCTTGTTGCCAGTGCGCTCGAAGATCAAGAGCGTGTCGGAATATCCGGCGGCAAGCCACCGTCCATCAGGGGAAAAAGCTATCTGTGAATACTCGTTGGAGAGGTTGTGCTCCTCGTTCTCATACTTGGAGGCCGCGATGAGGTGATCCTTGCTCACAAGGTAAAGGGCAATCCGACGGGTCATGTCGTCGGTCTCACAGGTTGCTACAAGAGAGCCGTCCGGCGCGAAAGCCACGGAGTTCACCGCGCCCTCATGGTCGGCAAGCTTGTCAGTGATGGTGAAGCCCGCACCGTCCCGCTTCCAGAGGAAGACCTCTTTCGCCGATGTGCTCACCATGCGCGTCCCGTCCGGGCTCAATACTATGCAATCAACCGTGCCGCTGTGTCCGTTGAGAACGGAGATCGGCTCTCCGGTCCGGGGATTCACAAGCGCTATGTCATCCTCGGTCCTGTACGCCGGATAGACCAGGAACGACTCATCAGGGGCAAACTGGAGCATGGGAGAATGCCGGAATGTGCCTCCCCAATACACGGGCTGGTGGTGACGCCAGAGAAGCTCCCAGTTCTCATCCAGAACACGGACGGAATTGCCGTCAGTCCAGTCGGCAATTGCGGTGTAGGTGCCAAAGCGGGAGAGCGCCACGTCCACGGCACCCACTGCGGAGGAATAGAAGCGGACCTGGGTCGCGGCAAAATCATCCGCATGCGCGGCCATGACGGCGCTGACAAGACACACTAGGATCAGCCTGAATCGAATCACGGTTGTCGCTCCCTCTTGATTTATCCGCAGTTTATCACGAGGTGTCCAGGAAAGAAAGTGCACGCATCCCATGGAAGAGGCGATGCCGTGCGGGCTGTCAGCTGTTCAGGAACTTCGCCATCAGGATGTTGTTCATGTAGGCCGTGTCGATTTTGACAGCCCTGATCTTTTCCCCTTCGTGCACAAAGCCGGCCTTCAGGTACAATTGGATCGCTGCATCATTGCTGCTGAACACCTCAAGCTCCACCCGCTCCAAACCGAATTTCCCGGCTCTCCCAAGGCACTCTTCAAGCAGTCGCGCCCCTGCTCCTCTGCCCCGGTATGATTTGATCAAGCCCATCTCCAATGTGCCGCAATGACTCTCCGCTGGCCTCGGGTGGGGGATAATCTGGCACCATCCGACAACTTCCCCTCCATCTATCGCGAGGACCTGAGGGACGCCTTTTTCGATATTCTCCCGCACCGCAACTCTGAAAGAGTCTATCGGCGGGGCCTCGGTCCTTGCCAGGAACAGTTTTTCTCTTGAAACCGTATCAAATGCTACGTGGAAGCCAGTGATATAGCTTTCATTTATCTCAACGATTCTGATCATGCGCGGCGTCTCCTTGGAGAGAAAGCCCGGCCAGAGGTTCCTATGTACTAATTTCCTCGTTCATAAGCCATTCTTTTGTCCTGGTAGACTGTATCATGAATTCGATGGCTGCGTTTCATTATTAACCACAAACCCTGAGCTGTAGGAAAATATCTGCGATCGATCCCTGGCGCGAAAGCGCTCTCACACTTAATTAGTGGGGGCGTTCGAGAAAAGTCCTACTTCTTACCTCTGGTTGAGAAGGCCGAAAGGTCTACAGGGCCGCTCACCAGGCCCTTCTTCAAGTTCGCCATGCTGCTGTCCATCATCCTGAGAGTCCGGCGCGACACACTGAAAGGTTTCACCGGCTCGCGGGGCTCAAGTACTATCCGCCCGTCCTTGAACTCCTTCACGTGGTAATGTCCATATCGCGCTCCGCGCAGGGTCAACCGCTTTTTTACGTCGATTTTTGTATCATATTCGCTCACGGGGCCCATTCGGTTCTCCTTGGTGGGATATCCCACAAAATCAGCATACTACAGAACACCGTTTGCCGGTAATCCTTTGTCCACCCGTGCAGGAAGGTGCTTCGGGCTTGAGTAAGACTGAGGAAATGGGCCCTTAGGAAACTCTGCCCATGACTTTGGAGGGGCGGTCGTGCATACACAAGAGGATCTGCAGCAACAGCTTCGAAGCGCCGTGGCTCGATTCTGGAAGACCCGCCAGGCCAAAGCTCGCAAGCAAAGCGGCAAGAGCGGCACCCAGGACGCAGGATCTCGTTCCATGGTCACCGGCGGCAAGCAGATGGATGGTTTTATCTCCTGCTCTAGGATCGTGCAAGAAGAGGTTATACCGGCTTCTGCGATAGATACCCGAGGCACAATGCTTCTTGCCTGTTTTCACACTGAGGAAAATTAGCACCTTGCGCTTGTTGTCGACGGCCGGCTTTTCCCCCCGTCGACCAAAGCCCGGTGGCAACAGCTTTTACAGAACGCAAGCCCGCTTTTTAGCTTAAACTAGGGGGTCGGCTTCAACGTCTTACTAGGCGTCAATTCTCTAATGCAACGCCTTGCAAAAAATCTCCGCAAACAAATTTCTTCAAGGATTGGTTCGCACGACTGCTGGGGTACACATATCAGTAAGAACCATCACGCTTCTTGAATCTCCTTCATGAAATTTGCTCTGATATGGTTCGAGATGGCGAACGATTCTTTGCAAGTGTATTCTACAGATAGCGATAAAAACATTAAGTCGAATCCAAAATCCCAAGTAAAGTCAGCTTCAACGTATTTGAGAAACGAGATTGTCTGTTTGGCTACTTTGTGGCTTACGATCTGATTGCCTTGTTCTACTGAAAACAGACTCAAATCATAGTCGAGAATTGAGCCCTTGTTGTACACGTTGTATAATTGGGCAATACAGCCATCGCAGATGAGTGCGAGTAGATAGTTATTTGAGTTTACCACGTCTTCATACCTAGTAGTGAAATTCATACACTCAGCGATGTCGGGAATTGAACTTCCGGATCCAAGATCAGAATGCGAGTCTATATGGACCCACGAATGCGGGGATTCAAGAAGACCATGTTGTCGGTCCCCTTTGACAATGTAGAATACGTCCTTGTGGTTGTTAACAACCCAGCCGGGAATCCTATTCCATAGCCTACAATTATGCCGTAAAAAGCAATCTACGTCCCCAATTCTCCAAGGAGCTGCCGACTCAGAATTATGCAGTGCACTGACATTATCGTAGAGAACATGAGACATGAAAAAATCCAAATCAAGGTCCAGTATGTTCACTTAATCAATTTCCTAATTGCACGAAGCTTCTCCTTAGCAATACGCGCGACCAGTTTCTTGCTGAGCGCTGCTTTCTCCTTCTCAGTTAGGTATTGAAATATTAGGCTAAGGTCATTGGCATATGGTGAGGGCTTTTCCACGCTTAATTCCTGGAGCTTTTCTTCTGCGGATTTCTTGATCCCTTTGTCGCGGATCTTGTGAACAAAGCATCCAAGGAGAAATATACCAGAGGATTTTACGAGATCGTAAATCGCATTCTTGACGAACTCATTTGTCAAATAGTCGCGGATGACTGCCAAGGTGCCCCAAACAAAATCACCTCCGCGACCTCCTTTGTACCGCAAATCTTCTATGAAGGCATGATTGTCCTTTATGACATTGAAAGTGTCACCAAGAACGCCATCAAGGTTCCTAATAGCGAATTCGATTATCTCGCGCTTGTCGCCAATTAGCTCGAGAGTATTCTGGACATCTCTTCCGCATTTAATGCTTAACTGCTGGACTAAGAATGTGTATTCGGCCTCAAACAATGTTGAATAGACAGCATGCTCGACGTTATGTAGACCCCCATAATAGAGTTCTTGGCCGCACTGTGAACACTTGATCTTGATGGCATAGTATTGCTCCCTTAGTTGGGCATACTCGTGGCGGAATCCTGGATCGGAAAAGAGTCTGTCGTTAAAGTAGCGGCTTATCACGGACAGGTTTTCGTTGCTTAGAGGACCGATAAAAGCCTGTTTCAGAGCGGCACCAAGGGAACCGGGAAAGAAACTTTCTAGAAGGGAGTTCCTCTGGCTAATGGCAGTCCCATCATATTCCTTTTTGCAGCTAAAGCATTGCATGATTCCTCCTTAGGCGCCTAGCATAGAGTTAAGCCCGCCCGCTGAATCATGTCAGCAGCGTCGGTTCAGGCTAAAGCAGGCCGAACTCTCTAAACATGAGCCAAGGGGTCGGCTTGAACGACTCGTTATGACGCGCCTCCCGGCATTTCAGGTTTATCTCGGATTTCCCTTTCAACGGTTCGAGCTTCGCCAGTTGCTGGTGACAGTATTCGTAAATATGGCTTCTTCTTAAGGTTATTAGCAATTCTCTTATGCACAAACCCTCTAAATTCCTCGCTGGTCTCAATTGCATGAATCATTTCTTTATCTGTTGGAGAATACCCGCCATGAACAACTCTATTTCGAAGATTATAGACGCCCTTGTACCAACTGCTCAAGGGTGACTTCTCATCATTGAGATTCCATTTCCCTCCAAGAACTGCGGCCATCTCTGACACAAGTATTTTCTTGAATGACAGGTCTTCAAAGCGCTCCGAAGCTATCTCTGAAGTGGCATCCTTTTCATTCATGAGATACAGGGTGAGTATTTCTCTGACAAGCACCTCCGCTGACGTCACCAGATATATGACGCAGTTGGCACTCGATCCGTTCTGCCACTCATATAAAGCACGCTGTAAATGCCATTGATGAAGAACACTTTTGTCGAGAAGATAATGCAGGGCCCCATTGAAAACATTCGCGATCTGCTGCTTGCTTAGGGTAGGGAACGGATCTGTTGGAAAATGAGTATTGTTTACTCTAATCCAATTGAATGTGGTCCACATCTTTGGCTCAATAATCCTGAAATGGGAGGCATATTCAACGGAAGCCAGTTCAATTGGAGAAACAGAGTCATCATTCATTTGGAAGGCATAGCTCATAATTACTGAATTCAATAGTCTTACAACGCTCTCGACCATCTTAGATAGCAGTGTAAATATCATACCTGTTGCGTCCAAGAACTGCTGACCAGAAGTTTTCTCATATTTACTTTGCCTAACCTTTCTTGCTAGTTCGAGCGGCTTGATTTCAACATTATCGATCTCAACAGAATCCTTACGGAGCATGGCCACTATCTCGCACCTCGTGCGATACTGATCGTAGTCGATACCCTTTGTAGGAAGAAAGCCGCAGAGAAACTTCCTTTTCGTAAGCGTCCGACGAACCCCACCCGGGTGTTGTCAGGTTTCGGTGGAGCGAAGCGGGGCCAGGGATAGGAGCTCGGCCTCGGTGCGCGCGGCTGGAAGTCCCTCGAACAATTTACGCAAGTA
>Ga0187881_10003522_pt1 | contig 13471 bp, 9 predicted proteins | sample June2016WEW_19_1_2_FD_133017 | JGI IMG/M metagenome (GOLD analysis project Ga0187881, IMG submission 133017) | Peatland microbial communities from SPRUCE experiment site at the Marcell Experimental Forest, Minnesota, USA - June2016WEW_19_100 | ecosystem: Environmental > Terrestrial > Soil >...
ATCGAGCTCCTTTCAGCGGGACATGTCGACAAGCCTTAAAGCCGCGGTTCAGCCTAACCCGTGGTCGAGAGGTCAATCCGAAATGGCAGAACCGACGCTCCTAATGATACCAGGCCCCACGAACCTCCACCCGCGCGTCTTGCAAACGATGTCCCTTCCGATGGTGGGGCACACGTCGCAGGAGTTCGAGAACGACTTCCTGCAGATTCTTGACCTCACCAGGTACGTCTTCAAGGCGAAGGGGGACGTGATTGTGCTCTCGGGTTCAGGGACGTTCGGGATAGAGTCCTCCGCCGCCAGCATCCTCGAAAGGGGCGACAAGGTCCTCTCAATCGAGCTGGGCTACTTTGGAAAGCGCTACACGAACGTCTCGCGGATTTATGGCGAGGCGACCACTGTCTACGCCCCACCTGAGGGTGAGGGAGCCGACCCCAAGGTCCTCGACGAGATGCTTTCAAAGGACCCCTACAAGGCCGTCCTGATCACCCATATCGAAACGAGCATGGGGGTCATCAACAAAGTCAAGGAGCTGGCGTCGGTGGCGGCCCGCCACGGCGCCCTGTCGTTCCTCGATTCGGTCTGCGGGCTCGGAGGCGCCGAGCTGAGGTTCGACGAATGGGGGATCGACGTGGCCTTCGCGGGCTCTCAGAAGGCTCTAGCGGCCCCGCCGGGGGCGATGCTGATGGCGCTCTCGAACCGAGCCGTGGGGGTCATCGAAAACAGGAAGACGCCCATCCCGTCGTACTACTTCAACCTTCAGAGCTGGCTCAAGGTGATGAAGGACCCACGCATCTACGTCACTACGCCCAGCGTGTCCGTACTTCGCGCCCTGCGCGTGGCCCTGGAGATGGTCAAGGAAGAGGGTCTGGAAGCCCGCTGGAGGAGGCATATGGTACTCTCCACCGCTTTCAGGGAGGCCCTCCTTGAGGGAGGCGTCAGGCTCTGGGCGAGGGACCCGAGTCCCACCGTTACGACGATACAGGTGAAGGATGCAGCGAAGATTCACAAGTCTGTCCTGGAGAGGTATAACATCCTTGTCGCCAGGGGCGTCGACACCCATAGGAACGATATGATCAGGGTGGGCCACATGGGGAACGTGACGAAGGAGCAGCTCCTGGTGACGCTGGCGGCGTTCGGCGAGGCGGTGAAGGACGAACTCCCGGGGTTCGACGCTGGGAAGGCCGTAACCACCTTCATGAAGGGGACGGATTAGGCCGAGCGACCTTTCTCCAGTCAGAAAAGGACTTATACCTACGAAAAGTCTGTGCATACGGTAGCCCTGAAGCCCGGTCGAGGCGCAGGTGCGCCGCCGAGTCTAGCGGCCAAGGATACCAGGCTCTGGATCCTGACAGCCGTGGGCTAGAACGAGACTCCTTGGCGCTGTTGGGAGGAGACCCCTGGTGACGAGGGTTCGAATCCTTCCCGGGCTACCATCCTCCTTGGTTGATAGCCTGAGTTCTGAACGCAAGCGAATCCGTCATTGCCCGTGAAGGGTGTCCAATAGTAACTTGAAACGAAGGCGATGCTCTCTCAAAGGGTTCCGAGGGCCACTCTGGGGAGGAAGCCAAGCGCCGCAACCCAATGGGCAAAACACTTCAATCGAAGAATGCTGACAGGTGCGACGTTGACAACGTCGAACGACCGGGCCGCGACGCATGAGGCCTAGAGGGCAGGCGGCGCGGCTGCTAGTGGCTACGTAAGCGCAGCATCCTAGCAAACCCTTCGTCGATTCACGCCTATGCTAAGGTGGAGGAGGCCCAACGTCCTCTTGCCAATGAATCAGTTTCTCATAGGTCCTCTGGTTGTAATACCTGTCGTAGAAGGAAACATGTTCCTCCTCCAACCCCATGAGGTACTCATGAATCCTCTGAGCCGCCTCACGGCCCGAAGCCATCGCCTTCACGACCAGCGACTCACCTGTAGTCACGTCCCCCGCCGCAAACACCCCCTCCATCGAAGTCCTATAATGATCGTCTATTGAGATGGAGTTGTTTGTGCCCATCTTCAGGCCAGCCTTCCGCTGGAGAAACGGGTTGGGACGCCGCCCAAGCGCTAGAAGCACAGAGGAGCATCTGATCTCAGATTCCTGTTCCGGGAGTACCTCTACCCTCGGCTTCCCATGTTCATCCGGCGCCCCAAGCCTCGTCGCGGACAGCGTCGTGCTGACTATGCGTCCATCGACGCCGTTGTACGACTTGGACTGAGCCAGGAACCTGAACTGGACGCCCTCCTCCTTCGCTTCCTCTATCATGATCGGATCGGCTGGCATTTCATTGACCGTCCGGCGATAGACCACCGTCACGTTGCCCGACGACAGCCTCAGTGCAGTTCGTGCGCAGTCCAACGCCGCGTCCCCTCCGCCCATCACCAAGATTTCCTTTCCGAGGTCATACTTCGGGCGTCTGAGATAGTTATCTACGCCGTCGACGAAGACGTCATGAAGGAACCGGTAGCCGTCGTATATCCCTTTCAGTTCCAAACCTGGCGGCTTCTCCTTCACCGGCTCGCCCAATCCGGTAGCTATCAGGACAGCGTTCGAGCCACCTGCCAACAGATCTCTGAGAGACACGTCCCTGCCCACCTTCATATTCAGCTTGATCTCGACTCCTTCCTCCTGTATCCTCTCCATTTCATAGAGAAAGACCTCCTTCGGCAGGTGGAAGTCAGGGATGCCATACCAAGCGGTGCCCCCTGGTGCCGGCCCTTCTTCAAAGATGGTAACAGTATGGCCATATCTCCTCAAGAGGTCGGCCGCAGCCAGGCCTGCCGGGCCAGCACCAACTACCGAGACGTGCTTTCCTGTGTCGGTGGCCCTGGGCGGCTCTGGTTGTCTTGATTCAACACGCTCCCAATCAGCCACGAACCTCTGGATCATCCCGACAGCGATGGGATGACCGGCCCATCGCATCGCGCACGCGTCCTCGCAAAGTCTGTGCAACTGCGGGCAACACCGGGCCGTGACGCCTGGCAAGGGGTTCGTCTCCCTTAGCTTCCTGTAGGCAGCCGCAAGGTCTCCCCTGGCAACCGCTTCGCACATTCCACGGACGTCTGCCAGAACTGGGCAGGAGTCCATACACACGGGAGTGCCACAGGTGAGGCAGCGGTCTGCCTCAGCGATCGATTCAGCCAAAGTATAGGGCTCTTGGACCTCGGAGAAGTCCCGCTTTCTTCTGTCCGCGCTGGACCTGGGGAAGGGAAACGCTCTGACACGATTGGGTCTAACCACGGCGCTCATACGACGAGCACGAACCGATACAGCATGAGTACATAACCCATATATAAATGACAATTATGACGGTCTTCCCCGGTACGGAAGCGGCCACGACCACGGCGATTTCGGTGCCCATCCCAAGGACCGTCGATTGGAAGTCGTTGGGGAGCAGTGCCTCTGGAACGATGGCTGCCTCGAGAGCTTCGACCGCCCCGACTGAGAAGCCAGTGGCCATGATGCCCTTCTCGAAGTGTGCTTATGAAGAACCCCCCTCCCGGCTCCGGATGACTGACTTGCAGGCGTTCCTGGCTAGTCGAAGGCCTAAGTAGAGGAGCAATGCGCCACCAACGAGCCTCACGGCCATGTCGGGGAGAAGGGTGATGAGTTCCCCGAGCACGTACACAGGAGCGAATACCGCTACGACTCCCAGCGCCACACGACACCCGGCCGTAACGGTTCTAGCATACAGCTCTGAGGACCACAATCAGTTTGCCGCTTAATGCGGCGATATCTCTCGCCGCCCTCGGGATAACTGCACTGGGGCTGGTGGAGGCCGTCCGCAATAGCAGGAAGAAGTACTCGACTCAGGAGCTGTCGCTCGCCACGATCGCAAAGTCGCGGAGATGGATGACAGGGTTCTCCTGGCTTCGCAAGACTTGGCCTCATTCAGTGCAACTATCGCAACAACGATACATCTGACCTTCTGTGGCCGAATGAGATGGTCTTCTTCAGCTCCATCCAGAACGAGGCGACGAAGGAGGCGAAAATCATCAGGGCCCAATCTGGTCCGGAGAGGGACGTTGTCCGGAGGGCGCCCTGCAGCCAGGGGACGTACACCGCGGCCAGCAGGCTGACGAAGGCAGCAGAAGCCCAGAGCACCATCAACCTATTGCTTAAGAAGCCGATGGAGGCGAGGGGTTCCCTTTCCGTCCTCATGTTCAGCGCCAGCAGGACGTGGCATATCATCCAGGTGCCGAAAGCCATCGTCTGGGCTTCCAGGGCGCTCCTTCCAAGGCAGAGGCTGAAGAAGTAGACGACGGAGACGGCTAGGAAGAGGCTCACGGCCCCTCCGGCGATGCCTTTCTTCATCGCGCCGTCCATGAACTTCGTCTTGGGGCTGCGTGGGCCCCTCGCCATTATCCCGCTTTCGGCACGCTCGGCGACGAACGTGGACGAGGCGGCCAAGTCCATGAAGAGCTCGAGGAGGATGATCTGGATGGGGGCGAACGGCAGGGGGACCCCTGCGAAAATGGGAAGCAGAAATATGGAGACCAAAGCGACCTTGCAAGCAAGGTAGTATCTCACTCCCTTGCGCAGGTTGTCGAAGAGCTTCCTCCCCTGCTCAACTGCGGCGCCGACGGTGACGAAATCGTCGTCGAGGAGGATCATATCCGCCGCCTCCTTCGCCACGTCGGTCCCGGTCCTGCCCATGGCCACCCCTATGTCGGCCCTCTTCAGAGCAGGCGCGTCGTTGACGCCGTCTCCGGTCACCGCCACGACCTCCCCATTCGCCTTGAGCGCCTCCACGACGCGGAGCTTGTGCTCAGGTGACGCCCTCGCGAAGACGAAGGTGCTCCTGACGGCCGTGTCCAGGTCCCCCTCCGTCATCCCGTCGAGCTTCGCCCCATCTAAGACGCCGCCTTTCACAGTTATGCCCACGGCATCAGCGACGGCCCTTGCTGTGGCTTCGTAATCACCTGTGACCATGTAGACCTTGATCCCGGCTCCGAGGCAGGCCTCGACGGCGCCCTTTGCATCCGCCCTGGGCGGGTCCTCGAAGCCTGCCAGGCCTAGGAAGGTGAGGCCGTCCTCTGCCTCTTCGCGCGACCTGGGGGCGACTTCGACCTTCTTGCAACCGTAGGCGATGACGCGGAGGGCCCTCCCTGCCATCCTTCCCACCGCGGACAGGATCCCTGCCGCGGCCTGATCGGTCATCTCGGTGTTCTCTCCATCCACCGACAGCCTTGTTGACCGGGCGAGGATGGCCTCCGGAGCTCCCTTCGAGAGGACTTCTATGACGCCAGATCGCTCGTACACTTGCGTCATCATCTTGCGGTCAGTGTCAAAGGTGTATTCGTTGAGAAGATGGTAGCCGGCGCGCAGCTCCTCGTAGGGAAGTCCCGCGACAATGGCCGCCTCCGCCATGGCGACCTCTATGGGGTCCCCGCGGGAGCCTTGACCTGGGGCAGATTCGAGATCGTTAAGGACGAGCCCGACTTCAAGAAGGGTCCTTTGGCCGGGCAAGAGCGAGCCCGAACCCACTTCCGAAAGGCGCCCGTCCGAAAGGAGGGAAGCAAGCTTCATCCGGCCCTCTGTAAGGGTGCCCGTCTTGTCGGTGACTATGGACGTGACGTCACCCAGCGTCTCCGCGGCCCTGAGCCGCTTGACGAGGGCTTTCCTCCTCGACAGCGCGAAGGCGCCGAGGGCCAGCACCATAGTGACGATGATGGGGAGCTCCTCGGGGATCACGGCGAACGCGAGGCTGAGGCCGGTCAGAATCATTTGCCGGAGGTCCCTGCCCTCCAGAATCCCCAAGGCGGGAATCAACGCGCTGAAGAAGACCGCCACCCATACCAGCGTGCCCGTGAGCTGCCTCATGGCTGTCTGCAGGGGGGTCCTTGGCTCCTTCACCTCCTCCGTCAGCTTGGCTATCCTGCCGACTTCGGTGTTCATCCCGGTCGCGGTGACAATGGCCCTCGCCTTCCCCGCGACCACATGTGTGCCTGCGAAGACCATGTCGTTCCTGTCCCCCACGCCGGTGTCTGGCGGGAGGATGTTCCGGGAGTCCTTGGCCTTGGGCATGGATTCACCCGTAAGGGTGGCCTCATCGGCTTCGAGACCATAGGACTCGAAGAGCCTGCCGTCGGCGGCGACCCTCTCGCCGACCTTCAGCAGGAGGATGTCGCCGGGGACGAGAGCTGGGGTGGGGACTTCGACGACCACGCCGCCCCTGATGACCTGGGCGGTGGGCTGCGAGAGCTCCATCAGAGAAGCAATCGTCCTGTCAGTCCTGTATTCATTGAAGACCTCCGCCAGCACGAGTGTAACTATCACTGCAAATATGGTGAGCGCGTCCCAGATGCTCCCCCACAAGCTATAGATGATGCCCACCGAGATCAGGAGGAGGATCATGGGTTCTCGTATCTCCTCAAGGGCGACATCGAGGAAGCCCTCCTTCTCATGCTCGCCGATGGAGTTCGGTCCGGCCTCCCCCAGCCTTCTCTCAGCCTCCTGGACGGAAAGGCCCACGGCGGGATCGACATCAAGAGACTTCGCGACGCTGGCAACTTCGTCCGCCCAGACGGTTACCATGCTGACCGGAGGGGACGGCCTACGACTTCATCTAAAAACGTTCGCCCATGTGCCATTCCGCTCGACGTGTTCTCACAGGATACGACGTCCTGGACCTGTGTTTCCCTGTCGGGTACCATCAACTCACCTAGCTTTCTGATAGGCCTCAATAAGCGGGCTTCATCCTCCATGATTCTGGCCTTATTCCGTCTGTCGTCGACCCGTTTCTCGAACTCGGAAGCGATGTCATCAAATCATAAGGACTGAAGCATAGTCCGAGTGATGGCTCCGATGCAGGCGGCCAGAGCGGAGATCAAGTCAGAAGGCGTCTGCAACATCGTCTGGGTGAGAGTGCGCCTCTCGATTCAATCATAACATGGAGCCATTGTCTCATGGCATCTGTCCTTTCCCCCCTGCCCAGGCGTGGCGCCCTGCCTACCGTCAGCGTCGCTTCATGAAATCCTTCCCTCGATGCTCTTGGCTGAAGCGGCGTGGAGTGATTCGAGAGCTTGCGCGGAAGAAGACCAAGCATGGACGGCCGACGGCTCGTTCCCAGGTTAAAATAGGCGGTGCCCCGAGTCTCGCTCATGTCGGAGATTAGCCTTCAGGACAGGTACGCCCCGAACAGCGTCTGCTTCGGCTGCGGCCCCGCCAATAGCGCGGGGCTCCACATCAAGAGCTGCGTGGAGGGGGACAGGGTTGTGGCCGACTGGAGGTCTGAGCCGCGGTTTCTCGCCTTCGAAGGCTATCTGAACGGAGGGATTATCGGGGTCCTCTTCGACTGCCACAGCAACTGGGCCGCGGCCTACTTCTTGATGAAGTCGAGGAAGCTGGGCGCACCTCCGGCGACAGTCACTGCTCGCTACTCCGTCGCCCTGCACAAGCCTACCCCCATCGACAGGGTGCTTCACGTGGAATCGAGGATAACCCGTCATTGGGGCAACAGGGTGGCCGTTAGGACCACCCTTCAGGCGGACGGAGTGGTGACGGCGACCTTCAAAGGGACCTTCGTGGCCGTAAGAGAGGGGCACCCAGCATTCGAAAGGTGGATGTAGAGGCTTTAAGGGACGGGGAGAGGTCCTTGCAGGGAGGATTCGGGACGACGGTCTGGGACACCACAGATGACCCGCATGGGTCGCCTTTTATTGAACGATTCCCAACCGATGGGCACACAAGCTTCCTGAGTCAGCTTTGTCTTCCTCGACCTGGCCTAGGCGTGGTGTTCTGAAGGCTAGAACCAATATCCAGTCCTTGCCAAGATTAAAGGACAGCTAATGCCTGAGGCCAAGGTGGTGATGCTCATAGCCATCATGTCGATGACTGTTGTCATCGGGGCGGTGCCTACTTCTTCAACGCCAGACGCCGAAGCTCTTCGACCCTGTCGGTCCTCTCCCAAGTGAACTCTGGCTCGCGCCTTCCGAAATGCCCGTAGCAGGCGGTCTTCCTGTATATGGGCCTAAGGAGGTCCAGCTGTATGATCATCATCCCAGGGCGAAGGTCGAAGGCCTCCTCCACGGCCTTGGCGATCTTTTCGTCAGGGACCTTCCCTGTGCCGAATGTGGTGACCATGAGGGAAACGGGCCGGGCGACGCCTATCGCGTAGGCTATCTGCACTTCGCACCTGTCCGCCAGACCAGCGGCGACAATGTTCTTGGCCACGTACCTTGCCATGTAGCTGCCTGAGCGGTCCACCTTCGTCGGGTCCTTCCCCGAAAAGCAGCCTCCACCGTGAGAGCCCACGCCGCCGTAGGTGTCCACGATGATCTTCCTTCCGGTCAGGCCCGAGTCGGCCAAGGTGCCGCCGATGACGAATCTTCCCGTCTCGTTCACGTGGAATTTCGTGTTCCCGTCAATCATGTTAGGCGGGACCACCGTCTTGATCACCTTCTCTATCACGTCCTTCTTCATCGTCTCCCTATCCACGTGTTCCTCGTGCTGGGCGGCCACCACGACGGCCTCCACCCTCTTGGGGCTCCCGTTTTCGTATTCGACGGTGACCTGAGACTTCCCGTCGGGTCTGAGGTAGGGGAGGAGACCTGACTTGCGTGTCTCCGCCAAGCGCCTGACGATTCCGTGGGCCAGCATGATGGGGAGAGGCATGAGCTCGGGCGTCTCGTTGCAAGCGTAGCCGAACATGAGCCCTTGGTCCCCGGCCCCCATCTCCTCCGGAGGCCTGTTAACGCCCATGGCGATGTCAGGGGACTGCTCCTCGATCGAGACGAGGATGCCGCAGGTCTCCCAGTCCAGGCCATCCCTCGCGTTGTTCAGCCCGATCTCCTTCAGCACCCCACGCACGATCTGTTTGTACTTCAAGTTGGCCGTGGTCGTTATCTGTCCCGTGACTACCACCATGCTCTCCATGACCACCGTTTCGCAGTCCACTCTGGCGTTCTTGTCTTGAGAGATCGCGGCGTCGAGGATGGCATCCGAAACCTGGTCGGCTACTTTGTCCGGATGGCCTTCTGCGACTGATTCCGATGTGAAGAAGTACCTGCTCGGCAAGGTATCGTCGTCGTTGCCTAGTCGCGCGGGCTTCTTAAAGTGTGGCGTTCTTTGCCGCTTGGTCCACTGGGAAGGATAGCGCCATTTCCTGCCATCTTGAGGATATCGCAATCTCGCTCAGCGGCGCAGGAAGAGCGCGAAGCAGGACACTTCTGAATGAGCACGCCTCCATCGGACCTCCACGGCCTCTCACCGGCGGCTTGCGTTCGTCAGCCCCGCCAAACGCATATCTTCCTGAGCGTGGAAGGCCCGCCCGTTGACCGCCGAGATGCCCTTCCAAGAGGTGGCCTCACGCCCAGCTCGCGGCTTCCTTTCGGGCATTCCCCAGCGGGTCCTCCTCCTCATCGTCGTGATGGCCGTCAACAACTTCGGTTTCAGCTACCTCTCCATAGTCCTGTCGGCCTACCTCCCTCAGCTGGGCGTCTCCGTTCTGACGGTCGGGTTCATCCTCGGCGCCGATGGCCTTTCGATGGCTGTCCTGACGATACCGCTAGGCATCCTCTCAGATCGGAGGGGGAGGAAGTGGATACTCATACTGGGCTCAATGGGGGCGGCGCCCGTCTTCTTTATCGTGGCTCTCACGCTCAACCCGTTCCTGCTCGTCCTTGCGGCGGCTATAGCCGGGGTCACTCAGGGGGCCTACATGTCGACCGTGAACGCGCTGATAGCCGACCAGACCACCGCGCAGAATCGGAACTCCGCCTTCGCCGCCTCCTTCGTGATAGCGGGGACCGGTGGCAGCCTCGGGGCAGCCCTCCCCTTCTTCATACCCTCCCTCGCGTCCGTGCTCTCCGTGGGCGTTCGCTCGACTCACATGGGTCTCCTCCTGTTCTTCGGCACCGTTTCGCTCTTCACCCCCCTTGCCCTCTTCCTGATCCTCCGGAACTACCATGAGACCGCGAGACCCGCGGGGAAGCTCTGGAAGGGGAAGAGCACCGCCAACCTTCTGAAGTTCTCCTCCATCAACAGCCTCATAGGCCTGGGGGCGGGCTTCATCATTCCTCTCATCCCCACCTGGCTGCTGTTAAGGTTCTCCATCCCCGACACGTACAGCGGCCCGATCCTCGCCTTCTCGTCCCTGACCATAGGATTGGCGGCCGTATTCAGCCCGAGGCTGGCGAGGAGGTTCGGCCAGGTGAACGCCATAGCCATGACACAGGGCCTCTCCTTGGTCTTTATGGTCTCCGTCGCCTACGCAGGCAATCCGACCCTCGCCTGCTCCCTCTACATCGTGAGAGCTATACTCATGAACATGGCCTCGCCACTTTCGGACTCCTTCCTCATGGGCATCGTCGCCCCTGAGGAGAGGGGCTTCGCCAGCTCCGTCAACGCGGTCGTCTGGAACGTGCCCAACAGCGTGACCACCATATTCGGCGCCGCCATCCTCAGGTCGGGCGACTACGTCCTCCCCTTCCTTCTTGCGGGGAGCCTCTATGCTATCGCAATACCCCTCTTCTACGCCGTCTTCAGGAAGACCACGCTCACCAGCTAGTCCCCAGGCTTCAGGCTAGACTCTAGGAGCCTTGGCCTATGGATTGCGACTACCTAACTGGCGGCTCCCCCTCGGCGGGGTTGGCGGGGACGATTGGGACGAAGCCGGTGGTCTTCGTGGCGTTTCGCACTGGCTCGCAGGGGTTCTCGAAAACACCGACCAAACCGTCCTCGACCGGGCACGATAGTAGACACCGGTTTAGCCGAGGATCGACAGGGCAGCGAGAGCGCACCAGGCCCATGAGGACGTTCTCCTCGCCCAGTATCCTTCCCCAACTTCGCAGAACCCCGCCCTGAATCAATAAATACCGGGCTGCCAGGAAATCGAACCGATCTAAATTGATGAGAGACCCGATATGCGGGATGATGGTTGATGAGAAGAAGACCAAACTAAAGTCTGAGTACGGCGACCATACCTACTATTTCTGCAGCGTCATGTGCAAGAATGCATTCGACAAAGACCCAAAACAAGTACGCCCACATTAAGCAGAAGTCGGGCTAGTGTACCAGCGAGATGCGCCGAGCTAAGAACATGTCAGAGCTCGGCGAAGCAGACATCGGGTCATGTCAATCTCGAAGTTGCACCTATACTTGCAGTTGACGACAATCACCGCTTCCCACCTCCACTTTGTCAGTATCTCCTCCGTCCGGAACGTTGCCGTGCTGAGGTAGAAGAGAAATGCATTAACCGGTAGAAGAATTGCGGAAATGATGAGAAGGTTGGTCGTGTTAAGGGATATAATCGCGATCCCGCTCGACGACGAATATCTTCCCAACGGCGGAACCAGGATAGCCCAAACCCCTCATTCGCGCATCCTCCAGTGGCTTTCATTCGAACGTCCAAGACTGCGCTTCAATGAGCCTTGTCTTTAATGCAGTCTAATAAGAGACAGGCGTGAGACAAACGGCATTCCTGGATATTACTTGAAGCTTGAAGCACAAACCAAATGTACCATTCTATCCCCGTTTGCAGAACATGTCAGGCTAGCCATCATTGATTCATCAATGACGATTCCCGTCGGAGCCGCAATGAGCGAAGCGCAATCTCACAAAAGTCATTTTGGGGATCTAATAGCCTCTGCTTCACTCTTGGGCTGATTCGCGGGTCATTTTGTCCCCTCGAGCACCTTGGCAAGGCGCGTCTTAGTGGTGCGGTTAGTCAGCGGGCCGTTGGAGAGCGAAGTGTTGCTGATCACTACTATGGCGTCATCCTCAGCTTGGACCCATGTGCTCCTAAAGCCAATCTTTACAACCTTGCCCTTGATTGCGCTGTACTCTATTTCGTCTCCCAAGCGAAGCACGTTGTCGTGAAACATCAGGATGCCCGAGATGATGTTCGAGAGTGTGGTCTGGAGCGCCAACGAGATCGCCAAACCCCCCACCCCCGAGACCGCAAGCGTGGTAAATTCGGATGTCAGTCCGGTGAACCTTGCGATGCCCGTCACGGCGATAGCGATCATCAGGACGCTCAGCCCCTCTCTTATGTCCCGGATTATCGCCGGAGCCACGCCGGCCTTCCTCGCCAATCTAGCGATGATCCTGATGGCGACCTCTCCAACAGCAAAGGTCGCGGCAGCGATGAGTATGATACCTGCTATCGTCAGGACAAGTGTATCGGCCATCAGTCATTTCGCTCGTGACGACGATATGTTAAACCTTTGGCAATTCCGCCTTGCAAGTCACTAAGCATGATTGCTCATGGCGAGCTGGCACATGGCAAAAACGGTACAAACGTAGCAATCATGCTAGCGCATCCGACTAAGAGATAGTGCGGACTGCTCCGTTCTCTCCCACTGCTCACGCCAGTATCTCCTTCTAGACCTCCAGAACAGCAATCGGGCCACGAACAACGCGAGCATGATGACCAATAGAATGATAAGGAACTCTCCCGGAAAGAACCCACCCTTGAGAACGAAAAAGTAAAACAGCACAACGGCGACAATGATACCGATCGGCAGCATGAGCAAGATCCCGAAAACGCGCGTCCAGGTCGGCGGACCCCCTCTACCCCCCGCGCCGCCTCCACCGCCTCCATGCCCTCCTTTGGCACGTTGCTCTTGGATCTGTTTAAGCCGCTCTTCATTCAGATAATACTTGCCGTTTACTTCAACGAAGATGCCTGACTGACTAAGTCTTCGATGCATAGCTTCCTCAAAGCGCGGCGGCAGACCCAGCTCCTGAATGGTCATGGCTTTTTCCGGGCTGTTAGCCCCCTTTTGACGGAACCTCTCAATCAGCTCTTGCAGTCGTCGGCGCGTTTCCCCTCGATCTCCAAACATCCGGTTTCCTCTCAGTGTGTTGTTTCGGGTTCTTCTTCTGCGACTTCAAGTCCTTGCATAATCTTTTCCGCGAGTTCCCTCATGGCGTCGGCCTTAACCATGGCGATGCCGCGGCGGTTCCTGCCAGCCATGACGAACAGAAGGTCGCCCGGTTTGATGTCGAGTTCCTTTCGGGCTTCAGCGGGGATGACCACTTGTCCTCTGTCGCCTACTCTTGCGGTTCCGTAGAGGCGTCTATCTCTTCTTCTTTCACTCATGCTTACACACTTTTCCTACATTTCCAACTAATATGAAGATGCATTTAAGGACTTTCCCAAATTCGCAAGCGCATGCGGACGGAGCAGCACAGGTATCCCGGTCTCTCTACGCCCGGAGCCATGCGTGTCTCCTCTAGGGATAGGGCCCACTCCAGGTTGACGGAAAACAGCCTCTGCGGTGACTTCTGTGGGAGCCTAGCATTTGGCCTCGAAAAGACGAAGGGTGGAAGATATCTTTGCTCCAACTGTGCCTACCTTGAGAGGATGCAAGGGTAGGAGCTTTGTCCACTGCCTGTGAGGACGAGAGCTAGCTGGCCTTGAGGGTATCGTATTCCTTCCGGCAGCCAGGGGAATCCAAGCTTCGGTTCAACGTTGTCCGCTGACTTTGTAGGCTGTTAAGGAGTTGGTGCTGATATATGTCTGGGACATGCTGCCGCCTG
>Ga0187881_10003527_pt1 | contig 13456 bp, 15 predicted proteins | sample June2016WEW_19_1_2_FD_133017 | JGI IMG/M metagenome (GOLD analysis project Ga0187881, IMG submission 133017) | Peatland microbial communities from SPRUCE experiment site at the Marcell Experimental Forest, Minnesota, USA - June2016WEW_19_100 | ecosystem: Environmental > Terrestrial > Soil >...
AAATCAAAGAATCGCTCAAAGAAAACGCTCACAACCTCGGTGTGACCCTTTATAATGTGACGGATGATAAACGTTATGCAAAGGATTTGTCGGGGGTCTCCGACGTGTTTGCCCATATGCGGCAGTGCTGCGATGTCCACGAGATATTCGCGGAGGTACAGTTCAATTACATAGTGTTGGAAAGCGGCCTGGAAAAGTATTCGGAGCCTCTGCAACTGGTAAAGGAACTTAAAAAGCGCTTAGTCCCGGGGGGATTCATGGCGCTCCGGACGAGTGATCTGGTCCTTAAGAAAAATATATTCAGGAATTATCCCGGCGTAGTTACAGCGGGAGACTGGTGCGTCATCTCGGAGCGGAGGCACATATCGAATTCAGCGTATAGTCAATATGGGCGGGATGTCGTTTTTGATTCTTCGTCGCAAAACAAACGACAGGAAGCGGAATCGCCTCCGTTAAGTGATGGGAAAATAATGGGCGGGCATCTCGACTCAAACGCAAAGGGAGCCGCCGACATTACTTCGAGAGGCCGTGATAGGGTTCCCGGTCTGGCTTCAATAATCATCCGCCTCTCGAAAGATCTGGCGACCGCAAGAAAGTGCCTGCAGAGCATCAGGGAGCATTCGCCCGAGCTCCATGAAATCATCTTTGTCGTACCGAGGGCATTTACAAAGGTTGCAAAATGGGCGAGACGGCAGGCCAGAGGACAAAAAAACTTTTTGGTTCTTGAAAGCGCAGGCGGTTTTGCGGGGGAAGTCAACTCTGGTCTTCGCGAGGCATCCGGTGAGTTCATTGTTATCCTGAGCCATGAATGCATTGTCACCGAAGGCTGGCTTGCCGGCATGCTCGAATGTTTAAACAGTGCACCGGATATCGGCATCGTTGGTCCCCTAACGAACAATATCAGCGGGCTTCAGAAGGTTGTAAATGCAGATTATGGCAGTATTGAAAATCTCGATGCTTATGCCAGGTTATTCAGGGAAAAGAATCGATATCGGGGTATACCCAATAGAAAAATCGTCGGCTTTTGCATGCTCTTCCGGAGGGAATTGGTGGACCGGATTGGCCTCATGGATGAAAGCTTGGGGACGGGGAATTTTGCAGAGGATGACTTTTGCCTCCGAACGGAACTGGCCGGATACCAGAATATGATCGGCGGGGACGTGTTCATCCACCATTTCGGAAGCCGGAATTTCATTGGCAATAAAATTGATGACTGTAAAACCATGAAGGGCAGCCGCAAGCAATTTCTGGAAAAATGGAATAGCCCGGACCCGCAAAGCCCTGAAGGGAAAAAATATCTATCTTTGAAAGGGCGGGAAACCGCAAAGGTGGATTATGAAAGGGGTGAAGGCAAAAAGGCGGTGGATCGGTTGCTAGCGGTCATTCGGTTGGGGATAGAGGTTAGGGAAGCTTATTATGAGTTAGCCGAACTCCTTTTGGATGCCAAGCAATACGATCAAGCCCTTAGGGTCTTAAAGCAGATGCCTGATGCGGATCAGGATGACCGGAAATACGCCCTTTTAGGATACTGCCAAGAGGGACTTGCTAACCCACTTGAAGCCCAGAAACTGGCCGAGCAGGCTTTGTCTTTGAACTCTTCCAATGCCTTGGCCCTCAACCTCAAAGGAATTTTGAGCTACCGAAAAGGTGACAAGGAGGAAGCCCAGAATTACTTCCAAAGAGCCGCGGCCGCGGACCCCGGCTTTGGCGAGCCCCATACCAATTTGGGGGTGATCCGATGGGAAGAAAATCGCAAGGAGGAAGCACTCCATTTATTGGAGAGAGGATTTATTCTTTCTCCCACGGCTACCGACATCGTACAAATGTACCATGTGGTCATAACCAAAATGGGTGAATTTGCTCGCGCGGAGCAGAATTTTCGTGAAGCCCAGGCTCTTCATCCTTTCCACAAACGCATTCGCTTTTTCCTGATCGATATTTTGCTCAAGCAGGGGAAGAACGATGAGGCGATGGAACAGATCGAACAGTCCTTGAGCCATTTCGAGATCGAAGATGAAATGTTAAAAGCGGCCCTCGAAGTCAGAAAAAGGATCGGACCCCAAGAGAAATCCAGCCAGGGCCAAGGGGGGTGTATTTCCCTTTGTATGATCGTCAAAGACGAGGAGAACGATCTGCTAAAATGTCTCCGGAGCGTAAAGCCGGTGGTCGACGAATTGATTGTCGTGGATACCGGTTCGATGGACCGCACGAAGGAAATCGCCACCGCCCTTGGAGCAAAGGTCTTTGAGTTCTCTTGGGAAAATGATTTTTCGGCGGCCCGGAATTTTTCCATTTCCCAGGCGAAGAGAGACTGGATTTTGGTTCTCGACGCCGACGAGGTGATTTCCCCCCTGGATCACGCCTCCTTGCTTGCCCTGACGAAGGAGGGAAGCCCCAAGGCGGGCTACTGTTTCGTAACCCGGAATTATCTGAATACTCTGAACGTCACTCAGTGGACGGCCAATGACGGCACATATGAGGAAGAAGCGGGAAGCGGCTGGATTCCGAGCGATAAAGTCCGACTGTTCCCGAGAGACCGAAGGATTCATTTTGAGAACCCCGTTCATGAATTCGTCGAACCTTCCATGGAGCGATACCACATCCCGATCAGGAAATGCAGCATCCCGGTTCATCATTACGGGAAGCTGAATGAGAAGAAGCTGAAAAGGAAGGGGGAGGACTACTTTCTGCTGGGGAAAAAGAAACTTGAAAAATCCAGCACGGACATTCGGAGCCTAAGAGAACTTGCGGTCCAGGCAAATGTTCTGAAACGGTATGAGGAGTCCGCCGAATTATGGCATCAGGTAATACGACTTCAGCCGAATTCGCCGGAGCCTTATTTCAATTTAGTCTCGATTTACATGAACCTTGGGAGATTCCAGGAAGCGTCCGATCATTCCAAGAAGGCAATAGAAATAGATCCAGACTGCAAAGAGGCGGTGATGAATTATTCCATCGTGGAGTTCACCTTAGGGAATATAAAAAACGTGATTTCGGCCCTTGAAGGTCTCCTTTCCAAAATCCCGGATTATCCTATTTCTATGGCCCTGTTATCCGTGGCCTACATACTTGATGGGGAAAGGGAAAAAAGCCAGTCCCTCATCGCCAAAATAAAGAAAGCGGGATTTAACTATGATGAATATTTGCGGGATACGGCCAACAACCTTACGGCCCTGGGGCGAAGCGAGGAAGCCGGATTGCTTTTGGAAATGACGGGAGGAAAAGAGCCCGAGGAGCGGCTCCCTGCAGTTCCGGTCCCCTGATGGCGGATTTCTTGATGAAGATGACGAAAAAAATAGAAAATTTATTAAAAAGGGCCGTTGCCCACCACCGCAACGGCGAGTGGGAAGAAGCGGAAGGACTGTACCATCGGGTTCTCCAAAATGTCCCCAACCATCCCGATGCCTTACACCTTCTTGGGCTGGTGAATCAACAGAAAGGGGAAACCGCCCGAGCCGAAGAGCTGGTCCGAAGAGCCATCTCTCTGGATGGCCGCGCCCCCCTTTTTCACCTCAGCCTCGGAAATGTTCTCTCGGCCCGGGGGAAAAGCAATGAGGCCATGGAAAGCTTTCGGCAGGCTTTGCGCTTGGAGCCGCGCTTTACAGAAGCTCATTATAACCTCGCCAACGAGTTACTCAGGATGGACCGGGTTGACGAAGCCGTCTTCCATTATCAAGAGACCCTGAGGATCAATCCGGATTTGGCGGAAGGGCATTATAACCTGGGGAAGGCTTTCGATAAACTGGATAAACTTGCTGAAGCCGAGGCATCCTACCGGCGGGCCTTAGAGCGGAACCCCAATTACTTTGACGCCTGGTTCAACCTCGCTATTTCCCTCAGCGACCAGTGCAAATTGGAAGATGCCGAAAGATGTTACCAACAGGCCTTAGCGATGCGACCGGGTTATGTGGATGCCAATTGGAATTTATCCCTGGTTTGGCTTCTTGCGGGCAATTTAAAGGAGGGCTGGCAAAAATACGAATGGCGCCTGCGACAACCGAAATACCAATTTTTGCAGTCGCGGAGGAACCGATGGCAGGGAAAGGAGGCTCCGGACAAGACCCTCCTGGTCCGGGCCGAACAGGGGCTGGGTGACGTCATTCAATTCATCCGCTTCCTTCCCCTCGTGAAAACGAGGGTGGGGAGGTTGTTATTTGAATGCCAGCCTTCATTGACACGCTTATTCCAAAACTTTTCCGGAATCGATCAAATCTATTCGCGGAAAGCGGATCTTTCTCCCCCGGATGTTCCGTACGATTTGGATTTTCCCCTTTTGAGCCTGCCGGGGATTTTAGGGGTAACCCTGGATTCGATCCCCGCCAGGGTACCCTATATTCTGCCCGAAAAGAACCGGGTCGAAGAGTGGAAACAGAGAATCCCCCCCGATCCGGGGCAAATCAAAATCGGAATTGTATGGGCGGGACATGTGGGGCATATGGGGAATAGCAAAAGGTCCACCTCCCTTTTCTCCTGGGCACCCCTCGCTGGAATACAGGGCGTAACCTTTTTCAGCTTGCAGGTGGGGGAGGCTGCGGTTGAAGCCCAAAACCCTCCCCCCGGCATGAACCTGTTTGATCTGACGGGCTCAATCGAGGATTTCGCCGATACAGCCGCTTTCATCGCCCTTTTGGATATGGTCGTTTCCGTGGATACGGCTGTAGCTCATCTGGCCGGGGCCATGGGTAAACCGGCGTGGACCCTCCTGCCTTTTACCCCCGATTGGCGATGGCTCCTGGGAAGAAAGGACACCCCCTGGTATCCTACCATGCGGTTATTCCGGCAGAGGGTTCCAGGAGACTGGAAGGGCGTGTTTGGGGAAGTGGCCAAGGGTCTTAGAGAGGTGATCGACTCCGGAATTCTCCCCGGAAAGTTCCCTATTCGTGGGCTGCAGACCTGCTAAGGCCGGCGGCAATATTGAGGTTGATGTTGATAATGGCGCTTAACTTTTCCGGGGCGGGAAAGGACATGATGTCAAAAATCCTTTTATCGATAAAAGCACTCAAGGACAATAGGTCTTCCCTGAGCTTTTTCGGCAGAGGATTTTCCGGATTGGCCAACTCCGTTTGAAAAACGGTCCAGACCTGCTGGTTGTATCTTAAAGCCTCCTTCAGATTTTCCTCCCGGTCCGAAGCTTCCCAGTTGTTCTGGCACAACGTTAGCTTCTGGGCCGCCTTGGCGAGAACCGCAGCTTCCAACTCGCGACCGGTCAAGGTCATTTTGTGCACATTTCTATACGTTTCGATTGCCGTGGATTGCATTGGCAACAGCCTCCTCCTCATATTCGATCAATTTTTTGGCCAGCTTTAATGCCTGGTAGTGGCGGTTGTTCAAAATGTGATCGCTGATCCGGCCAATCAAAGGCAAAGCGCTGGGGGCGGCTTTGAGGACATCCTTAACGAGATTCCAGTAAGTATGGTGATACATGGCCAGATTGCCAGCATCGATGTACATGAGCTGGATGACTAGATAGATCCGCCGGCAGGGAGTGGTGGCTTCTTTTTCGCCCATGATATCCTTCTGCCGCAAAATGGGTACCTGGTTTTCTACCAGAAACTGGGCGGTTTTTTTCCCGTTGGTGATGACCGTCCCGCTGATAATGATTCGTTCCCCGGGTTTTAATACGATTTTTAAGGCCATTACCCATTACCCCAATGCTCTCAGACGATCTTGTTCCGAAACCAGTCCTTTCTTGACGGCAGCCAGCTCTTTACCGATTTCCCAGCTTTTTTCTTCGCCCCCCTTCTCGTCCAGCTCCGATCGGTGGATCTCCCCCAAGGCCTTCCGAAAGATCTTCCACTTTCTCGATTCTCCCTCCTGGTAAAGGAGTTGGGCCTTTTGCGCCGGTTTCCGTTTTTCTGCCGATAGAGCTTCCTTCAATCGGTTCAGAAAGTTCCAGGCCTCCCTGATTTCCTTATCGGTCGCGTTTTCCGATAAGCAGGGAATATACAGGCAGTCGGGGGGTAATTCGATTGAGGGCATGCAGTCTTTTCCTACGCTTACAGATTGCCGGGCGTCATTTCACCGGGCTGATTTGCGCTAGGAACGGAGTCCGCAGGGGAAGAAACCTTCGAATTTTCTACCCCCATCTTGGATTCCTCCGGTGGCGGGAAGGTCAGCTGATCGATGAGTTTTCGAAGGCCGACACAGCCCCGCAAGAGCCTAATTCTCTCCTGGCTTCCGGGAGGGAAGGGAGGGTAATTCTTGAGAATTTGCCCCAACTGCGCCTTCATGCCGTCAACGGAATCTTCAACCCCATTCAAAATTTTATCACCGGTCTGCTGCTTTTGGGCAACTTCATTTAAAGAATCATTGATTTTTTGCAGTTCCGACCACACGGAAGAATTTTGAGAAAGGGGATCTTCTCCCGGGAGATCGCCGGTCTCCTGGACGATTTCCCCCCCGTTCCCTCCCTGTTGACCGGTGGCGGTAATACTGTACGTCTTCAGGGGAATAGGTTCATTCTGGACAGGATAAATCTCCATTTTCCAACCCTTTCATCAATGATTCAGGGGAGGCCGGAGCCTCCCCTGAAAGCCAAGGCTAGAATAGTTTAAGCACCGACTGAGCTGCCTGGGAAGCGAGGCTCAAGGCGGTGATGCCCAGCTGCTGTTGGGTTTGCAGGGTCAGCAGGTCGGCCCCCTCCTGATTCATATCAGCCAGGGTGAGGTCGTCAGAACCCGTTTGCAGGGTGTTGATCATATTGTTCGTGAAATCGAGACGGCTATTCACGACCGCCAGGTTGTTCGACATGTTCGAGGCCTGGGTCCGCAGAGACGTGGTCGCAGTATTCAAGAGACCGACGTCGGTATTGATATCCTGAGTCGTCGCCCAGGCACCGGTAGCAGCACCACCATTAAGGCCCAATCCCGTGGCATCGGCAGAGAAGCCAGTGATGTTGAGAAAGCTGTTGGTGTTACTATTGTCGAAGGTGACTTTCAGGGTGGCATCCTGCAGCAGGTTCGTCCCTCCATAATTTGAATCTACCGCCATTTGGGTAATCTGGCCTAGGACGTCGCCGTACTGCGTTGCTAAGCTGTTTATTGTAGTCTGGGAGGTAGTAGCCAGAGCCGAGTTGGCAATGGACTGAGCCTGCTGGACCAGGTTCTCGATGCCAGTAATGCCATTATTGCCGGCCGTGACCGTTTGAATCGCCTCGTTCATGTTGTCCTTCAGGTTAGAGAGGTCATTGGCCCGGTTGGTGTACGATTGGGCGGCAAAGTAGGCGATCGGGTTATCCAGGGCGGTGTTGACCCTTTTGCCGGTGGCCAAAGTTGTTTCGGTACTATTCATTTGAGTCTGGGTATTCTGGAGGGATAAAACGTTCTGCCTCATGGCGGCGGTCAAAGTGATGTTGTCGAGTGACATTTTTTTCTCCTCTTCTAGGATTTTTTCTTTTGGCATTTCTTGCCAAAAGGTACTGCCAATGCTTCGGCTTGATTCAAGGCAAATTCCCGGTCCGTTAGGCTTTTTGACTCTCCTCCTTCCTGACCTGTTTCGGCCTCTGCCTCTTGAAATGCTTATCGGCCGACCCGGAGCGACCTTTAATTAATTTTTTGAAATTTTCCTGAGTACACTACCCCGCCGCAAGCAGCGGGGTAGTGTACGTCATGCCAGACTCGATCCGGCATCCAGTCCGGTTTCTGGATTCCGGCGTCCGCCGGAATGACGGCACACGCGGCAAGCCGCGGGGAATTCACCCGTAGTGATTAAAGAGATAGAGCCGATCCGTCGATAAGTAGATTAAAAGACCCTTGGCAGAAGAAGACGGGAATCTGTATCCTTATTTCATTTAGAACTTGTCCGTAAATAATATTCCCCTCTTTGCAAAGGGGGGTTGGGGGGATTTTCCCCAGGTGATCTAAAGGAAATCCCCCTATCTCCCCCTTTTTCAAAGGGGGACTTAAACGCAGGAACTTATTTAAGCTCTTAATAAAGGGGACGTAACCAGCCATGGGGGTACAGGATAGGAAATTTCGAGCATGAATTCACGGGTGGATGAGGACTTTCAAAATAACCATTTGTTTCCAGGGGCGGAAAAAATTCAGGTCCTGGTTGTGGAGGATGACGATTCATTCAGGGAGGTGATCCTCGGATTCTTAAAAAAACCGGACCGGGATATTTCCGCTGGGAAGAACGGGAAAGAGGCCATTCAGGCCCTGAAGTCCCATCCTTTTGACCTGGTCATCAGCGATCTCATGATGCCCGGGGCCGACGGGATGGAAGTATTGCGGGAAGCAAAAAAGAGAAATCCCGATTGCGTCGTGATCCTCATTACGGGATACGCCTCTTTGGATTCAGCCTTGCAGGCCATTCGGGGGGGGGCGTACGATTACCTCCGGAAGCCCTTCAAATTGGATCAACTGGAAATCGTCGTCAACAACGCGTGCGAAAAGATCTCTTTAATCAGGGAAAATCAGCATCTCCTCCAAAAGTTAAAGGTAGCCATGGAGGAGATGAAAGACATGAAGAAAACTTCTCTTCTCCAGCGAGTTCCCGTGGAACCCCTGCCTTCTGTGCCCCTGGATCCTAATATTTCCGAGATGGATGTTCTCTTGAAGCAAATGATCCCCTCGGATTATGATTTTAAAAACAAAGAGCATCGAGAAAAAACCTTTCGGGACCTTCAAAAGCTGATCGAATACAGGCGGGAAGGTCTGCTGAATGAAGCGGAGTTCTTCTCCATGAAGAAAATACTGTTGCAGTCCGCCCAGGATTGAGTCCTTTTCCCCCTTCTAGAATAATCGTTGCATCCCTTCCCTGAGTTATGCTATAGAAAATTGAAAAAGTTCTTAGGGTACAAGCCAAGTGAGCTGGGCTTTCTAACGGAAACCCCATTTGATGATCCCGTAAAAAGTCGTCACTCCGGTGAAAACCGGAGTCCAGGGAACTTATAACAAGTGGAAAGAACTGGATTCCGGCTTTCGCCGGAATGACGGAAAACCAACTTTTTGACTTTTTACGAGTTCATCTCATTTGAAGAAAGGAAAATTATTTTCGTGGGACAACAACGCAGCCATTCTGAGGATCCCTTCCCTTCCTCCGAGGTCCAAAAGCTCCTGTCCGCTTTCATAGATCGATATCGATTTTCCAGCCTGGGGGAGCTTCTCAAAGGGATCATTCATAACCTGAACGGATCCCTCCAGATCTTATCCATGCAGATGGAACTCCTGCAGCGGATGCTGGCCCGGGAAGAGGATAAAATTCAAGACCAGGTGGAGAAATGCTTAGGGCAAATCGATAAATTCAAAGGGATCCTGGACCCATTAATCCAAAAGGGAATCCATGACGAACAGGATACCCCCCAACCCATCCACCTCAATGAACTCCTGGAAGAAGAACTCTCCTTGCTGCATCACAATCTCTTTTTTAAGCATGAAGTCCTGGTGCACAAAGACCTGTCTTCTCCTCTGCCTTCCCTTAAGGGTTATTATGTTGATTTCAGCCAGGGCTTGTCCAACCTGATCCAGAATGCCCTGGAGGCCATGGAGAATTCCAACCCCAAGGAACTTACGCTAACGACCCGAGTTAGAGGAAATCAGGTTTTGGCGGCGGTTAAGGACACTGGATGTGGCATCTCGGAAGAGGTCAAACCCAACCTGTTTAAGCCTTTTTTCACCAATAAAGGGGGAAGGCATCAGGGGTTGGGTCTGTACATTGCGCGCGAACTGCTCACTCCTTACGGAGCTTCATTCCAATATTCTTGCCAGAAAGGGGAGACGATTATTGAGGTCAGTTTCCCCATCAAACCGGGGGTAAGCCGTCAGGCTTGAAATTACACCCCTCGTTCTTTAGCCTCTTTGGCTTCCGGTTCTGACTCTTTTTCCTTTGCGCTCAGGATAACGATGTCCACCCGACGATTTTGGGCTCGTCCTTCCGTGATTTGGTTGGAAGCGATGGGACGAAACTCCCCATACCCGGCAGCGGATAATTGGTTGGGTGCAAATTTGAAGTGGGTTAAGAAATGACGGACAATGGAAGTTGCCCGGGCAGTGGAAAGTTCCCAGTTGGAGGGAAATCGGAGAGTGGAAATGGGAACACTATCCGTATGCCCCTCGATACGGATGTGGTTCGGGATCTTCTCGAGAGACTGGGCCAGCACATTTAACATGGGGACGACCTCCGGACGGATGGAGGCATCCCCCGAATCGAAGAAGAAGCGTTCAGAGAAGCGGAGAACCAGTCCCCGCTTATCGATAATGAATTTAAGCTGGCTCAGGCTGGCTTCCCCCTGTCCCCCGTTATCTTTGATTCCCTCCTCCATCTTCTTTTTGATCTCCGAGGCCAATTTTCCAAAATCTTCTTTTGTCGCCCCCTGCTCCTTCTCAGCGGAGAGCTGGACGAGAGCCACGTCGATCGGCTGACTGGCGGGATGCAAGACTCCGGATTCGGGCTGGCTCGCCTGCATAAAGATGTTTGAGCCTAAAGCCCGCTGCAGGGATTCCACCACGGACCCGAGCTTTTTTTCATCCACCCGGGAGATGGCATACATGGTTACGAAGAAAGCAAAGAGGAGGGTGATAAAGTCCGCGTAGGAGACTAACCACCTTTCTGCGTTTTCGTGCTCTTCTTCGTGATGTTTCTTTTTACGTGCCATGACCTTTCCATTTTCAATCTTTTAAATCAGCCTATTTTCCCCTTATACCTTGGAGGTCGCAGGTTCAGCGGCGCCTGCGGTGCTCTTTGCGGGGGAGGCAGATGGTTTGCTATTCTTCTCTAATTCGGAAAGGAAAGAAGTCAATTTTTCTTCGATCAACCGCGGGTTCTCTCCGGTGGAGAGCGCGACCACTCCTTCCAGAATCATCTCATTGGTAATCATTTGGTGCCGGTGTCTTACCTCAAGCTTGGTGGCAAAGGGCAGGAACAAGAGGTTGGCCGATCCCACCCCATAGACCGTGGCGACGAAGGCCACGGCTATGCCGGCGCCGAGTTTACTGGGGTCTGACAGATTTTCCATCACGTGAATAAGGCCTAAAACGGCTCCCAGAATACCGATGGTGGGAGCATATCCTCCTGCCGACTTAAAGACTTTTGAATTTACCTTGCCGTATTCGTTTAAGTATTCCAGTTCGGCTTCCATGGCCTCTCGGAGGACATGTGGTTCGATCCCGTCAACCGCCATGGTGAGGGACTTGGCCAAAAAAGGATTTTCCACGTTCTTGATTTCTTTTTCCAGGGATAAGATGCCCTCTCTTCGGGCTTTATTGGCGTAAGCGGTAATTTGAGTAATAATCTGATGGGGGTCTTGCGGGGGTTCTTTAATAATCGCACGGAGGCCCTTAAAAGCTCCCAATACCTCTTTAAAGGGGTAACTGATGAAAACGGCCCCGAAGGTACCCCCAAAGACAATGATGGCAGCGGTGAGCTGGATGATCGAGCCAAGTTTCCCCCCTTCCAAAACCTGGCCCCCGACTATTGCTCCCAGAGCCAACACCAAGCCAATCAGGGTTGCTTTATCCATAGAGAATTATTCGATGGGGATAGAGGGGTTAAATATACATCGGCGAAAATTTATGACCCGCCGAATGACTTCTTTCACTTTTTCCTGAACGGCAATTTTTTCCCCATTAGAAAGGGTGATCATCGTATCAGGGGTTTCCTCCATAGATACTATGAGGTCCGGGTTGATCACTAAGGGGGTGTTGTTTAAGCGAGTTAGGGCAATCATATCCATCATTCTCCTTGAAAATATATACTCTTTATCGACTAACTGATTGATTGACTTAAATCTTTTCAAAATCAAAAGGATTCGGCCGAGGCCCTTCGATCTACCTTTTGGCCTGCTTAACCCCATCTAAGGAAAAGAGAATTTTGCCTGACAGATACCCGTAAAATCCAGGCTCTAAGCAATAATATCGTCCAGAAACAAATGAAACCAAAATCTTCTTCCCTTTTCCAAGGACCTGACTTCCTAAAAGAGGGTCTGGACGAAGCCGTGGTTCCGGATAGATTAGTGAAAAGTCATCAGCCTAATCTGATACAACACGATTGCCAGGTAAATCAGGCAAATTCCCATAATTATTTTTTTAACGTATTTAAACTTACTATGGAGACATAACAGAATTACATTTACAGAAACGAGAGAAAATTTCCAGACCCAGAAGTGATCTCCGTAAACCTCGATGGTGGTACGAACGACGGGATTCACTTCCCGTCCCCCATAGTCTAAAATCATCATCGTAAAAAGCGCGTCGAGGACATTTAGCCCGACAATCGAGAGTAAGAAGAATAATAGGCCTGGACTATAACGGTCTACATATCCTCCTCTCTTTTGGTCTTCTTCTCTGCGCAATATCTTTCTTCGACCCCAAAAGGTAAAACGGCTCAAAATATGCGTAGGTCGTTTCCGACGATCTGAAAGATTTCGTCTTCGCGATTCTCTCAAATAAAATCCTTCCGAAACCATCAAATAGGGTTTAATCTAATATCGGCAATTTCGAGACGATAATTCAGGCAAGCGCCATAAAGATTTATTACAATAGGGTTCGGTCTAAGCTGCGGTATTGGATGGCCTCCGAGATGTGGTGGGTGGCTATGGACTCAACCTCTTCCAGATCGGCGATGGTGCGGGCGATTTTTAAGATGCGGGTGAAGGCGCGGGCGGAGAGGCCGAGTTTTTCGATGGCCTGTTCCAATAGGGTCTTAGAACTCTTTCCGATCTGGCAGTGTTTTTTCAGGTAGCGGGGGGTCATCTGAGCATTGCTGTAAATGCGCTTTCCGGCGAAACGCTGGCGCTGAATCCCGCGGGCCCGGTTCACCCGGGCTTTGATGGCCTCGGAATCCTCCCCTGAGGCCTCGCCCGTCAGATCGCGGTATTTTACGGCCGGGACTTCAACATGAATATCGATGCGATCCATCAAGGGTCCGGAGATCTTAGAGCGGTAACGGAGAATCTGGGGCATGGTACAGGTACATTCCCGGTGGGGGTCCGTATAGAAACCGCACGGACAACCGTGCAACTCCAAACTACAAAGAATCCCATCCTTTAATTATTACCCTACGAATTTCTCGCCATCCCGCAAAGACTTTCGGTGAAATTATCAAAAAATGGAGGCTGGAGCAGGATTTATTTCAGGCCGATCTCGCCAAGATTATTGGAGTGGATGAGATGACCATATTTAACTGGGAGAAAGGAAAAACAAAGCCAACAGCAGCCAACTTACGGAAACTCAAAGATATTATTAGAATTCAAGGTGATTCATCAGAGGAATTTGGTGGAGAGACCAATATCCCGCCCTGAAAAGAAAGTTAAGATCGTGTTAAGAAGTTGTTAAGAATAATTTAAAGAGAAAATTAATTAACATCAATAATATCAATAAGATGAATGAAATTGTTACGATGTTAAGATGTTAAGGAGTTAAGTTAACATCAAGGAGGGAAAATTATGTTTGAGCTTGTGTTGGAGATAATGAAGACTCTGAAAAAATCTGTTTATCTGAATTCCGCCGTCCACTATTTG
>Ga0187881_10003532_pt1 | contig 13451 bp, 16 predicted proteins | sample June2016WEW_19_1_2_FD_133017 | JGI IMG/M metagenome (GOLD analysis project Ga0187881, IMG submission 133017) | Peatland microbial communities from SPRUCE experiment site at the Marcell Experimental Forest, Minnesota, USA - June2016WEW_19_100 | ecosystem: Environmental > Terrestrial > Soil >...
GAGTGTCGTCACCAGACGGCTATAGAGTGCTTCCAGGGAAGCCTTGCAGCCGTACACTGGAATGACAACAGAAATAACCATTATCTTTCTCCAGCTGATGACTTACATTCATCAAGGCCGCGAAAGTTCTTCATATACATCCTGGCTTCAGGACCGGTGTTAAAGATTAGATCGAGAATACTGACACCGTGCTCGAAAGGGGGGTAAAGCTGGGGGTATTCAGGGTACCCGGAGTAATCGATGTAGGTAAGCTCTATATTTTCCTGAGCAAACAAGTCAGGCTCTATATAGTTCCTGGCGGCAGGGCCGGAAAGATATTCGCTGGCGCCAAGCTGTTTGCACAGATCGACGAGACGCTTTGTTTGGCCGTCTACCAGACGGTAATCTCGCGACCAGGTTATAGTCGTTTCGATGCCGAGAATCGCGCAGACTTGCTTGATAAACTGAAAGTTGACATTGCTTAGTTTACTCTCAGCACTACATTTCTTGTATAACTCTTCAAAGGCCGACTTGTACATTTTGAAGTAAGCGGCCTTTGCGTAGGCCTGGGACAGGGAGCGCCAGTGCGTCCGCCCCCAGGTCGAATCGCGGATAGTAGTATCCTGAATGAGTTGACCGAACCTGTGGCGGACGGGAATACTCAACCATAACAAGCCGCCGGAGGTCTTGATCTTGTTGCGGTTGCGCCAATCGTTCTTAGTGAACTGCGCGGTGTCATAGAGAATGAATTCATCGACGGAACTGATTAAGTCGAAGTAGCCTTTCCACGGGATATAGTTTGATTGGAGGATGGCTATCCGTTTGCCCATTGGCGTAATCTCTTCTGAAAGTGACGCTCAATCAGCTGCGGCGGTGTCCGCTTCTGTTGGAATGGTTGCACATGTAGCGGCCGTTGAACGACGGTTTCTACGCTTTCTCACTATTTTCCACAAAGTAAGATGGGCAACACCGAGAACAATGGCGATTATCGAATAGGAACGCAGCAGCAGTGAGCCCGTCTGGGCGGCTGTGGAAGCGAAGCCGAGCCAAATGAGCACTTGTGATGTTCCGGCTTCGGAGATACCCAGACCGCCTGGGACCAGGCTGAGAATGCTGATTAACGTTACGGTTGACATTAGGGCTACTGTCTTAAGAAAATCCAGCGGCAGCGACCCACAATACAGCAAGATGTACCAACTGAATGCAACCGAAGCCCATGAGACGCACGTGATAAAGGTGACCAACACCAGCTTTGGTACATTGCTGATACACTGATTCATGTGGTCCAGCAACTGCTGTGCTCGCCCGGTAAATCGCAGCTTATAAAGAGCGTAGATTCCTATAACACCAAAGGATATTGATGCAGCGATGAGGTAAAAAGCATAGGACCTGTCGGGCAGGATGTTAAGGGCCGTAAGGAGGCTGATGCCAGCTATGGTCAAGACTATTGCCAGGTCCAACGCCCGTTCTACCAGGAAAGATCCGTATCCAGGCAAGCGTTGGATCATGCCGTACTTTCTCAGCAGTTCCACCTTGAGCATCTCTCCCGACTGCAGGGGGGTGAAGATCGAAAAGCTCAGTGAAACTGCAGTACACATGTAGACATCGAAGAAGGGAACGATCGTGTCGGTCCGTTTCAGGAGCAAATGCCAGCGCAGGGCGCGAATCATCCAGTAGAGTATAATAGACGATCCGCCATAGCCGATCAGATAGATCAGATTAACTTCTTTTAGGGCCAGGACGATTGGCCCCCATTGGAATGTAAAGACGACGTAAATCGTGCTGCCAACGAAAACCGCAGCGCTGAAGATGATTGCGGCAACTCGATACCAGTGGGAGCTAATTTCGGGCAGGGCAAGCCTGGAACATTCGGGAGGGATTGTTGCACCCGTATGAACAAAGGCTACCTCTCTGATATCGATGGCTGGAGAGCTTTTCACGTTCTGCGCACGAAGGTCAAGCTTTTGCACAAGTTATATCCAAAAGAACCAAATGCTTGCAGTTTCCAAACGGAATCTTGATGGCTGCAAATGTGTCCACCTGCTCGATTTTTCAAACCCAAGAATGTAATACATCACAATTTCGCTCAACCTCATCAAGATGCCTTCAGCGAACAGGCCGTATCAAACTAAGCACATTCCATCGGAGCTTGATTAATCTAATTCGAAGCTCATTCAGCAGGAGGTGCGGAATGAATAACTCAATACCATGCCCGCTGTCAATCGAAGTTGAAACCTGACCCACCCCTGTAAGCAAATTCTTTCAATTACAGAGCCAGAGGTTAAAAGAGGCCATTCCCTCGCCGTCGGCCTGATTCCCAAAAAGCATGGGTGAAGACGGAGGGCAAGGCTGCGCAGCACCCGTCAGCGCCGGGCCTTGATGCCGCTTCCGGCCATGCCGTCTTTTATGGGCAAGAATTAGGTTCCTCAATAATGTTTCGTTTTTCGTTCTCCAGGAATCGTCGCCCGTTTCAACGATATTGCAGTGATGTGTCATTCTATGCGGAAGGGCGGGCGCCATCCTGGCATCGCCAAAGACTTGCGGCCATTTTCCAAAAGCGAGGTCGGTAGTTATGAGTGTCGAGGTCTTCTCATATATATTTGAGAGAAGATAAAAGAGCAGTTGTCCCCCGTTTTTCGAAGACGGCAGATATCCCAACTCGTCAAGCACTATGGTATCCATCTGGGAAAGCCTCCCGCCTTTTCACGCAATCTTTTACTGCTCAAGCTGATTGACCGGGTCTACATGATTGTAGAATCCGGCCCTTGCGCCGGATCGAACCTCGCGGAAGGCGATTGCAGCGGCCAGGTGTGTTCCTGTACCAGCGCCGTCAATAAAGAGGCGGCCCGATAGGCCGTGACATTCATGGTCCTGCCTCACATTGACGCACGCTCACCACAATCGCCCCATACTGTCGGGCAGACAGCTCTTTTATTTCTCCATGAAGGCGCTCCCTGCAATAAGTTCCGAGATATCGAAGACACTTCTGTCGAGCAACGATCGGAATGCCTGTCTCTTTAACAAGAAGATCGATCATGCCGCGCCCCTGTTGTTGTTCTGTGAACGCGACTGAGAAGGGTGCGAGCGTAAAAGCTCCTAAGCCATAAAACCTCAAAGACATTGCAGAAGGCGATGCCCCCATGACTGGATAAACTGCCTCGAGGGGGAACCCTATCCCCCAGATGACTACCGGATTACGGGGGAAGGCATCTAACCCTTCACGGGCCTGCTCGGAAGTAATTTGAATGGTTTTCGACTCAGTAAAAACAAGGGAAGCATTGAGTACCGCCGCCACAAGCAGTACACCGGTACCAAGACGATTACGCCAATCTGAAAATTGCCCCGTCAAGAAGGTCGCAATTACGAGCAGGCAAACCAACGGCACATATACCCTTATTATTCCAGGGCGCCCTGATAGACCCATGACAAAGACGCCTGCAATGAATAATCCCCAACTGGCTGTTACCTGCCAACTTGGACGGAGCAAGGCCAACAACAAAGCAGCCAGCACAAGTGGCAGCAACTTGAGGTCCCACAAGGTTTGGATCCCCTCCCAACCTTTGGCGACTGAGTTTCCTTGAGTTGGCAGTGGGCCCAGTTCATCCAACATTGCTCGCAGGGCTTGAGGGTTGGCGATTTCGGGATCAGCGAAGAACCATTCTCGTATCAAGTCAACATCGTTAGCACTGAAGCCATAGCGGCCCAATATATCCGGACGTTTTTTCAGATGCTCATCTGCGCCAAAATCAGTGTAAGGCGTGCGAACCGGATTAAGCTCATTGAAGGCCTTCCACTGGTGCCCTTGGTAAGCCTTGTGATCAATAACCGTTGAGACTGCTATTACTAGAATGAGAGCCAATAATGAAACCTGTGAGAATCGGCGTCGCAATAGGGTTCGCCACGGAAGCAACGGCAGAGCTACAAAGAGAACCAATAAAAACTCATTGCTCCTCACCAGGTAGCTGGAAAAGGCAAGCAGGCATCCAATCAATAGTGCCTGCCAGTTGTTCTGACGTGCAAACAGGTGACAGCATATAATCGCGCCTACCAGGAGCAAACCTGAATTAATGGTGAACTGCGGGAAAAGCACCGGACGCACCAGCAACAGGGCGAGCACAGCCAGGGGAGCTATATAGCCGGCACCGAGCCGGTACAAGCCAAATAGCACTATTGCCCCAACAGTAATGAGCACACCGAGCGTAGCGGTTGAGTAGCCAAGGATTCCGTCGATTGGCGGAATCGCGCGAACCAGATACCCCCAAAGAACATTGGAAAAAATAAGGTTAGGCGACCCAAAGGCTGCCACGCCATAGCCGTGAGCGACCATAGACATGGCAACGTCGTCATTCGTCTCCCATCTTGCCTCAAAGACCAAACAGAGGGAGAGTACAAAGGCCGCTGCAATAGCCAGCGAACCTACAATCAGCCAGAACTTTGATCCCGGAAGTCCACCGGTTGCATGGTTAGCCACGGGCGGCAATTTCCGTTCCGAGCACAATCAAACCCATACCAAGTATTCCTTGTAACATCACGGGTTCGCTCAAAAGTAACCCCCTGAGCGGTAGAAGCACCACGAAGTTAAGACTCATCAACAGGCAGGCATGACTCAACTCGAACCTGGTCTCCACAGGGAAGACATTGAAATCGCGAGTACGCCGCCTCCGTATCTCAACAGATATACTTCTCCAGATCTGAACACTGCCTTGGGCCAGGGACAATCATATCGGGCTCACTGTCAAATTTTGCATTTCTGCTTAGCTTATTTGGCATAATCTATTGCCAAATAACTTAAGGAGAGCTGCTGCTCTCCTCGAAGGGTTTGATCTCAGGTCCCGGCCACGATAACCGATGGTAATGTTCAGATGATCCTCTGTTCATTAAATCCCTGCCCAAACGGCTCACAACAACATATGCCGGCAACCCTGACCGAAAACCGGCGACGATCCTAACAGAAACCGTCAGCAGTGTCAAACTGCACGTGGCTCTCGTTTTACACGTCAACTTCAGGATAAGGATGGGGCCGAGCGCAACAGGAACAAGTCGGAGCGATGGCCTGCACATGGGGAAAGCTTCCTCGCCAAAGGAGCCTTTGAAGACGCTCCGGCGTGGGCCAAAAGGTCGCTGTTGCCGAACATCGGTCTTGTGCGCATCGCTTGATGGCCCTTGCCTGGAATCCTGGAGGTATTTTTTGATTGTCATCCAAGGTTTTTCCGGGCGCCAAAGTGAGTTCCGGCTGCGGGTGGTCTTATCGATACCCGTTGCTCATGCAAGCGGCACAAAAAGCATTCCGACTATTTCAGGGACCCGTGCAGAATTGCCTATGCCCGGCTCAATGCCAAACACCCGTCTTGTAATATAGATTCCATCTCCGCTCAGTGCCTTGATAGCCTGATCGAGCTTATCCACAAAAAGCCCCAACACGGAATACTCAAACATATAACAGGCGGGCAAGGGGCGACAATCTGAGTATTTTAGGTGCCTATGCGCTTCGGGTTGCTTTCATTTGGATCACCGGTATTTTCATCGCCTCCACTGCGAGCGAGAGACAGGGTTTTCGAAAATCAATAAGGCTCTGGAATCACTGCTTCATTTACATTGCGTTATTCAAACACCCACCTATAATAACCCGGACGGCTTATAATCCACGTTCACCCGCATGGTCGATGCCTTTTTGTCAATAAAACGATAACGAAGGAGCCACTAAATGCCAAAAAAACTCATCGAAATCGCTGGAGAAGCACCAACAGAAGAGAAACCCGTGCTCAGGCCGGCAGATTCCATCCAAACCGACAAAGTAATCTGTCTCGAATGTGGAAAAGAGATGCGGCAACTGTCAACAAAGCATCTAGTCGCCCATGGGATGAGCCAGAAAGAGTACAGAAAGAAATACGGATTTTCGATGAGGACGCCATTGTCTGCAAAGTCATTGACCAAAGCGAGAATCAAAGCCGCTCAAAAGAGGGGCCTGCCGGAGAAGCTGCAGAAATATATTGAAGCAAGAAGGCAGAGTAAGACCACGGTGGCAGCCAAATCGAGTGTCTCGGCGGCTGAAACGGGGAAGAAAGTCAAAAGACGAGCCAGCCGGAGGAAGACGGCATGATTATGCATACTGTGTAATGCCTGCGCCATTTTTTCATATTACAAACTATTTGCCTCAAAGCTGGAACTAAGCTGAGGCAGTCAGCCAAGCGAATTATAGAAAGAGAAACATGAGCTTTTTCCTACGTAAGCTTATTCCGCCAAAACAAATGGTATGTTCATAGGCTGTGGGGTGGATTAAGCCCTGAAATTGTCCCTAAAGTGTTTGGCCTCAATGGCCGATTAGATGGTGAAAGAGCCCCATGTAACAGTATAAGTCCTCCTCTTTCCAGAAGGCCCGGCCTCCTCAAGGCCCGGGCCTTCGCCTTTGGGTCCTTCACGTATTTCCAAAAGGCCGAGGAGGTCCGATCGTCATTGGTCCGCTTGTGCGGGCATTGAAATCCCATCACGCCTGGTCCTGAGCTTTTCTTCCTTGCATTTATCCTGTTTGGCAGTTATTTTTGGTCGACTTTTACGCAAGGTCCTAAACACCAACTCCTGCAGAAGGAATTAAAAAAACATGCCTCAAGGTACTGTAAAATGGTTCAATGATAAAAAGGGGTTCGGCTTTATCACATGCGAAGATGGTGGAAAAGATTGCTTTGTTCACCATAGCGCCATCGAAGGTGAGGGTTTTAAGAGCCTCGCGGAAGGCGATCGTGTCAGCTTCGAAATCGAGCAGGGCGCCAAAGGACCATCGGCAGTCAAAGTAAAGAAGCTCTAACTGCTCATTCACAGTGGAATCCGAAGGGCTGGAGAGGCAATTGCCGGCCATTTAGTTTTTTGGCCCAAGTCGTTAATTTTGCTTCAGGCATTCAGTTCTCTTTCCGACAATATCACTGAGGTCTTATACCTCTTCCGAGAGCCGTGAGCAGGGCCAAGCGTGGCACCTTCCTTCTCGGCTCTCACCATTTTAGCAGGTTCATCACCAAGGCTGTGATTGCAGCTCTTTTTTATTGCAGAATTCTTAATCCTCAATAAATGAGCGCACCCAAAAGGTTAGAATAATCATCAGCCCATACGCTCCCGCCAGATGAAGACAGTAGAAATTCCCATCTAATGTCGTCTTCGATTGCTTTGAAGTCTTCTACATTCCTTGCGGCAATAACCCAGTCCCAAGCATCCTTTGTATATGAGGTATTGTCTTCTTCGCCGTCTTGGCCACCTTCTTCGTCATGCCAGCGCAGCGAGGTTAAATTCAAGGAAGCTCTTCAAATTTTGTCAAGTATGGTATTACTATCTAAACAGTGTTCAGACAGGAGCCGCAATGTCAAAAGTTCTTATGCCCCTGCCCAGTCTCGACTTCGATCCCACCGAAAGCGCCGGGAGTTGGCTGATGCTGACCGAAGCCGGTCATCGCGTCGAATTTGCAACGCCCGATGGACGGCACGCCGCCGCCGATGACATCATGCTCACCGGACGCGGGCTCGATTTTTGGGGCTTTATTCCGGGCCTGCGCAATTTCGCGCTCCTGGGCAAAATTCTCGGAGCCAATCGCCAAGCCCGAGATGCATACCACGCCATGGAGCAGTCCCACGAGTTTCAAAATCCCCAGTGCTGGCAGGATATTGATCTGGACGCTTACGACGCGTTGCTGCTTCCGGGAGGCCACCGTGCCCGAGGCATGCGCCAGTATTTGGAGAGCGCTGAACTGCAACGTATTGTTCTCGCTTTCTTCTTGAAGGAAAAGCCGGTCGCCGCAATCTGCCACGGTGTTCTGCTTGCTGCGCGCACAATCGATCCAGCCACTGGCCGCTCCGTTCTCTACGGTCGCCGGACCACTGCACTTACCTGGGCACTTGAGCGTTCCGGAATGATGGCCGGTCGCATCGGCCGGTTCTGGGATCCAAACTACTATCGCACCTACCTCGAAAAACCGGGGCAACCGACTGGCTACATGTCCGTTCAACAGGAGGTGACCCGGTCCCTCGCAAAGGAATCTGACTTCCTCGATGTCCCAGCGAGCAGTTCGCACTTCCGCGTTAAGACCAGCGGTACCCGTCGTGACTCTCCCAATGACTCCGCCCCGGCTTTCGTGGTTCGCGATGGCAATTATCTATCCGCCCGCTGGCCGGGGGACGTTTTCACTTTCGCCGGAACTTTCGCTGCGATGCTCGATGAGAAATGATTCTCATACGGCGTAGCATTACACGATTTGTACGGTAAGTGCGTTGATAAGGCGGTTCAAATAATTCAGACGACTTGAATGAGCGACGATACGGCTGGTAAGGGAGTTTCGAATGAACATATTCAAGGATTTTACGCTCAAGTGGTGGCAGGCGGGTATCTTCAAACTTGCCCTGCTTTCCCTCGGTATAACCATTGGATCGACGTGGCCTGAGTTGTTTAGGGGATGGACTACCTTGCTGCTCCTGGTCTTCCTGGTGTCAGTAGCCTACGTTACCTGCATATGGTGGAGGCAGTAGCAGAATGATCGGATAATGCGCCCGGAATACGAGAGTTTTTGCGGGATGAGAAAAAAATCGCGGGCGCCGCATATAGTCTGCTCCTTTTGCTTAGCGGGCACCAGTTTTTTCCATTGGAACGGCTTGTATGCTTTTGGTATGCAGGCCATTTTCAACCCCCATTATGGCCCATAGTTTATGCATGCCTCCAAAACAGTCACCGTCCATAGTTATAGCCCCCTGGCTGTCCGACGATACCGGCGTAAATTCCCCCTCCCATGGACCGACCTATGGCTATCCTTCCGTATCGGCCCCGGCAAACCCACTCAAAACCTCGCACCATGTCTGGTCAGCCGACAGGAATTGGTAAAAGACCTGGAATTTGAACGTTTCTCGCGCAATGATCCCAAGAATCTCCCCGAATCGCATGCCGAAAAGGATCGTCAGATAGCCGAATACGAGGAAATATTACAAAAAATAGACGCCAACGGTGTGGCTATTCTCAACGGTGATCTTTACACACGTAGAAACGATATTGACTTTGCCGAAGCCGAAGCCATGCTGCGGTACTTGATGGCCTCACTCGGGTATAATAAAGTCAAATTTCGTTGGAAAGACCCCGGACCCCGCAGAATTGCAATCCCCATCGGTACACCTGGGATAAATAGCTAGTACATTGTCAATAAAGTTATGACATGTTGCAAAGAATCGTCACCCCGGCGAAGGCCGGGGTCCAGTGCTTTTAACCATCTGAAAAAACGCTGGATTCCGGCTTTCGCCGGAATGACGGCCTGTAGGTTCTTACATATATGAACTTAGTTGACACTGCACTAGTGTCCATCCTGAAACACCGGATGAGACACGCGCAGTTTCCGATTCGGAAAGAAGGCATAATTTGGTCTCGACGCTCCGCGAGGCGTTTAGCCGGAAGTGGTACCGCCTCGCGGAGCGTCGAGATTGATCAATTGACGCCGCCAGGGAGGAAAAGGACCCTTTCCAGATGGAAACCAGCTAATCCAACCAATTGTCACAGCGGCAATCCGCACGGGAGACAGGGTTTTAGAAAATGAATAAGGCTCTGGAATCACAGCTTCATTTACATTGCGTTATTCAAACACCCTCCTATAATAATCCGGTTTAGCTTATAATATGAGTTTCGCCCGTATGGCCGATGCTTTTTTACCAATAAAACGATAATGAAGGAGCCACGACATGCCCAAAAAACTCATCGAGATCGCATCAGAAATCGTCCGGACTCAGGTATCCTCAACATCAATGTCTGCAACCGACATTGCGTCCTCTATTCGGCAGGTTTTCAGGACTCTCCAGGAAATGCAAAAAGCTGAGGCTGGAGGAATTGAGTTAGCTCCGACTGCCGAAGCAGCCGGAGAAGCACCAACAGAAGACAAACCCGTGCTCAGCCCAGTAAATTCCATCCAAAACGACAAAGTAATCTGTCTCGAATGCGGGGCAGAGATGAGACAACTCACCTCGAAGCATCTCGTTTCCCACGGCATGAACCAGAAAGAGTACAGAAAGAAATACGGTTTCACAATGCGGACTCCTTTGGCGGCAAAATCTCTGAGCAAAGCCAGAAGCAAAGCGGCTAAAAAGAGAGGACTGCCCGAAAAGCTGAAAGCATCCATAGAGGCACGGCGGCAGAAGAAAGCGGCAACGATGTCCGCCCAAAGAGCTACAGAGACTGCGCCAGCCCGCAAACCGAAACAAACCAGAATACGCAAAAAAAAGGTATAATTCCGGCCGGGTATTACAGTGAAATAAAGCAGCCAAGATTGGCAGATGCCGGTTATAGAGTTATTGACCCCCAGCTATGGAGAAATTGCCATGCCCTTTGTGAACATCAAGATCACCAAAGAGGGCGCCACCCCTCATCAGAAAGCCCTGCTTATCAAAGGGGTGACACAGCTTTTAGTCGATGTACTTGGGAAAAACCCACAGACAACGGTTGTCGTGATCGAGGAGGTTGAAACCGACAACTGGGGTATTGGTGGAGAAACGGTTACCTTCAGAAGGCGCCCAGCGAAACCCCAACGCGATTGACTTCCGTTAAAGGCGGTAAATTGATCTTCCGCCTAAAGGCGGTAAAAGGAATGACCAGATTAAGACCAGATTATCGTTGAGGGGTGCCCGCAATCGATATGGCATTTTCTTGCCCGTGTTGTTCATAAGTCTGTCTTACGAGGAGTAACCTTAATAGGCTATTTCACTGAGCAAGGTATGGAACAACATCATATCCCTCAGTGAGCCATTGATAGGAGAACAGAAATGCCGCACAGCATGTCGAGGATGCCGGTGATATTTTTCGGCCACGGCAATCCCATGAACGCTCTGTCACATAATCCCTATTCGGAGGGGTGGCGGCAAGTTGGAAAGACTATTCCAAGGCCCAGGGCCGTTCTCGCCATCTCCGCCCATTGGTATGTACAGGGGACGGCCGTAACCGCAATGGAGAGACCGCGCACCATCCACGACTTCGGCGGGTTTCCGAGAGAACTCTTCGAGGTTCAGTACCCAGCGCCGGGAGATCCCAAGCTTGCAATTCAAATCCGCGAGCTTCTCAAGCCCATCAACGTCAAACTTGACCATAGCTGGGGTGTGGATCACGGCACCTGGTCCGTGTTGACCCATGCCTTCCCGGAAGCCGATGTACCCATTGTACAGATTAGTATCGACAAAATGAAACCGCCGGCTTTTCACTACGAGGTCGGAAAACGGCTTGCACCGCTCAGGGATGAGCAGATTCTTATAATCGGAAGCGGCAACCTTGTGCACAATCTGCATGCCTATGCATGGGGCCGGCACACTATTGAACCTTTTGACTGGGCCCTGCGATTTGAAAAGCAGGTACGTAACCTGTTGCTCTCTGCTGACGACGGTCCTCTCATAAACTACGAGACGTTGGGACCTGAGGCGGCGCTTTCAGTTCCCACACCCGACCATTATCTGCCTCTGCTTTACGTGATCGCTCTCCGTAGAGAGGGCGAACATTTGAGTTTTCCAGTAGAAGGAATCGACGGGGGCTCAGTGTCTATGCTAACCATCCAAGTCGGCTGAGATACCATTCAAAAATCATCAAGCCCCGATCAGGAGAGATGAATTCGTAGAATGGGTTAATTTTATGAGCCTTCCCAAAGGTGTCTTCATCATCGGCAACATTATGGACGCGCCGGGGCAAACCATATTAGGACATGTTCCCTCTGCCAGCATGGGTGACAGGAAAAAAGCATGACGAAACCCTTAGGAATTATCATAGCTTTGATGGCTCTGGCTTGCCTGATGGTCTACACGAACCCCTCCAAAGATGATCTCGGCAACTATATCAGCCAGTACGTCATGAAGGAATCTCAGAAAAAAATAAAAGACCCTCAGAGCCAGTTATTGGGCACGATTCTGGGTGGTATAGTGGGAAGTGTTATGAGCAGCCAAACCGTCAGAACAGACTACATCCTGTTCAGCACATATGAGGTTCAGTTTGGGCAAGAGCGATTCGAGGCTCTTGGGATCTTCAGGACCTTTATCCTCTTGGAAAAGCCGGATCTGGAGCGACTCAAATTGAGGAATAAACCTGCAGGCTGAAATCTGCAAGGCGTTGATGCTTAAGTTGACGCATTATTCTGATTGAAAGGAAGCACTGAGGACCATGCTCCGATTTTTGCCTGCCCCGCTCCAAGGTTCTATCTTGTTTATGGTGCTCGCAGTCAATACCATCCTCTGCTCGCTGCTGCTCTACGTGGTGGCGCTGGTCAAGCTGCTTATTCCAATCCACAGCTGGCGTATTGTCTGTAGTAAACTGGCCAACGCAATCGCTCAGGGCTGGGTCGGGTTCAACAGTCTAGGCTTGAAACTGGCCAAGAATATCCGCTGGGATGTCCAAGGCATCGATGCGCTGCAGCCCGATGCATGGTATCTGCTGGTGGCCAATCATCAGTCAATGGTTGATATTGTCGTCTTGCAGAGCATCTTCCACCGCAAAATCCCATTTTTGAAATTCTTCCTCAAGAAAGAATTGATTTGGGTGCCGTTCCTTGGAATCGACTGGTGGACTCTGGATTTTCCTTTTCTGAAGCGAACAGCCTCGGCCCGCAAGGATATGCAAACTGTCCGCGACGCCTGTGACAAATTCAGACTGCTCCCTGTAACCATAATGAACTTCGTAGAAGGAACGCGTTTTACCACGGCAAAACGGGAGAACGAGAATTCGCCTTTTGCCTACCTGCTGAAACCTAAGCCCGGCGGCATGGCTGTTGTGCTTTGCACTTTAGGTCAGCGACTTCACTCCATACTGGATGTGACAATCGTATATCCGGAAGGAATTCCGCGGTTGTGGACATTTTTATGCAGCAACTCCATGGAAATCAAGGTGCGGGTAAAACAGATACCCGTCACCCCGGATTTGCTCGGAGATTATTCTGCAGACCAGGGATCCCGCAGACGGTTCAAGGATTGGCTGGATAGGCTCTGGGATGAAAAAGACAAACTCATTGGAACACTGCTCCGCCTGCCTGCCCACAAGTCCAATGGTGACGAGGGCGATTGATTCTATCTGCCGATGTCCATACGGTGGATTCATTCATAGACCGTCCCCCCCCACACACACATACCGCACGTTGTAAAGACCATGATCAGGCACGATGGGTTCGGCGGCATCGGGCAAGCGTGCTCCCGCCTTTCTTTTATTGCCGAAAGAGCAGCTTATTGAATTTGTCATCTCCGACTCCATTCCCTTTGGCTTCACGCGAACTTATATTGACTAGGAATTGAGCATTGAATTCCGGATAACCATGGAGAGACAACGATGATTCGAAAACGAATACATATTTTAGCACTGTTCATCGGACTATTAACATGCTCTCTTGAAGGCAAGTTCAAATGCGTCACTCCAGGCGCGTTTCCCTTCGGGGGCGGCGTCATACAGCCTTTGGTATCGAGCCCTGAGTTCGATCCCAACGAGTCGCAGACAAGGCAGCA
>Ga0187881_10003534_pt1 | contig 13444 bp, 15 predicted proteins | sample June2016WEW_19_1_2_FD_133017 | JGI IMG/M metagenome (GOLD analysis project Ga0187881, IMG submission 133017) | Peatland microbial communities from SPRUCE experiment site at the Marcell Experimental Forest, Minnesota, USA - June2016WEW_19_100 | ecosystem: Environmental > Terrestrial > Soil >...
CTTGAATGCCAATGCTCTGCAACTCCGAATCAAGCCGGGATTGAAGGTCGGCGACCGCGCGCAGATTTGGCTTGAGCCTCTGGCGGACTATTACCAGGTCAATAACAGTCTGGAAACCAGCGAGGCGGGAAGCGAGAGGCGCTTGTGGGTCGAACGCGGGCTGGACTCCATGCGAATAGACGTTTGGGGGCAGATCCCCCTCGACGCCGGTGAGACTACCGAACGGCTAGCGATCGCTCGTCCGCCGCACTTGGTGGGCGAACTCTTCCGCCAGGCGCTCGAAGACGCCGGCATTGCGGTTCGAGGGCGTGTGGAGGTCCACTATGTGACACGCTTGGAGGCAGCAATAGCCAGTCCTCCTCCTCTCCAACTTTCTCCGCGCCTGGTCCTGGCAGAGCATGACTCCCAGCCACTCCGGGAGATCGTGAAGGCAACCAACAAGGAAAGCCGGAACCTATTTGCGGAAATGCTTTTGCGCACACTCGGGCGCGAGGTGAAGCATCGTGGCGGCCTCGAGGACGGCTTGGGAGTACTCAGCGAATTTGCGCAGCAAGTTGGCGCAGCGCGGGGCGAGACGGTATTTGCAGACGGTTCGGGCCTTTCGCGAGATGATTTGGTTACACCAGAGGCTTTCGTAAAGCTGCTGATTCACATGGCGAGTGGGCAGACTTTCGACATATTCCTGGATACCCTGCCGGTGGCCGGCGTGGACGGGACGCTGGCTGGCCGCTTCAAAGGGACCCGGCTGGAGGGAAGAATCCACGCCAAGACGGGCACCCTCGAGCAGGTGAACGCCCTTTCCGGGTATATGGATCTGCCCTCCGGAAAGAGGCTTGTCTTCTCCGTCATTGGGAATAGTCACCCCCTCAAGGAGCAGCAGGGCGCAGCCACCCTCGACCAAATCGCCTTGGCCGTTTATGATTGGTTCGCGCGCCGCAAGAAGTAGGAAGACCTTTAGAAAACTCTAAAGCATGGGCAGCAGATTAACGCAGATGGACGCAAATAAGCTCAGATTCAAACACCAAGAACTGACAAGGAAGATCATCGGGGTCTTCTACGAGGTCTATAACGAGCTCGGACACGGATTTCTGGAATCCGTCTACGAGGCGGCGATGCTGATCGCGTTGAGGCAGGCCGGGCTGAAGGCGGAGACGCAAGTGCCCATTGCCGTCTATTTTCGAGGCAATCGGGTCGGAGATTTCAGGGCTGATTTGATGGTGGAGGACGCCGTTCTCCTGGAGCTAAAAGCAGCAAGGGCCCTTGACTCCTCCCATGAAGCGCAGCTTCTGAACTATCTACGTGCCACCCAAATCGAAGTGGGCTTGCTTCTGAACTTTGGCGTCAAGCCGGAGTTCAAACGGTTGGCCTTTGACAATGAACGGAAAATCCAGCCGCAGATTAACGCAGATGAACGCAGATAAAACCTGGCATGGAGGGAAGGGGGGGCGGCTGATGGCGGGGGCCTTTCAAAACCAAGGCGCCTAAGGCCTCGTAGTTCGAGCTCTTGATGTCTGTTTCTGTCTTGATCTGCGTTAATCAGCGTTCATCTGCGGCTTATCCTTATGAAAGTCGTAACGATCTTCGGAAGTTCACTGCCCGGTGAGGCGAGCCGCGCTTACGCCGAAGCACGGCAATTGGGAAAGCTGTTGGCAGAAGCCGGGTTCGCCATCTGCAATGGCGGATACAGGGGATTAATGGAAGCCTCCGCGCGCGGCGCTCGAGAGGCAGGCGGGCACACCATCGGCGTCACGTGCGAGATTTGGCCTGGCAAGGCGAATCAGTGGATTGTCGAAGAGGTTCGCACAAGGTCGTTCTCGGAACGCCTCATGATGCTGCTGGAGCGCGGGGACGCCTACGTTGTCCTCCCAGGGGGAACGGGTACGCTGGCAGAATTGGCGCTGGCCTGGGAGATGATGAACAAGGCCAGCCTATCGAGGACGGTGGGCGGGAACAAGCCCCTGTTGGTGATGTCGCCCTACTGGCAGCCGGTCATCAATTGCCTTGAACAGGAAGGGCAGCTCAACTCGGCCCAGCGGCATTGGAGGTCGCCGGCAATGGAAATCGTCACGCTGGTGAGAGATGTGGAGCAAGCGGTCGAATACTTGATGAAGAACCTGTGACGTCATCGCCACGTCCTGCCATGAACTGGAGGATAGAGACCAAATGCTGCCTCAACTTCGCGGATGCGCTGACGGCGGGAGTGATTCAGGTTTAACGCTTCCACGGTTGCGCGGCCCACGGCGGTCAATCCTTCGATTTGATAGCCTTTAAACCGGAAGTGTTCCGGCCACAGTTGCAGGATGGGATGAAACAATTGCACCTCCCCGCCAGTCGCCGGATCAATCGCCGTAATCCTGCTGCCTTTGTGCAGATTGCATCCAGGGCACGCCAGAGCGAGATTCTCTAGATCGGACCCTCCACCCTTGCACTGTGGGATTATGTGTTCAATGTGAAAAGTGGCTCCCTGGAAGCTCTCGTACATCAGGCAATACTGGCACCGTCCGCCGGCGCGCGCCCGAACTGTGCGCGACAGTTCTTCCGAGACGCTCATTAGGGCTGCTTGCCTAGAATCTGTAGTGCCTCGCCGCGGACGAGCGACAGTCGCTCGCTCAATTCAACCAACGCCTCCAGTTCTTCCCTTTCGGATTCCTGCAAAAGCCCTTCGTTGTTGCGGTCCATTAGTTCTTGGAGACGGTGGTCCGCCTTCGGTGGAAAACGCAGATTTCCGACAGCCTCTATCCAGTCCACCGGCGCGGCAATTGTCGAGTTCATGTAATCATCCTAAGACAGCAAGGCGTTGCTGTCAACAGCAGCCCAAGGTGGATACAGATTGAAACCCTGGGATTTCCGGGCTATTCTTCCATGCCATGAGCATCTACACCTTTGAACGCCATGGCTAATGAAGAGAAAGTTCAAACTGTTGCACCCATGAGCGGGCGGCTTTGGCGTGGCGTCAGGAAAGCCGCGCTATCCGTATTGTTCGCCGCCATCCTGGTGATCCCCGGTGTCAGGCGGCTGCGTCGGAAAATCTGGGAATGGTCGGCGGTTCGAATCCTGGTAGCATCGCTGGGGTGCTTGCTGGGCTGGCGATACAAGCATGCAAACGGCGGGGTAATGGATTTGGTTGTGGGCGTGGCGCTGATGGCTTTCGGCCTGCTGGTTCGCGCCAAGCCGGAAGCAAAGTCGGCGGACGCTCAGGCTCGCGAGCTCGACGCCCTCGTGGTCCTGAACGGCGGGGCGTTCATCCCCGCAGGAAATGAACGGCCCTCTCACGTGGTGAGCATTTTCGTGAATCCCGACCGGCTGTTTGTGGTTGACGAACATGAGCACACTCTAGAGGAGATCCCACTGGTCCGGGTGCGCGAGTTGGCTGTGCACCCATTTCCAGCCCCAGGCGAGTCGGAAGCTGAAGCACAAACCTGGGACCTGGCGATTACCTGGGAATCAAAGGACTTGCGGACAGCCCGATTCCTCTATGACGGCTTCTTCGCTGAACACCTGGCGCGCGTGGCGGAAACTACCGTGCGAAACGTGCTGCGGAGAGAATTGCCGGTACTTAGGGAACAGGGAATAGCGGATAGGTAACAGCAAAAGGGGGAATAGGGAGTAGGGAATTACGCTGAACGATAAGGGGTAAAGGGTAAGGACGGAGGGGAAAGGGGAAAGGGTAAAGTAGATAGACAGATCAAATTCTGAATTTCAGTATCGAGGATAACCCATGAGAAAGTATTCCCCGTTCGTAACTTTTTTGCCCGCGCTGACCCTCGTTTTTTTGATGGTTGGTTGCGGCGGCGGAGGTGATGGGGGGACTCCTCCACCGCCACCGCCGGATTTTACCTTCAGCGCCACTGGTCCTTCTGACCCAGTGGCTTCAGGCGGTACTGCCCAAGTTCAGCTGGGTTGTACTGTACTGAATCAATTTTCCGGATCGGTTTCGGTGGCTTTTAGTTTGCCATCGGGATACCAGTCGGATACAACTTCGCCGGCTTCAATCAACTGCGGTACAACAAAAGTAATCAATCTAACCGTGCCTACAGTAAGCAGTGATACAAGTAATAGTATTACTTTCACTGCCACTGCGGGCAGTCTGTCGCCTAAGCAGGTGACCGTGACTATTAAGATCAAGGCGCCATCGGCGGATTTCACTCTTACGGCCACCGCGGAGTCTGACGGAAAGGTTGTGCAGGGTGGGGCCGGCTATATTGATGTTAATACGGCGGCCGTGAATGGTTTTAGCGGCCAAATCACTCTGACCTGTACCGCGGATCCCGGCATAACCTTTGACTGTCCGACGCCTTTTGGTGTTGGTGTAGCACAGACAGTGCGGGTCAATGTCGCTTCATCGGTTGCAGTAGGGTCGCACACACTCACTTTCACCGCAACCTCCACGGTTGTCAATACGGCGTTGACCCATACCCAAACCGTGTCAATTATGGTCACGGTGCCGGCAGACTTCACGTTAACCGGTAGTCTCACTGGACAATTTTTGACCAAGGGTCAGTCGCAAGGGATTACTATTAGCACAAATTCCACAACCCCTGTGAGCCTCACTGTTTCCGGCTTGCCTACCGGCATGACCGTTGTTGGTTTGCCCGCAAGCGTGATAGCAGGTCAAGACGCTCAAGGCCAAATCACTGACAACTCGGCTGCGGCTGGCGATTATTCAACAATCAGCATTAACGGTCAGTCCGGAACCTTTTCTCACACCGCCACTTTGTCCGTGACCGTGATGGACAACGGAACCCAAACTTTGGGATCGGTTGATCCCCAGCTTCCCAGCTGGGTTCAGCCCTTCTTGGAGCAGATGTGGCCTGTGCTCTATAGTACTTGTGCAGCGGGCGGAGCGAGCGATAATTCCGTAATTCCGGTTGTTTACCAGCCGGGCAGATTTGCTTATCAGGGTGGATCAACCCCCTTTGTTACTATGGGACAACTTCCACAAAACCTTGGTGACGTGGAAAATGATAAAGCTACTTTGCTCCACGAATTTGCTTTTGCCTCTTTAAACCGACTTTGGCTGCCGCCTTTTGATAGTCCGCCATTTGGGCTAGATGAAGGCTTTGCACAAGCCTGTACAGATATTGTAAGCGCAAAGCTGATAGCTCAAGGGGTTGATATGCAAACGGGCAGCGCTGGCGGGGCCTTCCAATCTTTAGATACTCTTAGGCTTTGGACACCAAGCCAGTTTGCTTCCGATGTACAGCCACAGGTAAATATTTTGGGGGAAGGAGCATGGTTGCTTTATCTTGCAGCGACAGTGCCAGCGGGAACTAACCCGGGCGATTGGACGCAGTACGATTTAAGCGCGGCAACAGAAAGTCTTTTGTCTGTATACGCTGCGCAAGGCACAACGCCAACCCCGGCCCAGCTTCTAGTCGCGTTTGACCAAGCTGCCGGAAAGAACCAAATTGATGGCATGGTGCCATCAGTCTTTCTAGGCCCGTTGCCATACTTTAGTGAAAATACTTCTTTAACGCCGGGCACTTTTGCGTTTTGTAGTATCCGGCCGCTTAATCCGGCAATCAGCGTAACCTGCGCAAGTTGGAAGTATGAAAATAATGTGGTTACTAATGTAAGTGTTCCGGTAACATTGGCAGTGAACGATACTCTCCAAAACCAGGTTATCGGACCGATTAACGGAACCACAAACGGGGACGGGTATATACGGATGGACTTTGGCCATCTGCCTCCAGGGGGTTACACGTTAGTTTCCACTTTCCAGGGCGCCACTCCTCAGGTGCAAAGAAGTCCCTTTCTCGTGGTTCCCTCTAACCTACTTCCGGCTGATGAAACACCCACGTCGAATCCAATTTCACCGGGTACGTACTTTGTTACGATTGATGCAGCCGGTAATGCTGTTGGCGGTACCCTCACAATTACTGGTGCTACTATTGTTTGGGAGACACCAGGTGGCGGTATAGTTGATGCTCAGCCTTCCGGAGTCACACCTGGCGTCTTTACCATCAACGGCAGGCAATTTACTCAGCCTAGGCCGTGGTGGAGGGTCATCTTCGTGCCCGCCCAGTAACCTCCTAGCAGCAGTAGAACACTGAAGACTTTTCATAGCACTCCGTTTCCAGCCTGCTGTTATGTGTTTGTTGCATACAGTAGGCTGGGCGGGGTTGCTTTTTTAAAGGGTAAGGACGGAGGGGAAAGGGGAAAGGGTAAAGGATAAAGGGTAAAGGGGTTAGAGAGTGAGTGATAATAAGGAAAAACGTCACTTAGACTTTAACCTTTAGCCTTTAACCTTTAGCCTTTAGCCTTTAGCCTTTAACCTTTAACATTTAACCTTCACGCTTTACCCCTGTTCCCTATTCCCTATTCTGTTCCCTGTTCTGTTCCCTGTTCCCTATTCCCTGTTCCCTGTTCCCTACCATGGTGTCGCCGGCGAGTCCCCAGAAATCCTTCGCGTAGTAGGACGAAAGCACATTCCCAAACAGATGGCAGATGCCATGGCAGTCGGGTATGTCTCCGTAGAGTTTCCTGCCTCGCGCGAAGACCTTGTTGAACGATCCTTCGCGCAGCAGATTCCCACCAATCTTCTTCAGCGGTTCACAGGGATAGAAGACGTCGCCGTTGGGGTAGACGCGCGGAAACATGGTCGGGAAGCACTGGAAATCGCCGAACTCGAGTAGGGTGCGAATGAGCTTGGGCGTGCCATTGATGGGCTGGGAGCGCTCGAGGCGGCGCTGCACAATCTTTTCGACCAGGGCCTGGTAGCGCGGGTTCTGCCGCAGGCGAAGATTGGGCAACTTCTCGTCGAGCGCGGTCTGGGTGGCGAAGACAAATCCCTGCTCGCCGCAAAAGTCCATGATGCGCTCGACCTCAGCGATGTTCCATTCTTCGATGACCGTGCTGATGGTGATGTCCGTCGCCCTGGGGAAGCGCGCTTTGGCCAGTTGCACGTTCTCCAGCACCTTGCCGAGGACAGCAGGTTTGGACATGGGGCTTGCCGAATCCGCCGTCAGCGAATCCAAGCTAACGATCAGGCCGTGCAAGGAGTCAAACAACCCTTGCCGCTCGTGCAGTAGCGTGCCATTGGTGATGAGTAGCACGGAACGAAACTTCAAGTCATGGCGCGCCGCGCGGGCCAGTTCCTCAATATCGTCGCGCAACGTCGGCTCCCCGCCTGTGAAGAGGATCGAATCGGTTTCCTTGCGGATGATTCGAAGCAACTTGATGGTCTCGGCGGTGGGCAGTTCCTGGCTGAAGACGTCCGGCTCCTTCTGCGTGCAGCAGGCGCAGGCCAAATTGCACTTGTGGGTGACGTAGAGCACTGCGGCATAAGGCGCCACAACGTTAGTGCGTCGAATCTCACGCCGATAAAGGTTCTGGAAATAATGTTTGAAGTTCTTCAGGACAAATGGCGAGTGGCGCACCAATCCCCGCAACAAAATCAGCCCTTTTTCTTCTGTACGCGCCTCGCCCATTGACGAGAAGCGTACACGAAGGCGCGGAGTCACAGCAAGAATTTTGAAGCCAATGAGGTGGAAGTGGGGTCTAACTGCCTCCTATCGACCCTCACCGGCCTGGCAGCAGTTCCGAAAGGGGGTGGGGCAGTGTCTTCGCTAGCTGCTGTCCCGATGAAATCGGGGGTCGGCACGTGGAGCGATCACGCAATTTGCCGCTGCTTCGCGCCGGTGGATTCGTAACGGGGATGGTCATCGGATCTTGAGGAAGTCGAGACACATCATCTGGCTCTCACTGCGAATATCGCAGGCCGGACCTCGCTGTTTCCCATCGGCGACAGCCCGGATGACCGCGAAAGCCCCTTCTTGGTATGGTTTGGTATGGAATCGGAGAGGTGACGTGCACCAACCCGTAACATGCCGTGGCGGCCCAACGTCACGTGTCAGCCGCGCGGCCTTCCGCGTCGGCTCGACACGATTGCTGGGCCGCTCGATTGCCTCCGCCAAAACAGCGTTCACTCCATGCCGAGCGTCGAATCTTCTTCAGTGGGAACATAGGGCTTCTTGATTTCCTCGCAGGCCAGCCTGAAGACTATCAGAGCGGACGCCCGTGCTCTGAAGTAGTGACTTGCGAAGATCCTGGAATCGCGGATTGTTCGCTGTGTCCCTTTCTGATAAACGAAATGGGTGGAGACGGACCCGCCTTCCTCCAATTCGATCGCGTGGGTCGCGCCCGCCTTCCTGAGTCTGTCTGCGACGAGCTCAAAGGAACCGTGCAATTGTGCAAGCACAAGGTTTCCTTCTTCCGAAACCCCGATGGCCGAATGCAAGTAGTCTTGTTCCCTTTGCATCCCGAGTTCAGCAGCCCTCTCCTTAAGTGCGTTGGCGTCTCCGGTCGCGACCAGAATCGTCGCGAGTTCCTCCACGAGTTCGCCCGCGTGTCCTCGCTCACCGAAGCGGCCCTCGCCAGTAGGGATGTGCCAGAAATGCCGTAGATCATAGGTGTTCAAGATGATCGCGTGTTCGTCAGTTTTCCCATTCCAAAGCAGAGGCTGCCCGCTCAGTGCCCAGCGTACCGTTGCCTCAGTATCGGGGGAAACCGTTTTCCCGTCAACGTCACTGATCCGACCCCCCGCGAATCTGAGCGTGTGTGGCTCCACGGCACCGCCGTGCATGTAGCACAAACAGAAGTAGTCGCGTTCTCCCTTGTCTGCATCCTCCCCGAAGAGTTGAAGAAGGCCCTTCTCCTTCTTGTAGGCGACAATGCGTAAGTTGTTTCCGAGGTTCCGTGCACCGACGACGATAAGGGGGTCGCGGGGCGACAAGCCAAGCTCCGCTAAATGGAGGTCATACGGGAGCTTCGCATCTGACGAAACATCAAAAGCCGGCAAAGGCTTGCCCGCTGCGACCTTGGCGGAACGCCGTCGATCCCGCACGATGCCGCCGCGGGCATTCAAGCTGTCCCATCTCGGAACGCTCAGGAATGCCTGCGCGACAGTCTGGCCAGGAATCTCGATGACAAGTTCCTGTCTTATGCGGACAGCGGTGCCGCGACCGGTCATTCCCCTCATTTGTCTCGGGGCCGGACGCGCCAAATGAGCCGTGCGGCATTCCTTCACCACATCTTCAGACGGCCGGCGGGGCTGGCCTTCGCTTTCACGGGCGGCACGGCCCATCTCTAAGTCTTCCATCATTTCTTCGTACTCTTCGATAGGGAGAATCACGGCAGTCTTGCGCCCCTCAGCATCGGTGACGAATTGAACGCTCTTCTGCATCGCTGGTTCTACAAATGAATTGTATCACCGTACTCGCGAAGGTACGGCCAAAGCAGAAGTTCTGGATTCTCCAGATTCCGCGAGTCGGTCCAGGGCCAATTCGATCTTGTCCTGCAACACTGCAAAGTGATGTCGCTCTGAAAGCATGTGAAGCACGTATTGGTTTAGACTGACCCCTTGCTTACGCGCCTCATGGTCAAGAGTTCTATGCAAAGAGCGTGGTATGCGCAGAACAAACTTGCCACTAAAGTCTTCAATCTTCGTGGGTTCGGGTATTTCTTCACCGGCTTCTATCCTTCCTTCGAGCCACAATTCCTTGACTTCCTCAAGCCCACGCAACGCTGCGTCTACTGTGTTCCCAGAACTCATGCACCCTGGGAGATCAGGAATCGCAGCTATATACCCCTCCTCATCGGGTATAATCTCGATTGAGTAAGGGAGAGCAAGATAATGCTCAAGATCCTTCATATTCGCCCTCCACATAAATTAGCAAGTCCTCAATACCTCCTAAGGCCAGTTTGGCGAACTTCGCCGGCACATGGTCTCGGCCCTTGTGCTCCCTTTCCAAACTTATCGGCCAGAGGTTTCTCACGTTAAAGTGATAGACGACCTTGGTCCCCTTGCTTTTAGTCTTGAATCGAGGAAATAGGTGGGGGTTGGCATTAACAATCCTTCGGATCATTCGATCGAGGTCGTTGAAATGGAGATGTTTTTGGCTCTGGAGCTTCTCGAACTCGTCACGAAGTGAGCTCACTTTTCATCCTCATATCTCCCCGAAAGAAATAGTACTGTCCATAGTACTACATGTCAAGGGTTTTTTTGAGAATCCTTCCCACTCTCTCATGGACCCGCAGGCGGGTGGCGCGTACATCGCGCTTGCGGCGATATGTGCGGTTAGGCGAGGGTCACTGCATACTCAGACCCAAAGGGTTTTGAGGGTGGTTCCAACACGCTCAAAGTCCTTGTCACTCGTGACCAGGGTGGCCTTCCTGGCTTGGGTGAGGGCGGCGGCGAAGCAATCCGCGTAGGGCAGGTTGTGCTCCGCCTTGAGACTGGCGGCCAGCTTGCCGAGTTCCGTGTCAACGCCGACAATCTCAATGGGAAGCTGGGCGATCTCGTGCAGCTTGGCCTCCGCCGCTTTTTCACCGCGTGCGCGCCAGACTGAGTAATAAACCTCGCCCCAGTTGACCACCGACATTGCGAGCGGCCGTTTGTCCTCTGCCGCTTTCGCCAGGAGTTCCTCGACCTTGTCGGCCCCCGCGCGGTCCTCGAAAAACGTCATGAGGGCGCTCGCATCCAACACGTAGGTTTTCACAGGGTCCGCTCGCGCTTGCGCTCCTCGAGCAGGGCGGCGAGCGCCGAGGGTTCCCCTTTGAGCGACCCGCGCAGGCCGCGGATGAATTCGCGGGTGATGGGCTGAACGATTATGCGCCCGTCATCTTCTGCAAAGGTGACCATCGTCCCCTTCTTGATCCCGAATCGCCGGCGCAGGCGAGCCGGGATGACGAGTTGTCCCTTGGTTGTGACGACGCTGGCTTCGATCTTCATTTGGCACGCACCCTGCATTGCATCCTACCGCATTCACCCAAGTAAGTCAAGATATTTTATTCTTACCTCAACAACGGCGTTACACCAATGACATGAACATGTCCCCATTTTTGAGACAAACGGTTAAGGCTGAAAGTTCAGCGAAGGGGGTGAAAATCCCATCGAGGGGAGGTTGGAGTCATGGCTTTATCTCGACGCCAATTCAATCCGGGATTCACAATTCATAATTGCTCTCGCGCTTCAGCCGCTCTTCAATGCTTCCATGACTCAATGAATCAATCCCCTGAGTCCTGTGCTACACCTGCGAATATATTGTCTCGACAAAGCCTCGCCCCTGTGGTAGCCTACTCATGTGAAAAGTCCCAGTTACGATGTAGGGCCGCCCCTTGGGGCGGCCAGGCCGGGGCAAGCCCCGGCCCTACGTCGCTATCCTAACACCCCGTCCAGGAGGAAACATGTCCTTACGCAAATCGCCCCGACTTACGTCCGCGTTGCTCGCCCCCGGGCGCCAGAGTGTCCACATTCCACCGGACCGCGCAGCGCAGCCGCCAAGCAGAACTCCAAGCCCAGTGAGAGCGACAATGTGTCCTAGTATTCGGGGCGTGCGGAAGCGTGGAAGACTCAAAAATGAACGAACAACGCGGGAATGTTATTGAAAATAAAGGGCCGCTCTTCCACAGCTCGCGGCGAAGCGGGAATGTTACTGAAAACAAATATAGTTACGCGCAGAATGCGGGAATGTTATTGAAAAAAAAGGTGTTAGTGTCCTGGTAGGAGGTAGGTCGTTGGTAGTAGGTGGGGAAAGGCCAGGGGCCGGGTTTCGGGCGACAGGCAGGCGCCCGAGTAATCCCTGACCCCTGACACCTGGCCCCCGCACTTTGCCCTTGACACACCCGGCAGGAGTCGTGGTAGCCTATGTGGGTTGTCGCATGAGAGGACTTGCAAGCGAGCGCGGCAAGCAGGCTGCAAATCGTCGCGGCGGTGGGGGAAAATGCGTCGAAAAGAGAAAAAAGATACTAAATAGAGGGAACGAACCTAAGAATTTGTTGAAAGGAAAGGAGTTAGCGTTTTTAGGGGCCAAAAACGAACTGGTTTTTGAACGCAAAAATGCCCAAACGAAGCGAAAAATGGGGCAGAAAAGTGGAAAATGGAAGCTCGAAATTCGAAAATCGAAACTCGAAGGTCCGCGAACCGCTGAGATCCGACCTCCTCGGTGCTGTCGAACTTGAGGGGCCCTGATCGCGCAACTAACCCCTCACCCGGCCCGCCCCGGCTGGTAAAAGCGCCGGTGGCGGTCCACCCTCTCCCCTGCGGAGAGGGCAAAGACCCATTTGCGAGCACCGCGTTTCTGAAATTATGGGGAGCGGTCTTCGCCTATACATGCTCAGGACGACAATGGAGCGGGGCTGCCATTTTCGATTTTCCAGTTTCCAGTTTCTAGTTTCTAATTTTTGCTTTCTGGTTTGCCCGTATGAACCCCAAGATTGAAGGCCACGAGAGTCAGGATCGTTTCTCGCGGGAAGTGTTGGAGTTTCCCGCCGTCCTGGGATTATTGCGCGGCTACCTCTCCGGGCCAATCAGCGCGCCGTTTCTTGATTCTGTCGAGCCTCAGACGCGAATTGATCTGATCCGTCGCCAACTGGAACAGGCAAGAGAAGCACGCGAATATTTGCGGGAGAGTCCGAGACCAACTCTGGGAAACCTTCGAGACCCGCGGCCGCTGCTCGAGAAACTCCGCATCGAGGGTTCGAGCCTGGAGGCGCTGGAGATCTTTGCGCTTACGGGATTGGCGCGCGCGGCCCTGGAGATTCAGCGGCTGTTTGCCAAGTGCCCATTGCCCCGGCTGGAGGAGTTGGCGCGCAGCCTCGCAGACTTCCGCGACTTGGTGACGGAGCTGGATGGAAAGATCCACCTGGACGGCTCGGTGGATTCCTCCGCGAGTCCGGAACTGGCGCGCATTCGGCGCGCCATCGAACGTCTGCGGGTGGAAGTGCAGGCGCTGCTCGAGCGTCTGCTGCGACGATTCAGCCAGGAGGGAGTGCTCCAGGACGCAGTGGTGACGCTTCGGAACGACCGGTTCGTGATTCCAGTACGAGTGGAGGAGAAGCGGCGAGTGCAAGGTGTAATCCACGGTGCAAGCTCGTCAGGGGCGACCGTGTATCTCGAGCCGATGGATACCCTGCCCTTGAACAATGAACTGGTAGAACTTCAGGACAGGGAATTGGCGGAAATACAACGCATCCTGGGAGAATTCAGCCGGAAGCTTCGGGAGCGGCGCGAAGACCTGGTTCGGGCCACCCAAATCCTAAGCGAGCTGGACCTTGCCTTTGCCAAGGCGGAATTTGCCCGCCAGTACGATGCCTGCATCCCGGAGCTCAGCTCCGACCGCACGCTTTTGCTGAAAGATGCCCGGCATCCGTTGCTCGAGAAGGCCTTGCGCGCGCAGGGACGAAGTCCCGTGCCGCTGAGCATCGAACTCAGGCCGCCGAAGATCATGATGATTGTCAGCGGGCCAAACACGGGCGGGAAGACTGTAACCCTCAAAACACTCGGCAGCGCCGTGCTCATGGCGCAGGCCGGCATCCCCGTGCCGGCGAGCGAGTTCAAACTGCCGCTGTTCCGGCGCGTGTTGGCGGATATCGGCGATCAGCAGTCCATCGCAGCGAACCTGAGCACGTTTTCAGCCCACGTCACCAACATTCAAAGGATGGC
>Ga0187881_10003537_pt1 | contig 13441 bp, 12 predicted proteins | sample June2016WEW_19_1_2_FD_133017 | JGI IMG/M metagenome (GOLD analysis project Ga0187881, IMG submission 133017) | Peatland microbial communities from SPRUCE experiment site at the Marcell Experimental Forest, Minnesota, USA - June2016WEW_19_100 | ecosystem: Environmental > Terrestrial > Soil >...
CCGAGGGCACGGTGAAGGTCGTGATCGGTTATGGCGCGCGCGGACCTTTTGTTGTGACGCGTCCCGAGGACGCGGACCGCCTGGTCTGGAACAACCGCTGCTTCAGCAATCTCACGGCGTATTTGAAGCGGAAAGAAATCCAAGCGCTGGGGAAAGCGGCCCTCATCGTAAAGCCGTGCGACGAAAAATCGCTCGTGGAGCTGGAAAAGGAAGCGCAGTTCGAGCGCAAAAACGCGCATGTGATCGGCATGGCCTGCGAGGCGTGGGCCAGCCCAAGTGCGCGCACTGCACCGCGCGCACGCCGCGTTTCGCGGACGTGACGCTTGGCATGGCTGCAGGCTCGGAGCCGCAATCCAGCCCCTCGCCAAATCGCTTCGCCGCCTTGATGGCCATGCCGCCTGCAGAGCGCATGGCGTTTTGGACCGAGGAGTTTAACCGCTGCGTGAAGTGCTTCGCGTGCCGCCAGGTCTGCCCGATGTGCTACTGCGAGCGGTGCATCGTGGACAAGAACCGGCCCATTGCCATTGACCCTGCGCCAAGCACGAAAGGAAACTTTGCGTGGCAGATCGCGCGGGCGTTTCACCTGGCGGGACGCTGCGTGGGATGCGGCGAGTGCTCGCGCGCCTGCCCGGCGGGCATTGACCTGGCTTTGCTGAACATCTCGATGCACATCGCGGCGCAAAAGAATTTCGGCTACGAAGCTGGTGCGGATCCCAAGGCAGCGCCCGTGATCGGATCGTATACGCTGCACGATACGGAGGGCTTTATCCGGTGAGCGAGATCATTTCCCAATCCACGTTGCGCGCGCTCGCCGCCGAATGGATCGCCGGGGGCAAGAGCGTCGCGGGACCCGCGCGGGTGAAGCCGGATCTCGTGCTCTATCGCACGCTGCGATCGGGGGACGACCTGCTTCTCGAAGGCTTTCAGCGGCCCGCGAATTCCATCAAAGAGTTTCTCTTCCCGAAAGCGGAGAAGCTGTACGGCTACAAGATTCGCGGGAACAGCGTTGAGCTAATCGAGAATGACGCGCTGGAACCCGCGCAGGTGATCATCGCCGCGCGGCCGTGCGACGCCGCCGCGCTGCCGATTCTGGATCACGTGTTCAACTGGGATTTTCATGACGAGTTTTACAATCGGCGAAGGGCCGCCACCACGGTGGTCACGTTGGCCTGCAGCGCTCACGATGAAAACTGCTTTTGCACTTCCGTGGGGCTGGATCCCGGCTCAGAGCGCGGTTCGGACGCCATCCTATTTGCATTGGGAGACGGCCAATACGAGTTGCGGTGCATCACGGAAAAGGGCCGCGCGCTATTCGGCGGCAAGACGGAGAAATCTGAGCAGACGGGCAAGACGATTGCAGGCCCGGAGAAGAAATTCGATGCGCAGGCGGTGCGCACGTTTGTCACCGCGCATTTTGAGGATCCCTTCTGGCAAGAACACGCACTCACGTGCATCGGCTGCGGGACTTGCGCGTTTTCGTGTCCGGCTTGTCATTGCTTCGATATCGTGGATGCCGGACCCGCGGCGGGCAACGCGCGCGTGAAGACATGGGATTCGTGCCAGTTTTCGACCTTTACGGCACATGCGTCGGGCCACAACCCACGCCCGGTGCAGCCGGCGCGCCAGCGCCAACGAATCCTGCACAAATTCGCCATCTATCCGGAGAAATTCGGGGAAATTCTCTGCACTGGATGCGGCAACTGCACGCGCAACTGCCCCGTGGGACTGGGCGTGCTGAGCGTGGTCACCGAGATTAATCATGGATAACGTGTACAAGCCCGACCTGATGGAAGTGACGCGCGTTCGCCAGGAGACGCCGGATGTGAAGGCCGTGTCGGTGCGTTTTCTCGATTCCGAACGGGCAAGCAACTTTTCGTTTCGAGTCGGGCAGTTCGGCATATTCTCCGCGTTCGGCTATGGCGAGTCCACCTTCAACATCTGCTCGAGCTCAAACTGGAAAGATCACATTGAATTCTGTTTCCGCAAGGTTGGCCGTGTGACTGAAGCATTCTGGAAAATAGAAGAAAAGGATGTAGTTGGCTTCCGCGGACCGTACGGCAACGGTTACCCCATGGAAGCCTGGAAGGGGCGGGACCTGATTTTCCTGGGAGGCGGAATTGCCATGCCTCCCATCCGCTGCGCCGTTTGGTACGCGCTGGAGAATCGCGCCGATTATGGCGAGATCACGGTGGTGTATGGCGCGCGCACGGTGGCCGACCTGGTGTTCCTCGACGAGTTAGATGAGTGGTCGAAGGCCGAACGCGTGCGCATCATCCGCTGCGTTGATCCCGGCGGCGAGACGCCGGATTGGAAGGGCGAGATTGGCTTTGTGCCGCACGTGTTCGAGCGCGCGCAAGTGGCTGCGAAGAATCCGGTGGTCCTCGTCATCGGCCCGCCCATCATGATCAAGAACACGCTGCCGATCCTGGACAAGATGGGCGTAAAACCTGCGTCCGTTTACACCAGTATCGAGAATCGCATGAAATGCGGTATCGGCAAGTGCGGGCGATGCAACGTCGGCCCCATCTACATCTGCAAAGAAGGCCCTGTGCTTACGATGGAGCAATTGCAGGGACTTCCGGCCGATTATTAATCGCTGCGCCCGTTCCCACGAAGAGTATGATTCGACCGCTTACCCCCGGCGATTGCCGAGGGTAAATTCTAGAATTGCCCCTCGCAAGGATAAAACGCGGAGGACCCAAAGACTACACTTCTAGACACAGGGGTAGCGCTTGCGGAGGACTACGTTCCAACTGAGCGCGCATCAAAGACCGTGATGCACAGCGAATCCAGGAGTGCATTCGGAAGGGCAAGGTGAAAGTGCTGTTCAACTCGAATCCCGTGGAGTTCCGGCCTGACAGCGTCGTGCTGGAGGTGAACGGTGCAGAACAGATCTTGCCAAACGATTTTGTGTGGATTTTTGCCGGCGGAGAGCCACCCACGGCGTTCCTCAAGAAAATTGGAGTGGGCTTCGGCGAGCTCGATTTGACCGCAGAAGGGTCTCGAGAAGCACGCGAATCAAAGAACGCTGTGCTGGCGTCTACCTGAAGCCGGGCCGACCTAGCGCCGGCCTACAGCTTCAAACTGAAGCCATCAACCGGCGGGCCAAAGCTACTGCCGAGTTCGCATTCTCGCTGTAGCCGTCGGCGCCGATCTCGTTGGCAAACTCCTGGGTCACGGGTGCGCCACCAATCATCACTTTGACTTTCTCCCGGATGCCAGCCGCCTTCAATGCTTCGATCGTGGTCTTCATGGAGGGCATGGTCACGGTCAACAGAGCGGAGAGGGCCAGGATGCGGGCGTTCGTATCCTTTAGTGCGGCAATGAACTTCTCCGGCGGCACGTCAGCACCAACGTCGATCACTTCAAACCCGCCACCTTCGAGCATGGACACGACCAGATTCTTGCCGATATCGTGAAGGTCGCCCTTCACCGTTCCGATGACCACGCGTCCTGCCGGTTTCGCACCGGAAGCAGACAGCAAAGGGCGCAGCAGATCCAACGCTCCCTTCATCGCACGACCCGAAAGGAGCAATTCCGGAACGAAGTACTCTTCACACTCGAAAAGACGCCCCACCTCGGCCATAGCAGGGATCATCGTGTGGGCAATCAACTCCCCAGGGTCCATCTTTTCGGCGATGGCCTGTTGCGTAATGGCGACCGCTTTCTTTGAGTTACCGTTCACGATTGCATCATGAAGTTGCTTCAAGTCTGCCATCTCTGCTCCTTCCCGCTAACGCGTTCGATGCTCTCTTGGTCTTGCCGCTGCATCCCTAGCCACGCCGATTGATTGCCATGGCGGGCAAAGTGCAGTTAATCTCTGGCACTAGCGAGAGTCCTCGATTTCTTATCTCTGACTGCCAAATTCCTTCACCGCATCGATCATGGCAACGACATTTTCGACTGGGGTCCCCGCCTGTATGTTGTGAATGGTGTTGAAGACGAAACCCCCGCCGGGAGCGAAGATCTCGCATCGCCGCAGAACCTGCTCCCGAACTTCAGAAGGTGCGCCGAACGGCAAAACCTTCTGCGTGTCCACGCCACCGCCCCAAAAGACCAGCCTGTCTCCAAAGTTCGCTTTCAACTGTTCCGGCTCCATGCCAGCCGCCGAGCACTGCACAGGGTTGAGAATGTCGAAGCCCGCCTCGATAAAGGACGGAATGAACCTCGCGACCGAACCGCAGGAGTGTTTAAACGTTTTCCAGTGCGTGTGCGAGTGAACCCAGTCGTTGAGTTGTTTGTAGTACGGGAAGTACAGGGTGCGGAAGGTTTTCACTGAACAGAATGCGGAGGTCTGCGTGCCGAAATCAGTGCCACATAGGAACACCGCATCAACGTTGTCGCCGACCGCAGCGTGGATGCGTTCGAGGTTCTTGAGGGCGATCTCACACTGGCGCTCAAAGATCTTGTGGACGTAGTTTGGACGGCTGCTGGTGGAGACATACCATTCCGCGATGTCGCGTATCCCTTTGGGATACTTGAGAGATGGCGCTGGGACGAGCGCGATATCACCGAACGCCGTTCCCCCAAATGAGGCAATCACCGCGCAGCCAGTCTCCGTCGCTTGCCGCACCGAGCGCACAAGGTGTTCGAGATCTTCTTGCGAGATCGGCGCAAACTCTTCCAGGTTGTCCTCGGGATTCAGCTTCTCTTCTTCGATTGGCGGCTGTCGTACGATGGCGTCGAAGAAGTAGCCGCCTCGCGGCATGCGCCCGCTGGGAGGAGCCGTCATGTCGCCTTCAGGATAGATAAGGGTGTCACCATTCGCATCGACCGTGGTATTGAAGCCCTCGGGAACCAGCACTTCGAGTCCATTGAACTGCCAGCATTTCCAGTTCTTTGTCGGAAAGCCAAACATGGTGTTTCGAGAGAAGACGCCGACGACATCAAGACCCATAGCTTCCCGCAGATCATCCTCCACCAGCCCCAGCATCTGATATGGTTCGTGAATGCGTACGGGCCGCTTCTCGAGGCCGTAGTGGTCTCGCAGTGCGGCCACGCAACTCGCGTGCACGCCGGTGATAGCGGTTCCTCCGAAATCAATCGGGATGCGGTCCGGTTCCTTGTGATCCAGTGCGGTGAGGAGCCGCTCACGGCTGGCCGTTCTGTTGACTGCAGTGTCCATCGTTTGCGCTCCTCGCCACTGTCTAGCGATCCAGCCGCCCGAATGACGATGACTCGGAATTCTGGTGCAATCCTGGCAATCTGCCGGACCACGCGTGTTGCCGGAATTTGGGGTGGCGATTCTCCTCCCTACCAGGAATTTTTCAGCTCGCCGACCTCGGCGGTGACGGCGTCGAGGACAGCGCAGGCTTTGACCGCCGCGGTCATGGCGTTGTGGTCTCTGAAGAGCGGCCGGTCCGCGTCCAGGTGTTCCACGACCTTGCGCACGGCAGCTTTAGCGGCTAGCGTCCCTTTGCCCGGCGTGAAGTCGCGGAAGTCCAATCCTTGGGCGGCGGCGATGAATTCGATGGCCAGGACGCCGTTGGCGTTTTCCAGGATCTGCCGCGTCTTGAGCGCCCCGTTCATGCCCATGGAGACGAAATCTTCCTGGTCCGCGGCGGCCGGGATGGACTGGACGTAGCTCGGGGCGGAAAGGATGCGCTGCTCGACGATGAGCATATCCGCGGTGTACTGGCTGAGCATGTGGCCCGAGAACATTCCGGCGCCCTTGGTGAGGAAGGCCGGCAAGTCCACGGAGAGGGCAGGGTTGAGGAGGCGGTTGAGGCGCCGCTCGCTCAGCACGCTCACCATGGTCACGCCCGCGCCCACCACATCCAAAGGCAGGCTCACGGGCGTGCCCTGGAAGTTAGCGCCGGTGTAGACCTTGTTCTCCTCCGCCACAAAGATGGGGTTGTCGGCCACGCCGTTCAGTTCGGTCTCCACCTGCTTGCGGGCGTAGGCGAGCAGGTCGCGCAGGGCGCCGATAACCTGAGGTGTGGAGCGCATGGAGTAGGCGTCCTGCACCTTTACCTTGAGCTTGCCCGTGACTAGGTCCGAGCCCGCGATGACGGTCCGAAGGTTTGCCGCCGCCGTCTGCGCGCCGCGGAAGCCGCGTAACTCGTGGAGCTTGGCCTCGTATGGGCGCATGTTGGCCAGGAGCGCCTCCAGCGTCATAGCCGCGGCAATCTCCGCCTGGGCCACCCAGCGCTCCGCGTCGTAGAGTTCCAGGCACGCCATTCCGGTGATGAGGTTGCTCCCATTGATAGCGGCCAGGCCGTCGCGGGCCTTGAGCCCGGGCACCGGGATGCCCGCCTTATCCAGGGCTACTTGGGTGGTCATGCGCTGGCCTTGGTAAAAGGACTCGCCCTCGCCCATCAGCGACAGCGCGCACTGAGCCATGGGTGCCAGGTCGCCGCAAGCACCCACACTTCCCTTCTCGCACACGACGGGCGTCACGCCCGCGTTGAGCATGGCGATGTAGGTGAGCGGTATCTCCGGCCGGCACCCCGAGAAGCCCTTGGCGTGCACATTCACGCGGCTGAGCATGGCCGCGCGCACGTGCTCCACGGGTGCCGGCGCTCCGATGCCGGCCGCGTGATTGTAGATGAGGTATTTCTGGAACTCCTTTACCTGCTCATCGTTCAGGACCACTTCGGAGAACTCGCCGATGCCCGTGTTCACGCCGTACATGGTTTCGTGGGCCTGGATCTTTTTCTCCAACATGCCGCGGCAGGTCTTGATCCGCTCGAGCGCCTCCGGCGTCAGTTCCACTTTTTCTCCATGGCGCGCCACGCGCACCACAGCTTCGATGGTCAGGCTGCTGCCGTCAAGACGGATCGTCATGGTGTTCCTCCTGATGGGGCCGCATCGACTTGGCAGATCCCGGAGAAAATGCCGCGCGGCTCATCCTCCCGCGGCGCCCAGATGGAGCGAGGAGTGGGGGCCAGACCACCGCGCGGACGAGTGGGTGGATTGACCCGACATTTCAAGTATGAACTTCGCGCTGCCACCATCATAAACGATTCCACCCGACCTGCTGTCAAGCTATCACCTTCGGGGACATTTTCAGGGCTGTATCCCCCTGGCTGGTGGCAGAGCAGAGAGCCATACAATCGCTCTGCGGTGGAAACTCTTTGAGATCATCGAATCTTCTACTATTAAAGAGACTTCGAAAACGGAAAAAGTAAGAAAAAAACTTGCCGCTGACCTACAAGAAACCGTAGCAAGTCTCCACATCATAGAAAGTCCACAGAGGTCCTTTACTTACTAGGGAACATTAAGAAGGGGAAAAGGGAGAAAAAATCTTCCTCCTAGCACATTTTTCCCGTGAGAACGCGACAGGCAATGACGTGGCCACAGTGAGGGGAGACCGGCTGCGACAATCGGAAGAGAGGCTTGAGGGTGTGGTGGATGAAGCAGGGGCTGCCGCGTTGTCCGCCGATGCCCAGATCCCTGGCAAGCGATTTCTTGGTTCCAGCTTCACATTTTTGTTATAAGACTTCGAGACATTGCGCGTGGCTTGACGCGGCACCGGAGATTATAACGGGACCGAATTTGTCGGCTCGGCTTGGGCACCAGATAGTCTGGTCGATTTCTGCCACGCTTCTGAAAATTGTCTCGATCTAGGGGTTTAGTCCCGCCTGGTCGATTGCCGGACCCAAACCGGATGCTTTCTTAGGCGAGCCTTGCTAGCTAGCGTAAGCAGTCGGTGGACGAAGGGCTTTGGCTACTTAGGCGGCTGAGCGCTCTGTAATTCCCGATAAAACTTCTGCAGCACAAAGAACGCTTTCTTCTTCTCACCATGATTGGAGACAAGCCCTTTGCGATTGAAATAATCCTCAATACAAGGGAGCGTTCGGCGCGGACTACGAAAGTCTTTGAGAATCCACGGTGTCATTCCGCGAAGAAAGGGAATGCGCTTCAGCATGACGATCTGATGCTCGTAGAGGTTTTCCTGATATTCCTCGGTCCACCGTGTGGAGGGATCACCGTGGCGGCCAAAAAGCGCGTCACCCCCGAGTTCGCTCATAATCAGGGGCTTGTCGTACGCCGAGACCCAATCAATCGAATCTGCCTCCCCCGGCCGGCGGACATACCAACCAATGTATTCGTTGTTCCCTAGGACATCGAGATCGCTCGCGATCGGATCATCAAGGTGAATGGTTATGCGGGTCTCCTCCACGACTTCGCGAGCCTGAAGAGCGGCAGACACAAGGCGCGTGGAGTCGGCGGAATGGGCATTCTGAATGAGTTGCCGCAGGAAGCGATTCCGGGCATCGCTGATGGGGGTTTCGTTCGCGACCGAGTAGATGATAAGAGCGGCGCGATTATGATCTCGCGCGATCATCTCGTTCAGCTGATTTTCAGCATTGTGCAGTGTTTGGGGATTTTCCCACTGAATAGTCCAGTAGACGGGCACCTCTCCCCAGACCAGCACTCCCATTTGATCGGCCATGCGCAACATGGATTCATTGTGCGGATAGTGCGCCAGGCGAACGAAATTGCAGCCCAGTTCCTTTGCCCAACTCAAAAGCGTCCGCGCATCGTCGTCGCTCCAGGCTCGCCCGGGCCGCAGGGGAGCCTCTTCATGGATGCTGATTCCGCGCAAGAAAACCGGCTTCCCGTTGAGCAGGATATCCGTGCCGCGGACCTCAATCGAGCGGAATCCGATGCGCTCTATGACTTTGTCGGTCTGGCTGGCGATCTCGACGGCATAGAGTTTGGGATTTTCAGGAGACCAAAGCGTCAGGCCGGCGCTGAAGGAAAACTCGCCGCGTCCCTTGGAATCTGTCTGAAATGTTTTGGTGAGCCCCACCTCCGGAATTCGGATGGTGACATTCTGCTGAGGTTGTGGCCCGTTGAGCTGCACCCAGCCTTTAATCTGGCGCGTCGATCCTTTCTCCAGCTGGACAAAATAATCCTGAACAAAGGTCTCCGGGACCTCCAGCAATGTCACGGGGCGTGTAATTCCGCCGTAATTCCACCAATCCGTATTGACCGTGGGAACTTGATCCTTTGCGCGATTGTTGTTGATTCTAAGAACGAGGAAGTTTCCGTGCGCCCTTACGCGGTCCGTGATTTCAAAATCAAAAGGCGTAAAGCCGCCCTCATGCTGGCCAAGCTCCTGTCCGTTCAGATAAACGGCGGCCAGGTAATTGCACGCGCCAAAATGCAGAAACAGCCTGCTCTTTGGTGATTTTGCGTAATCGAAGGACCGCTTGTACCAGACGCTTCCTTCATAAAACAGCAGCGACTCGCGCTGTGTGTTCCAGTCACCGGGCACTTGGAGCTGGCCGGAAGTATCGAAATCATATTCGACCAGCTCCGATTCGGACTGAGGCTTGTAGTTCCTGTAAAACGCATGGTTGTCTTTCAGTGGCTGAGCACGGTAGTCCAACGCTCCAACATCATAGGGATCGACAATGGCCTGCCACTGGCCATCCAGGCTAGTGACCTGGCGCGCATTGATATTCGCGATCAACGGCGCAACCTGCGCTGCGCCTCGACCAGTGAGCAACGGCAAACACAAAGCAAGTGCCAAACAACGGAACACATTAGTCATAAAAAGACCTGATTCAGCATAGTAAGAGCTCCCGGAATCCAATTGAGAGTTTACCTTAGAGTCCGGGAGCCCACAGCTTCAGAAGTTGAATTTCGCGCCGATCTGAAGAACGCGCGCCGGCAGTGAACTGGTGATCTGTCCAAAACTGGAGGAGCCAGCGTTATTCACGGTAGGATTGTTCCAGTTGGCCCGGTTGAAGGCGTTAAACGCATCCGCCTGGAACTGCAGGCGCATGCCTTCCCTGAAAGGCAAATTGACGGTCTTTCGCAACGACAGATCCCACTGATAAAAGTTGGGCCCGATGATATTGCCTATGGGGGCGTTACCCGCACCGAGTACGCTCGCGGCTGCAAAAGCGTTCGGATTGACCCAGCATATCGCTTTGGGGTTCGCGCATGAGCCGGTAAATCCAATGGATTGGCCTGCAACAAGGTTTGCCCGCCGGGCGACATTCGCGCCATTCAAGCCAACGGCTTGCGAAGCTGCTGCCGTGAGGGGGGCTCCAGATTGGTAGTGCATGAGCGCGCTCAGCGACCACCCTTTTACCAGGGCGCCTTGCACGCCCGTCATGCTCTTGCCCCAGGGCGACTCGACGGTGAAGGTTAGTGCCACGATGTGCGTGGCGTCGAAACTCAATTTGCCATAGTCATATTGCTTCCAAGTTCGCACCACGCCGCCAGATTGCGTTCCGCCTGCTACTGCCGTAGTTGCACCGTTGACCAAAACGGGGCTGGCGGCGGTGCTGACGAGGCAAGTGAAAGGGCATTCCGGCTCGGGGTTTTCGTTATAAGCGTCACCCACACCACCGCCATTTCCCATCGTCTTTGAATACGTATAGGCAAAGGTGGAAGTGATGATTCCTGTGCGCTTCGTCAGGCTGACTTGCAACGAATTGTAGTTGGAATTGACGTCGCTCAACTCCATCGTAATATTAGAGTATCCCAGGTACGGGCGAATTTGGTCCTTCGACAGACCGACGGGTGCGAAGCCTCCCGTGCATTGGTACGCGGCAGCACTTATACCCGTTGGGCAGGCGAGCGTGTTCGGGTTCGGCGAGACAGGGATGAGGGTCCCCTGCTGCGTCCAAGTGGCGTTGTTGAAGCCAGGCCCGCGCAGGATGTGGCGTCCCTGGTTGCCGACGTAAGCTACCTGAAGCAACAGCCGCAACGGTATCCAAGGCGGAACACGAAGCTGGCCGAATCCTCGGTGAGGCCGGCTTGAATGTGGTCTGGATAGACTGCCCACTGGGGCGATCCGCAGTTATCTCTACAGACCCTTGTCAACAGCCGCTCGAACCCACCGACATCGTGCTGCGGGTGCTCTCTGATCACGCCCGGAATGGTGTTCAAGACTGTGCCTTTGGTTTTGCAGTCCTTCCAGTTCTAGCCAGTGTGTACTACGAACATGCGGTGAGTCTCGCCAGGAATGACGGTGCCGAGTTCGAGGTCCCCATAATTCTCGGTTGCGTTATGGCGCATGAAATCGGCCATTTGTTGCTTGGCTCAAACAGCCACTCTGACACCGGAATCATGCAGGGCCAATGGGAACGCAAACAGGTCCGGCAGTTGATGAAGGGCGATCTGCATTTCACGGCCCAACAGTCGAAACTTATGCGAGCAGAGGGGCAAACGCGAATGGGCTTGGAGGCGACCCAACTTCGCACACTGAGTTCAATTGGATAATTGTCTGTAGATTCTCGCATATCGAGACTTTGAAAACAGTGTTGCGAACAGGCTTTTCCGCTCGAGAATGGCCACCATGGCACGCGCAATTATGTCCGGGTGGCCCCTGACTGGGGCGGAGTTGCCGAAGTGATCGTACGAAGTCTAATTCTTGCTGAAGGCTGTCTCCAGGATGTCTTCTGCAGGCCTGCCAGGAGAAAACCAGGTCGATGCGGTTAATGGCTCAATGCCTACTTCGTGGTACCAACTGCTTGACTCGTTCCCAGATCCGCTGAAGCATTTTCTAAGTTACTGGTTGGTAAAGTTAGTAAATAAGGGTCCCCTCCCAAAGTGGGTCAGTTGGCTCAAGGGCTTCATGTATCGTACAGATAGCGCCAAATCGCTTTGTAGCGTTGGTGTGCGTCAAGACTTTCCGGAAACTGGAGGGCGAGATTCAGGACACCCTCGACTATCCTCGGAGCAAAGAAAAGGCCCCAGCCGCCGTAACCCATACGCCAAATGTTGTCAGAGGTTCTTGTCAGGAAACCGGCTCCGATTGCCCAGCGCCCGGGACTGGGAACTTCACAGTACCTGCCGGTTGGAAAACCAACTGTCGGAATCTCCTCGACATCCGCTAATATACAGCACTTACCTCGACCCAAATGAATGTTGCTTACCTTAACGTGCAAGGCACCCTTTTCAATGTAAATTGCTTCTCTGCCTTCAAATAGGTCCCGAAGATGTTCCACTTTCGCCTCGCTTGTTTTTGAGAAGGACATATCGGTTTGGCCCCTTCCGCTTTTCTTAACCCCGTGCAGTCTTTTGGTCAAGTCCTGGTAAACGCGCTAACCGTACATCTCTAACAATGTCAGCCCTGTCAAATCCTTTTTGAGCGCACTTCTCCATTCGCTCCGAAGAGTGGTCTTCCTTGTCCTTCTTTGACCTTTGCATCGACGACCACGGCTCGCTCGTAATCTTTCGGTCAGTTTCAGTCCGACCCAGACATCTCTTCGATCAAAACTTCGACCATGATTACTTCTTCAAACTCCCCTTTCGGGGAGCGGGATGCCCCATCATGTGGACGGTGTTCTACTTCACACCATGTCCGGTTCCGAGCTGTCCCACGTACGAACCGAACTCGAACGACGGCGAATACTCACATCCATTCCGCCACAGCCAGTACAAACGAACTGCCAGCCTGCGCCCCATCGCTACCTTGGCAATGTTCTTGTGCCGACGCATCGCCAGGTGAATGTACCGACGTCTCCAGTCGGGATGAATACGCGCCGCTGCTTGGGCTGCCTCCACCAGCAACAAGCGCAACAACGAACTGCCTTGTTTACTGATGTGCCCCAATCGCTGCTTGCCAGCACTGGAGTCCTCACACGGAATCATCCCCACATAGTTGCCAATCTGCTTACCGCATGGAAAGCGTTCCCAAGTTCCAATGATCAACACGAAGGCGAGTGCCGTAAGCGGACCCACGCCAGGATGTGTCATCAGCCGCATCACGTCGGGTCGCTTCCTGGCTTCCCGCTCGACGGCTGCGGTTAACTCCTCAATGGTCGGATTCAAGCGGTCCAGCAGCTCCAACAACTCTTGACGGCGCCGACATTGTTAGAGATTTCCGGTTACCAGGCGTTGAGTCCATCAGGCTAGTGACAAATCCTGCTGAAAAGAGTTATCTGGGCTTTCCGTGAAGATGCTGTTCTATTAAGCACACTTTTGTGCCGCTTCCGGTCAAGACATGGTGTGATTGTCTTATGTAGGACACTCGTCACGTATACCATCGCCGGAGCCGCCGAGTAACAATCAGCGAGCCTGTGAAGGTCTGTCCTTGCGGTCCGCGCTCCGAATTCTTCGAAGAAATCGGCACCACGAGGAATGTCTCGCGCGAAGGATTCTACTTCCTCACCAAGCGCGAGTACTACCAAGAAAGCATGCGTCTCTTCGTCACACTCCCCTATCACTCGCCCGCCGGCCTCCGCGACCGCGAATACATCGGCCAAGTCGTTCGCGTCGAGCTGTTCGATGATGGCCAATGCGGTGTCGCCGTCCAACTCCTCTCCTCTGTAACCGCGACACCGCCAACTCGCCTCCCGGGCTCCACACCGCGTTGAGACAAAAGGTTTGAAAATCACATGCCCGGTTTGCGCTGCCGGCTCAGACGGTCGACGCAACACTTGCTTGAAGTCTACTCGCAGGCGTCTCAAAGCCTAAAGTTTTTCTCGGGCGTTGATTCAAGCGCAGCGCGACCTGGTCGAGCTGCGCTTGA
>Ga0187881_10003540_pt1 | contig 13421 bp, 19 predicted proteins | sample June2016WEW_19_1_2_FD_133017 | JGI IMG/M metagenome (GOLD analysis project Ga0187881, IMG submission 133017) | Peatland microbial communities from SPRUCE experiment site at the Marcell Experimental Forest, Minnesota, USA - June2016WEW_19_100 | ecosystem: Environmental > Terrestrial > Soil >...
TTTCCAAGGCCTCAGACGAAGTAACGCCCTCAGGACGTGTCAGAGATGGGTCCCGCAAGGAAAGGGGGGCGGGAAGCGTCGTTATATCGACGCATGGAGTATCCTACCTTGATGGTCGAGCCCAAACGGCGACGCGGACCTTCGAACGCCTGCGTGGCCCTCTTCACACAGGGGTCTCCGCCTCACTTCCCGCCCGAGACGCGCATGCGTTACCCGTCCGCCTGTCGACTCGACCGCCGCCTTTGGGTCCGAGCGCAACAAGAAACGCCTACCGGGGGCATAGCATGAAAGCCCTCTTCTTGAGCGATTGGGGATCGTCCCTTCGCACGCGAGGGCTCGAATTGGAGGTGTTCAATCGTGAGCAGGGGACCTCCGAACGCTATTCGACCAAGACGCTGACCTTCGATACTGTCATAGCGAATCATCTCGGCGGCTTCGTGACTTGGCCCGCTCTACGGTGGCTCTCTTTGAACGGAGTTACGCTGATGTTACTCGACTTTAATGGTAAGCCGCTCTACACGGCCCTTCCCGACTGTCCGCTCAACGGTCCCCGCCGTCTCGCACAGTATCGCGCTTTCGTGGAGCGCCGCCTTGAGATCGCCAAGTGGATAGTCGAAGCAAAGACGGGAGCGAAACTGCCCGACAACATCCGCGACCTCGACCATCTGCGCGGGATTGAGTCGAAGTATGCAGAGGGCCAGTTCGAGGCCGTTGGCATCAGGCGCGACCACTACAAGGCGACTGACGGTATCAATGCGCTCTACAATTACAGCGCTGGCGTGTTGGAGGGCCGCGCCCGCCTTGCCGTTCACGCGCTCGGTCTCGAACCGTCGCTGGGCTATTTGCACGAACCGCGGAACTACGGCTCGGCGTTGGTCTACGACGCTATGGAGGTCCATCGGACTCAGGCATTGAGCTTCGCGCTCGCTGTCAAAGAGGAGACGGGTCCCGCGGATTTCTATCTGAATCATTCGCGCGGCGTCTGCCTCAAGCCGAAGGCGGCGCGAGCGGTGGTGCACAAGTTCGAGACGGAGTTCGACGACCGCGAGGCTATTCGCTTCGTAGAGCAACTATGTCTGAAGATCGAAGGGAAGCGGACGCTCGGCTGGGGCGAGAGCGGCCACCGTGCGACTGTTCGGCTGCTCGGTCACGGTCTCGGTGCCAATCATGCGACACTGACTCGCGCGGGAACTTAGGTCTCGTCTGACTCTTCAGGTTGGGTCAGGTCGACGTCCTGTCGTCGAGGATCGTGCGGGGCCGACTCCGCGGGGACCCCAAACATCGGGTCGAATGGATCCGGGCCTATTCGTTTTTTAGACGGGACGGAGACGTGCAACGTCTTCTTGAACATCGGCTGCGACTTCCCATCAGCCCATGACCGCCACTTCTTGCGGTCAACCCACGGCTTGACCCATTTCCTGCCGTTCTTAGTGCGGACCCATCCTCCGTGAAGGCACTCGCCGAGCGTGAACAGGTGTTCAATCTCCACTACAATCTCTTTCTCGCCGTTCTCGCGTGCTGCTCTCCATCGCTCCCAAGGCACGCCCTCCTTGCCGAAGCCGCGACCGTAGTTCTCCCATCTGCCGTCCTGCCTCTCCACGCACTTTCCACATGTGCACCCGTCCGCATGTAGGAGCCGATAGACTCCCGCTTCTGCAATGTCGATACCGCGATACGTGGTCGCGGACAGATCGCCCAGTCTCTCCGTCGCCGACTCGTCTCCCGTTCCTGCGAGATAGAGTCCGTCCGTGTTGAAGGAAATCACTCCTTCAAGACTGGAGTGCTCCTCTCGGTCGGCCAGTATCCACAAGAGAGCACGGACCCATGAGGTGACATGCCCTGCAACCTCGAATTGGCGGTAGGTCGGGCGTCCGTAATGTCCCTCTCGTTGAGCGGTCTTTCCGTATATCGCCGATAGGGCAACCTTGATGGCGAGTCCCGCGCCGCTCTTCTTTCCCACATTGAGCCGAGCCGCGTATTGCTTTTTGACAAAGCGGAACGGATAGCGAAGACCGTGGACCCCATTTTTGGGAAGCCACATCCATCCTTCGAGTATCTCCAAAGGCCATCCCCTCTCCTTGCAGGCGATAACCTCGGGAGCCCACACCCAACACCGCCCAACACGAGGGAAGTAAATCGACCCATCTTTGTCACGCCATGGGAGCGGATAGTAGGGACTCCCGCGCGGCCAGTTCCACTCGACGTGGTAAAGCGCAAGGAAGTATCCCTCGACATATGAGTCCTTGCGGACCCACTTCCCGCGCTTGAGATTGGGAATTCCCGATAGCGCAGAAGCATAGGCCGAATTCAAATCATAATTCAGAACAGGACCCCGATAACTCCCGAATCGCGCAGCTTCAATGTGCCCGCCGAAGTAGCCCCCAAGGACCGCCCTCTCCATCTCGGGCGGCGTGTCGTAGATGGTTTCGCTGATGCGGTTTATCTGTAACAATTTCGAAGCCGCCGCTCCCGCGCCATACCACTGGTCGACGGGAACACCCGCTTCGGTCATCCCCGCACGAAGCTTGTCCATCAACCGAGCGAGCGTGTCAAGCTCGACCCGGTTATAGGCGATAATTGTCGGAAGGTCAGCCTCGGTGAAATCGTGACGTGCGGCTTTGCCCTTTCGGACCTCTTCGGGAACGTCGACCTCCCAATCCTTGCACGCTTTTAGAAACGAGCCCTGAAAGAACGGGAACGCATCCCAAATGCGGACGGACTTACAAGCCGCAAGGTGTCCGTGAGGAATCAAGTGTCCGTCTTTATCGTGAAGCAGCTTGCCGTCTTCTCCCCTTTTCCATTTCGGATGCTTGCAGCTTGGCAAGTGGAGGATGTGGAACCACCGCTTAGGAGCCCACTCCATCCACCAGTCTTCCCATCGGACCTTGCCGTTCTTGTAGAGAGCATAGAGCGCGGCGGAAGGCATGTCCTTCAGCCAGTGGTTGATGTCGTAGGAAAGAGCGAACCCTACAAAGATCGCTCGACCGTTCCGCTCTTTCAACTGCGAGAGGAAATCAAAACACTGGACGGTCGATAAGCCGTTGACGTCATCGACATGGAAGCCGCCTGAGTCGGCCAAGAGCGCATAGGTCTTTCCCCAACCCTCCCCGTCAACGCCTACGAACTTCCGCTCGGCCCGATACTTCTGATAGTATTCCTTGGATCGACGGCCTGACCTGACCTTGTGGCGATCTCCCTTCCGAGGCTTGTGGCGATCTCCCTTCCGCCGATCTACAGCAAGGGGCACGGCCTACTCCACTTCGGTTGCCTCGGGATACCTGTGTCGAGCGTAATGCCCCTCGCGCCCGAGACCCTCCTCCACGAACTTACGTTCGGCTTCGGACTCCTTCGTGGTCCGCGCGGTATGGCGGTAGTGGTGGGGGACCTTCATCCCCTGTTTGCGTAAGATCGCGCGGAAGCCCTTCTGGCCTCCCTTGACGGGTCCGTGAAGCCCGACCCATGAGCGGTATGCGTCCCGCTCGGCGATATTGTAAAGGCGTTTAGCCTCGGACCTCGAAGCCGTCATGGCTCGACCCTCTCACGTCGTGGACGGCGGCGCGTTTCGCTCAACCGCAGGCTCGGCCATCGTGCGCTCTCTTCGGGACGGCGTCTCAGGATCGGTCGGGCCGTGGATGCAACCCGCGCGGTATCGATTCGCTTCCGCTCCCGATCTCGCTCGGCTTGAGCACGATAGAAGCGGCCGCCGTGAGAGAGCTTGTCTTTGGCTTGCGGCATGTCTACCCCTCACCGCTGTGAAGAAACGGGAATCCGAGGGCTATAAACAATGGCACGAGTCCCAACACGACGAAGGTCCCGCCGTGGAGGAGACCGCTGAGAATCGCGCGCTCACTTTGTCGTCGCTGTTCTCGGCAACCTTCCAAGTCACGGAGTTCGCCTTGAGGTTTCATTCGCCGTCCTCTGACGAACGGCCATCTCGGGTAGCGAGAAGGGCCGCAATGCCAAGCAGGAAGCCACCGATGACGAACTCTGGCAGCGCCGAGGGGAACAGGTAGAAGCCGATGGCCGTCCGTAGGGCCAGTTCTATGAAGGCCCCGAGAACTACCAACGCCCCAAGGATTCCAAGGAAGGTCGCCGCCGACATGCTAATGGAATCCTCCGCTCGCGGGATTCTGCGCGCGCTGTTGTCCTATTACGGTCCTAATGGGCGAAACGCGCTGTGGAGCCGAACGCGCGCGCTCTATGGTTGTATTGACCTTGAGCTTGAGTTTAATCGAGGGCTGTGTCCCGCAGGAAACGGCGCGGACCATCACTGATAACGCGCGCGCGTAGAGGCCAACACGCGGGACGGCGAGTGGGGCACCACCAAAACAATGGGACAAAACTCCATTTTTCCGATAGGGACGGCGACGGACCGTCATCTCGTCCTCTCAGACGCGTTATTCTCTCGAATTCGCCGTGGGTTCGCGAGGCTACGACGAACGTAGGTCGGCGGTGGAGCGTGTTTCTCGCGCCGTGTTTCGCCCGTGCTGCTCGGATAGCCCGCATGCGCCTTTCGGATCGCCGAGTTGCCTCCGCGTTCGCGACTGTTCTTGTAATGTTGTGCGAGTCGGTTCGGCGACAGCCGCTTGTCCCTGCCGATGCTCGCGCAGGCCGCGCACATTACTCGCAGCCACACTCGGGCTCGCGCGTTCGCTGCTCGATGTTTGACCTCCCGCTCGGTCTCCCTTCGCAGCGTCTCCCGTCGTCGTTCCTCGATTTTATGACGGACGAACGCTTCCTGCTGATAAGGCGTGAGTTCGTCCCACCACGCCTCATCGACCCCTTCGGGAAGGCTGGGGTCGGGAGGCGCGAGAGTCCCGAGCGTCTTGATTCCCATAGCGCGGTTCCGTGCTCGTTCCTCTCGGCGGGCTTGCCTTTCGAGGAACCGGTTGTGGTCGAGCCAGAGGTGATGCCATACCGCCCGCTGATACAGCGTGTGACCTTTCTCCCACGGCAGCGTGTCGGGCGTATCCCTATGGGGGCACGACGCGGGCTCCTTCGCACACTGAAGGTCTTCCTCGTTGAACGAGTAAGGACCCTGCCCCAACTGCCATCCAAAACGAGGGCGGATACGTTCGAGGTCCTCCTCGTCAATAGAAACGTGAACCTCGTCGTCGTCCGTCATAGAGGTTGACCCCGCCTCGTTCGTCTGAGGGCCCGCTTCAAGAGCCTCTGCGCCGTGGACTTGGGAATCTTCATCGCGGCGGCGATGGCGCGAGTCGAAAGGCCCGAGTCGTGGAGTGCGAGTGCTCGGGCGGCGCGATTCTCGGGTTCGTCGTTCGAGGTTGGTTGTTCGGTCTCCGCCACGTTTGAAACTCGCTTGCCCGCTCGCCCCGCGATAGCGCGCGCTTTCAGCGCTAAGCGGTCTTCGACCGCGCGAGCGAACTCATCCAACGTTCCCGCCCTGCTCGCGCGACCCTCTAAGATTCGAAAACACGCTTGACACAGATCGCCATCAGGACCCACCATAAGTTGGTAGTTGAATCCCAGTTCCCCGCACTCCGCACAGAGGGCGGAACTCGTGAATTTGTGTTCGGCGGTTAGCATCTCACGTCACACCCCGAGTGTGCGCGAGTTCGGGCGGGACGGAACTCGGCGGGGTAAGAACGTCTTCCTCGTCCTCGTCTTCGAAATCGTAGAGGTTGTTCTTGCGCCGCTTCTTGGGAGCGCGCTTACCCTTGCGCCGATGGAGACGTTCGCCAGCGAGCGCTTCAATGGCATTCGATAATTCGGTGAGCGTCCACAACGCTTCGTGCTCACCGAGGAAGGCAACGAACCCACGGGCGGAGTCCTTCGGATAGGGCTTCGGCTTGGCGGGATAATCGCCAACCTCGGTAATCCGCATTCGGAGGAATACTCCTTGATGTTTGGGAGACGGAACGATATCGGGAAGCCCGCCGCCGACCTCCAAGTGCCTTACGGCGATTTTCTTGGCCTTCACGCTGGCCCCTCGATGGAAAGCGACCCTGCCGCTCGGAGAAGCTCGATATGAGAAACTCCCGCCAGCGAGAGCGCATAAACGGTTCGCCGCAGGTTGTCGTCCTTGATGGAGGCGAGGAGTTGACTTAGGGTCGACGGGAGGGGGCGGGGGCCAGCCGAAGTTGGAGGTAAGGCTTCAGCTCGCCCCATTGTGACCGTCCTCGGAAAACGGAGTAGAGCCGTTCTCTTCGGCGGCGGGGACCATGCTTACCGACACCTCTACTATGTCGGGCTTGGTTTGAGGAATCATGGACCCTCCAGGAAGAGCCGGGAGGGTTTCGGCCATCGCGGATGCCCTCCCTGCGGTCGACTAACGTCGAATTATCACTGATTCCGTTCGACGGCCGACGAACGGGCCGACGTTATCTCCCTTGGTGTTCTCCCGCCGACTGATGAGCGCCTACCCGACTGACAAGTTCGGCTTCCCGACCAGTCGGGGGTTCCGAGCTTGGGCGCTGGCGGAACGGCGAAGGGGAGTCGTCCGATGGGGGCCGACGCTCACGACCCCGCCCTACATCAGCGGTTACGGAGCCCTTGCGACATTCCTCAGATCAGGCGCAGGCGGACGGACTTTCCCGCACGCGCGGGTCCATCTGAGCGTGTGGTCGGATGGACAACGAACCCACCGACTCCCCCGATGGGTGGCACAAATGCGACAGGCGGAGTTGTTGCTGCTCGACCTCTATGGAACGACGAGCCGAAGGAAGAAGAAGACCCTGAGCGAAGCTCGAAGGGAGCGCGGGCCACCCGACGTGTGAGGGGCGCGATGGGTCACGGCTAACCACTTCGGAAGGGCTCCGAGTGGGACGGGGGGCCGCGCGGGGGAGAGAGGCGGTTTGACCCCGAAAACCTCGTCCTGAGGCTTCTAAAGGGCCTTTCCGGCGATTCCTGCCCCTTCCTCCCCTTTCACGATGAAAGTGGTGGCGAGAAAAGGCGCAATTAGGAGGTGAGAATGGGGTCCGTCCGCGGGCCCCTCACGAACGTGACGCCACGGGACCGCCGTCGCAGGGCTTCTGTTTATACTGAGGAGACGATGACTCCCCGTGTCGGAGACCGTCAGCGAACGAAGTCTCTATGATCCGATACTTACTATCGCGCGCTCCGTAGGACTCGATGGGTTGGTCGAGACCTCCCACGGAGGGGGTCCCTCGGATGTTCTCTTGTATCTTGGGCGCGAACCTGATTCACCTCACGTAATCCTTGAGGCTAAGATCGGCGGAGCAGAAGTCTTGGGAAAGGCCGTCGCGCAGGCCTCCCGATACGCGAGAGATCGTGGTCTCTCGGATTCCATCGTTGTCGAATTCCCAGAAGAGATTCGTCAACCCGTGGACTCCCCCGACGATCTGCGCCATCGCATTGAGAACATCGGCGCTCAGTGCATCATTCTGACTCGCCCTTGGACTGACTCCCTAAAGATCCCTATTCCCCGTCTCTTTCGAGAACTTGGCGAGAGATTCGAGAAGGCCGTTGAGGTCCCGCCTTCCCTTTCGTTTGTAATCGAGACAATCCGCAGTAGCGTTGTCGAGTTGTCTACGCATCTCAGGAGCAGAGCGGGAATCAAGAGTCCACTTGTCGAAGAAATCGTTGGCCGATTCGACTTATTCGTTGGTCTCAGCGGCTCCGAGGATAAGGCCAAGCTGAGAGCTTCCGCATTCGATCTTGCTTCCTATTTACTGGCGAATCAAATCCTCTTCTATCACCTCTATCAAAGGGCAACTGGGAAAGTTGAGCCGTTACCTAAGAAAGTCGAAACCTTTGCGCCGGTCAAGGCATGTCTTGCCAGAATTCGGCATATCGATTTTGAACCGATCTACGCGACCGACGTTTTGGATTTCATTACTGAGGACAAACAGTCAATCTCGGCTGTCGAGGACTTGGTCCTTGAGGCGTTCGCACTTCGACCCGAGCATCTCAAGCAGGACTTGTTGGGGCGGTTGTTTCACGAGCTTCTTCCACCGAACACAAGGAAGGTTTTGGCCGCATTCTACACCAAGCCGCTTGCGGCCGAACTCCTGTCGTCATTGGCGATTGATGATGAGATCTCGACAGTGATCGACCCGGCTTGCGGTTCAGGGACGTTGTTGGTTGCATCTTACCATCGACTTCTCGAAGCAGGTCTTCGGAGTGGCTCACTTGAGTCGACGCATAAGGAGCTGGTAGAACGAAGGATCACCGGAGTCGACCTGATGCCGTTTGCGGCTCATCTTACGGCGCTCAACCTCTCATCGCAATGTCTAACAGCCAACTCTGATAACTTGAGGGTCGCCGCGGCCGACTCGCTGTCGATGTATGAACCTGTCAAGCGAGACGGCGTCTATGACATCTCGAGTTTGAGAAGATCTTTGCAAAAAACGCTTCAGCTCGGGACCCCCAGTGCGGCCGGACCGAAGCGCGGAGCTATTGCCGCGTCCGGACGAGGTCGCGCCTTCCGAATTTCACCAGTCGATCTGGTGATAATGAACCCCCCGTTCACAGACAGACAGAAGCTCGACCTCTACTCCTCTGAATCCGCCGAGAATCGCCTTGCGCTTATTGAACGAGTATCTGGCTCGGCATCCAATCTCTGGTGCTATTTCCTCGCCTTAGCTGACGTGCTGGTCAAACCCGGTGGTAGAATCGCGGCAGTGTTGCCGATTAATTTCATGCGAGGCAACACGACCGAGGCCATCCGCCGTTTCCTTCTCACAAACTACCACTTTGAGTATCTCGTGAAGACAACGAACGAAGTGGGATTTAGCGAGGGAGCGAGCTTCAGAGATGTCCTCTTCGTCGCATCGAAGCGGAAACCTCGTCCGAACGACTTGGTCCGTGTTGCCTTTCTTACAGAACGTTTGGTGAATATCGAAGGACGGGCAGCAGGCGGTCTTCAGGAGGTTGCCCAAGCAATACGGTCTGGCAAGACAAGCGATTCTGTTGAGTTCCGGGACTTCTTCCAATCCGAAATGATCGAGGAAGCGCAGGACTTGATGGGCTTCATCGGAGCCTCATCTGCAAAAGACCTCGACGTGCTCCGCAAGACTCTCGAGACGCTCAAGAAGCAGCCCTCGATGAGGCCGTTCCCCCGCCGTTACCTGTCAGAAGGGTTCGGGGCACGACCCCAAGGTCTGGCTGGCTTGATCTACGTGATGCGGGACCGGGCGACTCCTTCTCGATTCACGAGATCATTCCTCAAGCTCGGGGTCACACATCGCGATTCCATCGAAGTCTTACCGCTGAGCCCCGACGTGCCTGTATCTGCCTTTTCGTTCCCCCGTGAGAAGACAATTCCTGCAGTCAGGAACCTCGTTGGCCAAGAAACGATGGACATCACGGGCGGCACGGACTACATTCTTCGTGACAGTTATCCCGGACTGAAGATGCTGGCGGGGACCTCATCTTGGAGTGGCGTGCAGCGAGGTCGAGGGTTGCTGACCAAAGCGCGCGCTGCACCAGAGTCCCCGCGCCTCGGCAGCCGCACGGCAGAAGTCGACAGCTATCAAACTCACTTGGCTCTGCTCCACCGGTTTGACCCAACGACGCCAAACTCCAAGGTGGTTGCTGTCTGGTCCAAGGAGAAGTTCGTTCCAAATAACAACATGTTCATCGTGGACGCTTCGGGGGACCTCGCGAAGGCTCTTGCAGTCTATCTGAATAGTTCCTTTTCCATCGCCCAGTTCCTCCTGCACAAACAAGAAACAACGCGCACACTAATTGACATCAAAATTTCGGATCTGGAGGGCTTCCGGGCTCCAGACCCCAACGCACATGACCCGGTAATGATTCAAAAACTTGCCAAGGTTTTTGATGATTTCTCAGATTCAATCCTCGGCGCCTTTATTGAGGACTACGCAAGGGGGGCCAAGGTCCGGAAGCAGATTGACGAGGAAGTCGGCGAGGTCCTCGGTTTGCTTGCTCCACTCAAGAGGGCTGGTGTCACTGTGGACCTCCTGCACTCTTGCATTGCGGACGAGCTGAGGGTCATGAAGGAGATGCTGGCGTCAGACGACGAGGTTAGCGATTCGTAACAACTCGAACGAATTTCGCGTTCGCCTCCACTTCGGCGTCGCCCTACCGGTGATTCATTGCCGAGCCACCCCTCGTTTCCGTTGTTCCCTCGAGTTCTTCCGCGCGTGGTCGTTTGCGCAGAGAACCTGCAGGTTCGGGTCATCCAAACGATTGTGCACCGGCTTGATCCTCCCCCGCACCGTCCTCCGTTGCCCTCTGCCGATGGGGACAATGTGGTCGAGGACGAGGACTTCAAGGTCCGTCTCACCACACACCGCGCACTTCCCACCGAGTGCCTTGATGGCGGCGTCTCGGTTCGTCAAGCCCCACCCCTAAGAGTTCGCGTCGACGGTGACATAATCCCGTCCCTGCGCACGTTACGTCAGGTCTTGCGGGTCTTCGCCCCCGACTCCGCGGCCGGAGGCTGCCGAGGGGGGACCGTTCCGGGAGCGCCGGGGGATACGCCCTCAAGAGACTGGCTGAGCCAACCAATGTATTCGATCTTGTTGAGTCGTTGAAGGACAGTGTCACCCCGCTCTCCTCGTGAAGCCTGCCATACGTCCGGTCCGATGTCGATTCGGTTCAGAATGTCAGTCGAGTGCGTCGCAATGATCATGCGCGTTCGAGGCGACTCAACAACAAGACGCTTCATCAACAAGGCCAGAGACGCCGGGTTGAAGTGGGCTTCCGGTTCTTCGATGGTCACCAGAGAGCCGTCGGGCGCAAGCGCGATGAGGGCAAGGATTGCAATCGCTTGGGTTATCCCGGAGCTCATGGCGTCCAGCGGGACGATAATGGAAACGCCCTTTTCCTTGATTCCGAGAGTGATAGGTCCGTTTGAGGAAGGGACTAACACGACCGATTCCACGGAGGGGAATATCTCCCGGACCCACGCCTGCAGTTCATTGAATTGAGGGTCGTGTGCCCCCCAGTGGCGATAGAGAGCGTTCGCAAGATTGCTGGCGTCGTCCGCGAGCGTGTCCTGAGGAATCGCCCCGACTGATGGAGAGGGTCTCCTTGTCGGACCGAGAACGTTGATTCTGGACGAGACCCAAATGCCGACGGCTTGGCTGAGGATAGTTATCAGATTCTTCGAGTCGACCGGGTTCCCATTTATTGTGACCGACTGGGGAAACTGCAGCTTTCCCTTCAAGATACACTCTCGCCGAGAAACAACTCCGGCATTGGCCTGTGGTTCGAAGCTCGATACGAGAGTCCAGCGATCGAGCTGGGTTTCGAACGGCTCAAAGATTGACCGAATCGTGCGCTGTTCTGTGCCGAGCATTTGAGCGGCGCCGGGGTAAGATTGACGCAGCTCTCCCTTTTCCAAACTTACAGATACGGAAATCTTGCACTCGGGAAGTTCTGAGAATGCGCAGAAATCGGTCGGGGCAAAGCTTGGTCCCCCGATCCACGACGTGCGGAGATACTTCAACGCCGAGACGACATTCGACTTTCCAGTGTTGTTTGCCCCGACAATCAAGGTAAGATCGGGAAGGTCACTGACGGTGACATCCCTGATGCTGCGGAAACCCTCAATCCGAATCTCGGTGATCCTCACGCGCCCACTCCCTCCTCGTCAGTTCCTCGGGTGTCATTACGGTGATGCCGAGTTAGTCCCCTCCTCCCCTAATCGGCCGGGCCTCGGAAGGGAGGCTCGACCCGACCTGACGGTCGAGGGGAACCAAGGCCCAGGGGGGTTCCCCGACCCCTAACGCAGGATCGACGTGGCGGGGGTCAGGGCCGCGCAGGACGCGTCGGACGGGGTTCCCGGGCGTAAGGAGGCCTTTGCGTCGATTCCTGAGAGGGGGCTGCTCGCCCCTCCCCGCGGGCGGCATTGTAGGTTGGGGTCCTAATGGCGGGTCTCCCCGCTGGCGGAATGTCCCAGTTACCGCGGTTGGTCGGGAAGCGTGTTCGCCCACAGGAGAACGGTGTTCCAGCGAGCGTCTTTGGTATTCGTAAGCTGAACCTGACAGTAACTGATTATCTCCATGCGGTCACAGCACAAGACCTTGGGTTGCTCGGTGGGAAAAGGAAGCACCATTTCATAGTAGGGCTTCTCGCTCCCCAGCCCGCGGTGGCCCGACCAACAGGGCCAGTTCACAGCCCCTCCCTTGCCGCGAGGGATGACCGCGGTTCCCGTTGTCGGCTCGACGTAGCCGCCAGACACATCCTCCCCGATCTGGCGGGTGTTCTTGAGGTAGAGGGTTGTGTGAGCGGGGAGGGAGTCAGAATTTCACGTAGAACACGATGGCAGTGAGGGCCGTAAGCACCGCAAGCACCGCGGTCTCGATAGTCAGAACGACGGTTAGTCGATAGAGTCGGCCGCGTGCGAGTTCCCATTGGAGCTTGAAAGGCGCTCGGACGATCTCTCGCAGCATCTTTTCGATGAGGAGGTCGGACACCTCCCGTTCGAGCGCAGGGTCGTGGCTCGAACCGATTTTTGGCACGTCGAAGCCCAGTGGGTGCCATAGGTCCTTCTCATCGAGTTTCTGCAACTCGTCGAGCATCGCTCGGCGCCAAGTGGCTACGTCATGCTGAAAGCGGTTCAAGTCGTCGTGGGTTTCGGCCATGCTCGTCGAGAGAGGGGTCGCCGCTTAAGGCCGCGTCGAGAAATAGTCAGTTCTCCTCCATCGAGTTCCATAGCCATACGACGCTGGGGAGATCGCGAGCAGGGAGGGGGCGCGCGATCACGCGGCTTCCTTACTTTCGCTTGATTTCCTCTCTACAAACGGGGCAAAGCAGGATGGGACCTTCCGAGTAGAAGTAATACTCCGCTTGACAGGAATCTCTCGGACAAATTATGCGCGGGAGAGGATTGCGATCTGGGCTAGTCGGAATTCCTACCCCTCCGCTTGCGACGAGGCTGTAGTATGGCTCCGTGTGTAACTCCTTGAGTGTGTCTGGACGCTCGATGTAACCTGTCAGCCCAGGGACTGGAACGTCAATTGCGGCTTCCAACCCTAGGGGCCCCCGAGAGCCGATGAACCGTTCTAAGACCCAAACAGGTTTCCCGAGGCCCACCGCGATTCCGACTTCATACGCCACCCAAGCCAGCGTGTATGTCTCCTCAAGCGGAGGAGAGAGGAGGACGAATACTGAGATAGAATCCTCGATTCTCTTTCGAAGCGTTTCGGCGTGAGGCGGGCGAGGGCCTTCCCAACTGTAAAAGAAGGCTTTGTGAGAGACTGAGCCGAAGAGCCGTTGAAGAAAGTCTTTCCCGTCGTCATCCTTCGAACTGTGCGATACGAATACCTGGCCCACGGGTGACCTCTGGCACCGAATCGGTGGGGGCGTTATGAGGGTGCGTATGGAAAGTTGTCGAACGCGCGCACGGGCTCGACCATCAAGGTAGGATACTCCATGCGTCGATATAACGACGCTTCCCGCCCCCCTTTCCTTGCGGGACCCATCTCTGACACGTCCTGAGGGCGTTACTTCGTCTGAGGCCTTGGAAA
>Ga0187881_10003543_pt1 | contig 13419 bp, 11 predicted proteins | sample June2016WEW_19_1_2_FD_133017 | JGI IMG/M metagenome (GOLD analysis project Ga0187881, IMG submission 133017) | Peatland microbial communities from SPRUCE experiment site at the Marcell Experimental Forest, Minnesota, USA - June2016WEW_19_100 | ecosystem: Environmental > Terrestrial > Soil >...
CCGGCTGTCGCGCCAGTCTTTGATGGCCAGGAGGATCCTGTCCCGCATGGCGCGCTGCTGGAGAGGATCACGAATGATACGTTCGAGGGCTTGAAGGGTTTCTTCCAGTATTTCGGGCATCTTCTCATCAATCCGTCTGTCGAACTGACCGGCGCTGAGGAGGAGCCGCTGCATGACGTTCAGCTTTTCCAGGATTCGCGGGAGAAGCTCCCTTGCCCGCTCAGCCATGGTGTCCCGCATTTCCCTGGATTCCATCCACTGGATAATTTGTTCAATCACCACAGGGAGAAACTCCGCCAGCGGGCCGGAAAAATCCTTCAGGAAGTCATCGGAGACCAGCGCGCCAGAGCGTTCGGAAACGGCAGCTCCTGCGGCTTGCGAGATAGCCTTTCTGTTTTCCGCCTTTGCAAGCACGGGAAGGAGTCGTTCGACAAAAAACGGCTTCGCGTTGATCCTGGAAAGCAGGTCCGAGACAGGCAGCGCGCACACTGACGACACGGCCCCGGACATGGCCAGTCTCACCTCGTGGAGGAATCGCGGCGTCGTGATAAGGCCGCGGATGGCTCCTTCAACCACTTTCCGGATGGGGCCGGCAAGCGCATCCGGGCCATCCGGGAGGAAATCCGCCATTGATTTCTCGAGAAGCCCGGCCGTGAGTCGCGGCATAACCTTGGTGACTATTCCCCGCAGACCCATGCTCACCCTATGCAGGGAAAGCCGCGCCGCGAAGCGGCCCGCCGCAAACCCGAGGAGAGCGCCGAAAACCGGGGGAATGACCCAGAAGAGCGCAGGGGGCAGCGACACCTGGCTCACTTCAGCGAGGCGGCGAACGCGTCGGCCTTGGTCCTGCTGTCGAATGTGGAGATGTACGAGCCGAAGACCCAGCCCTTGAGCCCCTCGTAGTTCACCCGATACCAGAAGGACGTCTCGTTTTCCACCGTGTCCTCCTTGTCGGATTTGCTGATGACCTCGACTACCGCGCTCATGCGGATGTGCGCGAGCACCGTGGCCTGACCGGAGGGCTGATCGCGAACCCGCAGCAGCGGCGACTTCACGACAGCCCACGTGGAGCGGATGCTCAGAACGGGCGTGGGCGGAAGGCTGACCCTTTCCGCGCCCGAGGACCTGGTGCAGGAAGAGACCGCCATGGTCAGCGCTGCCAGCGTCATGAACCCGAGAATGCGCCAGACAGCACGCGGGTACGCGTTCGGCGGGTACGCCGTCACAATTGATTTTCCCTCTGCTGAGGACCTATATTCTCTGAAGGATGGGAGGTCATTCCCTTTCACGAGGAGCAGTATTGATCATTTTTCTGGCATGGACAACAGGGCCGATTTCGGCCCTTTCGCTGGGGATGAACGGAGGCGCCACTTTTCAGATTGCAAGCGGACAGGGCTTCGGCCCCAAGGAGCAGGGCGGCGGGGGCGCTGACCTGTATTTTCTGGTTCCTGTAGTCCCGTGGCTGCGCATCGGAACCTCGCTCCGGCTCTATGAAACGCTGCCGTCAGACACCACGGGGGGCTTTGTCTACCGCGGATACGGCACGGGCGGCCTGGGCGTATTCCTTGAGGCTGAAGGCTCTGTCGGCGCATGGGCGCCGGTCGGGACCTTCGAGGCCGGCGGACAGATCGGCGCTAATGCAGACTGGGCGGCCTACCAGTACACGAGCCTTTTCTTCTTTTATCCGGAGGTCATGGTCGAGGGCTTCCTTGGCCTGCGGTTCGCCGGACTCCCCGCTCTCCAGGTGAGACTATCCTTGCCCGTCAGTGCTCAATTCAGACGCGATCTGGACTATTCTTTTTCCGCTGCCATCGGCTTGGGCGCCAACTACACGTTCGGCGGAGGCCGATGAAGAAAGTCTTCCCATGGCTGGTCGCCCTCGGCGCCTCCCTGCTGGCCTCCTGTTCGCTCACCCTGTTCGATTATTCGAACGTGACCTCGAAACACTACGCGTTAGTGTACGGTGTGACGGTCTACACGTCTTTGTATGGCGCGGGCTTTTATCCGAACCTGAACTTCCCGGATGCTGACGCGCGGGGCGTGGCTGCAATGCTTCGCGCCGAAGGGTATTTTGTGGTCCTGCGCTACGTCGACAGCTCGGGCAACGAGTATCTGAGCACGTCCTCCGCCTCAACAGTCCTGACCGGCAATGTCATGGTGGACAAAACAGGAACCTCCGGGCCGTGCAAGGCGAACATCTCGGCGGATATTCAAGCCTATTTTCAGAATGTCGTTGGGCCGAACGATGTCTTTATCTTCTATTTCTCCGGCCACGGCATGCAGGTCACGTCATCTCCGCCGGTCGAGTATTTTGTGCCGGAAGGCGCGGTACAGTACCTCAACAGCCAGTGGGTCGGCGTCCCCTCACTTTCTGTGGCCGACTACGAGCTGGGGAGCATGATCGGCACTCTTTCGACGAAACGTCGCGTCGTTATCCTTGACACCTGCAACTCCGGGGGGTTCATCGGCAATTCACTTGAGGCTGACTCCATCCCGCCTGCCTCACTGGGGTCTGCAGGAGGAGTTTCCATTCCGACCCTTCTGGCGGCCCTCGCCAACTATCTCAATTTCTCTTCCAACGCGTCAGGGCTCTCCCCGTACGGGGACGGCATGGTCCTCTCCGCCGCGGGCCGGGACGAGTCCTGCTATGAGGCGTCCAGCCCGTACAACCACGGCATCATGACCTATTTTCTGCTCCAGGCGCCGCAGTCGGGGGACCTGAACCATGATGGCCACGTGACCGTGGCAGAGGCATTCTCCCTGGCCAAGGCAGGAGTGGACACGGACTGGAACGGAAATTCCGCCGTGCAGACCGCGGGTGAGACATTCGAGCCGCGGATCTCCGGCGGGCCGATAGACTTCGTCCTGTGGTAGGCGCCACAAGCTGCCCGGCCGTCCTGCCGCGCGCGCTCAGGTAGGCGACATCTCCTTGATCTTTCTGATCTCGTCCCGGACAACGGCCGCCCGCTCGAACTCGAGGTTCTTTGCGAGCTCGAACATCTCTTCCTCCAGGGCCCGGATGAGAGCTTTCTTCTCCTTCGGGACAAGGACATTGTAGCTGCGGCTAAGCACGTCGATCGTAAGCTCCTCCGTGCGCCGCTTTTCCTCCCGCCTGCGGACAAGGATGTCCTGGATGGCCTTGGAGATCGACTTCGGCGTGATCCCGTTCTCCGTGTTGTAACGCTCCTGGATGATGCGGCGTCGTCTGGTCTCTTCAATTGCCAGCCGCATGGCCTCCGAGGTCCGGTCCGCGTACATGATCACCCGGCCGTTGACGTTGCGCGCTGCCCGGCCGATGGTCTGGATCAGCGAGGTGGCGGATCTCAGGAACCCTATCTTGTCCGCGTCCAGTATTGCTATCAGCGAGACCTCGGGCAGGTCCAGGCCCTCCCGCAGGAGGTTGATCCCGACCAGCACGTCGAAGGCTCCCGATCGAAGGTCTCTCAATATCTCGACGCGCTCAATGGTCTCGATCTCAGAATGCAGATACCGGACCTTCAGCCCCAGCTCGCTCAGGTAGTCGGTGAGGTCCTCTGCCATCCTCTTGGTAAGGGTTGTCACGAGGGTGCGCTCCCCCTGCTTCACCTGGGCCTTGATCTCTGCATACAGGTCCTCCATCTGCCCTTCCGTGGAGCGCACTTCCACCGTCGGGTCCAGCAGGCCTGTGGGACGAATGACCTGCTCCGCGGTCAATCGGGACTTCGCCGCCTCCTCTTCACCGGGCGTTGCGGAAGCGTAGACGACCTTGTCCAGCATGGTTTCGAACTCGTTGTAATGAAGCGGCCTGTTGTCAAGCGCTGAGGGAAGCCGAAACCCGTACTTCACCAGGGAAAGCTTGCGCGCCCTGTCGCCCTCGAACATCCCCCGGACCTGGGGCAGCGTGACATGGGACTCATCGATGAATGCCAGGAACTTCTGCGGGAAGAAGTCAAGGAGCACGGCGGGCCTCTCCCCTTCCTTTCTCCCGCTCAGGTGACGTGAATAGTTCTCAATCCCCGAGCAGTACCCCATCTGCTCCAGCATCTCCAGGTCGTACTCGGTTCGCGACTTGATGCGTTCCGCCTCCAGCACCTTGCCTTCATCGCAGAACTTGCGGTACCTGACATCGAGCTCGTCGCGGATGAGCCCCAAGGCGTTCTGCAGCCGCTCCTGCGGCATTACGAAATACTTGGCCGGGTACACCGTGACAAACTCAAGCTCCTCCACGGACGCGCCGGAGAGCGGATCAATCCTGCGTATCCGCTCGATATCGTCCCCGAAGAACTCCACGCGCACCGCCTCCTTCGAATACGAAGGGAAGATCTCCAGGACGTCCCCCCGGACGCGAAAGCGGGACCTTTCGAAAGCGGCATCGTTCCTTTCGTACTGGAGCGAGACCAGGCGCCGCATGATCTCCCGCATGTCCTCCGTGTCGCCCTTTTTCAGCTCGATGCGCATGTCCCGATAGTCTTCAGGATTGCCTAGACCGTAGATGCAGGAAACCGTTGCAACCACTATGACGTCCCTGCGCTCCATGAGGGAGGTCGTGGCTGACAGCCTCATTCTCTCGATTTCCTGGTTGATCGATGCATCTTTCTCTATATAAAGGTCCTTGCCCGGCACATAGGCTTCGGGCTGGTAATAATCGTAGTAAGAGACGAAGTACTCCACCGCGTTGCCGGGAAAGAAGTCAGTGAACTCCCTGTACAACTGTGCGGCGAGCGTCTTGTTGTGCGACAGGACCAGAGTAGGAAGCTGCGCTTCTTCGATGATCTTGGCCATCGTGTACGTCTTGCCGGAGCCGGTGACGCCTTTGAGTGTCTGGAACCGATGGCCCGCCTTGATTCCGGCAGCGAGGGTGGCGATGGCCTTGTCCTGGTCTCCGGCCGGGGCGAAGGGGGAAACTACTCGGAGCTGAGGCATGACGATCCCGCTATTGTCCCGAGGTCGGGGCCTGCACCAGCTTGACCCGAATGGCTCTTTCCTGCCCGCTACGGATCACCTTCACCTCCACGATCTCACCGGGCTTGGTGTCTTCCAGCGCATTCAGGTAGTCCGAGTATGTCTCCACGGAGATGCCGTTGACGGCGGTGATGATGTCGCCGCCGGGGTAGAAAGTGGTCCGTCCGCCGCTTACACCCCTGGTGGTGTCCCCGCCGCGCAGTCCCGACTGCCGAGCCACGGGGCCTGCCGTGTTTACCATGATCCCTTTGTCCACGGGGAGACGAAAGTAGTTGACGAGAGCCGGGAAAAGCTGGACCGGATCGATATCGATCCACCCGCGCCGCACGGTCCCATAGCGGATCAGCTCTTCCGCGACACGGCGCGCCGTGTTCACGGGAACGGCGAAGCCGATTCCTGCCGAGGCGCCGGAAGGGGACTTGATGGCGGAGTTGATGCCGATGAGCTCGCCATGAGAGTTCAGGAGGGGGCCGCCGGAGTTGCCGGGGTTGATGGCAGCGTCCGTCTGGATGGTCTCACGGATGAGGTACCCGTCCTCCGTCTGCAGGGGACGTGCAAGCCCTGAAACCACACCACGAGTGAGAGTCCGATCAAGGCCAAACGGATTGCCGATGGCAAGGACTTTCTGCCCCACCTTCAGGGCGGATGAGTTGCCGAAGGGCACCGTGGTGAGCGTCTTCCCCTTCGGATCGAACTGGACCACGGCCAGGTCGTTTTCCGGGTCGGTTCCCGCTATCCTGCCCTCCACCTCGGTTCCGTCCGCCAGCGTTATGCTGATCTTGTCCGCTCCCTTGACCACGTGGTAGTTGGTGAGAACATGGCCCTGCTGGTCGATGATCACTCCCGAGCCGGTTCCTTCCTGCGGCATTGCCTCGTAGAACCATGTGTACTGCATGGTCACCGTCGTGATGTACACCACGGCCTTGTTGGTTCGGTCATAGATCTCGATGTTGTTGAGCTCATCCTCGAGCAGACCGCCGGAACGCTGGGAAGAGCTTGAGAACTGCACAGGCGTGACCGGCAAGGGAGGCGCGGCCCGGGAGGCGTGGTCGGCATCCCCGAAGTTCGGAAGAATGATGAATGCCGTCACAAGCCCGCCGATGGCAAGGGCGAGCAGAGCCGACACGACGCAGAAGACCGCCACCTGTCGTCTGCTGTAGAGCTTCATTTTTTCCCCTCTCAGCCCCATAATACCAGAATCGGGGTTGGGCAGGCAACGAGAAGACCGGGCGGGGTCCGAAGCTCTGAAGGATCAGGAACGGGACCGGGTCCAGAAATAGTCCGAGTCCCCGTAGCGCCTGTGCCGTACGGCTTCCGTCAGGTGGCGCTCCTGGATATCTGCCTGTCCCTCCAGATCGGCAATGGTTCTGGCGATGCGCAGGACGGAGTGGAAGGCGCGGGAGGAGATTGCGTGCGTGTCCGCCGCCTGTATCAGCCTCTTCGTGCATTCGCGGCTCAAAGGGCAGAACCTGTCCATCTGCCCGGGGGGTATCCTGGCGTTCGTTGAAAAGGAGAGCCCGGCGTATCGCTCCCTCTGGATCCGGATTGCCTCCGCCACCTCTTCCCGGGCTCTGGACGCTTCAGCGGATTGCGGAGGCTGACACATCTTTGCAGGGGCAACGGGTGAAAGAGGCACTCGCATGTCGATGCGGTCAAGGAGCGCTCCCCCGACCCTTCTCCAGTACCTCTGGATCTCGATGTCGGTGCAGCGACAGGCATGGCTGTCCCTGCCCATGTTCCCGCATGGGCAGGGGTTGAACGCAAGGACAAGCTGGCAATCCGCCGGATACCGCGCCGAAGTGCTGGCCCTGGCGATTGAAATCCATCCGTCCTCGATTGGCTCCCGCAGGCTCTGCAGGAGACTCATGCCGAACTCCGGCGCCTCGTCCAGAAAGAGCACGCCATGGTGCGCCAGGGACACCTCCCCCGGCCTGAGGAACCTGCCCCCTCCCACGATGCCTTCACTGGATGCGCCATGGTGCGGCGCGCGGAACGGCGGCCACGTGATCAGTCCAGTTCCCGGGGGCAGCACCCCGGCGACGGAATGGATGCGCGTCACTGCGAGCGCCTCTTCCCGGGTGAGCCGGGGGAAAAGCCAGGGCAAAAGGCGGGCGCCCATCGTTTTTCCGCTCCCCGGCGGACCGAACAGAAGGAGATGATGTCTGCCCGCTGCCGCGACCTGCAGGGCGCGCTTGAGGTTGTCATGCCCTCTGATGTCCGCAAGGGTCCCCTGCAGCGCCTGGTCTGCGATTGATCCCGAATCCTCCCGGCATGACAGAGCATCCGGTGGTGGTTCCTCCCTGTTTCCTCCCGGGCCGAAGGCGATGGCCGCTTCTCTGAGCGAGCCGATTCCTTTCACGCGCCCTTTCCCGAGCGCGCGCGCTTCCCGCAGGTTCTCCGTTGGCACGAGAAATGTCGAGATCCCCGCCTCCAGTCCCGTGCCCACGGCGGAAAGAACGCCGTTCACCGGCCGGACGCCCCCGCCGAGCTTCAGCTCCCCAAGCACCATGGTTGCTGCCATGCCGTCCCGGATGAGCTGACCGGAAGCCGCAAGGATGCCCAGGGCGATGGGAAGGTCGAATGATGCGCCCTCTTTCCTCACTCCGGCTGGGGCAAGCGAGATGAGGATCCGGTCGGCGGGAAACGTGAAACCGCTGTTGCGGATTGCCACCCGCACCCTTTCCTTTGATTCCCTGACCGCCCCATCCGGCAGTCCGACGATGTCGACGCCGGGAAGGCCTCTTCTGATATCCACTTCCACGGAGACAAGCTCCCCTTCAAGTCCGATGGGAGCATAGCTGGAGACTATGGCTAGCATGATGCCTCCCGCCAGATATCAACGGAGAGTTCTTCTTCAGCGATTGCGGCCGCGCGCTATGGATTGCTCAACCAGGTGATGGCATCTCTCGTTCATTTCGTTGCCCGCGTGTCCTTCGACCCACGCCCAGTTGATGGCGAGATCCTTCGCGAGCTTCCAGAGCTCAGACCAGAGGTCGATGTTCTTCACAGGCTTTTTCGCGCTGGTGCGCCACGAGTTGCGCTCCCAGGTGTGGATCCACTCCGTGATGCCCTTCTGCACGTATTGCGAGTCCGTGAAAACCCTTATCGGCTGGGTCTTCCACTCCGCGCGGCCGGCAAGCTCCCGGAGGGCTTCCCGCACGGCCGTGAGCTCCATCCGGTTATTCGTGGTCTGCGGATCGAAACCCGATCTCTCCTGCAGCGCGTCTGCGGCTCGTACGACAAACGCCCACGCGCCCGGTCCCGGGTTGCCCTGACAGCCCCCGTCCGTCCAGATTTCGATTCCCGGGCTCAACTGTTCTCCTGGCCGTTTCCCTGCCTCCGCGATGCCAGAGGGCGGGGAGGGATCAAACGGAAAATCCTTCTTCCCTCATAGCTGCCGACGGGGACGCAGAGTGTCTTGAGCCTTTCCGGCATAAGGCCCAAGGCATCCGCTGAGATGAAAAACTGCGAGGGGCGGGTGTACTTCTTTCCGAGATGGAAGACCGAGTTCAGGCTCTCCGAAATGATCTCCCCGGTATCTTTGACCCGGTATACCGTTCTGCCTGTGGAAAGGGCGAGGTGGAAGGAAATATAGCCGGGGAGTGGGGACTCCTCCACATCGTAGAAGATCTTTGAAAGCAGAAGGCGCAGGCCGCACACCGGGGCGGAGCCGAAGGCCTCTTTCAGAGGAAAGAGCACAAGGCCGCCGAATTGCGACCACATCCAGGTCCTGCCGCCGTGCTGGGATGCAATCCTTTCAACATATGTCCGGAAAGTCTCCATGGCGCCCGTCAGGTTGTCCGGTTCGTGCCGCTTCTTCAGCTCCTCCGTGCCGTCCACCTCGACGAAGAGAATGGCAAACTCGTATTCCTTCCCGGGGACGATCCGCGTCCATCCGTCGGCAGCGGCGTCAGTGGCAGGTTGAGCCGGCCGCTGGACGGAGTCGTCATCATCCGTTACCCCCTGGACCCCGCCGTCGGCGTACGAGAGCACCTGGGCAATCCGGTTCACAGTCAGGCGGCCGCCGCGCATCTTCTTCCCGAGGTAGTCCACCGCTCCGCCATGAAAAAGGGAGGCAACGTCCACGATTGCGCCTGTGGGATCAAGGACCCCGAAAAGGAGGCTCGGGTTTTCGGGAATCAGGGAGAGGAGCTTCTGTCGCTGAGCGGCGCCCAGCCCCGCAAGCTCCAGGTAGACCAGCGTGCCCTTTTTCAGCGATGGGATCATTCCGGGGAGCTCGCCGATGGGATATGTCTCAACGACCAGGCCCCTCGTGACCTTGCCCTTTGCTGACCGTCTCCTTCGGTTCTTGCCGAAGAGCAGGACCCTCATCGCCGCTGCCATTCCAAGCCGTAGCGATAGAGACTGCTGTTGTCCGGCCCGCTCACGGGGGCGAACAGCGGCGACAGCTTGCTGCCCAGGTCCGTATATACCCCCGGGGAGACGGTAAGGCTGTCCGGTTGCGTGTAGCGAGATTCGAGCAGCTCCACCCTGCGGATGGTGTCCCCTTCCGACTCCTTGGAGGACGCCACGAACTTGCAAGGCCCGGCATGCACCGCAAGCCGGGCGCTCAGGGGCTGCGGCAGGGCAGTGCTCAGCAGGTTGAACATGAACAGCTCGTGAATGATCTCCATTCCGCACAGCGTGGCTTGGATGGTCTTGTCTATGAAGTAGAACGCCGCCAGTCCGCCGTCACCTTCCCAGCCCCATATCCGCCCGTCTCGTTTTTCCACCAGCCGCGTAACGATGTCACGGACCGAGGCGAAGGTGGTGTCGATGAGGCTTCTGGGATAGCGTCTCACGAGGTCGGAGTTGCCGACGGTATCGATGCGCAGGAGGGCAAGCTCATACGAGCGTCCCTCCCGCAGCGTCCCCCATCCCATGGTGCGGGTCCGGCCGTTCTTGGTCTCCTCTACGAAGACGCCTTTCTGTTCGCTGTAGGTGAACCCCTGGTCCTCGATCTCGGCGATGATGCGCGACAGGAGGGGGATGCGTATCTCCCTGCCCATTTCCCCGTGCTGCTGGACATCGAGAAGGGACTCGATGAGCTTGAGGAAGTAGTTCTCCTTGACGAAATCTCGAAGGATCTGCCGTGCCGCATCGACCCGGGGAATGGGGATGCTCTGCGGAAAACCTGACCGCTCGTAGATGTCGTAGTCTGGAATGACCTTGCGGGCGACTTTCTGCATGAGATCCACCGGCATCGACTGGGACAGCGCGCTTATGAAGAGCGTCGCGAGCCGGGTCTGGATCTTCAAGACGTACACTCAGCGGAGATTTTCTGTCCACCCTCGCGGCACTGAAGGTGAGCTTCCAGGGTCAACGTCATACAGGTTATTTTATGTATCAGCAGGGCTCCGGTCAAGGCACGCCGTGAGCCGGGACCCCCCCGGAAAGAGCGGGCGCGGTTGACAGTGGAAATCCCGGCTGCTATAGTCCCGTTCGTTGTTCGCAGTCATGGCGGCGTAGCTCAGATGGTAGAGCATGCGGCTCATATCCGCAGTGTCAAGGGTTCGAGTCCCCTCGCCGCTAAAAGGCCCGCTTCCACGGCGCGGCCTTTTTTTCAGGAAGCAGATGAAGCTGCTCGCGGCCTATGCCCTCTGCTCGCGCTGGCTGAAGGCGCTCACCGCCAGCGACACGATGATGAGCGCCCCGATAGCGACATCCTGGAAGTAGGGATTCACCTGGAGCATGTTCAGAGCGTTCGAGATAATCCCCGTCAGGAGCACGCCGAAAAAAGTGCCGATGACCTTGCCTTTGCCGCCCGTCATCGGGGTGCCGCCAATGACCACGGCGCCAATGGCCTGGAGCTCGATCCCATTGCCAGTTGAAGGCTGCGCCGCGCCGATGCGCGAAAGCAGCAGCATCGCGGCCGTGCCGACGAGCAGCCCGTTGATGATGAAGAAGACGAGCTTGTTCAGGTTGATGGGGATTCCTGCAAGATAGCTCGCTTGGACGTTGCTGCCGATTGCGAATGCCCTGCGTCCCAGCTTCATGTACTTCAATATGACGTGGATGATCAGGTACCCGGCAAGGCTGATGAGGAAAAGCAGCGGAATGATATTGAAGAATCTCCTGGTTCCCAGGAACTCGAACTTGCCGTAGATGAGCTGGAGCACCCCCTTCGTGAAAGCAAGGGCAATCCCTCGGAATATCCCGATGCATGCAAGGGAGATGATGAACGAGGGCGCCTTGAAAAGGATGGAGCATGCCCCGACGAAGAACGCGTTGAAAGTTGCCAGCGCAAGGCCCACCACGACAGGTACCACGTAGCCGTATCCCGCCTTGATCATCATGGCCATGACACAGGCCGAGATGCCGATGTTCGCCCCGACCGATATGTCGAAGTTTCCTGAGATCATGAGAAGGGTTGCACCCGCGGCCACCAGGCCGAGCACGGAGACCTGCTCCAGGATGTTTTCGATGTTGCTCAACCCGAAGAAACGGGGATTGATGAGGCCCGTTACGATGGCAAGAACCGCCTCGACAATGAGAAGGAAAAACCATTGATTTCGGAAGATCGTGACGGTTCGCTGCATGTCAGACTCCAATGAAATATTTGATGAGCTTTTCCTCGGTGATCCCGCGCTTCTCCAGCACGTGGGTAAGCCGGCCGCCGCGCATCACCCCGATGCGGTCGCTCATGGATATCAGCTCGGGCATGTCAGAGGAAACCATGATGATGCTCTTCCCCGCCTTTGCCAGCTCAACCATGAGGCGGAATATCTCGGCGCGCGCGCCCACGTCCACCCCTTTTGTGGGCTCGTCGAAGATGTACAGTGTTGCATCGCTGAGAAGCCACCTGCCAATGATCGCCTTCTGCTGATTGCCGCCTGAGAGCTCCGCGATTGTCTGGTTGTCCTGGTCAGTGACGGCAATGGAGAGCCTCTGCACCATCTCTTTCACGCGCCGGCGCTCTTTTGCCAGGTTCAGCACGGGCGGCTCGTAGCGCTCGTTATGCACGATGGCGATGTTCTCCACTACGCTGCGGGGGGAGAACATCGCCAGCTTCTTCCTGTCCTCCGTGATGAGGCAAATCCCCGCGGCAACGGCATCGTACGGCGAGCGCACGCGCACCGGCCGGCCGCCAATCCGGATCTCCCCCGCGTCCCTCCTGTCCGCGCCGAAGATTAGGTTGACAAGCTCGCTGCGGCCGGACCCGACCAGGCCGCCAATCCCGAATATTTCCCCCGCCCGCACGTCGAAGCTCACGTCCTCAACCACTCCGTGGCGCCCCAGGTGATGAAGCTCCACCTGGACCGGCCCGGGCTTCACCTCCTCCTTTGTATAGAAAAGCGAGGCGTCCCGGCCGACCATCATGCGGATCACTGTCTCCATGTCGGTCTGCCCGATGGGAAAGGTGCCCATGCTCTCCCCGTCTTTCAGGATGGTGATGGTATCCCCTATCGCGAAGATCTCCTCAAGGTAATGCGAGACATAGATGATCCCGATCCCTTTTGCCTTGAGGTCCCGGATGAGATCCATCAGAGAGTTGGTTTCTTCCAGCCCGAGGGAGCTGGTCGGCTCATCCATGATGATGATCCGTGCGTCCCGGTAGAGGGCTTTCACGATCTGCAGCATCTGCTTCTGCGCGGATGACAGATTCTCCACAATTGTGTCTTCCCTCAGATTCAGGTGCAGGGACCGGATGAGCTCCCGCGCCCTCTCGTTCTGGGCGCGCGTGTCGACGACGAGCGGGAAAGCGGCCCTCCTCTCATCGCCAAGAAAGATATTGTCCGCCACCGTCAGGCTCTCGATCAGCTCGGCCTCCTGGTAGATGGTGGAAACGCCGAGCTCGATGGCCCTCCGCGGCGTCAGGCCCTTGTGTTCGGTGCCGTTCAGGAGGATGGTGCCGGACTCCGGCGTTATGGCCCCGGAGAGAATCTTGGTCAGCGTCGACTTGCCCGCCCCGTTCTCCCCGACAAGGCAGTGGACCTCCCCTTCCGCCAGCTCGAAGCTCACGTTGGTGAGGGCCTTGTGGGTACCGTAGATCTTTGTCGCGTTACGGATGGATGCTAACACCAGGGTGCTCCGAAAAAAAGCGCCGCGCGGGGTTTCCCGCGCGGCGGCTGAAGCTTAATACAGCCCCGAGTACTGGGGGAAGTTGGTCTTGGTCAGCGTGAGCCAAACCGGATCCACTTCCCAGGGAATGACTTTGGTCTTGTCGTCGATCGTCTTGGGAGTGATGGGGGCGATGGGCAGGAGGATCTGCTGGTTCTTGGTCGTGACCTTTCCGTTCACGTAAGAATGCAGCGCGAGGAAAGAGATCATGCCTTCCCAGCCGGGGGAGCTGGAGACGGAATATTTGATCCCGCCTTCCTTCATGGCCTCGATGCCCGAGGGAGAGCCGTTCGTTGTTATGACCTTTATGGGGTTGTTGAGAAGACCGCGGGTCTTCAGCATACGGACCACTGCAACGCCCATGTCATCATTGAACACGAAGAGCACGGAGAACTTCTGCCCTGACTGGATGAGGTC
>Ga0187881_10003546_pt1 | contig 13413 bp, 12 predicted proteins | sample June2016WEW_19_1_2_FD_133017 | JGI IMG/M metagenome (GOLD analysis project Ga0187881, IMG submission 133017) | Peatland microbial communities from SPRUCE experiment site at the Marcell Experimental Forest, Minnesota, USA - June2016WEW_19_100 | ecosystem: Environmental > Terrestrial > Soil >...
CCAGGCAAACCTTTTCTTCCAGGCCGGCAACTTCCTTGGATCCCTCTCGCAATACCGGCAAGCCGTGGGCCTTCTTCTCAAGAATGAGGCGCTTGCGAATCAACTCACCGACAACGTGATGAACGCCGGCTACCGTGTCCTTGCCGCCGATGATCTGACGGCTCTTGCAAGACTTCGAACAGACGAACAAAAGAAGGGGGCCATCCTCAGGCGCCTGCAGGAGATCCGCAGCCAGTACCTGGCGTATTCGGCGCTTCCTCCGCAATCCTCTGCCGGTAAGACAGCGGGGGACCAGTCGCTGGCGAGCCTCCTCCAGGCCAAGGTCCTGCTCCGCCAGATTCTCGATTCCGACCCCGTTCGATCCCAGTACCCTCACCTGGGCTCCGACATAGAGAGCTACTTCGTCGCGCTGGAAGAGCAGGGGAGAGCAGACGGCCGCATGTCGGCAATCCAGGAGATGGCCTCGGTGCTGGACAGGCTCACGGGGGGAAGCAGCCCTCCCCAGGCGGCGTCGACTGCAATGGGTTCCTCGAAAGTTGACCCGCTGGTCAGCTTGCTGGACCGCTTGGAGCAGCTTCTGGCTGGGAAATAGGGCTGCAGCCCCCCGTGCTCCCTCCAGGGTCGGGCTCAGCTGGCAGTGATGGTCAGGACGTAGATTCCCGGCACCCCTGTGGTATTGAGGTGGAGGTATCGCAACTGACCCGCCGATGCGCCGACAGGCCATGCAGTCGACATCGACGTGCCCGTGGCTGTTACCGTGACGTCGGTAGTGCCGGGAGGCCCGGGCGGCGCGAGCACGGTCAAGGTCATGGTTGCCGATGTCGTCCACGTCATAGTGAACGTGACGTTGGTTGCAGTGCCGGCATTGAAGGTCAGGAAATCGTCGAGATCACTCAGCGTTCCCATGACCTGAAGGGTCATCAATGGCGCTAGCGTGATCCCCATGCTTGTCGCAGTCGCAAAGGCGGCATTCGTTGGATCCGTCAGTGCCGCGTCGAAGACTGGCATGATGTTGTTCGCCAGGTTCTGGTCCTGATCCACGAGCACGCTCACCTTGACGACCAGGTAATAGTAGCCGACTCCGGCGGGCCACGTGCCGTTGAATGAGATAACGGGCGAAGTGCCTCCTGGGCCCAGAAAGGGAGTCGTGTTTGAAGCTAAGAGCACAGGCGCGCCGGTTAGCGTTGGGGTGGTGTCTGCATAGACTTGCCAGGTGACGGGTTGAGTGCCTGCGTCAGGACCATTGTTGTGTATCGTGAAGGTTCCGCTCACGGCGCCGCCGGGAGTCGTTGCAACGGAACTGAAGTTCAGTGTCGATACGGCATAATCTACGGCCGCAACAACGGAGTAGGTGACGGCGCTTGCGAGCGATGCGCCTGCGCTATCCGGGGAGGAAATTGAAGCAATCAAGTAGTAACTGTTTGGCGTGATGGGCCATGTTCCGGTAAAAGGTACCGTTACGCTTGCCCCGCTGCCCAAAGCAACGGTGGTCAGTGACTGGATGACAGTGCTCCCCGAGCCCAGGGTTGGGGTGGGCGATGCGTAGACGGACCAGGAGATTGTCTGCGTGCCGTTTGAGGATCCCTGGTTCTTTATCGTGAAGGTGCCTGAGGCGGTCCCGCCGGCAAACAGGAGACCAGTGTTGTTCACCACTGTGACCGCGTAGGTGACAGGATTCACGACTGCCGTGGCTGTAGTTCCCTGCTTGTCCTTGACCTGAACTATCGCGACCCCGGGAGCCGCCGGCGCGGTGTACACGCCTGTGGTAGCGACGATCGAACCGGGTCCTGACGTGATTGAGAACGCATAGGGTGGGACCCCTCCTGACGCGCTGAAAGTCGTGCTTCCATTCGCCGGCACAGTTGCAGTTGCCGGTGATATCACGAGCGCGGGCACCTGGATCTTGTTTCCCAGAGCCGTGTAGAAGGCCGAGTTGTTGCACGCGCCAAGCGTAACCAGCGCTCCAAAGACAAGCAAAAAGACCTGAAGCGCTCTTCGCGATTTCACAGGCGCAGCTCCATGTTTATTGATGGGGAGAATCCCATCAGCAGGTATGGCATCTCAAAGTAGACATCATAATCCGCAAGCGCGCTGACCCCCAGGCTCTGCGTCAAAATCACTTCCAGACCGATTCCGCTTTTCAGGAAGGGCAAAATACCGGTGATGGTCCCCTGGGTGCCGGTCACCATGACAAGAAGAGCAGGACCGCCCGCAACGTGCAGGAAGGGGCGAAATGTGGCGCTGCCCAGCTCGTAGCGGACATCGACGCCGACAGGCAGCAGGAAAGTGTTCGAATAATCCTGTGACCCAACGGCCGTGAAATAGTCCATCCCGGCATACAAGCCGAGTCCGATGGGTCCCATGGGTGTGTCAATGAAGATGCTGGCCAGCAGCGACGGGAGGTAGCCGAGAGTGAAATAGTAAGCGGCTGCGCCCGTGGGCAGAAAAGGAGCAAAACCGCCTGAGAAGAGCAGGCGGCGTGTCGGGGCCGAAACTGGCTTTGCGGCAGACGGGGTGATAGTGGTAACACTCGATACCCCGACCGCCGGAGCACCAAGAGCGAGTTGGGATGCACCCGCTGGATGGCGGCCTGACAGCGCCTGGATCCTGTCGTGCACTTTGCCAAGTATCTGGTCCAGCGCGGCCAGGATGACGTCGTCCAGGTTCAGGTTCACCTGCCCCCTGGTCTGAACAACAGCGGAGGAAGCGTCCGTCTTCGCGTCGTCGTACCACCCCAGGGTGACATCCATCTGCTGGCTTTCTACCCCGTAGCGGCAGACAAGAGCTGCGGTTGCCCCGCGCTGCCGGGCCTGAGGAAGGGGTTTCTCAGCCTCTTCTGCCGAAGCCGTAACGATCTCGGACTTCAACCCCAGCCTCTGCAGCTTGTACTGGGCCGCGTCTGCAATGAGCTGGCGAAAGGCCTCGTCTTGCTTCTGAACCGGAATGATGAGCACGACCACGTCCGTTTCCGACGCTTGTGGTTGCCGGTCGATTGCGGAGACCGGCAGTCCTCCGAGCAACAGAAGCGCAGCTATGCCCATCCCTTGGACAGCAGCCGATGTGTGATTTCGCATCCCCTTCCCCGCCGCACCAGGCGCTCCCGCCGTGCGGTACCTATAAGTTTAGTACAATTTCACAGACATTCCATGCGATTCGGACGGACACAGACGGCGGGTGTGCTGCCGCTGGCTTACGAACGCCGGATCTGGAGCTGTGACACGATGAAGACATTCTGGGCTGACGGCTTGTCCGCCTGCAACGGTCGAATCGTCGCCTGCGCAGAGAAGGCCATCCTGCTGATGACGAGGATGAGCGATGCGGCAATGACGACTGCCCGTGCCAGCTTCTGGAACATCAGGGCCTCCACGACAAGTATACCACTCCGGGGAGCCGCGATCCTCCCTGCTGCGGAGGCCTAGACCGGCTCAGCGGTACATCTGCATGAGCTGCACGAAGTTATAGATCTTCTTGTAGACCGTCGCGATCAAGCCCCGCATGTCCCTGTCCGTGGAAGGCTTGAGGTCTTTCCAGTTGATGAGGAGCGTTGGATTCGGCCTGACCACGTCATCATGCGCCACCTTGAGGACCCGGGCAATGTCCACAAGGTGCTGAACGGAGTCCCCGATAATCAAATTCGCCCCATCGTTGATCTGACGAAGGGTCATGCGCAGCTGCACAAGGGCCTTGCGGTCGCGCTCAGCCTTGAGGGTTATGGTCCTCAGTCTCCGTCCCGTTTCCCCGTCTTCATCGAGGTCGGCGTCGAACAGCGAAATGGTCTCCGACTGTTTGAGCAGCTGATGGAACGACTCCGACATCTGCTGGGAGGTCTCCTTGTTCGTCCATTTGCCCTTGATCAGCAGGAGATCCACCACCTCGCGGATGCTTGTGGGCAGATAGTCGGTGAGGAAGGCCCGAAGGTAGTTGAGCGCCGCCACGTGCACGAAGCCGCCGAGCATCTTCAGCGCGAAATCCGGGTTGGCCTTCTCGGAGTAATTGGAAAGCCGTGAGACAGTTGCCTTCCCGAAGACGGCCCGCGCAAGCTCCTCGATTCTCTGGTTTCTCCGGCCCGAGGCCACCTTCTGAGCGGTCGTCTCCGCCTCTGCCTTGATCTTTGCGAGGTACGGCTCGACGATTCTTTCGTGATGGACCCGGATCATCGGCTTCCAGTCCGGGTTCTGCGCTACACACCGCACCATTTTCAGAAGCACTCCGGTCCTCTGCGCATCCCGGATCCCCTGCAGCGCCTTGCGTAGACCGTCCCGGGACACGACCTCCACGCCCCGGTGGGCCTTGAGGATGGAGAGCATGCGGTCCCAGTCGGCGTCGGGATCCACGTTCGGAAGGATCTCCAGGAAGTCCTGCAGCTCTTCGAGCACGTTGGATGCATCGATGGGCGCAAAGCGCGGCGCGTAGGAGAAATCCCTTTCGGGAAGCCCTCCGTCGAACTTTTTCAACAGGAAGTAGTAGTCGAAACCGATGAGGTCCAGGAGCACGAGCAGGCGGTTGTACAGGGCATCTATCTCCGCCATAGTGTTCGCGTCGAATCCGTCCAGGAACCGCTTGAGGTCCTCATGCACTTCCGCGGAAAGCGCGGCAGGATCCACTTGCTTGGAGCGCTCGTTGATCGAGGTTTCCGTCAGACGTTCCCGCAACGCGAGCTTCTCTTCGCTGAGCGTGAGGTCCACCAGGGTGGCCTTGAGGGCGCCCGAGGTTTCCGCGCCCTTCAACAATACCTGGCCGGCCGCAACCGCCCGATAGACGTCCCAGAAAAGCCTCCCGAGCGCCGGCTCCGCCGTTGTCTGCGATGGATTCAAGTAGCGCGGGCGGATTCTGCGGAGCTCCGCCGCCATCTCCTTCAACCGCCTTTGCTTCTGCCTTTCAGGGTCATCACTCAGAAACAGCGAGGCAAGCCAGTCGAGAAAGCCCGAAGGCTGCGCGGGGGCTGGGCGTTCGCTCTTCGATGGCGCAACTGACTTCGAGTTCTGGGGGCCCATCCTAGAAGATCGTAGGAGAAAAGATATCACCTGTCAATGGAAAATGGTCAGCGGTTGAAAATGCGTGTGCTTTCCGGTAGGATGCGTTTCTGCGCGGAGGAGTGCACATGCAGAAGTGGATTTGCACGGTATGCGGTTATATCTATGACCCCGGCAAAGGAGACCCGGAAAACGGAGTTGCTGCGGGGACTTCCTTCGAGGACCTTCCCGCGGATTGGGTGTGCCCGGTATGCGGTGCCAGCAAGGAAGACTTCGAAAAGACGGCAGCCTGACCCTTTCTATTCCTGAGGCGGGAAGGATCAGGGACCTGGCCCTTGAAGCCGGATTCGCCCGGGCCGGTTTCGTAGACCCGAACGCACTGGCAGGCCGCGGGGAACCGACAAGAGCCAATGCAGATGAGCTTGAATGGAGCCGGGTCAGACCGCAGGAATGGAAAGAGAGCGCCTCAATCCTTGTCTGCTGTCTTTCCTGCCATCGCCCCGAACCAGCAGATCTCTCCACGCCAGACGATCCGCACGGACTGATTGCCCCATTTGCCAGGAGAAACTTCTACAAAACAGCCAACCGCAAGATGCGCCTCGTTCTCACTCGTCTGGAGGACGAGCTGGGGATCCCGCGAAAGACCGTGCGCATCTTCTGCAATTCGCGAATGCCGGAGAAACCTCTCTGCGTGGCGGCGGGTCTTGCGTGGCCGGGAACGAATGGCCTCTGCATCGCCCCGGGGCTCGGTTCCCTTTTCGTAATTGCGGGAGCAGTGATTCCCCGTGCATTTCCTGACGCGTCCGCTCGTGCGGAACCTCCGGTGGAAAATCACTGCGGGAGCTGCCGGCGATGCATCCAGGCGTGTCCCACGGGCGCCATCGTGGCTCCCGGCTGCGTCGATCGCTCGCGGTGCCTCCAGGGAATGGCCGCGGACCCGTGCGTGCTCGATTCCGACGTCATGGAAAAGTGGGGAACGCGGTTGTACGGGTGCCAGGACTGCCAGTCAGTGTGTCCGCACAACCGGGACCTGCGTGAGGAAACTCCTGCTGCAGTCGGTGAAATCGGGCCCAGCATTTCCCTGCGATGGTTTCTCACCCTGGACAGCCGGCGGGTGGCAGAGCTTTTCCATGGGACTGCCATGGGACTCTCCTGGATTTCAAAGGAAGCACTTGTCCGGAATGCGCTCGTTGCGGCCGGCAACAGCCGCGCCCGAGCTCTGCGTGAATGCGTTGCGCCCTTCGTGAAAAGCGCCTCACCAGTTCTCAGCGCCGCCGCCAGCTGGGCGTTGGAAAGGATGACCGGCGCCTGAGCGGCTGCCGGCCATTCGTGTCTCTTACCGCCTGCCCGCAGCGAAGAATGCCAGGATCACGAAGATCGGCATCAGGACCAGCAGCAGGAGCGGCCCGAGCTCCGGGAGGCCGGAAATCAGGCTGTAGTTGTACACCTTGGGGATGTATTGCATGAAGAGCACGATGAGGAACCAAAGTATCCCGGTAAGAGAGAGGAAGACGTTGCGCTGCCGTGCGAGGTTCCAGATCCCCAGAATAGCAGCGATGATTGCGAGAATCAGGTAGACAGTGCTCCATCCCATTCTGCGTCTCCTTGAAGGAAATTTACTTCCCTGCCAGTCTCACAAAAATACCGTTGACGGTCAAGTCTAGACATGGATGTCGGGAGTACGCGAGTACGCGTTCCGCGCGAACGCGGTGCGCCGAGGCCAGGGATGGCCGAAAGGCGCACCCTGGCGCACTACTTCTCATAACGCACTGTTCTGCGAAGCTTTTCACGTTCCAGCGCCAGTCGGACCAGCTCATCCAGCAGCCGCGGATAGGGAAGGCCCGACGACTCACACATCCTGGGAAACATGCTGATGCTCGTGAAGCCGGGGATCGTGTTTATCTCGTTGATGAATACGACGCCGCTTCCGCGCTCCAGAAAAAAGTCCACTCTCGCCATCCCTTCACACCGGACCGCCGCGTAGGCAGTCTCCGCGGCGTTCATGATCCGCCTCTGCGTGGGCACATCGATGCGGGCGGGCGCCTCCAGGGCCGCGCCGTCCGGATCTGCGTACTTTGCTTCGTAATCGTAGAAGGAATGCCGGGCCGAGGGGACGATCTCACCGGGGAGGAACGCGCGGGGACGGGTGTTCCCGATGACTGCGCACTCGATCTCCCTTGCGTCGATCCACTTTTCCATGAGCGCCCGGGTGTCGTACCGCAAGGCCTCCGCCAGGGCATTGCCGAGTCCACTTTCGCTGTCTACTCGGGATGCCCCCAGGGATGAGCCGGCGCTGCACGGCTTGACAAAAAGCGGCCAACCCAGCCGCTTCGCGGCTGCGCGCCGCTCATCGTCCGTGCTTTCCCGATTGACCGTCTGGAAATCCACGACAGGGAGTCCGGCATCCCGCCAGAGCCGCTTCGCCGCGTCCTTGTCCATTGAGACGGCGCTCCCCAGCACTCCGGCGCCCACGTAGGGCAGCCCGGCCATTTCCAGAAGCCCCTGCACGGTGCCGTCTTCGCCGAAAGTCCCGTGGAGGACGGGGAAGACGCAGTCGATTACCAGCTTTCTCCCCTTGTCGTGAATCCCGTCTCCCGGCACAACGGAGAGTGGGTGCGCGGTGGTGACGAGGGACATGACGTTGCCCTGGCCGCTGACTTCCTTCATTTCGATCCTGCTCTGACGGTGCCAGCGTCCGGCCTTGTCGATTCCGACTGCCAAGACCTGGTAGCGGACCGGGTCCAGGTTCTTCGCAACCGATGCGGCGGACCGCAGCGAGATCTCATGCTCGCCGGATCTGCCGCCGTACAGGATGCAGATCTTCAGAGGTTTCATGTCTGCCTCAAAAGCATCAGGTGCCGTATCCGAGAGAGCGCAGTGCTTTCTCAGCCTCGGTCTTTTCGTCCCATGGGGCAGGTCCAGTGGGGCCGATGATGCTTCCCTCATGCCCCTTGCCCAGGAGGAGCACCACGTCTCCTGGGGTTGCCATCTGGAAGGCTTTACGAATGGCCTCGGGCCGATCAGGGATGAGGAACAAGTCCTTGCCCCTTTCTTTGTCCGTGCAGCCCGCGGCGATCTGTTCCAGGATCTGGACCCTGTCCTCACCGCGCGGGTCCTCGTCAGTGATGACCACAGTGTCGCAAAACCGGGAAGCCGCCTCCCCCTGCATGGGCCTCTTGGCCCGGTCTCTTTCTCCTGCAGATCCGAAGACCGCCGTGATCCTGCCCTCGGTTGTTTTTCGGATCCATGGAAAGAGCCTTTGAAAGGCGCCCGGCGTATGCGCGTAGTCGACAATCACGGCAAATGGTTGTCCAAGATCCACGCACTCCATCCTGCCCTTCACGCCGCGAAGCTTTTCTAGTAGCTGAACGAGGGAGAGAGGATTGACGTCCAGGAGCCGGGAGACGGTAAGGCAGGCAGCCAGGGAGTTTTCCACCCAGAACGGACCGGGGATCCGGATGCATGCTGCAGCCTCTTCGCCGCCCCACGACATGCTGAAGCGGGAGCCATTCATGTCTTCCGCCGTCCTGCGCGCGGCAAGATCCGCGTCACCGCCCGCGGAATACGAGTACACCGGAACCCGGCAGCAGGCGCGGAAATAGTCGGCGCTCGGATCATCCGCGTTCACAACGCCGAAACGCGGCCTTCCCGAAGCGCGGCTTTCCGCCAGCGAGCGGAAGAGGTTGGCCTTGTCCGATCTGTACTGCTCGAAGGTCCCGTGAAACTCCAGGTGCTCGTGCGTGACATTGGTGAGCACTGCCGCGTCGAAACTTACGTCACCGAGCCTGTTCATGCGATGGGAGAGCCCGTGCGACGTGGCTTCCACGACGGCGAACTCCTTCCCGGCGTCCGCCATGTCGCGAAGCATTCCGTGGATTTCGCTTGCCTCGGGAGTCGATTGGCGGAATGGATTCTTGACGATCTCCTCCGCGGTCTGGAAGGAGACCGTGGACAGGAACCCCGCCCGCCTGCCCAGGAAGGAAAGCAGCTGGGAAATGAACCAAACGGTGGAGCTCTTACCGTCCGTACCGGTCACTCCTATCACCCGCAGCGAGCGCGAAGGGTGGTCGAAGAACTCGGCGGCAATGCGGGACAGCGCGCTGCGCGGGTTATCCAGGCGAATGTAGGTGACTGCATCCGACATTTTCTCCAGGGGCAGCGTATGCACAACGGCCGAAGCCCCTCGCGCCACGGCATCATCGATGAACCTGTGCCCATCCAAGTGCTGTCCGTCCATTGCAACGAAAAGGAAACCCGGCTCGACATCTCGCGAATCGTAGGCAAGGCCCCGCACGCGTCTGTCCATGTCCCCGCGCGATTCAAGGACCGGCAGGCCGGCAAAAATGGCTCGAAGGGCCTTCTCCCGCATGACGGCGATGCTACCCGGCCTGGCTGTGAGAGGCAAGGCCGGCGTTGCGGCCTGAGCTGGCGCAGCGCGCGAGGTTTGATTTCAGATATCGAAATCACTATGCTGGAGGCATGTATACCGTGCGGATAGAGGACGGCTTCGCCGCTGCCCATTTCCTGACCCGTTACCACGGCAGGTGCGAAAGGCTGCACGGCCACAACTACAAGGTCCTCGTGACCGCCGCGGGGACGGAGCTGGACGATGGCGGCATGCTGCTGGATTTCGGTGTCATGAAAGGCGCCCTGCGAAAAGTGATCCTGGAGCTCGACCACTCAAGCCTGAACGACCACCCGGCATTCAGCGACGGGTGCCCGAGCGCGGAACGGATTGCGCGCTTCATCTATGAGAAAATGCACGCCGAGCTCCCCGATGCACCGCTTACCCTCGTGGAGGTCTTCGAAACGGACAGGAACAGGGCGACCTTCTCCCCTGATTGACCGACGTGATGGACTTCCATCATCCCTACCTCTCCAGTCAGCTCATCGCGTACATCGGCAACAAGCGCGCGCTCCTGAGGTTCCTGCACGGCGTCTTCACCCTGGCGGCCGGTCACGCGGATGCCCCGGTCTTCCTGGATCCGTTTGCAGGAAGCGGGGCCGTATCCCGACTGGCGCGGATGATGGGGTTCTCGGTTGCGGCCAACGACTGGGAACCGTATTCGCATGTCATCAACTCCTGCCACATCGGGCTTTCACCGAGTGATGCGGGAGAGCTGTTCGGGCAGCTGGGCGGGCTGCACCGCGTCCTCGAAGAGCTCAACAGCCTGCCTCCTCCGCCCGAGGCCGAACGCTACATCGCCCGGCACTATGCGCCCCGCGCCACCAGCACTGCGGACTGGGCCACGGAGAGGCTGTTCTACACGACGGAGAACGCCTTGAGGATCGATGCGATCAGGCAGCGCATCGAGGAGATGTGCCCGGGGGAGCCGGCTGATCCTGCAGCTCGCAGGCGCAAGACCGCCCTGGTGGCGCCGCTCCTTTACCAGGCTGCCACGCACACCAACACTTCCGGCGTGTTCAAAGCGTGCCACCGGGGATTCGGCGGTCACGGCCGCGACGCTCTCACCCGCATCATGGCGCCGATAAGGCTGGAGCCGCCGGTCCTCATCGAAGCCTCGGCGCCTTCCACCGTGGCGTGCGAGGACGCGCGTGAGTTTCTCAGGAGGAGGCCGGCCGACATCTGCTACCTGGATCCGCCCTATGCCACCCACCAGTATGGAAGCAACTATTTCATGCTCAATTCCATTGCGCTCTGGGACCGCCCGCTGGTGAGCCAGGAGCGGGGAGCCGATGGCAGGCTCCTCCACAAGGCGGGCATCCGCGCGGACTGGACGAGGACGCGCTCCGCTTTCTGCTATCCGTCAACCGCCCTTTCCGCGCTCCGCGAGGTGGCGCAGGCTGCGGACTGCCGCCACCTGGTTGTGAGCTACAGCAACGAGGGCCTCGTCAGCCTTGAGGAGCTGTGCGACCTGCTCTCCGAGACGGGAGACCTCTCCGTGCATTCGACGGAGTACGTCAAGTATCCCGGCGGCAAGCAGAGCCTGGGGCGCAGGACGAGCAACATCGAGCTGGCTCTCGTGGTTGACCGCACGGTGCGGCCGGGCAACCTGCGAGCGCGCCAGATCCTCAGGGACGTCGCCATTGCGCGGCTCTTCGGCCGGGCGTTCGATCCGCAGCGCATCCGCCAATCGTTCTCCACGGAGCCGCAGGGGATTGTCCTGGATCCTGATGGCGCATGCCAGCGCCTTGCCATGCGGCACCACTGGAGGTTCGCTCCCGAGGCGCGCGCGCCGACGTTCCCTTCCGGCCCCGACGCCGACCGTTTCATCGAGCTGCTTTCCCGGTGCGAGGTCGCCGACGTGAAGGAGGAGATCGAGGTCCTGATCCGCCTTGCGCGCGCCGAGGAGGAGGGCGTTGAGAAAAGGCGGCTCCTGCGCGAGATCCTGAGGCTCTTCAATAAACTGGCCCATGGGAAGTACGCGCAGGAGTTCGCGCAGACCCTGCTGGCCCTGCAGCAGCTCGCCGGGGAGCTTGCAGAGCCGCAGCGGTTCCGCGCGGGACTAGCCAGGGTGGTGGAGACCGCCCTAGCCAGGGATGCGTAGCACGGCCGAAGGCCGTGCGGAGGGCGGCAGCCGTAGCGCGGTACACCGCGCGGAGGCGAGAGCCGCGGAGGGGCGCCCCACTGCGGGATACCGCAGTGGGGGATGCGCGGAAGGCGCCCCAGCGCCTAGGGTCTATCGCCCCCTCTTGTTGTACAGGTACTTGTAGAAATCCGACTCCGTGGTCAACGTCTTGTTGAACTTCGGCAAGAGCGTCTTGTACTCCTCCAGGGCCATCCAGTAGTCGGCAAACTCCGGGTCCTGGGTGTACGCCTTGTTGCGGATGGCAAGCGCCTCCGCGTCCGCCTTGGCCTTGATCTCCTTGGCTTTCCGCTCTGCATCGGACTGGATCTGGAGAAGCTCCCGCGTGGTCTGGCCAAGCCACTTTGCCTTCTCTCCCTCTCCGTCCGAGCGGAAGGCTTGCGCGATTTGATTTCTCTCCTTGATCATGCGGTCATACACGCTCGGTGTCAGGTCGTCCGAGTACTTGATCTGCCGGATGATCACGTCGATGAGCTCCATCCCGTACTGCGGCATGATGGTCCGTGCTTCGTCCAGCATGTTGATGGAGAGCGCGCGCCGCCCCACAGTAATCGGCTCGTATTGGATCTCTGCAAGGGTGGAAATATTGCTCAACGCCGCCGAGCTTTCCGCTGATCCGGCCACGCTGGCAAGGGCGTTGGTCCTCTTGATCTGACTGATGATGTTGGAATCCCGCACCGCTTCCCGCAGCGGGTTCTTCGAGATGATCTTTCTCACCTCGGAGTCGATCACGTCGTCCAGCCTGCCCTGCGCCTGGGTCATGGAGCCGACCGACTCATAGAACTTCTTGGGGTCGACGATGCGCCACCGCGCCGTGGTGTCCACCCATATGAACTGGTTCTCCGAGGTGGGGATCCTCTGGGCGTCCCCGTCCCAGGACTGCACTTTCTTGGAGTATTTGACCACGCTCTCCACGAAGGGGACCTTGTACTTCAGGCCCGCCCCCGTCTCCACCCGGACGATCCTTCCGAATTGCACCACCACCGCCTGCTCGCCCTCCGTGACGATGTAGTACGGACCGAGCAGGGAAGCGATGAGGAGGACCACGCCGACGATGACCAGGATGATGATTGTCTTTCTCATTGGGAGCCTCCCTGGTCGTTGTTCGACTGAGTATTCGTGGATGGAGCCGTTGCGGCCGGGGCAGGCGCCGCGACAGGGGCAGCGCTGGGTGACGGCGCCGATGCGGTCGGCGGTCCGCCGCCCATGCTCTTCAAGGGAAGGAAGTTTTTCAGGCTCTTGTCGATGAGGTCCGTGCCGTCCGCGTTGGCGAACACGCTGTCATACATCTCGTAGTACAGCCGCGTGCGAACGATATCCGGGGCCTTCCGGTATTCGCCAAGAACGGCGTTGAACCGGGCCACGTCCCCCTTCGCCTTGTTCACGCGCTCGATGGCGTACCCCTGGGCTTCCTGGATGGTCTGCTCGGCCTGGCCGCTGGCCCGGGGAATGGCCTGGTTGTACGCCTCCTTGCCCTCGTTGATCATGCGGCTCCTGTCCTGGATGGCCTTGTTCACGTCCTCGAATGCATCCTGCACGGTCCCTTTCGGCGGCACGATGTTCTGCAGCTTGACCGTTGTCACCCGGATGCCCAGCCCGTAGGATTTGTAGAGCTGATTCATCATCTCCTGGCCCTGCAGCTCGATGTTGGCTCTTTCTGCGCCGATGACATCGAAGATGGTGCGGTCCCCGACCAGCATGTTGATGACGGACTGTGAGATATCCCGGATGGTCTTGTGCTGATCCTGCACATTGAACAGCCATGCCCGCGCGTCGGTGATCTGGTACTGGATGATCCACTCCACGTCGATGATGTTCAGGTCCCCGGTGAGCATGATGGACTCCGAGGAGTAGTCCGCCGTCGAATACGTGGAGACGATCCCGGGCATCTC
>Ga0187881_10003555_pt1 | contig 13388 bp, 4 predicted proteins | sample June2016WEW_19_1_2_FD_133017 | JGI IMG/M metagenome (GOLD analysis project Ga0187881, IMG submission 133017) | Peatland microbial communities from SPRUCE experiment site at the Marcell Experimental Forest, Minnesota, USA - June2016WEW_19_100 | ecosystem: Environmental > Terrestrial > Soil >...
CCAGTTGGACAACCAGCAGCGAAAGAGGCAAATGAGTACTGGCGGCGCGGCGAAGCTCCATGGCCAGGCGGTCGCGAAAGAGGGTGAACCCGGGCAAGGTCGCGAGCAAGTCCACGCTCGCTTGGTGCCGCATGGCCACAAACCGCTGGTGCTCTTCCGCAACCCGCTGGCGAAGGTGACTGATCACGATCTGCCGGTCCAGGAAGTAGCCCACCAGCAGGACCGAGAGCGCGCAGAAGCCGAAGAAGATTTTGCGTTTTGTCGTGCCGCTCACGATGAGGTCGTTGGAGAGAGCCGCGGGATACATCAACAGGGCCATCCCCACGACCAAAATGAGAATGACGGTGAGAGCCATCATCCACAGGTCCCACTGACGTCGGTCGAGATTGCGGGGCTCAATTTGGTCGAATATCCGCATGGGTAATCACTCCTCGCGAGAAGCAAGTCATGTCCCCTGACGTGCGGCGCCATCCAGTACTTCGCGAACCTTGAGTGCCAGAGCATCCGGTGTGAAAGGCTTCTGGAGGAAAGCGGTACTTGAATCCAGCAGACCGTGGCGGACGACGGCATGATCCGTATATCCGGACATGTAGAGAACTTTCGTTTCCGGATGAAGCGGCGCCAGATGTTTTACCAGCTCCGCCCCGCTCATCTGCGGCATCACGACATCGGTCAGCAACAAGTGGATGTGTTTTCTATGCCGCTCGCCAACCTCCAGCGCATCATGTGCTCCCTTGGTCTCCAACACTTGGTAGCCCGTGGATTCAAGGACTCCCCTGACCAAGGAACGCACTGCTTCCTCGTCTTCAGCCAGGAGGATGGTTTCGGAGCCTCGGGATAGCTCATCAACAGGCATATTGGTTGGAGCAATCACCTCAGCCGCTTGGTCGATTCGAGGCAGATAGACCTTAAATGTCGTGCCCTTTCCAGGCTCGCTGTAAACCCGGATACTGCCTCCGCTCTGTTTGACAATCCCGTAGACCGTCGCGAGCCCCAGTCCCGTCCCCTTACCCACTTCTTTGGTAGTAAAGAAAGGCTCGAAGATGTGGGCTTGCGTCTCCGCATCCATCCCGATTCCGGTATCGCTCATGGCGATCATCACATAGTGGCCCGGCAACACGCTCTCGTGGCTGCTCGCATAGCTCGAATCCAACTCGACGTTGGCCGCTTCGAGCGTCAACCGGCCGCCCTGGGGCATCGCATCCCGCGCGTTCACAGCCAGGTTCATGATCACCTGGTCGATTTGTCCCGGGTCAGCTTTCACGCGACCCAGTGCGGAGGGCAGGTGCGTGACTAGCTCGATGTCCTCCCCAATCATCCGCCGCAGCATCTCATCCACGTTCGTCAGCAGGCTGTTCAGATCCAGGATCTGCGGTTGCAGCATTTGCTTGCGGCTGAAAGTGAGCAATTGGCGAGTGAGCGAGGCGGCCCGCTCCGCCGCCTTCTTGATCTCCTCCAAGGGGGCGCGCATCCCGGCGCAAGTGGCGGGTGGTCTCTTCAACAAGAGATCGCTATAACCGGTAACAACGGTCAGTAGATTGTTGAAGTCGTGAGCTACCCCACCCGCAAGGCACCCGACCGCTTCCATCTTCTGTGATTGGCGAAGCTGTTCCCCGAGCCGCCTGCGCTCCGTGACGTCTTCAACGATGGAGTCGTAATACAACACTCTTCCGTCATCTGCACGGAACGCTCTGGCAGATTCCCGAACGAACATCACCGACCCATCTCGCCTTTTCCAAGCCGCCTCAAAACCCCCGACTTCGCCTTCCCGCTCGATTTGCTCACGAAATGCGCTTCGGGGGTAACCAGCCTCCAAGGCTACATCCTCAAGATTTCGAGATGCCAATTCCTGCCACGAGTCGTACCCCAACATTCGGACCAGCGCGGGATTCGCCATCAACACGCGCCCATCCGGCGTGGTCCGACAAACTCCGAGGGGGACGTTTTCGATGAACCTTCTGAAACGTTCTTCGCTTTCGCGAAGCGCCTCCTCTGCCCGCTTGCGCTCGGTGATGTCCTGATTAACGCCACGGGTCTTAATGGTCAGGCCTTCGGAGTTCTTGATCGCCGAGATGCGCACGACGATGTGCCGGATCTCGCCGTCCCGCCGACGGATGCGGTGCTCCACCGTCCACGCGGCATCCGGGTCCGTGGTCGCGAGCCCCTTGGCGATCTCGTCCGCAACAATGTGCATATCCTCCGGAAAAAGGAACTCGCGGGCATAGGTCTCAGCGGACATCTGGTAGCCGCCTTCGCGCTCCGCCGTCGTGCCGTAAAGAGCGTAAAACCGGTCATTGAAGGTGAATATCCGGGTCGCTGTGTTCAGTTCCCAGTGCGCCAACAAAGCCCTGTCCATCGCCTGGGCCAGTTGGCGCCCGCTCTCTTGCAGCGCCTCCTCGGCCCGCTTGCGCTCAGTGATGTCTTCCACGGCCGTGAGAAGACAATGGACCCCACGGACTTCGATAGTCTCGGCGGAAAACAGGCCCACCCATATCTGGCCTGAACGCGATCGGAGGGGAACTTCGCGGCCGTTGACCCGCCCAGTGTTGCGCAACTCGTCAATCATTCTGACCCGATCGTCTGGGTTGACCCAGACGCCTAGCTCGTGGGCAGTTCGACCGACGACGTCTTCTCGCTGGCGCCCAAACCGGCGGAGGAAGCTATCGTTGACCTCAAGAAACCGCCCTTCCTCCAAGGTCGAGATAGCCATTGCGTTCGGGCTGGATCGAAAGGCCTTGGCGAACTTCTCTTCTGAAAGGAGGAGGGCTTGCTCCGCCCGCTTGCGCTCCGTGATGTCGTGGTAGAGGCCGAGTTGCCCAACCAGCGCCCCGTGCATCACCAGAGGCACACCGTGGACTTCCACGTCTATGAGCGTACCGTCTTTGCGGCGCCGGCGGCTCGTGGTATGCACAGCAATTCCATTCAGGGATTGCGAGGTCAACTCCAAGGCCTCGGAAACCGACTCCGGAGGGGCGAGGAGTTCATCCAGATTGACGCCCTCAATCTCGGCCCGCCGATAGAGGAAAAGGCGCTCGAACGCGGGATTGCACATCTGGACCCGGGACTGCGCGTCAAGCGTGATGATCCCCAAGGGACTGATCTCGATGAGGGTGTTTAGGTAAGCCGTTCGCTCTTCCAGCGCTCTTTCGGCCCGCCTGCGCGCAGTAATGTCGCGGGAGACACCGAAGGTTCCGAGGATGTTTCCGTGGGCGTCACGCAAGGGCATTTTCGTGGTCGAGGCCCAGGTCTCACGACCATCCGGCCAAGTTTCCTTCTCCTCTTTGGCGAGCATCGGCCGGCCCGTTCTGATGATCTCCTGCTCGTCGGCGTAGGCCTGCTGGGCATGTTCACCAGTGAAGAAGTCGGAGTCGGTCTTGCCCACCGCTTGGGCAGGGTCACTTAGCCCAAAGCTTTTGGCGAGTGCTTTATTGATCCGGGTAAAGCGGCTCTCCCGATCCTTGAAGTAGATCGTGTCCGGGAGGTTGTCCATGAGGGTGTGCAGCAGATGCCTTTCCTCAATCAGTGCCGCTTCCGCCTGCTTACGATCGGTGATATCGACGGCAAATCCGATGATACCGACGACATTACCGCCTTCATCCAAATGGGGGATTTTATCGGTCTGAAGCCATCGCGTTCCTTGAGCTGTATTAACGGTTTCGATGATATTTCTCTTGGGGCACCGGGACTCGATCACCTCCCGATCATCCGACCAGTAGCCCTCTCCGGTCTCCGGCCAAAGCTCAGAACAAGTCCTATTTTCCATCTCCTTCTTAGGCATGCCCATCGCTTCGCTAAATGTTCTATTGACGCGAAGGAGCCGATTCGTTTTGTCTTTGTAGAAAACCAGTGCGGGCACAGAATCGATGATGGTCTGCAGTTCTTTCCGTCCTTCTTGCACCAATTCCTCCGCCCGCTTGTGCTTGGTGATATCACGAATGGCGCCGATGACGCCGATGATTTCTCCGCGGGCGCCAAAGTGCGGGCTGTAGACGGCGGAGACCCAGCCTGACTTGCCTGTCGTGGGCACGCGGAAGGGCGTGTCTGGGGCATGCACAACCTCTCCCGCAAGGGCCCGACGGATCAGCAAATCCAATTTTTGCTCTCGTAGGTGCGGAAAGAGGTCAAATGCGTGCTTGCCCAAAGCCTCCGAAGCGGGCACCCCGGTTAGTTCTTCCATGAAGCGGTTCCAGACCCGGTAGCGGAATTCGCAGTCATAGACGGTAACCCCTTCTTGGGCATTGGCGATAACTTCGCGATTGAATTGCTCGCTCTCGCGTAACGCTACTTCCGCCCGTTGGCGCTCGCGAATATCCTCCTGCAACTCCGCCGTGCGTTGGGCAACGGTCAAAACGAGCTCAGCCTCCCGCGCTCGCATCCGCTTGAGGCGAAGCCGGTGCATCCCAACCGCCAGCAGGCACGCCAGCAGTCCGCACAGGGAATAGAACCAGTAAGTCTGGTAGAAGTGTGGCAGGATCACGAACGCCAGGCTTGCCTCGTTCGACACGCTGTCCGCATTTTCAGCCCTTACGTAAAACCGGTAGGTGCCGGGAGAGATGTTGGTGTAATACGCAGCCCGCCGTGTGCCTGCTTCCACCCAGTCTTTGTCGACTCCCTCCACGCGGTAGCGGAAGCTCATCTGTTGGGGGGCGGCGAAGTCGATCGCGGTGTAAGTGAATTCCAATCTGCCGTCGCCGGGAGGAATCCGCAACTTGCCCGTCGGCCACAGCGCCCGCTTTCCGTTGATCTGCGCCTCCTCGATGACCACCGCCGGCGGAGCTGTCTCTCGCGGCAGTTGCAGCGGGTCGATGCGAACCACCCCACCCACGCAAGCGAACAGCAATTCGCCGTTTTGCCCCTTCCACCCGGATGGCTGCGTGTCGCCGTTGCACTCGTTGCTCCGCATACCATCGCTCACGCCATAGACATGGACCACCACCCGGCGAATTAGGCCGGCGGCGAGGTCGTTCAGTTGACTTTTCGCCACCCGGCAGATCCCGCGGTTGGTGCTGATCCACAGGTCACCGCCGCCGTCCTCGAGAATGGCGTAGGCGACATTATCATTCAGCCCTTGCTCAGTGCCGGCCCAGGTCAGTTGGCCGTCCTTGAACCGGCCGATGCCGCTGCCCGCACTGCCCAGCCAGAGCACTCCTTCGGCGTCTTCATGGATCCAATCGACCCGTACGCCGTAGGCCCCCGCCGCTTGCGCGGTGGCGTAGTTGGTGAATCGACCCGCCTGAAAGTGGCTGAGGCCGCTGCCTGTCCCCAGCCAGAGCGATCCGTCGTGCGCCTGCGTCACGGCGAGGATGGTGTTGCTCGGAAGCCCGTCACTGCTTGTATACATTTTAGCAGGAGCGCCGTTTTCGAAGCGAAACAACCCGTTCGTCGAACCGACCCATACCACGCCATCGCGCTCCTCGAAAATCTGTGCGGGCCGTCTTCGGGCGCCCAGCGATAGGTGGTGGAATCTTTCGCCTTGGAGCCAGTTCACCGCGCCATCTTCGGTACCCACCCAAAGCCGTCCGCTGCGTTCACTTTGCCATACCGACAGCACCACGTCGCTACTCAGGCCGTCACGCACCGTGTAAGTGCGCATACGGCCGCCCTGATAACGGTTCAGGCCGTGTCCCAGAGTGCCTATCCAGAGCGCCCCGTCGCGTGCTTCGAAAACCGCGTCAGCGGCATTATCCGAAAGACCTTCGGGAGCACCTATCATCCGAATCCGGCGCGGCCGCAGCCGGTTCAAGCCGCCCCCGGACGTGCCCACCCACAAGGTTCCGTTTTCCCCGCACAGCAGAGATATGATGACCCCACTGGAAAGCCCTTGCTCGGTTCCGTACCGCTCAAATCGACCGTCGCGAAGCCGTAGCAGCCCTTCGCCGAACGTCCCTATCCACAGCTCTCCATCGGGACCCGCCGCCAAAGCCTGGATGCTGTTCTTCACCGGCAGTTGTTCCGGTCCGTACCAGTCGACCGCAGCGCCTTCTTTCAGATGCACTACCGCCTGGCCCGCGACCGCCCACAAGCTGCCATCGCGCGCCAGAGCCAGCGACCGGACCTCTGCCCCTGCCAACTGATTCTGCGCGGCAAAGGCCGCAAAACTGCCCCCTTGAAGCAGGCTCAACCCCCCATTCGTGCCAATCCAGAGTCTCCCCTGGCGGTCTTCCACCATGGCCACTACCTCGTTGCTGGCCAACCCCTCTGCCGTCGTATACGCTGATAGTTTTCCGTTTTTCCAGCGGTTGAGCCCCGCCCTCGTGCCGATCCAAACGACGTTGTTGCGATCCTCCAAGATCGAACGAATCACCGGGCTCAACAGTCCCGCAACGGGCACGAACGTGCCGTGGGACAGGTGCGCCACACCGCGGCTGTAGGTACCCACCCACAGTGAGCCGTCGCGAGCTCCCGTCACGAAATGGATGTTATCTTGAGGCAGACCCGGCGAATTCTGCGCCTGGAACGTCTGGAAGCGGACGCCATCGAACCGGGCCAGTCCATCCTGGGTGGCTGCCCAAATGTAGCCGTCCGAGGTCCGCGTCAAAGATTCTACGCTGTTCTGCGGCAGGCCTTCCAGGGCGGTGTACGTATCCCGCAACAGATCTGTGACCGGGGGAGGACGGTGGGGCGAGTCTTTCCCTAGGCCCGGGCACACGAGCAAAGCCCAAGCCAGCACTAGTTGCCAAGTTCGTGGTTGCCTCGGCGAATTCATATATTCGTGTCCAGAGGCCGACAGCCCCCCTGATCCTTATGGGCAGGGGGTCGGGATTAACATTCTCGCCATGCGGGAAAGTGGCTGAGGCACCGGCGCTGTTGCCGTTGACGCTATCGGGGTCAGGGTTCGCTCCTTTGGCTCCGGGTTTGAGGGGAGACGTTTGGTTTGAATCATGCAAACTATCGTCGGCGCCGACGCAAATCGCCCTCACTGGCTCGGTCACCTGACGGCCCGCGACCACCGGCTCCACGAGCACAAAGCGGACCCCGTCAAACCTCACCAACCCCGCCGCATGGCGTCTAAGCAGTTGCGAAGAGAGGCCTTCTCCCTTCCCGTTCTTTCCTCGACGCTCGCTACCCGCGCCAGCTCAGGCAGTTGCACCTGGCATCTCCTCTCCCCCCAACTGATAGCCAACGCTCCGAACCGTGTGAATGAGTTTGTTTTGAAAACCCAGATCGATCTTGTTCCGCAAGTAGCTGATGTAAACATCCACGAGATTCGTCGCGGCGTCGGAGGAGGATTTCCAGACATGTTCGATAATCATGGCCCGCGTCACACACCGTTCCGCATTACGCATGAGGTATTCGAGCAAGGCAAATTCGTGTGGAGTTAAGTCGATACAGCGGCCCGCCCGCCTGACCACCCTCTCCGCCCGATCCAGTTCCAAGTCGTCTACTCGCAGGACGACACCAGCCGGGCTAGGAGATCGTCTCAGTAAGGCTCGCACTCTCGCTGAAAGCTCGCTAAACGAGAACGGCTTCGCCAGGTAGTCGCTTGCCCCCAGGTCCAGCCCTTTCACCCGGTCCTCCACGCCTGCGCGGGCGGAAAGAATCAGGACAGGAAGGGACCGCTTTTGGGTGCGTATGTGATTCAGCACTTGGAGCCCATCAAGCTTGGGAAGTATCAAATCCAGGATCACCAAGTCAAAGTCGGCCTCGTCAACTCGCGACTGGGCCTGCTCCCCATCCCGTGCCAAATCCACGGCATATTGGTCCGATTCCAGACCTTCCTTTAGGAAGCCAGCGACGGCTGGGTTATCCTCCACCACGAGAATGCGCATCGTCCCTCCCACTCAGGACTGGCCGCGTTTCCACAACTCTTCACACCTCTCGCATGCCGGTTCTCATTACTCCCTTTCTGGTTCTCGACTCCGCCGGCGAAGGGCGCGAACGCCGACGTGCTGTCCCCGTTGTTTATTCTCCAGATGCTCTCTCATACGCCCGTTGTTAAACATGACACCCTACAGACTAACAGTCCGCCCGTGGCTCATCTATAGAACAAAGGTACTAGTAACTTGTAAAAGGCTGACATATTGCCCTAGCTTCGCAAGTAAACCAAAGCCCATGCAGATGGCGCGTGGAAGGTCTTGGCTTAATCAGAGCGTTGAGCACGGCAGCCCAAGACGGTTCGCATCGAACCCGAAGGACTGGCGGCCAAGTATCGCCGCGACGGGCGGCCGCTGGTTACAGAAGTATCCTCTTTTGCCATTTACACAGCAGTAGTGTTCGAATGGGCTTAGTTTTGAATGCGCTTCGGCTTATCGCATTCTGGCGGGTGCCGAAACGCAATTCCCGATTCATCTAAGCTTGTGGTCATACGCGGGCAGACGAGCCAGATGGCACACCCATAGCGGAAGCAAAAAGTACGGGGGATTTATACGCCTACCTATCCGAGTTGCGCAGGGTATAGCGATCCCTCCCGATGGTCGTTGTGCGGCTACGAGATTGGAGGAAATAGGTCCTGCCTTGTCGCCTCGTATTTGTCGACGAATCCGCAGGGGCAATCTAAGGCTCTGGCCGAGCGCCGGCGCACTGGAAAATATGCTAAGCGGGGACTTCGCCGAATTGGGAACGATAAACGCCCTTCCCTGAAACTGGACGTGACGACGGCCTGGTAATCGGAAAGCTGCAACCTGATTTCTCCCCAGTGACGGCGCACTCTGCCAGAATAAGGCGCAGCAAGCGTGCGCGGCGTCCAGTACTTGAAAACCTCGTTCCACGCTTTGGCCTTTTTCGTTGGTGGTTGAGGGGAGCCATGCCAAACGTGATCGCTCCGTAGATTGCGGCTGGCGGGCAGTGTCCCAGCTTGCTGTAGCGGCGCTCTCCGAGCGCCGGAACTCTTTGGGAATTCAAGACCGGCGGTCAGAGACCGCCGCTACAAAAATCAAACTGGGACACTACCGGCTGGCGCAGACCTTCGGGCCTGCGCGCCGAAGGCGCAAAGCATCGCGGGCTATGTGAACCTCTCAGCGAATCTTGTCTCAATCTGAGCAGGGGAGCGCAGCCCGTCAATTGACCGACTGCGGCTTTTAATTCCCGAGTCACAAGCCGCAGAGTTACAGGACAACTGTGCGCTACCACCACGAGCTCCACACATCGACGCGGGGTGGCGCAAAGCGCAGCTCTGCGGCTTGCAAACGAGGCTGAAATCACGCCGGCCGATCACTCTCAACCAGCTTGGCGCGGCGCTAGTGTAGTGTCCAGGAAATGGCTGGAGAACGCGCCTTCTCGTAGCGCCGGCATCCTGCCGGCACATGCCGCCGGGACGGTGGCGCTACATTGTCCACCTAATTAGTGGACACTACGCTAGTGTCGCGTTACCGAAGAAAGTGAAACAGCCGATGGAGTGTCACCCTGAGCGCAGCGAAGGGTCTCTGCAGTTGTTTTCTCCGTGAAACTGCGGGGATGCTTCTCCCGCAAAGCGGGATCAGCATGACAGCTTACGCCCGGCGTGTTTCACCTATTTGCGTAACGCGACACTAGGTGCTGCTGCCCAGGAGTTGCAGTCCGCGCGCAAAATGGCGTTTGTGGGTGGGCATGACCAGCGCTAATACAGCACGCTGAAGCGCAGAGCTGCGCTTTGCGCCGGCCGGCGACACAAGATGGAATGGTACGTGGCGAGCCAGAAGGGGTTATGACCTCACCGGACGCAAAGGCGACTTCTCGAGCCGAATTCCAAACAATGCCAGCACTCCGCATGAGCATATGACCGCGCTCCGTTTCTCCTACATTACGACTTAGAATCGACGTTATCTGTTCGAAAACGCTTGGCCATTTTGTCTCCCAGGCTTTTTCGATTGCGTTCTGACGCCCTGTTAGCTGTATAATGGTCTGTGAGGCTATAGAAGTGCGACGCGGCGTCTACATTTTGCTAGTGGTCTTCCTTGTCCAGCTTTCCGGGCTGAGGCTGCTCTGCGTGCCGAGCCACTGTAACTCGCACACGTGCTGCCCGATGAGCACCAACACAACACCACCGAGTTCGTCCTCACTGCCGGCTTGCTGCCTAAATTTCCTCTTGAATTACCAGGGATCCATCACCGAAACACAGAACGCTGGGCACTCATCGGAGTATACGGCCCAATTAGGGGAAATCTCACATCCCTCAGCCGCCCCCCTGGTGGCAACCAGCGCACCGGTGCGGCAACACATGTTGCCGTCGATTTCCCCTCCCCTAAGTCCTCTTTCACAATCCTGCCTGCTTCTGATCTGAAACTCTCCCCACAACCCTAAGCCCGAAGTGTCGATCCCTGCGCGTGCGGGGAATGCGGCAATCCTCCACATCTTCGTTAAGCGATAGTATGCCGGCCCGCTCGAGGTTTTTGGCCGGGAGGGAGAGTTGAAAATGAGACGGAAGATATCTTTCCTGATTACGACCATCCTTTGCTTCGCCGCGCCCGTGTGGGTTTTCTCGCAGTCAGGGCCTGCACGTAATGCAGAGGCCGCCCCGACACTGAGCCTCGCCAGGCTGGTTCAGGAAGCGACGGAGCGCAACCCGGAAATACTCGCCGCCCGTCGCGCGGTGGATGCCAAACGCGCGCGGATTCCGCAGGCCGGCGCCTGGGCGGACCCCACGGTCTCTTTCAGCTACGGAGGCAACGCGCTGCCTCCCTTCACGGTGATGCGGGGCGATCCCTCCAGCGCCCGGCAGGTGATGGCTGAGCAGGTGATCCCCTACCCGGGCAAGACGCGCCTGCGCACGGAAATCGCCTCTCGCGATGCCGACGCCGGGACGCTCGCGTACGAGGCGGTCGAGCGTCGCGTGGCAGCAGAGGTGAAACAGGCGTATTTCGACCTTGCCTATATTGACCGGAGCCTCGCGATTTTGCAGAAGGAGCGGGTGGCTCTGGAGGGATTTGAAAAGATCACGGAGATCCGCTATTCCGTCGGCAAGGCCGCGCAGCAGGATGTTTTGCGGTCGCAACTGGAGGTCACACGGCTTTCCCAACGCGAGACGATCCTCAACGAGCAGCGGAGCGCGCTGGAAGCGCAACTCAACAGCCTGCGCAATGTTCCCATTGACTCGCCCGTCGGCGCGACATCGGCGGTTCAGCCCAGCCCCTTCGTCTACACCCAAGAGCAACTACAGGAAGTGGCGCAGGCCAACTATCCCGCGCTCAAGCAACGCCAGACGATGGTGGACCAAAACCGGCTGTCCGTGGACTTGGCGCGCAAGGAAGTGCGCCCCGATCTCAGCGTCGGTTACATTTACATGCAGCGCGATGGTTTGCCGGATATGTATGGAATCACGCTCACAACTTCTCTCCCCATCTTTCATCGCCGCAAGCAGAACATGGCCATCGCCGAGGCGGCGGCCAACCTGGAATCCGCCCGCCAGATGCAAACGAATGAACTGACCGTACTTCGCTACCAGGTGCAACAGGACTACTTGGAAATTCAGGCTACGGAGCAACTCCTGAAACTCTATTCGCAGGGAATTGCGCCGCAATCCTCTTTGACACTGGAATCCTCCATCACCAGCTATGAGACCGGTGGGGTGGACTCCCTAAACGTGCTCAGCAACTTCCAGGCGGCCATCGACGCTGAGCTCGATTACCACATGCAGGTTACGAATCATGAAAAGGCGCTGGCGCGCCTCGAAGAACTGACGGGATTGAGTTTGATCCAACAAGGAGATGTTCACCATGAGTAAACGCGTTGCCGTTTTCGCCGCTTTGATGGCACTTACTGTTGCCCCTTTGCTGGGCAGCGACCCCCACCATTCCTTGCATAACCGCGCCGTCGTATTTCTTGCGCCCACACCGAGGGCGGAGGCTGCGGAGCAAGCGAATCCCGGCGAGGGGAAGATTCTCTATTACCAGGACCCCATGCACCCCTGGTATCACTCCGACAAACCGGGGATCGCGCCGGACTGCGGCATGAAGCTAGTGCCAGTTTATGCCGCTGAGGCGGCGGACCAGCCGAAGCCCGTTGAACGTAAGATTCTCTATTACCAGGACGCCATGAACCCCTCGTATCATTCGGACAAACCCGGGATCGCACCGGACGGCATGAAGCTCGTTCCGGTCTATGCTTCCGAGACGCCGGCTGCGTCGCTCCCCCCCGGAGGTGTAGAGATCAGTTCCGCTCGCCAGCAATTGATGGGAGTCACGACGGCCAAGGCTGAATACCGAGCGCTCGACCAAACCATCCGGTCCGTGGGGCAGGTGGCAATGGACGAGACGCGCTTGGCACATGTCCATGCAAGAACCAGTGGTTGGATCAAAAAGGTCTTCGTCGATTACACCTGGCAGCAAGTGAAGCAGGGTGATCCGCTGTTCACGTTTTACAGTCCTGACTTACTGGCTACGGAACAGGAATACCTGCTGGCATTGCGGGCGCGCGACTCGCTGGCCAAAAGCTCTTTTCCGGAAATCGCTACGGCGGGCGCATCTCTGTTGGAAGCTGCGCGGCGGAGGCTGGAACTTTGGGATTTGACCGAGGGGGAGATTGACGACATCGAAGCCTCGGGCAAGCCCGCCCACGACATCACCATATTCTCACCAGTCACCGGGTATGTGGTGGATCGCAAGGCATTCCCCAATCAATACGTCAGCCCGGAAATGGATATCTACCAACTTGTGGACCTCAGTTCGATTTGGGCAGAGGGAGAAATTTACGAATCGGACGCGCCTTCGGTCAGCCTGGGGCAGGAAGCCGTCCTCACCACGGAGGCGCTACCAAACGTCGCCTTGCGCGGAAGGCTCACTTTCATTTCCCCCACCGTCAAGCCGGACACTCGAACCATAACCGTCCGCGTGGAGTTTCCCAACCCCGGCGTGAAGCTCAAGCCCGGGATGTTCGTAAACATGGAACTGCATCGCGGCCTCGGACGGCGCCTGACTGTGCCCGTCGATGCAGTGCTCGATTCGGGCGCGCATCAACGCGTATTTGTCGATCGCGGCAAAGGGGTCTTCGAACCCCGCGTGGTAACGGTGGGAGCGCGCTCGGGTGATTACGCTGTCATCCTCAGCGGCCTTCGTGCCGGTGAACAGGTGGTGACCCGCGCCAACTTCCTGATCGACTCGGAAAGCAACCTCCGCCAGTCGGTGGAGGGAATGCAAACGACGGAGGGCACGGGCCTCGCTGCATTCCCGCCAGCCAAGAAGACGACCATGCCGGGGATGGTTCATAAGCAATGAGAGATCTGGTGCCGAGTTTCTCACCACGGGGTTTGGAAGAAAGACGCGCTACAGCCACGGCAATTCGGACAGGAGCAACACCCATGATTCATCGCATCATCGATTTTTCGGCACGAAACAAATTCCTGGTTTTCCTGGTGGTGGGAGTGGCGGTGGCCGCCGGGTGGTGGTCGCTTCACAACCTACCGCTTGACGCGATCCCCGACCTTTCCGACACACAGGTCATCATCTATTCGCGTTGGGACCGCAGCCCTGACATCA
>Ga0187881_10003557_pt1 | contig 13375 bp, 14 predicted proteins | sample June2016WEW_19_1_2_FD_133017 | JGI IMG/M metagenome (GOLD analysis project Ga0187881, IMG submission 133017) | Peatland microbial communities from SPRUCE experiment site at the Marcell Experimental Forest, Minnesota, USA - June2016WEW_19_100 | ecosystem: Environmental > Terrestrial > Soil >...
AGGCTGACGATCGGCGCGTGGATCCCTGTTCCCTTGATGCTCAGCTGCTGGTACCACTCTTCTACCACCGGGTTGAGCAGCTTCTGCCTCACTCGACTGAAGAGGTGGTTTGCGGCAAGCTTGCCGATCACCATGTTTCTGGCAACCGACCACAGGGGAAAATTACCTTCTGTTTTCCGATCTCCGGTGACGTATGCCACGCTCCCGCTGCGCCTGATGCTCTGGCCGCTTCGCTTTGGACGGAACACGGACCTCAGGAACTCGCGCTGCCCGCTCCCTTCCAGACCGGCAATGCCGACAATCTCACCGCCCCGCATCGTGATGCTGAGGTCGTGCAGATCCTTCGTGTTCAACCGATGGACTTCGAGACAGACGCTGTCTGCGCCGCTTTCAATCGGAGCGGCCAGGGCAGGATGCTCCGAAATATCGTCGTCCCGCGCGGACTGAGCTCCCTGGTCCATGATCTTGTTGACCAGGTCCTCTTCATTCGTCTCCGTTGCCGGGCCGGCCCACCTCACGACGCCGTTCTGCATGACGTAGATGCGGTCGGCAATCGAGAGAACCTCGGTGAGCCGGTGGGAGATGAAGACGAATGAAACGCCCTGGGTGCGTCGGGCATCGACGTAGCGAAGCAGCTGATCAGTTTGCTCCCGGGGAAGCGACGAGGTCGGCTCGTCCAGGATCAGGAGCCTGAGATTCCTGTCAGACACCGCTCGAGCGATTTCCACCATTTGTTGCTGCGCGATAGGAAGCGACCCCAGACGCATTCCCACGTCCACCGGGTTGTCCGGGAAGATCTCGTCGATTGCCGCCTGGGCAAGATGCCTGGCTTTTTTCCGCCACCCCCAGGCGCTCCTGAAGAGCTCTGCGTGCTCGAGGTAGAAGTTTTCGTATACTCTGAGGTTTGTGCACAGCGAAAGCTCCTGGAAAACGATCCGCACGCCGTGCTTCTTCGCGATTGCGGGAGAGAACTGCTCCAGGGCCACGAGCCGGTCGTCAATGAGTAGGGACCCGCTGTCGGAGCGGGTGACACCGGAAAGGATGCGCATCATCACGCTCTTTCCCGCGCCGTTGGCCCCAACCAGCCCGACGAGCTCACCGCGGTCGATCCTGAGATTGACGTCCCGTGCCGCAACGGTCGGACCGTAACGCTTTGTGATGTTCCGCGCTTCGATGAGAGGCTCGCGATTCCCCCCCGCCGCGCTTCTTTCAGGGCGGGCGTGAACCACGGGGGTGCTGTCCGGCATACTGACCGGATCCTGATGCGGCCTCTCCATCGATTCCCTCTGGGAGCTGAGGTGGAGTCCCCCTGTCCGAGCCACGGGAGGCTCCACCTCACGCTCTTGTTTTTACTGCTGATTGAGCAGATGGCTCTGCACGTAGTCCCATGTGAAGTCAGGAGACACTACCATGCCGGGCTTGAGATTTGCGTATTGCTCGACATCGGTCTGCGTCACCGGCGACTCAGGCTGCATCATGAACTGAGGGACTTTCACCCCGTCAAGAATAGCCAGAGACACCCAGAAAGCCGCCGCCCCGATCCCGGGAGCAGATCCGATGCTGAAGGTCTCGTAGCCCTTCTCCTTCTTCATCTTGATCCACCACTGCATGAACTCCGACGTGTCGTCGCCCAGGATCAGGGGCATGGGTCGCCCTGATGCCTCGAAGGCCTGGACGGCGCCGTAGGCGTCATTCCCTGCCTGGGTCAGGACGGCATCGATCTGCGGCAGGCTCGGGATGACGTTCGAAAGATTCTGCTGGGTCGTTGAAGCGCTAGCCTCCCCTTCGACCTTGGCGACGACATGGATATTGGGATACTTCTTCAGCTCATCGACCTGCCCCTGGAACATGTCGATCGCGGGTGCGGAACCAGAGACCCCCAGGATCTGGATGACGTTGATGTCCTTCTTTCCGAATCGCTTGGCGACGTAGTCCACCCTTTGCACGCCCTCATCCTTGAAATTGAAATTGATCTTGTAGCAGAAAGGACTGTCGGCGATCGAATCGAATGACACCACCTTGATGCCTGCTTTTGAAGCCTGTGCAATGACGTCATTCAAGGCGGTGGGAGAGGCGGCGTTCAGGGCTATCGCATTCACGCCCCTCAAGACGAGGCTGTTCATCTGCGCAATCTGCGTATTCTGGGTTCCATCGCCGTTGACAATAATGTAGTCCTTGATGAGGCCGCTCTTTTTCGCCTGCTCGGCTACATTCGTGAAGGACTCGACCATTTGCTTCCGCCAGGTATTGCCATAGTACGAGTTGGACAAAGCAATGACCCAATTGCCTTTTGGCAGCGAAATGCCCTGTGCCGATACCGTCATTGCGGCTGTCGCCAGCAGAGCAATCGACAATAGCAAACATGTGACTCCAAAAACCATGCCCCTTCTGTTCATTGGTTCTCCTCCTGGATTGATTCGAGACAACGCGGCCCGCTGAGCGCTCACCCTCTCAGGAGCCATCCCTGTGCATGCCGTGCTCCACCCGAAAGTTTATTCGCTGAATGTTGTTTTGTTCCTGCTTACCCTTTCCACCTCCTGATTCAGACTAATAACACGTAAGACGTATGAAGTCTAACACACCAAAAATTGCTTGTCAAACCTTTTCTCAAGGCAGTTCTGTAGGCCCCGAAATGGCATGATTGACAGCATAAAGGATCTGATATAAAATGTCATACGTCATGTGTCGTTGAGCGCACGGGTCATCGGCCTGGAGCTGGCAAAAAGCGTGGTGGAACGCGTGGTTGCGCTCGGAGTTTCAAGGAGGCAGCTCGTTACAGAAGGTCGCGCGTATCGCGGAATACGTAGTCAATGCAGCGAATAATCAACGACCCTCCTTCGAGATGATGGGAGCAACAGTCACGTTGATGAAGGTCGACAAGGAGCTGAAAAACCTCATCGACCTGGAGGTCGACAGCATGGGACTTGCCCAGTTTGGGAGATGAGCATGGAGAGCTTCCCGAGCACCGAAGGACCAGCGGTCCTTGAGGACCTCGTCCGCAGCATCCGCGACAATGCCGCCGCTCTGAGCGAGATCGACGGAGCCATTGGTGACGGCGACCACGGCATCAACATGAGCAAGGGCTTCACGATGTGTGCCGAGCGTCTTGCAGGGGCGCGCTACGATCTCGCCACGGGCCTCACGACTCTTGGAACGCTGCTCCTCGGCGAGATCGGTGGGGCGATGGGGCCTTTGTACGGGACCTTCTTCCGCGAAATGGCAAAACCTGCGAAAGGCAAAGAGGTGATTGACGGCCCCCTTTTCCAGACCATGCTTCAGCGGGCCATCGACGGGGTCGTTGCGCTCGGCGGCGCACACGTCGGAGACAAGACTTTGCTCGACGCGCTTGCCCCAGCGAACCAGGCCTTCGCGACCGCTCTCGTCGGGGGAAAAACCTTTGACGAGGCGCTTCTTACAATGGGCGAAGCCGCGGAGCAAGGCAAGGAGTCAACCCGCGGTCTTGTCGCTAAAGTCGGCCGGGCAAGCCGTCTCGGCGAACGCTCCCGTGGGGTTCTCGACGCCGGCGCGGCCTCCTGTGCTCTTATTCTTCGCTCCATGGAAGCATCAATGCGGCGTCTTCTCCGGTAGGGCTGCAAAGTCGTCAGTGAACGCCTTGGATTGGAGTGCATATTCTATGTTTCGACTCGGGATTGGATCGTACACATTCGGATGGGCCAGTGGTGCCTACTCCTCAAAAGAGATATCCTCGTCTCGAAGCATTCCCTGTTTGAGTTCAGAGGACCTCATCGACAAGGCGGTTTCTCTGGGCGTTCAGGTCGTACAAATCTGCGACAGGCCCGCTCTCCACGAGCTCTCCTCTGACCAGATACGCAGTCTCGCGGATCACGCGAGACGTCATGGAATCGAGATCGAGGTCGGAACCACTGGCACCGACCCAGATCACCTGAATCGCTATGTTGAAATTGCCCAACAGCTCAACTCTCACCTGCTGCGAACGCTCATGGGTGAGCCCACGAAGGGGTTCGCCGAAGAAGGACGGCATCTGGCGGGACTGATTCCAGCTCTCGAGCGCGCGGATGTGGTGCTCGCCATAGAGAATCACGAACGGTATTCCTGCCACGACCTTGCGAGGCTTGTTCGACGTCTTTCGAGCGCACGGATCGGAGTCTGCCTTGACACCGTCAATTCCCTGGGAAGAGGTGAGGGAGTGCGGGAGGTGGTCGAGACCTTGATGCCCAACGCGCGTTGTCTGCATGTCAAGGATTTTGCGGCCGTACGGGGCAGCGCGAACATGGGGTTCTCGATCGTCGGGGCCATTGCCGGCCGCGGGCGACTGGATATCCCGGCGCAGCTGAGCGCATACTTGAAGGCATACCCTTCAGGCAGCGTGATTCTCGAACAGTGGACTCCGTTTGGTGCAAACCTGGAAGAATCGATTCGCTTGCAGGAAGACTGGGCGCGGGAAGGTCTGCGGTATCTGAAGGGGCTCTCGCTTTCGTGACCGCGATCTCATCGAAGGAAGCGGCGCCCTTGGTGCGTTTGATCATTCCATGGTCGACCCCCACCAGCACCCTAGGGTGGCGCTTCTCTTGTTTGTTGCGTTGCTGCTGCTTATCGACCAGTCATGAACTGCCCCGTCTCTGTCCAGAAGCAGCGACAGGTAGCCGATGGGAGTTGAGAGGCGAGCTTTTCATCAACTGTCACCCCCAAGCCAGGAAAATCCTGAAGCGTCGCGGACCCATCGGAGGAAGTTGGACATCTCTCTCTGACTGCTGCACCCGCTGGCTCTGAACAGGCTGGCTAAGGTCCATGAGGTGTCCATTGGGGCATCCGTCACGCAGCTCGGGTCTTAGCAATGGCAGTTTAGGTGTCCTAAAAGAACTGGAAGTCTGCGAGACGCAGCGCAGACCGTTTGCTAGGACGTCTGGCGGACAACAGGAAACGGCTCTCAGCTAGGAGTTCGCCCGTCTACTCCCTGGCGTTGAAGCGGTGTAAGGTCTCTTTGTACAGGTGTCACTTCGTCTGATCGGGGACATGGTCCTCTCGTTTCAGTGATCCGACCCGAAAGCCAAAGCATGTGCCATTCCCCGGCGAGCTTTCACACCAGATGGACCCGCCTAGTATATCGATTAACGCCTTTGCCACTGAGAGACCATATCCGCTTGAGGATTCGCCTCCAGTTGGGACAGAACTCAACCGTATGCCTGGCTTAAATAGTTGCAGCTGCTCAACTTCGCTTATTCCCGGCCCTTCATCCTGAACAGTGCAATAAACGCTCCCCTTGTCCCCACCTATTTCTACGTTTACTCGTTTTCCTTCGGGTGTGTATTTGACTGCGTTTGACAACAGGCTTTCCAGGACCGCAGCGATAGCCACGCGATCGCTCCATAGCGAAGGCACATCTCCAGCTTGACTAAATCGTACTTGGATTTTCTTGCGCCCAGCAGCGCGTTGATGATAGCTGCAGATGCTTTCTACCAATGGAGCCAGCGCAACCTCTGAAGGCTGAAGAGGCATATCCTTACTTACGGCAGTACTAGTCAACCGGCCAACGGTGAAGGTCATCAAACGGCTAATATGCTCAAGGTTTGAGAGCAACTTTTCCACTGCAGGGTCGATGTTTTCTCCCAGGGCGCGTCGAATCAACAGCACACTGGCGGACGCTACCATCAGATAATTGTTGAGCGCGTGCGTTGCGAAGGCAATGGCCCGTGAATCAGTCGCTGGTAGGCGTTCCAGCGCTACTAAAGCCTGCTCTAAATGCCCTTGCGCCCTTGTAATTTCGGTGGCTGGACTTTCGTGGGACGTCATCTATCACCTCCACCAAACCGAGGACTCTGACAATGACGAACTGACCCGCTGCAGGTAGGAATGATAGGCCAAGGCAGTCCATGAATCAAGGCTCTGCTGCCACAGACGCCCGCTTCGCGATTAACCGACCGACTAGTCCTTGGCGTTTTTTCTTGGCTCGCAATCGGTATGCGGCCATAGTCTTAGCAATGTTCTCTTAGGAAGCGGCGTTACGGCTATTGGCATGTGTGGAGTTCCCCCGATTTCGCGCAGACCCTGCATTGCGCCAGCGCCTCGATCTCGGATGGGGTACCCTCCGAAAACACAGCTACGGGCCTCTATGAAGAAGCCTTTTCAGCAGGTCTTCCCAGAGACCCTCATCATGCAGTCTTTCGCTGCTTTCAGGCCCTCGTTCTTCCACCTCGGTTCCTATTGCTGAATCCTATTTTGCAAAGTGCCTTCGAACTTTCGCCGCAATATCTGCGATTGAAAAACAGGCCTGTCGTTCTCTAAGTTCCCGCCGTACGGGTCCCTATGAACCACAACAGGTGCCGGCAAATGAACAGCTACGACAATCGCTTTCCTATGGTCAATCCACAAACCCACTTTCGGTTTCATCGAGTTCTTCTTCGCCTAAGCGGCTCTGCCAGAGCTATATAATGGCCTGAACATTGACCCAATCGAAAGCCATCCAAAGGGCAGCATAACGCCCCAAGGACGGCTCTGTCAGGCACGGACCGCCCCTTAGGTTGACAGATAATTTTAGAGGCGTTTATTCGTAAAATGGGTAATGCTATTTCATGAGATCGGGGCGACCATTGACTTGGAGGCCCGCGCAAGATATCCCCTGCCGGAGCGACCTTCCCCCGTGCGGTATAGGGGAAAATGGAGTTTTTCTGCGACGCGAGAAGATTTCCTTGTTGACAACGGCCTTTGGCTGCGGTAACCCGTAGATGAAGGAGCAGGGACATGAAAGTCACAAACCTGAATGGGACAACGCAGAACACATGCCGCTGTGGTAGCTGGCTTGCTCACTGGGGAAAATTCAGCGACCAGGTTGCTCACGGGTGCTTTGTCAATGGCTGCTCAAAAGTTCATTCTGTTGGCGGGCATGTTCAGAAGGACAGCACAACTGACAGAAACTGGTATATCGTCCCACTCTGCGACGACCACAATAGAAAGTGGGGAGAAAGCTTGGACATCTGGGATGGGGCAAACCTTGTCTCTGCAAATGTTAGCGAGACCTGCGAAAAACGGTCGTAAACACTGATGGCTGCCTTGATTCTCCTCTCAGCCGATCCGTCGCGTCTTCGAACAATCAGCCTTCAAGCACCTCTCTGCCTTTCTCGGCCAGCACCGCGAGCCGCATCACCACAATCCTGACGAAGCGGGGCCGTATCACCGTATTGGATCGACCGGGCCTGGAAGCGCGGTTTTGTGAGTGCTACAAAGTTGTCAGAAAAGAGTTCCGCCGCCTGCTCCCCGACGTGACCGCGCAGTGATCCGTAGTTTACCGTGCGTGCGCTACCGCACAGAAATACTTCGAAATCTATGACCTTTCTTCTCTATGGCTAAAGAGTGCCCCATGGAAACACCCCAACTCTCGCGCGGGAGATGCAGAAACGCCGGCAATGTCAGTGAAGACTTACTCAGGTCACTGCCGTTCTGTACGATCTGCAAAAGACTTGGAGACACAGAGGGACTTCTCTTCTGCGTGACCTTCCCTTTGGGCATCCCGGCGGCTATCCACCCCTGGGGCTGCATGCTCCGAGAACCACGCCGCAGAGCAAAGGGTATGGGCTTTGAACCCAAGTCGGGCATGGAGGAAATCGCCAGGCGCTGGGCAGACCTTTCCAAAGTGCTGAGTTAAGCCCATGAGAGAGCCCTTCTCCTCGTAGAACGCTTTGGTCGGGGCCATGTCGGAGACGGCGCTCTTTGCTCTGACCTTGTAGCTGCGCAAGTTCATCGTTTTCCTTCTTTTGCATTCACATCCGCGCCGGCCTTTGAGGGTGTGGCGGTCACCTCAAGGCTTATTTCGGAGGTTTTGACCCCCAGCTTGGAGAATGACGACGAGCTGTCCACGGATGATTATCTTCACGAATCGTCCAACCGTGCGAAAGCAGGTACTTGCAAAGCAGCTGAAGATCGTCTCTCCTTTTCGCCACGATTGACCCGTGGTAGGCGCTTGAACTGGTCGCCTGTGGTCCGCCTTCAGTTCCAACGGTTAGATCTTGGTCGGAGATCTTCAGTTCCGCCCTCGCGGCAGTTATCTCCTGCTCAGGATTTTCTTGGCAATAACATTCAACCAAATACGGCCACGGGTTGGAAGGATCATCCGACTTGATTTGTGTGATTTCTTTTCCCATTGGTTCCTCCTTGCCCCCGCATGTGCGGGAGCCATTCCCGGCCTCACCGAACTGCTAGATACGCCATGATTTCGCTGTCGTGACCGTGCCCACCCTAAACGTATCATGAGCCGCATTCGCGAACAACAATTTACTGACAGAGGTGTGGCCATGTTTCCTGTGTCGATATATTTTGCACGTGTGACGATTCCATTTGGGTCTTGCGGGTTGCTGCTGACGATTTCAATAAGCATTCTCCGTTTGTTGCTTTCGTCAAGAAGATAGCAAATTCAGAACACCGATATAGAGATTGGCATCTCTTAGACCAAGTCCCCCTATCGACGCCAAGGAAGACATCACCCAGCGTGCACGACAACAGCCAACTCGCAACTTGCTATTGACAAGCAAGGCACACGCGTTATTCTGTTGACGAGCTCGCATTACCACGTCTCGCATGGGAGGCAAAAATGAAAATTGCGTCGTTGTTTCGGGCGATTCTCTCGTGCATCATCGGGCTCGTGATCGGTGTGATCTTTACGGCTTTGGTGAACCTTGCAATACCTGCAACGAATCTCACCTGGACTCTCCTCCCAACATGTCTTGCCGCAGTCTTTTCCGGGTTTGCCGGATATATCCTAGGCGCGAAGCAACAAAAATAGATTCAACGGCGGTACTCCTTTGATTCGCTCCATTTTCCGTCGTATATTCTTTCAGCGCGCGCAAAACGTATTCCGGGCGATGTTGATTGGTCTTTTCGATAGGGATCCGCGGCGGAACCAAGTGAGGCGCCCAGGTTATATCAGTGCAACCATCGACCCCCGTTGACCAACAACACCGCGCAATCCTTCAGAGCATTGCCCTGCGGGCGATGGCGGCACGTGGTCTGCTCTCCGACTTCTCGGCGGCCGTGGTTGCCGAACTCGAGACAATTCAGGCGCCCTCGGGCGCGAACGTGGAGCAAGTCGGAGCTTCCTCGGCGATTCCTGACCTTACGGACCTCCTGTGGGCTTCCATTGACAACGATGACTCCCGCGACCTTGATCAGCTCACTGTCGCAGAGGCCATGCCCGGGGACAAGGTCAAAGTTCTTGTAGCCGTAGCTGATGTGGATGCGCTGGTTACAATCGGCTCAGCAATCGACGAACACGCTCGCCACAACACGACTTCGGTGTACACAGCAGCCAGGATTTTCCCGATGCTGCCGGAAAGACTCTCCACCGACCTGACTTCCCTCGGCTTCCATGCGGAACGCCTGGCCGTTGTCGTTGAAATGGTGATTGGCGCAGACGGCTCAATGCAGGGCTCGGATATCTACCGTGCGCGCGTGCGCAATCATGCAAAGCTCGCCTACGACAGTGTTGCCGCCTGGTTGGAAAGGCCCGGCGAAGTCCCAGAAGGGATTGCGGCAGTCAGTGGACTGGCGGAGAATTTGCGCCTGCAGGACCGAACTGCCCAGCGCTTGAAGAATGTGCGACATCTCCATGGGGCGCTGAGCCTCGAAACCATAGAGGCAAAGCCGGTCTTTGATGGAGACCAGATCCGTGCTCTCGAAGTAGAGCAAAAGAACCGCGCGAAGGAGATCATCGAGGATTTCATGATTGCAGCCAACGGGGTAACCGCCCGCTATCTCGCCGCAAGGAGCTTCCCTTCAATTCGCCGTGTCGTGCGTACGCCCAAGCGCTGGGACCGGATTGTCGAGCTGGCCCGAGAACGCAGTTTCAGGCTGCCGGACAATCCGGATTCAGCGGCGCTCAATACATTCCTCGTCAGGCAGAAAGCAGCCGATCCGCCGCAATTTCCCGACCTCTCCCTCTCGGTGATCAAGCTTCTGGGAGCAGGCGAATACGTGGCGGAACGACCCGGCGACATTGCCCCAGGTCACTTTGGTCTGGCGGTAAAGGATTATTCGCACTCCACTGCCCCGAATCGCCGCTACGCGGATCTGGTCACGCAGCGCCTGCTGAAGTCCGCCATTGCAGGCCGGTTGGCGCCGTACAGCTATGCCGAGCTGGAAGCGCTGGCCAGCCATCTCACGGAAGAAGAGGATGCCGCCAACAAGGTCGAACGGCAGGTCGGCAAATCTGCGGCCGCCCTCCTCCTCCAATCGAGGATCGGGGAACAGTTCGACGCAATTGTCACGGGGTCTTCTGACAAAGGCACGTGGGCTAGATTGCTCACCGTCCCTGTGGATGGAAGGGTAGTAAGCGGGTCACGGGGCGTGGATGTCGGCAGCCGGATCCGCGTACGACTGACCGCCGTGGATGTCGAGCGCGGGTATATTGATTTCCAGCGAGTCGATGCTAAAAAGCTCTGAGGCCCACACGCAACAACCAGAAAACAAAAAGGATGAGTGCGATGACGAGCACGACGTGGATTGCCCCGCTTGCAATAAACCGGGTACTGAAACCCAGCAGCCAGAGAACGAACAGGACAATTGCTATAACCAATAAAACGGTCATCGTGATGCCCCCAAAGTCTTTTTTCCCCTTCCGCCGATCGCGCGGTACTCCTTTTCCTTGAGTTCTTTTCGCGTGCGAAGTTCTTCTATCTCGTTGAGAATGCGGCGGATCGAAGGAGTTTCGCGGCTTACCGTAGCGTGATTCTTGTCCACGAGAGTCATGTAGACCTCTTTGCCGAGCTTTGCGATAAGCTTTTCCACATGAGACTCCAGTTGCATGATCTCGAGCTTCACCACGCCCATGGCGCTGAGCTCCTTGGCCTTTCCCCGTGCCTTTTTTGTCAGGTCTCTCGAAGCAGACACACCTCTGTTGAAAACGCCCCGCGCTTTTTCACCGAAAGTCATAGAGTCCTCCTTTAACTCGATACTATGCGGAAACCACGACTCTTTCTGTACGGAAGCACACAGAGTGATACGGATGCGACCGGTCAACTCTACCGGGAACGGGCAAGCCGCAGCACTTCACCGAACGTGAAGCGCTTTCCCGTCATGAGGATGCCCACACGGAATATCCTGGCCGAGAGCCAGATCACTGCTGCCGTCGCGGCGATGATCAGCCCGAGAGATACCAGAATTTCCCACGATTGCGCGGCGCCCACCAGGATTCGAAGGAACATGACGATGGGTGCGGTAAGCGGGAAAAAGGATAACCCGACGATTACGGGCGCCTGCGGCATGGTGATGGTCGGTGAGATCATCACCACGGGGATTACGAGGAAGATGATTACCGGCCACGAGAGCTGGCCGAGGTGCTGCTCGTCCTCGGATGCCGCACCCAGAGCGGCATACAGCGAGCAGTACAGAAAGAATGAGAGAATGAAGAACAGGACGAGGTATGCAAGCGTGCTCATCGAAAGCCCGGCGCCGATGGCAATGCCGAGGCGTGGACCGATCAACTTCAGAACCGTGGCGCTGATCGTGACCCAGATGCCGTACTGCAAAAGGCTCGCCAGCGCTTTGCCGAAGATTTTTCCGAACAGAAGATCCATGGTCCGCACCGAAGACAGCATGATTTCCACTGTCTTGTTCGTCTTTTCCGTAAGCACGGACCTCGCAATAACCTGCCCATAGAGGACCACCGTCATGTAGAGGAGCATGGCGAACGTGAGCCCGGTCATGAGGACCGTGATGAAATCTGAGTTCTTCTTTTCCCCGCTCTTCATGAGCTGCCGTGTCTCAAAAACTGGTGATTGTGTGAGGGAACCGACCCGCGAAGGTGAGATTCCGGCCTTCACAAGCCTCTGCGCCACGATGGCCTTTCCGATCACAGCCTGGAGCACTCCTGTCACGCGGAAATCAGCGGCAGTCTTCGACACGTATTCCAGCCGCACGAAATCGGAAAGATCAGCTGGCAGCACAAGATATCCATCAAAGGCCCCGGCCTGAACCTGGGAGTCGAGCGATTCAGAAGATCCCTGCACTGCGCTGACCTCGATCCTTGACTGTTTGAAAGCGGGAGAGATCTCCTGGACAAAGCGCGGATCGGCGCCGAGTAGTGCGATTTTTGTGACCGGGCTGCCCATGGCTCCAGCCGATGACGAGAGGAGACTGGGCAGGATCGCGATCGCCGTGATGAGGAACGGCCCTATAATGGTGAGGATGATGAATACCCTGTTCGCGACGGTGAGCCGGAACTCCATGCGGATGATTTTCGCGAGCTTGCCCATTCTATTGACTCGCCCTTTCAAGATCTGTCTTCTCCCCCCCGCCGACCAATTCCACGAAAATCTTGTGCAGCGAGGGGGAGACCACCTCGAACTTGCGAATGGAAACCTGGTTGAGAAGACTTTGAAGCAGGGTCCGGTGGCTCGCACCCTCGACGAGCTCCATCTCCACCCAGCGGGGAAAGCGCGACACATTGCGCACCATCCCGGACAGGGGCCCAAAGTCGATCGTGCCGTCGAACTCCACCACAACCGTGTTGCGACCGTAGCGCGACTTGATGTCGGAAAGAGAGCCCGAGATCACCTCGCAACCGTGATCGATAATGAGGAGCCTCGAGCAGATCCTCTCCGCAACCTCCATGTTGTGCGTGGAGAAGAGGATAGTTTTGCCCCTGCTCCCGAGCTCGAGGACCGCCTCCCGCAGCACATCAGTGCTGACCGGGTCGAGGCCCGAGAACGGCTCGTCGAGGAAAAGAAACTCGGGGTCGTGGAGAATGGCTGCGATAAACTGCACCTTCTGCGCCATGCCCTTCGAGAGGCTCTCGGGCGTTCGGGTCTTCCATTCCACCAGGTTGAAGCGGGCAAGCCACTCGTCGAGCCTCTTCTCCGCCGCAGAACTGTCCGCGTTCTTGAGGCTTGCAAGATAGAGAAGCATTTCGTTGATCTTCACCTTGCGGTAGAGTCCGCGCTCCTCAGGGAGATAGCCGATGCGATCCTTGTCCGCTTCCCTGATTGGACTTCCATTAAACAGGATGGACCCTGAATCCGGGTGGAGGATATTCATGATCATCTTGATCGTTGTAGACTTCCCAGCCCCGTTGGGGCCGAGGAGGCCGAAGATCTCCCCTTCCGTGGTCGCGAAAGAAATCCTGTCTACTGCCCTGATCTGGCCGAAGTTCTTGCTGACGGATCGCAATTCTATCATCGAGGCTCAAGGTCCGGACCGGGTCACACCGCGGTCACGTCGGGAAGCAGGCGGTGGAACTCTTCCCTCACAACGTTGTAGCATTCGCACACCCGAGCTTCCAGGCGGGGTCGATCCAGCACGGTGATGCGGCCCCCTTGGTAGTGGATCAACCCTGCGCTCTGCAGTTTTCCGGCAGCCTCGGCCATGCCCTCACGCCGTACCCCCAGCATATTGGCGATCAGCTCCTGGG
>Ga0187881_10003568_pt1 | contig 13335 bp, 8 predicted proteins | sample June2016WEW_19_1_2_FD_133017 | JGI IMG/M metagenome (GOLD analysis project Ga0187881, IMG submission 133017) | Peatland microbial communities from SPRUCE experiment site at the Marcell Experimental Forest, Minnesota, USA - June2016WEW_19_100 | ecosystem: Environmental > Terrestrial > Soil >...
CGTCACGCAATCTTTCATATTGCCCATCGTCGTGGTCAGCAGCGCACTCAGGCCGACGATGCACTGAGGATGTTCCGCAACGGCGGCCACAAACCTGCCGGCACTCACGTCGACTCCGAGATCGACGACCTGCCAGCCGTCTCCTTCCATGACCATGCCGACGATGTTTTTCCCGATATCGTGCAGATCGCCGGCGACTGTTCCCAGGAGAATCGTGCCGCGATGCACGGCGACACCAGATTCAAAGAAGGGGCGCAAATGAACCATCGAAGCCTTCATTGCTCTCGCGGATATGAGAAGTTGCGGAATGAAGGCTTGTCCCTGTGCAAACTGCTCCCCAACTCGGTTCATGGCTGGCATCAAAGCGCGAAGCACGATGTCATTTGGATGCACGTCTGCATTCAGCAACTGAATGGTAATCTCAGATGCGCCATCCTCGTTCTGCATTTCGGGCGGGTATGCAGACGCGCGTTCACTCTTGCCCCGTTCGATGCACAATGCCAGTTTGTCCAAAAGGTCTTGCATGGAAGCTCCCATAACTTGTCAGAATGTCATATGTCCAAGTTCCCTCAACGCGAGGTAGGCGGCGCCGGCCACACCTGCCGAATCTCCTAACCTGGCTTTGAGAATCGGCGGGTAAGGCTCCATTCGCTTCCTACTCCGTCGCGCTCCGCTCTCGCTTCGATTTGTTTGCCGGGCGACTCGGGTAATGATCATAGCCGCGCAGGTCCACGCTCTTTCCTTGCGATGCCCAGGGGATGTGCAATTCGGAAGGCAGCACGCCCTGCCGGTAACACTCTCGTAAAGTGTCGTCCAACCCAACCACCAGCCAGCGCTTCTTCTCCTCATCACGTTGAACCATGGAGGTGGAAAACGAGGCGATCACCGGCACAGACTCCTGCATGCCGTTTACGCATACGCACTGCGCCCGTGCGGCAGCCGGCCCGCACAGTAGCGGATCCAGCGCGTGGACAGCATGTACGGCGTCAAAGAGCTTCTTGAATTGTGGATCGTCTTCCGGCGATCCGTAGGTCCAGCATTCGTCCTGACGCGTACGCACCACGATTTCAGGTGTGGGATCATTATATCGGATCACCGCATTCTCGAACTCCAATTGAAACATCGGATCTTGATCGCCGCGTGTGGCGTGCGTGCCATAAAAAAGAAGTTCCGTGCCGCGGTTGGTGTGCGCGCGGCAGACGGCAGTATCGAAATTCTCGATGGGATTGGCGCGATACAGCTCGGCAACAACATCCGAAGGCACGGCGCTGCTCGCGGTCTCTTCCCCCAACAGATAGAAAAGATTGTGCAGGTAGTGAGCCATGGCATTGTTGGCCGGGCTGTCAAGGATCCACCTGCCGCAATTGTCCTTGATTCTTCCCGCCCAGCCGTTGCGTTGATAGTAAGCATCGTCCCGGGGCCAGAAGATCAAAGTCTTCAGGCGCAGTGGTTCTCCAAACAGGCCTCGCCGAATGTCACGTTTCAGGTTCTGAATTGCGTGGGAGAACGACCACTGATAGCCGATCATGCACCAGCGGCCGGCACCCTCGGCCGTGCGGGACAGAAGGTCGGCTTCCTGGACTACCGGCGCGATCGGTTTTTCACAAAGCACATGCGAACCATTATTCAGTGCGACACAGCTCTGGTGGGCATGGAAATGGATCGGCGAAGCAATCACGGAGAGATCAGCCTGGCGCCCGGCTTGATAATACGCCTCGATGTCATCAAAAATCGGAATTGGATCTTCGATCCATCGCGGATAGTATTCCGATCGATGTGCCAGCGGATCCACGATACCGCAGAGCCTGGCTCGCTCCGGCCTCATCTGTTCGCGAAGCGTCTGCAGATAGTAGTGGCCGTAACCGCCGACGCCTACCATCAGCACGGTCACAGGTGTTGCCGGAGCGTTTTCTGTCGGTTGCACGTTTCTCCCTCAGCCTCGATTCAAATCCCGCGTTCCAGCAAATCCACTTCCTGAGCAGTCTGCGTGGAGCGGTCGATCGCCAGCGATTTCAATTCGAATGAGCCCAGTTCAACCGTCCACTCCATTGAAAGTCCCGGGATCGTAACGACGACGTTCCGGTGATGCCCGGTTGTTTCAAATAAACGGAGTATGAGTCGTTTCCCATCTTCCGACAGTTTCCACGCTCCGGCTTGAACCGCCGGATCGGACACCCTGATTCCTGGAACAGGTTTGGATCCCGTACCCGACGGAAACGCGCAAAGTATAAGGCAAGGCTGGTTCTTTGACAGTGCTTCCCTTGATATTTGAGTGAGGCGCTCCATCGCGGGACCGGAGTTCAACCAGAAGGTGAACCGGTGTTCGCCCTGATCCATGCGGTTCTCGAAACGATCTTGCCGGACGATCGGAGTCGAATCATCCGTTGGGTGCCCCGCATAAGCAGGAGATCTCAGCAGAGAGAGTCTCAGCTCGCCATCCGCAAAATCGTAACCGTAAGTCCGATCGTTGATGATGGTCAACATCCTCTCCCGAGTGCCGGACTGAATCGCCAGCCATTGTTGTGCAACTCCCTCGTCTCCCCCGAGCTCATACCCGTCGACTCCATAGGCCGACTGACCAAAACACTTTCCGGTTTGAAAACGAGTAGGAATGGAGAGCTTGAGCATGCGGTCCCTCTCTTCCCAGAATACGAGCGCTTCGATTTCGATCTCATTCCCGCGCGCCGGTATCCGGTAGCGCATACAAATGCGCGAGGATCCGTAGACGAACAGCGCTTCAATCACCGTGCGCACGGGCCCTTGCTCGATGACACGCACCGGCGCCAATTCTGCTGCGTCGATGCCGGCAAACGCGGCCGCTTCAACAGGAGTCATGAGCCGGAAAATGCCCTCCAGGTTTCGAAACGACCGCACCCGCATTCCCCAGGGATCCGCACTGTCCTTTATGACCATGGGCAAAAAGGCGCCGGGACGAAACAGGTCCGCGCCCGCAACCACATAACGATCGATCAATCCGGTGAGGGTGCTGATTTCCACGCTGCATGTGTCGTTGTGAAACGCCAGCCGGGCAGGCGGCGGTAAAGTCATGCTCGCTGCTGGAGCCGGGGCGGGCACGGTGCGCAAGCGGCACGAAAAACGATGCATCGTTGCAGCCCGCAAGCGCGCGCGAAAGACAATCCGTTTGCGTTGCTCCGTCGCAATATTGCAGCTTTCTTTTTCCAATTGAAGCGGAACTGCGCAGCCATGCTCGTCGACCAGCTCCGGCAGCCAGAATGTGGACTTGTCGAAATTCGGCTCCTGCGGCTGGAATTCGCAAACGAGGATCTCTTCGGTGTCATGAGGATGGGAATTATAGACGAAAATTGGAAACTCCCCTTGGGCGGCTTCAGCCTGGCCGGCTAACAGCTTGAGAAAAATCCGGGTGCGAATCTGAACCAGAGTTTCCAGGCCATGGTCCAGTTTCTGGAGCACCGACTCCTCGACAGAGGAAACGGATGAACCGGCGAGGGCGTCATGGAATTCGCAGAACAACAGCTCCTTCAGCGCTTGTCGAAGCTCCTCCTTCGGGTAGGGCACACCTGCCTGCAAGAGGGCATTTGTCGCCATCCGCTCCGTCAAGAAAAAAGAGTTCTCAAGCTGGCGGTGCTTGCGTTTTACGCGCGCCATGGAGGTGTAGCAGCCCACGCCCCAAGGGTTAAAGCCGGCATCAATCGGTTCCAGTGAATCGGCGCGCGTCTCGAGCCAGTCAAAATATTCTTCCGGCGTCGCATGCTCGATGTTCAGTGCCGCCGACTCGGATTGGAGTCGCGCGATGTCCTGCAGGTCCGCGCGCGACGGCCCTCCACCGTGATTGCCTATGCCCCACAAGAGCATGCCCACGGGACGGTTCGCATTGGCCGCCAGCCACTTGCGCACCTTCAACGCGGCTTTCCCCGCTTCTGAATTGTAGTGATCCGGCGGGCGATGGCAGAGGATTCGCGAACTATCGTATCCTACCCAGACAAAATCAGGTTCCTTCAGGGAAAATGTGCTGTTGTCGGGACGGCAAAACAGGTAGCCTCTGTAGCCCGACTTGCTGAGAATCTGTGCCAGGCCGCGCGAGTGTCCGAAAGAATCGAGATTAGCCGCAATGGTCGGTTCAACCTGAAACTTATCCTGGAAGTAGCATTTTCCGACGAGAATCTGGCGGACCAGCGATTCACCCGCAGGAAGATTGCAGTCCGGCTGGAGGTACCAGCCGCCCATGACGTGCCATTTCCGCGCGGCGACCAACTGCTTTATCTTCTGAAACAGTTCAGGATCGTGCTCTTCCACCCACTCATACAGCAACGACTCGTTGTGACAGAATACGAAGCCCGAGAATTCCTCGCAGAAACGCGCCGCCATCCGAAAGGTCGAGAGCGATTCAACGAGTCCTTCTTCCCAATTCCACAACCACACGGGGTCGATGTGAGCGTTGCATACGAGGAAGAGCTTTTTTGCTGTGGTTGTATCCATTAGCCACCATTGATGCCGAACTCACGGGGAAGCCCATAAAACGTCATTCAGGAATGCTGGCGTCGACATAAATGTCCAGGCCCGCAAAGGGAATCCGTGCGGTTTCGCCGTCTGCCTCGAAAGGAAACGAATTGACCATGAAGCGCGGCTGCGTGATCCCTGCATCCCTTTTGAACGTGAAAAAAATGCGCCGGTCCCGAAACGGCAGGCTCCCTTGGGCGCCTTCCAAACCCGAAAGCAGGCGAGGCCGTATGCGGATGGCGTCCTCTTCAGGCTGAAAACCCAGGATATTCTGAATCACCAGCAGGATCATCTCAGCCCAATTCCAGGGAACGATTCCATTTTGGGCGTAAGGAGGCGCGATGCGATTGCCGTACATCTCGAAGAAGGAACCCGAAGGATACTGCGGCAACGAAGCCAGCCAGCGTATCACGCGCCAGACCCTTTGATAGTTGCAGCACTCAGTGTACGCACGCGCGATATAGATCGACGGAAACGGCCAGGGACCCGGCGAGTCCGGATCAGAGTCCATGTGATAACGGCCGTAGCCTCCGATCTCCCAGCCCTGGTTCCACAGAGCTCCCAGATGTTCAAGTGTTGCTTGCGCTGTTTGCGATTCCGGAGGAACGAATCCCAGCACGATCGGCAGCGCACAAGAGCTATCCGGGTTCAACGGATGTGGAATCCGATCCGCAAGTCTCACCCCTTTCGGCAAGCCGGCATCGGGGCGTGGCACTATGAATTCCTGAATACTGCCGTCAATCCCGCGGCGCTTGGTAAATCCGTCTTCGGTAACCAGCGCATGAGTAGGATGCCTCAGGATCGACTGTTTCAATCGATCCGAGTCCGCTTGCCATCGATCCGCCTCGACCAATCTGCCGATTTGCCGTGCCAGCGCGGCGGCAGCCGCCAGTCCGGCGGACACGTACACCTGGTACATCAGTTCAAGGCCCGGCTCGATGCCGTAGACACTGTGCCGTTCCCAAAACTCGCGCTGATTGAACATCAGCCCCGATGTCGGCTCACGGAATAACTCCTGCAACGGAAACTCGGCTGTGCGCACCAAGGCATCCCAGTTCGATTTGACGAGACTCAAATCGCCCGTCCAAAGCGTGTACTCGCGCAGCGCGTGCAGCAGAACCCCGTTCTGATCCAGTTCTGCGTCCGCAGGATCGCGCACCTCGCTAGAATCCACCGTCGATCCCTCCGCGGAAACGAACTCGCGCAGCTGGCGCTCGAGAATTACTCTGGCAATCTGATGATGGCCGCACAAAACCAGCGCGTGCGCCATGATGGATTGGTCGCGCACCCACTCGCGGTTGTATTGCCAGATCCCGGCGTCAATCCGGCCTGTCTTGGAAACCATCGATGGCAGTTGCGCCGCCGCGCTTTGATACAGATGATCCAGCATCGGAGAATCGAAATAAACCCGCGCCGCGGCGCTCCAATAGCGAATGCCCTGCTGCATCGCTGGTCTGTGCCAGGCGAGTTCCAAGTGCACCATGAGGCAACTTGGATCGAGCGTATAGAGAACAAACAATTCCTGCTCACGACCGGGGGCAAGATCAAGGGGCTGTACTAGGGATCGCGCCCGCAAACCAGTTTCGAGTGTACAAAAGGTGGCAAAATCAGAATCATTGCGCACGCGGATCTCGCGGGTGAGTCGCGCGCTGGAACGGACCGGACAATAGAACAGCTCGGTCACCTCCAATGCAGCAGCGCGCCAATCCGCACGCACGCATGGAAGCCCATCATGATAATCCCAGGATACAAACAGGTCGCTGCGTTCGAGAGGAGCACCGGCGCCTCCGACGGTCACAAACAGCATCGTCTTTTCGACGCCGGTTTCCGGATCGAAAGAGAGTGACTCTCGCTTCGATTTGAGTTGTTCCGGGTCCATGATTAACAGCCCGTAGGGCGATCCTTCCCCCGCAGGCGCATGTTGCACGGCCGCCGAAATCAAGCCGTTTCCGACGAAGTAGTAGCACACGTCCTTGAGTCGTGTCCGGACATCCGGGTGGCCGATTTTCGGGTCATCCCGATAAATGTGCTCTTCCACGTTGATCATGTTTTTGCCGCCTTCCGCTACAATCGCTGAATGTTCATGCCCCCGCTGACCTCGATCACGGCGCCGGTGGAATAGTCAAAACCACCGGTGGCAAGCGTCACGACCGCTTTGGCAACATCTTCCGGAAGCCCCCACCGCCCTTGCGGAACGAGTCCTTCTGCGATCAAGCGATCATACTTCTCTTTCACCGCCGCCGTCATTGCCGTCCGGATGATGCCTGGGCGAATCTCGAAAACCGTGATGCCGTCCGCGGCGAGACGATCGGCATACAGTCTCGCGGCCATGCTCAAACCGGATTTCGAAATGCAATACTCCGCACGATTCGTGGATGAAACAACGGCGGAAATCGAGGTAATGAAGATGATCGTCAGCCTTCGATCCGGTTGTGCAGAGCGTGCTGCGACCATCCGCCGTGCAACCTGTTGCGTGAAGAAGAACGTTCCACGCAAATTGATCCCCAATACCCGATCAAAACTCTCCGGCGTCATCTCCAGAATATCGCTCCGTTCGAGCGGCGCCACGCCGGCATTGTTCACCAACACGTCGATCCCACCCAGTGTGCTTACAATCGAGTCGATGAGTTTGCCGTGTCCCGCCAAATCTGCGATGTCTCCGCACAGCGACAGCAGACGCGAAGGACCGGCAGACGCTTCCATCGCCGGATCCTGGGTAGGCACCTCCTTCGAAGCATCCTCCCAGTCGATGTCGATGCCTGCGATGTCAAATCCCTGCTTCGATAATGCGACCGCAATTTCCTTTCCGATGCCGCGTGCGGCTCCGGTAACCACGGCGACCGGCCTGGTGGTACGCTCTGCTTGTCGATGGTCTAACGTCATTTTCTATTCCTCGGGTTCCGCATAGATCTCCCCGTTCAGGTATTTCCGCCACACATTTTCGAACCAATGATCAACGGTAGGAACCGGGCGCACGGGAACCCAGCGTTTGCGTAAGCCATATTCTGAATCCAGGCTCAACTCCAGGATATGATGGTTCACAAATGCATCCTCTTCATTGAGGGAGAATCGCCAAGTATCGTCCATTCCGCCGGGGGATTGGTCTCCGCGCGGATCCGTGATGAGATAGGAGCCGCGGCTCTTGCCGCCCCGATCCATATAGGCGCCGATGGCCTCGAGATAAACGGCATGCGTGAGCGCGAGTTCGCGCGTCTTGAAGGCGAGCGGCAGCTTGCTCCCATCCTCGATGCGCTGCTCCCCGTCGACCTGCTGAAACGTGTGCCAGGCCTCCTCAATTGCAGCCCGAATCCCCTCGGGATTGCGAATGTGAGCCCCATGGCGACTCATGCGCCGTCTGATCTCGGCCAGGACCTGCGAGTGGCCGGCGCACGCCGTCTGTGCCGGCGCGGTCCTCCATCTCCTGATCCGTTCCAGAATAGCGTGGATTTGGGGTTGAATGCACGCAACGAAACGCGAGACTTCGGGTGGGGCGGACTGATATTTAGCCGTGATAAACATCGCCGCGCGCAAACCTCCGACCTGACCGGCATTCAGTGCAGCTCCACCCGGACGGTATACGCCATGGGTACCGTTCACTTCACCAATGGGGAAAAAATGTTTGACATTCGACTCCCACCAGTGGTTCGCGCGCAAACCTCCGTTGTTGTGCTGGGCGCACACGGCGATTTCGAGGTACTCTTTGCTCAGATCGATGCCGTGATCACGATATAAGTCGATCGATTTTTGATTCAGACAGGCCAGGCGTTCAATCGGCGTCGCCTGGAGCGCCCCCGATTTTTGAAGGTACTCCTGCGCTTCGTCCGGAATCTTGGAGATGTCGAAAAGGGAAAGATTCTCTCCGCCTGAGGGATTGTGCGTGAAATCGAGAAAAACGCGGCGGCCCCGCAACGCCGTTTCCCGATACACCAGTAAATCAATCAGCGAGGAGCCAAAACCGGCGATCTTCCTTGGATCGAACGGCCATTGATATCCTTTGCGAAAAATCGCCAGCGCCATCGTATCCATGTCGGGAAAAGAGTCGGCGAGAAAATCGCGTTCATCTTTGCCGTCGTCCGCGGTGGACACATAGCGCGGCAACACCTGCTGATATGAACCGGAGACATTCCAGCGATATTGGATCGATGCGAGGCCAAATTGAGACTCGGTAAGATTGTGCGCAACAGCGCCGATTTCAAGTGCAAGACCGATCGATCCGCATTGATCCTCGGGATAGACGGACATTTCATACAATCCGCCGGGACCGCCGGTGCCGAAAACTACGTTGACCGCATTAAACAGCACCAGACCAGAATTGTCCCGATCGAGCTCATTCAGATTCAGCGCGGCGGCACCGATGATTTTCTTGCCTGGCACGTCTCCATCAGTAAACAGGGCGATGACCGGGTGGCGGTCGAGGATGGGAATTTTTGTTTCAACCACGCGTTGTGCCAGCGCCTGAAACATAAAATGAGACGTGAGCGGGCCGGCGGACGTAGCGCGGCCGCGCCGGTCGTGATCGGTGCGGTATCCGGGATAGCCGCCATATCGATCATGGGGAAAAGGAACTCCCAGCCGGGTCAATTCATAAAAAACCTGCGCGGAATGCTGCGCCTCGCATAACGCAATATCGCCGTGCATGCATCCGCCCCGGAAAAGATCGCGAGCCATTTCCAGGGGCGCATCAGGCACAGCGCCTGCGAGCGAAAGCTTATAATAGGTTTGCTTATCGGAGCCGGAGTTGTTCGAGGCGCCGGCGCCCCATTTTCCCGTAACAATCGCCACATCATACTGCCCGCGCTCATGCAGCGAGACAGCGGCCTTGAGAGCCGCGGCGCCGCTGCCGATCACAAGGGTATTCACCGCATGAATCGGATACTCAATCCCCTGGAGCCGAACCGTACCGGACTGCATCCCGCATGCCTCACTTTCCGATGTTCTTATAGGCTTGCTTATACACCAATGGATCGCGGATCACACAACCGGCAACCTGATGGTTTCTCATCAACTCCGTGCAACAGGAGCAGGCGACACAGCATTTTCCCGGATCGAGTTTCCCGTGATTCATCAGATCCAGCGGAGCCTCAGGGTAAGCGAAGGAACTCCTCCCGAGGCCAACGAAGGATGCATCCCTCCGGGCAATGACGGCGGCGCCCACGTGAGGCCAGAACTGTTTCAGCCACGAGTATCCCGTGCCTACAACAGGCAAGTCAGGATTGGCTTTCTGGAAAACGGCGGCCCATTCAATGAGCGATGCGACACCGGCCAGCGGTTCGGTTCCCGTGCGCCTGGAGCCTCGTACCGGGCGGTTGGCCGGCCTGCCGATATCCGGATTGTAGGAAGGAACGCCGGCCGTGATGTTCATCAGCGCACATCCGGCATCCTTCAACAATTGCTGCAAGCGTAAAGGCTCGGACAGATCCGGTTTCGCGGTGCCATTCATTTCAACCCCGAATCCGTACGGGTAGGGAATGCTGTCCGTGGCATTCAGACGCACGGCCACGCCAAGGCCAGGAACCGCGGCGCGTACCAGCCGCACAATATCCAACAGCAATCGAGTCCGGCATTCGAACCCGCCTCCGTAGGCACTGTCGGTCCTGGTGAAGGCCGAGAGCAGTTCGTGGAGCAGGTAGCCGTGGCATGCCTTGATATCCACAGCATCGAAACCCGCCTGCAACGCAAGATTTGCCGCAACGACGCATTGATCCCGGATTTCCTCAAGTTCCTTGTCCTGATATGGTGTTATATCCGCTGGCGACGAATCGAGCAGGGGATTAAAACAGGCTGCCCTCGGGCGCAAGCGTCCGGTCCGCATGCTGCGGCGGCCGGAATGAGTGAGCTGCAGGACGAGATAAGGTCGATGATCGGGACCGAAAGAATCACGTGCGGCCGTTTTGGTCACCTCCACCAATTGCTGAAAACCCGCGAGCGTTCTCGCTGTTATCAGCAATTGCCGAGGATTTGATCTACCCGAAGGAGAGACGCTGCACGCCTCGAACCAGATCAGCCCGCTTCCCCCCTGTGCATATCTGCGATAGCGGCGGAAGGTCAGTTCGCCGGGCGCGCCTTCCGGAGTGCCATCGCATCCCTCCATCGGTTGGACTGCAATGCGGTTCGGGATCTTGACGCCGGGAGTATCCAGAGGCGCAAACAAGGGATCGATGCGGTCCTGATACGGCAGATGGAAACCAAGATCCTCTGCCCTTTTCAGCAGCTCCTCTGCTTGCTGGTAACGGAATGGCTCGAGTCGCTTCATGATTACTATCGCAGCGCAGTAACAATTTCTTTTAGAGCAGCGATGTCTCCCGCTGTGCGTCGCTCGCACAGTTTCGGCCACCCTTCCCGCTCCACCATCCGGCATCCGGCTGTCGACCGGTCCGCAGCCATTTGAGCGAGTTTCATCAACCTCGCCAGTTCCGCCGCTGTCAAGTCAGGGAACTTGCTCAAAAAATCGGGGTCAAAAATCGGCAACGGGAAACTTCCGCCGTGATCTTCCACCGACAACGCGACATTTCTCGAGAGCGACCCCAACAGTTGGAGGATCGCGGGCAGGTCTACCACGCCCTTACCCACTGGCACGGGAAAAGTAGTCAGCCCTTCTGGAGTCAAAGCGATCCCCCCATCCTTCATGTGTGTGCACACAACCCAGGGCAAAAGCCTGCGAGTCGCACAAACAGGATCTTCCAACATCGTAAGAAGGTTCATCACATCCAGACAAATGCCCAACCACGCGCCCGGAGAGGCGTCACATCGTTCGAACAAGCGCACCAGCTCGAAGGACGTGAATTCAAAGTGCGTTTCGATGGCCAGAATGACGTTGTGATCGATCAACATCTGCTTCTGCGAGAGCATGGCGGCCGCGGTTTCCCGCAGCAGGGTTTCCGTCATGGGACTGTCGGGTTGCCACCGCATCAGACCGCCGGAACAGGAGCGCACGATGCGCGTGTCGAGGGCCGCCGCCTGCTCTGCCGCCGCACGATTGATAGCCAACAGCTCCTTTTTGGCCCAAGTGCCTGGTTCGCGCGGGATGTGCTGGCTCCCGACCCATTCCAGATACAGACCGTTTTCCCGTGCATACGCGGCAAGGTCGCGCAGGTAGGCACGGTCGGCGATTGCCTGAAATCTCGATTCCAGGCCGGAAAACTGCACACCTTCGGCCCCGTGTCCTTTCGCCCACCGCAGCGTCTGGAGTGGATCCAGGCCAAGTGGATACAGATCATAACTGTCCATTCCCACGCGGAACTGATTTGGGGACATCTTCGCTCCTGATTCCTCTCTTGTTACAGGGCATTTCTATCGCGACTTGCTCCTGCGGGCAACGTAATTTGTTTGGACAGGCCAATTCTCTGCCTCGAGCGCGCACAGGGGCGAAGATGCTGGACAGTCGCGGCTCGCCTGAGTATGGTAGGCGTGTCCTGAGTCCAACCTGCACAAACGGCCAAGAGGTGCGAGCGTGGATGCGCGCAAACTGGTGCGTAAGAGCCTGGAATTTGACGGCCCGTTGCGTGTCCCGCGCCAGCTCTGGCTGCTGCCCTGGGCCGAGGCACGATATGCCGAACAGACAGCGTACTTGCGGAGGAAATTTCCCGATGATCTGGTGACGGCGCCGCGGCCTTGCATGAACTCCGTTCCCGATCTGGGCGACCGCTATCGAAAAGGCGTCTTCGTCGATGAATGGGGATGCATCTTTGAGAGCGCCGAGGCCGGGACCATCGGCATCGTGCGCGAGCCCCTGATCGCCGACTGGAGTGAACTCGATCGTCTGCGCGAGCCCTGGCCATGGGCAGACCTTGACCGTGACGCCATCAACGCTTTCTGCCGTACGGAGGATCGTTTCGTGCTGGGCGGCAGCTGGATCCGGCCGTTCGAACGGCTGCAATTCATCCGCACGATGGAGAACGCACTCGTCGATGTGCTCGAGCGGCGTTCCGAATTCATGAACCTGCTGGAGCGCATTCATCACTATTACCTTGTAGAGGCGGAAGCCTGGGTAAAGACGGACGTCGATGCCCTGGCCATCATGGACGACTGGGGCTGCCAGAAATCACTGCTCATCCCGCCGGATCTATGGCGGCAGCTGTTCAAACCGCTTTATAGGGATTATGCCGAGATCGCCCACCGCAACGGCAAGTACGTGTTCATGCACTCCGACGGCAATATCATCGATATCCTGGACGACCTGATCGAAGTCGGAGTGGATGCGATTAATGCCCAGATTTTTTGCATGGGAGTCGAGGCGCTCGGCCGACGTTTTCGCGGCCGTATCACTTTCTGGGGAGAGATCGATCGCCAGTATCTCCTGGCCCACGGCACTCGCGAGCAGGTTCAAGCGGCCGTGGAGTCGGTCTACTCAAACCTCTACGCCGCCGGCGGCTTGATCGCCCAATGTGAGTTTGGTCCCGGCGCACAGCCCGAGAATATCATTCAGGTATTCGAATCCTGGGAGGCGATCAACGAACGGATCAGAGTGGAGACGGCGTGACCATCTTCGGTTTGCACTGGATCGATTTCTCCATCATCATCGGGTATGTCGCCTTCGTCCTCTGGCTGGGGGATCGCGCCCGGAGACGCATGAAAACCAGCGAGGACTTTTTCCTCGCAGGCCGGAAAATCGGCAAGGTCTACCAGTTTTTCCTCAATCTAGGCACATCGACGAGTCCCGACCAAGCGGTGGTCGTGTCGCGCGAGGTTTACCGCCAGGGCATCGGCGGCATGTGGATTCAGTTTCTGGTTCTGTTCCTCACACCCTTCTACTGGTTCACCGTTTTTTGGTTCCGCCGTATCCGCCTGGTTACCATCGGAGATTATTTCGAGGAGCGCTTTCGCAGCCGTTTTCTCGCCGCGGCCTTCGCCGTCTTC